>Ga0335071_10006095_pt1 | contig 12476 bp, 8 predicted proteins | sample Lox_Sample_15_FD_206724 | JGI IMG/M metagenome (GOLD analysis project Ga0335071, IMG submission 206724) | Soil microbial communities from Loxahatchee National Wildlife Refuge, Florida, United States - Lox_Sample_1.5 | ecosystem: Environmental > Terrestrial > Soil > Wetlands | place: USA: Florida...
GAAGGAATGGAAGGCATTCTCGTCCGAAAGAGCGGATCGACGCGACTGGTTGTGTCGATTGAATTGCTGGGGCGAGCGGCAGCGGTTGAGATGAACGAGGCCTTCGTGCTGCGCATTGACGCTAAACGTGCGTCTCTCGCCTCGCATGCTGCAGGGGATGTTCGCTAGAGCGCCAGCGGTAGAACGCCAGGATTCCATCATGCCGGTACTTGAACAAACAGAACGGCGAGCGGCGGGACACGCGGCGGTGCTCGCATTTTACGGGCTAAGCGAGGAACCCTTCGGAGTGACCCCCGATCCTCGTTTCCTGTATTTCAGCCCTTCGCATCGAGAGGCTCTCGCATCTCTGGTCTACACCACTCAAACCAAGCGAGGTTTCTCTGCCTTGGTGGCAGAACCAGGGATGGGCAAAACCACGCTGCTTTTTCATTTGTTGGAGAAGACAAAGGATACAGCGCGCACTGCGTTTCTTTTCCGCCCGGACGGAAATGCGCGTGATTTGCTGGAGAGCTTGCTCGCCGATCTCGGCGTGGAGGCAATCGGACGTACGATTCCAGAAATGCACGAGAAGTTAAGTTCGGTTCTACTGGAAGAGTCGAGGCTAGGCCGGGATTTCATCTGGGTGGTCGATGAAGCTCAGGACCTCGACGTCAGCGTCCTGGAGACGATTCGGTTGCTTTCCAACTTTGAGACGCCGGATGCAAAGCTCATGCACATTATTCTGGCAGGTCAACCGGCGCTGGCCGAGAAACTGGCGCAACCGGAATTGTTGCAACTGCGCCAGCGTGTGGCGAGGACCGTGCAGCTCTCACCCTTTTCCGCGCGAGATACCGCGGCCTACATCGCGCATCGGCTCCGGCTTTGCGGATATGCAGATCAACGCCTGTTCGAACCCGAAACCGTTCGAGCGATTGCGTCAGCCAGCAAAGGCATTCCAAGGAACATCAATAACCTGTGCTTTTCGTGTTTGTCGCTGGGATTTGTCGAGCGGGCTCCGCGGATCGGACTGAATATCCTTCACTCTGTTCTAACCGACAGTGAGATTGAAACCAGCCTCCCGAGCGGCAGTCGGAGGGAGCCGGCGCCAGAGCCGATTCCGGCGTCCAATTGGTGGTATGAGCAGGACATTGATACACCAGTGAGCAACCACAGCGGCTACGAGAGGCACAACCCGCGCCGATGGACATGGGCAGTGCTGATCGGATTTGTCCTACTACCATTCGGCCTGGTAATCGCGCAAGCCAATTCCGGTTCTCGCCAATTTGACCTCACGACAACACCCACGGTAGAGGCCTTCGTCAAGAGGGTGACCGGATATGACGTGAGTACCCCGAAGGCACCAGCCTCCGACGTCCCAGCGCTGCAGGCACCTGCAATTCCGCCGAACTTGTCTGACCTGATCCAGGAGTCACCCAGGCCCGAGCCCAAGATCGAAGAACTAGATGCGCTAAGCACGCCACCTGAGTCCTCTGAGCCGTCGACACCTCGAGTGGCCCTACGGCAGCACGCAGCGGCGCCGGCGACTCGTGCACCGCGCGCCGTGCGCGCCGAAAAGGACCAGACGATTTTCCAGTTTGCGCAGAAGTACTATGGAAAGGCCAGCTGGGCAATCGTGGACAAACTCAGGGCCAGCAATCCGAATATTCGAGAGTCGTTCGCAACCATCAAGAAGGGGCAAGTTGTCGTGCTGCCCGATCTGAGGGCGCAAACTGGGCGGGATTTCGCGTCCTCTTCTAGTCATCCATCACTGTGATTTTCAATTTAGTTATGAAGCTGTATGTTCCATTGATTGCCGGCCTTTTGTTCGGGGTAAGCGCCGGCGCGCGGCCTATGCCGGCTTCTCCGCAGGGGCAGTCGGCGCCTCCCGCTTCGAGCTCTGCGACGACGCCAAATGGCGACGCTGTAACTCATCCGCAACTTCGGACGCGAAATCCCCGGTATCGCATTCAGCCAAACGACATCTTGGAACTGTCGTTTCGATATACACCGGAATTTGATCAGGAGGTAACTGTCCAGCCTGATGGGTTCATACAACTCAAAGGCCTCTCGAACGACATCAAGATTCAGGGGCAGACAGTGCCTGAAGTGATTGAGAGCATCAAGAAAGCGTATGCCGATGTCTTACGCGACCCAGTCGTGAGCGTGGTGTTGCGCGATTTCGAGAAGCCTTATTTCGTGGCCGGGGGACAAGTGGGAAAGCCCGGAAAATACGACCTCCGCGGACCAACCTCCGCAACGCAGGCTATCGCCATCGCCGGCGGATTTTCGGAATACGCGAAGAACAAGCAAGTATTGCTTTTCCGACGCTACAACGACGACACCGTAGAAGTCAGAGTGCTGAATCTAAAGCAAGCCCTCAACAAGAAGGACCCACGGGAAGATCTGATGCTGGAGCCAGGTGACATGTTATTCGTGCCCAAAACGTTCATGGCATCCATTGACCGGTTCCTGCCTCGCAGTTCGCTGGGCACGTACTTCAGTCCAGCGATTCTGTAAGCACACAGAGGACATCATGACGTCTCGAGAAGTCATTCTGATCGATCGAAGTCCACGGCAAGTTACGACGTGGACTTTACGGGACATTGTCGACGTCGCGATTCGGCGCCGCCGATCGCTGGCCACCTATTTTGTCATCGTTTTTCTGGGCGCTGCGGTTGCCGCTGCCATTCTGCCTCGGCGTTACCAATCGGAACTGAAGATCCTGGTCAATCGGGAAAGAGCAGATGCCCTGGTCACCCCACAGCAGACGGCGGCAGTCGAGCAAAACATGCCGGGCTTGAGCGAAGAGGATATCAACTCGGAGGTCGCTCTGCTGCGCAGCGAGGACCTTCTCGAAAAGGTTGTGGTCAGCTGCGGACTGGACCAAAAGACCGCCGATGCGTCGATTCTCGACGACGCCATAGACGCAATCCTTGCGCCTTTCCGGAAACCTGAGCTGGATCACAAGGTAGTCGTTCGACGGGCCGCCGCGAAACTTGGCAACAATCTGCGAATTGAACCTATCAAAAGGTCGTTCATCATCTCCGTCCGGTATACGGCGCGCAATCCAGAACTTGCGTCTCGCGTCTTGAATACCTTGGGAGACTTGTATCTTGAAAAGCACGCGGCGGTGCATCGCCCCGTCAATGCGACAAATATCTTCGATCAACAGTCGGACCATTATCGTCTTGCACTGCAAGATGCTGAGGATCGTCTCGCATCATTCAATCAACAGACCGGGCTGGTAACCGGCCAATCGGAAAAAGATACTTCCGTTCCGAAACTGGCGGAATTCGAACTCGACATGCACGAGACACAAACCGCCATTCCTTCCGCCGAACAACATGTTCGTGAACTCGAAGAGCTCTTGGGTAAGACTCCGCCCCGGATTGTGACGCAACTTCACACCTCCGATAACGGGGCACTGCTGCAGCAACTCCGGTCCTCGTTGGTAAATCTGGAGCAGCAGCGCGTGGACTTAACTAACAAGTACGCGCCCGGAGACCGTATGGTCCAGGAAGTGAACACTCAGATCGAGCAAGTCAAAGGAGCCATCGACGCGCAAGAAAAGGCGCCGCTGCATGAAGAGACTTCCGACGAGAATCCAACCTACCAGTTCTTGAGGCAAGAACTGGCGAAGGCCCGGGCGGACCTGGCTTCCCTGCGTGCCAAAGCCAACGCCGCAGGCCGCGTAAATACCACTTACCGCAACCTATTGATGGAACGCGATCAGAAGCAACTTCAACAGGAAGCCTTGATCCGCGAAGTTAAGGTCGCCGAGGCGAACTATCTTCTTTATCTCAACAAGCGCGAGGAAGCACGTATATCCGATGCGTTCGACAAAAGCCGCATTCTGAACGTGTCCATCGCGCAACCGGCCACCGTTCCTTTTTTACCCGTTAACCCGCTACCGCTGATGCTGCTTCTGGGCTGGTTGCTGGCATGCCTGCTCAGTACCGCCGTGGTGTTCGTTCAAGAGCGCCTGAATCCGATCATCCGTTCTCCCAGGCAAATCGAGCACTATCTGGACGTGCCGGTGCTTGGTAATCTTCCCGAGCCTCGTCCCTCGAGTGGACGGGAACAGCGCGTGAAGGTCTGAGTGTATCGACAGATTCACCAAAAGGAGAGCGAGGATCGATGAGCAGAAACTTCGAATTGCTGTTGCAAGCGGGGGCTGTCGGGCACTACTTTCACGGCATTGAATCGGATGTAGTGGATAAGACGCCCGCTTCAGCAGAATCCCGCTACCGCGTGCCGCACAATGATGAGTTCGCTCAATTGGTTCGCCGGGTGTTCTTGAATGCACGGCATTCCAGTATTCGTTCCCTGATGATTTCTGGAACTTCCTGCGGTCAACCCGCAGAGGCGTGTGCACAGATCGGAAGATCACTGGCAAGTCTCGTGGACGCGGGCGTGTGCCTTGTCGACGCCAATTTTGCTCACCCATCCCTTCACGAGCGATTTGGCGACGATAACGTCGCGGGCCTTGCCGACGCACTGCTGCTGTCAAAATCCCCCAAGGCGTTTGCGCGGCAGATAGAGCATTCGAATTTGTACTTCATGCCGGCCGGGATGGCGGCGACTAACCGCACAATTTCAGAGGCCGACCTCTCCGCCAATCTGGATTTCTTGAAACACGAGTTTGATTATCTAGTCGTGGCGGCGCCGCCCGCTGACGATGGCAGGCACCTAAATGCAATTGGACGTGTGTGTGACGGCGCATTACTCGTTCTGGAAGGCGGCGGCGTACCCCTGAACGTGATGCTCAAGATAAAGCGCCAATTCGACGCTTCTGACATCGCTCTGTTCGGTGTAGTCCTAAACGGGCCCGCCGATCTACGCCACCCGTCTTCAACGATTACGCCCGGCCGGTAGAAGACACTCCTTATCAGCGTGGTGAGGCAAAATGGGAACTGATCGAACAACGATTGTTGCAGGTGAGCCTTTCGCTTCAGCCTTGACCCGTGCAGGATTTCGCCTGCAACTGACATTGGCGGCGGAGTTGGGACTAACTCTCACCTCGTACCTGCTTACATTGTCGATCCTCTATACGGACGGCTACCGCGATTTATTCCTGTGGGCACCGTCGATCTTCATCGTCAGCGGCCTCCGCGTGCTTGGACTTTACCTGTTCGGCCCCTTCCGGAGCTCGTTGCGTTGCGCGAGCGTTCCGGAGTTGCTGGGAATCGTCAAGGCGATAGGGTTCAGCAGTTCGCTCATTTACCTATTTTTGAACCGTCTGAGCAACGGGAGTATGAGGTTGTCGTTAGGTGTGATCGTCTTGGACTGGGCGATATGCCACATTCTGCTGGGCGGCTTGCATTTCGGCGCCCGTCTCTATCAGACACAAGCGCTCTTCTGGAGACGGCCCAAAAAACGAGTGGCTATCATCGGAGCGGGCGACGCTGGCGTGAGGCTGGTCCGCGAACTCACGGCCAGCTCGAAGGCACCATGCCGGCCCGTTGCGATTTTCGACGACAATCTCGCCACCAATGGCACCACAATTTGTGGCGTGCCGGTGGTTGGCCCCACTCAGCGACTGACGCAAATCGCCCGCGCGTGGACCGTGGATGAAGTGTTGATCTGCATCCCGAGCGCGACGCGCTCTGAGATGAGCCGCATCCTCTCCATCTGCCGCCGCGCGAAACTCCCAGTGCGAACGCTGCCCACTCTCGCAGAGCTTATTGACGGCAACGTTTCTCAGCAGGATTTGCGGGGGCCTCGCATCGAGGACCTTCTTCGGCGCGAAGAGCTCGTCGCTGATCCCGATGAGGTGGCAACAATTGTTCGAGGCCAGGTGGTACTGATCACGGGAGCCGGCGGCAGCATCGGCTCAGAACTCTCGCGCCAGATCGCCGCAGGCCATCCGCAGAAGTTGCTTCTGCTGGACAACACCGAGAGCAATTTGTTTTACATCGACCGAGAAATTCGGAGTCAATTCCCCTCGTTGTCGATCACGCCGCTGCTTATCGACGTCACACAGCGTCCGCAGTTGAATGAAGTGTTCGCCACCGAAAAGCCATCCCTGGTGTTTCATGCGGCGGCATACAAACACGTTGGACTCTTGGAAAGTAACCCTACAGAGGCGATCCGCAACAATGTGCTGGGCACGCGAAACCTCGCTGTCGCTGCGGCCCTTCACGAAACTCTGCGCTTCGTCAATATTTCCACTGACAAGGCGGTGAACCCCCAGAGCTATATGGGCATGTCGAAGAGAATTACCGAACTGTGCATCCAGAACCTGTCAGAAAGAAGTACTACCAAATACATGAACGTTCGCTTCGGCAACGTTGCCGGAAGCAGCGGCAGCGTGCTGCGATTATTCTGGGAACAGATCCAAAAAGGAGAGCCCCTTTGTGTCACCGATCCTCGCGCCACGCGGTTCTTTATGTCCATTCCCGAGGCGGTTCACCTTATTTTGCGCGCCGCGAGCCTGGGCCAGGGAGGTGAGACGTTCGTGCTCGAAATGGGAGAACCCATCAATATTTACGAACTCGCACAAAGCATGAGCATTTTGGCGGGATTCGCTCCCGGCAAAGAAGTTCCGATCCACTTTGTGGGTCTCCGGGAGGGCGAAAAGGTCAATGAAGAATTGTGGTCGGAATTGGAAACTCCTGCACCTACATCGTGTCACGGAATCCTAATGGTCGCTCGGCGAGATCCCTTGGCCACCGATATTCTCCGGAACATCGAAAGGCTCGAGTCAATGCTTCGCGCGGGTGATCGCGGCGGCCTGGACGACCTTATCGCCGAGTTGTTCCCGGCGTTTAAATCAAAGCAAAGGAATCGAGCCCCACTGAAGCGCGCGCAGAAGGGCAACGCTTGCCAGATCCCTCAGGAGGTTTCATGAATATTCCACTCTCGAAGCCAGATATCACGGAACTTGAAGTCGACAGTGTCACGCAGGTGTTGCGTTCCGAACGTCTGAGCCTGGGGCCAAAGCTATGTGAGTTTGAATCGGCGTTTGCGGAGTATGCCGGGACGCGCTACGCCGTGGCTACGAACAGCGGCACGTCCGCGCTGCATCTCAGTGTGAGGGCCATGGACATCGGTCATCAGGACGAAGTCGTCACCAGCGCGTTCAGCTTCATTGCGTCGACAAATTGCTTTCTGTACGAAGGTGCGGTTCCAGTCATGCTGGATATCGATCCGACCACTTTGAATCTCGACCCCAAACATGTTCGTTCCTTTCTCAAGCAATGTTGCGTCGTCGATTCCGCCACCGGTTGCGTGATCAACAAGCAAACCGGCCGAACCGTGAAGGCCATTCTACCGGTCCATGTCTTCGGCGTGCCTTGCGACATGGATCCGATCCTCGAACTTGCCAGCCAGTTCGGGCTGAGCGTGTTGGAAGATGCATGCGAGGCAATCGGTGCCGAGTATCATGGCCGGCGCGTGGGTACCTTTGGCGATGCCGCGGTATTCGCATTCTATCCAAACAAGCAGATGACCTCGGGCGAAGGCGGGATGATCGTTACAAACAATGAGCGGATCGCGGCTTTGTGCCGGAGCATGCGGAATCAGGGGCGGGATGACGATTCGTCTTGGCTGAATCATGTACGGCTTGGTTACAACTACCGCCTGAGTGAACTGCATTGTGCTTTGGGCCTGGCGCAATTAAAGCGTCTACCGGAACTCCTTGAAGCGCGAGAGCGCGTCGCGATGGGTTACAACCGCGCATTGGCCGAGATTCCGCATCTCATTCTGCCTTCCTCCCATATCAATGATCGCAAGCGGAGTTGGTTCGTATATGTGGTTCAGCTGGACTATCCGGGAGCGAAAGCGATCCGTGATCGTATCATTGAGAGGCTCCGCGAACGCGGCATTCAATCACAAGCGTATTTCCCGTCGCTGCACACTCAAGCGCATATAGCCGCCGACGCCGAAATTCCTCTTGGTTCCCTCATACGAACCGAGGTTGCGTCTGATCGCAGCTTGGCGTTGCCATTTTTTCCGACCCTCAGGAGTGAAGAAGTGCAGTATATCGCCGAAACGTTGCGGCAAATTCTGGAAGACGAACTCGGCGCGCCTCGCCCATCGAGCGCGACCCTTCACGCCACGGTGGAGGCGGGCCGATGACTTCTCAGGCGTTGCCACCTGGTGCCGTCGGTTCGGTTTGTCTCGAAGAGGTCATCCCTCCCCTTCATCCAGTTGAGGGGCAGACTTCCGAGCAATCGCGGATTGTGGCCGGCATTCACAACGGTCACAACGCCGCAGCGGCATTGGTAGAAGACGGCAAGTTGAACTTCGCGCTGCAGGAAGAACGCCTGACGCGCGTCAAGAACCAGGGCGGCTTGCCTCGAAGAACTCTGAGCTGGATCGCGGCATCAGGCAAAGCACGTCCCGCGGACGCCAAGCGCCTCTCTGTAGCTTTCGGCGGCAAGAATCTCACCGCCTGCGATTGGGAAAGGACGGCCATTCTTGAATCGTACGGCAAGACCTCCAGTGGATTTGTGCCTGGGCTGAAACGGCTCGCGCGGCGCAACACCGTTCTTTCCGACTTAATCAACCGGTACAAATTTAGAAGTCTGCAAAAAGAATTGACTTCAGCGCTCGACGGCATGCCCGCACATGCGTCGGGCTTTGATCACCACCTGTGCCACGCGGCAGCGGCGTACTTTGGCTGGGGCAAGATGGACGAGGACATCCTGGTTCTCACGTGTGATGGCTCGGGGGATTGCGCGTGCGCCACGGTGAACATTGGCCGCAGCGGCACTTTGAGCACGTTCGCGCGGACCGAAGAGAGTCATTCGGTCGGCACGTTTTTTGGGAAGATTACTTTTTTGATGGGCATGGCGCCCTTGGAGCACGAGTACAAAGTGATGGGTCTGGCGCCATATGCAGACCATTCTGGCAGCAGTCATCAGCTCGCGGAACAGTTCTGCAATCTATTCGAGTTTGATCCGCAGAATCCGCTGGTCTGGCGCCGCAGAAATGGCAGCCCGCCCATGCAGTTCGCCGCTGATTATTTGGATCGCATGATCCACCTGAAAAGGTTTGACCATGTGGCGGCCGCCGCTCAACTCTTCGTCGAACGCTTTTTAACTCAATGGGTGCGTCACTGTATTCGCGAGACCGGTGTTCGAAAGGTCGCGTTGAGCGGCGGAGTCTTCATGAACGTCAAGGCCAACAAGTGCATTCTGGAACTGCCGGAAGTGGAAGAGTTGTTTGTATTTCCTTCTTGCGGTGACGAAACCAACGCTATTGGTTCTGCGTGGCTTCTCTATCAACAGTGTTACGGATCAATTCCTCACCCCCTAGACACACTCTATCTGGGCACGAATTACAGCACGGACAACATCGACGCGGCTCTGAAAAACTATAAATTCAGGCACGCGGTGCACGTACAAGCGCTTTCGGACATCGAGGCGAAGGTGGCGATGCTACTCGCGGACGGAGAGATCGTGGCGCGTTTCAAAGGTAGATGCGAATTCGGCGCCCGCGCTTTGGGCAATCGATCGATCCTGGCGAATGCCTCGCGCCTTGATTCCGTGCGCACAATCAATGAAATGATCAAGTGCCGCGATTTTTGGATGCCTTTTGCTCCCTCGGTCTTGAAAGAGCGATCGGAAGATTATTTCCACAAACCAAAACCCATGCCGGCGCCGTTTATGATCATGACTTTCGACTCGCGGGAAGAACAGCGGTCCGCGATTCCCGCGGCCATTCACCCTTACGACTTCACTGGCAGGCCGCAAGAAGTCAGCGAACAGAGCAATCCCGATTACTACCGGCTCCTCAAGCAGTACGAAGCACTCACGGGACATGGAATCATTCTGAACACTTCTTTCAATCTTCACGGTGAACCGGTCGTCTGCTCTCCGGAAGACGCGCTGCGCGTCTTCGATATCTCGGGCCTCGAGCATCTCGCCTTGGAAAACATGCTGATCTCAAAAGTCTAAGTGGCGACACCTGTTGACCGTTGTCTCGAAACCCAATCATGTCTGAACTCGCAAAACCGGAATCGCTGGCGGGCCACGAGTTGCCAGCAGAGACTTCGGCGATTCTCAGAATTTTTGGCCGCAACACCGTATGGTTGTGGCTGGATTTGGGCGCGCTTCGAATTGGTACGGCACTGGCCGGCCTTTTTCTGATCCGATATTTCGGCCCAACGAATTTTGGAATCTACAGCATGGCGCTGGCGGTGGGATGGGTCGCAAATGCCGCGATCGATCTCGGACTTACCCGCTATTCGGCCCGGGCGGCAGCAGCGACTCCAGATACGGTATACGGCATCCTCGCTCTCAACTTATTCTCAACGATGGCATCCGCGCTTCTCACTGGCCTGGGTCTATTGATTGCTCTGCAGCTGGGTCACTGGCGGACTGCGTGCCTTGCGGCCGGATTTATCGTTTGCAATTTCGAAGGCACAGCAAACCTTTGCGCGAACATCCTGACAGCCCAATTGCGATCGAGGGCCATTTTGCCGGGCTCACTGCTAGGCGCGGGCGGGTTGGCCGGGCTTGTCGCTGCTGCGATCGTGATGCACTTATCTGCCCTCTCCATGCTCCTTCTCCTTTCTTTGCGGTCCGCCGCCGTGATGATCCTGAGGTTGTGGCAGCTGCGTCGTCACTGGCCTGGTGCCGCCGAATGGACGATCACCCGGTTTCGCGAAGTTGCGGCCAACGCCCTGCCTTACTTCGCAAACACGTTGACCCAAGTCAGCTATGCGAAGATCGCCATTCTTTGCCTTGGGTTTCTGGTGACAGAAGAAAGTGTCGGGTGGTTTGCCGCCGCCTTCGCCATCTCTGACGTCATTCCGCAGTGGAGCTATTCACTGAGCGGAGCGATTCTTCCGGTGTGGACGCGTCTCTTCGAAACAAACCGATTCGATGTAATGCTGGAACTTCGTCAAAGGCTGTTGGACATCATTCTATTCGTTAGCGTTCCCGTGTGGATTTCCATGGCATTGTTTGCGCCCGAAATCTGCGGGGTCCTCGGCCAGAAGTATGTTCCGAGCGCGAACATACTGCGCATCATCGCGCTTCGATGCGTGTTCTCCGTCTTTGACGGATTCCTGGGGCACGGATTCCTTGTGGCCGTAGACCGCGTGAAGGAGCGGCAGTTGGCTCTCGCCCGATGCGCGGTTCTGCTGATCGGACTCAGCTTGCTCTTTGGCTATCTGTGGGGGACTCGAGGTGTGGCCGTGGCTCTGATCACATCCGATGCCTGCCTCATCCTGCAATATCTGCTGATTTCCTCGCGAATCGGATTGAAAATCCAGCTACCAAGCACCTTCGCGCCAGTCTTTTTTGCGGGCGGCGGCATGGTGCTCGCGACGTTGGCGCTTCCAGGAGACACGGAATTAATCCCAAAACTGTCTCTCGCGTTCCTCTCCTACTTCGGCGTCCTTGTGATGGTGTCCCGCAGGCAGCTCTTGAACGCGGGGAGAACCGTCCGCGAGTGCATCAGCTAGGCCGTTTCATCCGTTGCTAGACTCTGCTCCAACCACGAATCTCGGATCGCCACGCAGCATCCGCGCGAGCGCGAGCAGGTTTGTGTCTCCGGCGCAACTGTCTGCCTTCGGATGCTTGTTCCTGGGCGGATTCGGAGTCGCGTTCGTTACGGGACTGGCAAGCCAGGTGGAGGCGCAAGGGGTTCATCTGATTTTGACTTCCAGCCCGATCCGATTGTTTTGCATGCTGGCGGGCATTGCGTGCGGCGCAATGTTGTTCTTTCGTCTGCCTGAGATGGGGCTGGCGCTGTTCTTTCTGGCGGGGCTCGTTAAGGGCGACCCGCATTTCGAGTCGTTGCCGATGGACTTGACGCTGGCCGTGGCAGGGATGGTTGTCGTGGCGGTCTGCACTCGCATGGTCATTGGCGGAATGCCGCTGCGACTGCCGATCGAATACGCGTGGTACGTGCCGCTGCTGGGCATGATGATCCTGAGTCTGTCGTACACACCGGACCTATTCAGCGGCTTCGACAAACTATTGCGCTTCGTTTGCCTGACAAGCATCGGCATTTTGGCACCGTTCGTATTGTTTGACGACGCCAACAAACTGCGGCGGTTTTTCGTGTTCATGGCGATCGGAGGATTCGTGATCGCCATGCAGAGCCTCGCGACAATGCAAGGCGAGAGCCGACTGGTATCACCCAGCGGGCTCAATACGGAACTGGGTGCGGCGTCGGCCGTCGCGATTGTGATTCTTTGGGGGATGCTGTTTCCTGAATGGCCGCTCGTGCGACGTCTTCTGCTGTATCCGGTGATCGGCATTCTTGCCCTCGCGCTGGTGGGCTCTGGGGGACGGTTCGCCAACCTGTCCACTGGCATTTGCATTTTGCTCGGTGCCCTGCTGTGCGGGAAGTTATTCGGCGACCTTCTAATCGCTGGAGCCATCGGTGTTGCATCTCTCCCGTTCCTTCGCATTCCGGAGGACTCTCTCCAATACCTGAGTTCGCTGGCGAACCCTTCTTCGGCAATGGGAACGCGGCAAGGCCTCATGTTGCTCGGGATAAAGACGTTCTCGGAACACCCACTGTTTGGCGTTGGCCTG
>Ga0335071_10006096_pt1 | contig 12471 bp, 9 predicted proteins | sample Lox_Sample_15_FD_206724 | JGI IMG/M metagenome (GOLD analysis project Ga0335071, IMG submission 206724) | Soil microbial communities from Loxahatchee National Wildlife Refuge, Florida, United States - Lox_Sample_1.5 | ecosystem: Environmental > Terrestrial > Soil > Wetlands | place: USA: Florida...
GCCGCCTGTTGCCCAAGCGCGTGGCGTACACGAACGACGCGTACCAGATCCTCGAGTACCTGCTTTCTCTCGACAACCTGTTCGCGAAGCAGGTGACGGGGCAGGTCCATCACTTCTCGCACTACGCGGTGGCCTGGTAGCGATCGTGATTCCCGCCGGGCCCCTTTCCGGACCTACCGGACGCTCCCTTGGCCCCTCGCGGCGCGCCGGAGATCTCCGGCACGATGCCCGGGCGCAGGAACGGGCCGGGTGCATGCCGGAAGCGCTGGCCAGCTACGAGGAGGCCATCAGCACCGCCGAGCGGGCGGGCGAGGACCGTGTCCTCGCGGAAGCGTTGCGGCGGGTGGCCGTGGTGCGGTACCGGCGGAATGATGTGGGTGAGGCCCGTTCGCTCTGTCACCGCAGCGTGGAGGTGGCAAGGCGCATCGGCGACCCTCTCTTGGTGGCCGAAGCGCTCAACACCCTCGGCGTGCTGGACCTTCAGACCGGACGACTCGAAGACGCGGACCGGACCTTCCGGGATGCGCTGGCGCAGGGTGGGGTGAGCCGCGAGCTCCGTGCCCGGGCCGAGCAGAACCTCGGGATCCTCGCGAACATCCGCGGTGGGCATCGCGAAGCGACCACCCACTACGAGCAATCGCTCGAAGCCTACCGGGCCTGCGGTGACGAACATGGCTGCGCCATCGCCTTCCACAACCTGGGCATGGTCAGCGCTGACCAGGGGCTCCTGGACGACGCGGACAGGTATTTCAGCGAGAGCCTGGAGGTCGCCGAGCGGATCGGAGAGGTCGAGCTGCAGGGTCTCTGCCTCGTGAATCACGCCGACGTTCATGTCGAGCGGCAGCAGTTCGAGGATGCGCGTCGGAAGGCCGAGGCGGCTCTCGTGTTGTTCGACCAGCTGGGGGCCAAGGGGTCCAAGTCGGTCGCGTACCGGGTGATCGGAGTGGTCTACCGGGAGACGGGAAAGGCCGCGCTGGCTGAATCGCGGCTCCGGTCGTCGATCGAACTCGCCACGACGGCGGGATCGGTGCTCTGGGAGGCCGAATCGAGCCGCGAGCTCGCCATCCTGTATCAGGGGATGGGCCGGAACCAGGAAGCCCTGACCCTCCTCGACCGCTCCTATCGTCTCTTCCAGCGCCTCGACGCCCGAGTCGACCTCGTCAACGTGGGTGGAAAGGTCGCCGCGCTCGAAGGCACCTACCTCGCGGTGGTGCGGGACTGGGGGCAGTCGATCGAGTCGAGCGACACCTACACCTACGGTCACTGCGAGCGGGTCGCGAACTACGCCGCGGCGGTGGCCCGCGCGGCCGGACTCGACGACGCCACCCAGACCACCATCCGGCTGGGCGCGTACCTGCACGATCTGGGCAAGGTCAAGGTGCCGCACGAGGTGCTGAACAAGCCCGGGAAGCTGACCGACGAGGAGTTCGAGATCGTGAAGATGCACCCCGTCTGGGGGGTGGAGCTGCTCGCCGCCGTCGAGTTCCCGTGGGACCTGAAGCCGATCATCCGCTGGCACCACGAGCGCTACGACGGGACCGGCTACCCCGACCGCCTGAAGGGAGGCGAGTTCCCCCTCTCGGCCCAGGTGGTGGGCATCGTGGACGTCTACGACGCCCTGACCACCGACCGGCCCTACCGGCCCGGCCTGGCACGCGAAGCGGCGCTGGCCGAAATCACGAGGTGCCGCCACTGGTGGTCCCCCCGGGTGTTCGAGGCCTTCCTCGCAGCCCTTCCGGAGATTCGGGCCGCCTCCGCCCCCGTTCAGGCACTCAGCGCGGCCTGACCGCGCCAACAGGGACTCCCGCCCGGACGTAGGTTCGGGCGTGCACCCGCCCACCCCCGACACCGCGGTCATCTCCACTCACGGGCTCACCCGCCGGTACGACGATCTGCTGGCCGTCGACCGGCTCGAGCTGACCGTTCCCCCCGAAATCATCTTCGGCCTCCTCGGCCCCAACGGGGCGGGGAAGAGCACGACGATCAAGATGCTGACGACCCTCCTGCCGCCGAGTGCGGGATCGGCGCGCGTGGCGGGGTTCGACATCGTGGCCGAGCCCCGCCAGGTACGGCGGCGCATCGGGTACGTCCCGCAGCTCGTGTCCGCCGACGGCACCCTCACGGCCCGCGAGAATCTCCGGCTCTCGGCGCGTCTCTACGGCATTCCGCGGCGCGAGCAGAGCTCCCGGATCGCCGCCGGGCTCGAGTTCATGGGACTCTCGTCGTCCGGAGACCAGCTGGTGAAGACGTTTTCGGGCGGGATGATCCGGCGCCTCGAGCTCGCGCAGGCCATGCTGCACGAGCCGGCCGTCCTCTTCCTCGACGAGCCCACCATCGGCCTCGACCCGATCGCCCGGCGGGCGGTGTGGGACCGCCTCACCGAGCTGCGGCGCCGTGCCGGAACCACCATCCTGATCACCACCCACGACATGGAAGAGGCGGAAGTCCTCTGTGACGAGCTGGCCCTGATGCACCGGGGCGTGATCGCCGCGCGCGGCACCCCCGCCGTCCTCAAGTCGTCCGTCGGTCCCGACGCGACCCTCGAAGACGTGTTCGCGCAGGTGGCCGGGGGATCCCTGGAAGCCGGAGGCACATTCCGTGACGTCCGCCGCACCCGCGACGCCGCGCGCCGCCTGGGCTGAGGGCGCGCCGCCGTTCGAGTTCCTCCGCCAGAGCCTGGCCGTCGCGGCGGCGGAGCTCCGGAAGGTGGGGCGCGATCCCACCGAGCTTTTCACCCGCGCGGTCCAGCCCGCGCTCTGGCTCGTCGTCTTCGGGCAGGTCTTCTCCCGCGTGCGGGCCATCCCCACCGGGAGCCTCTCGTACGTGGAGTTCCTGGCTCCCGGCATCCTCGCGCAGAGCGTGCTCTTCGCCGCGATCTTCTTCGGCATCGCGGTGATCTGGGAACGGGACCTGGGGGTGATCCACAAGCTGCTGGTGAGTCCCGCGTACCGCGGCGCCCTCGTGATGGGAAAGGCCATCTCGGCGGGCGTCCGGGGGCTCGTGCAGGGGATCATCGTCTACGCGCTCGCGTTCGCGCTGGGGGTCAGGCTCCGGCTCGACCCGGGGGCCCTTGTGGGCGTGGCCTTCTCGGTGATGCTCGGCTCGGCGCTCTTCGCGACCTTCTCGCTGGTCGTGGCCTGCCTGGTGAAGACCCGGGAGCGGTTCATGGGCATCGGTCAGGTGCTGACGATGCCGCTCTTCTTCGCGAGCAACGCGATCTATCCGCTCGACATGATGCCCCACTGGCTCCAGCTCGTCGCCCGCGCCAACCCCCTCTCATACGTCGTGGATCTGCTGCGCTCCTTGATGATCGCGGGCGGGCACTCGACGCTCGGACTCGGGCTGGATTTCGGTGTGCAGATCCTGGGACTGGTGCTCCTCCTTCTGGTCGCCTCGAAGCTCTACCCCGGCCTCGCGCGGTAGACCAGCCGCTCCGTTCCGACGGACCAGCGCCTGACCAGTCGAACTGACCCGGTTCGGCGGCCCTGGCCGCCGGTTCGGCGTTCCGAGCAATCGCCTTGGCGAGCCCCGGTGACGCCCGGGCGCAGAACCGTGTAGCTAGCTCGAGAGACCCACATCGGAGAAAATGATGCTCGCGCTGCTCGCGGTCCTGGCGGGGGCCGCCCCGGCCCCCGCGCCGTCCGCGCCGGACACCGTGTTCTTCGCCGGCGGCTGTTTCTGGGGTGTGGAAGGAATCTTCGAGCACGTCAACGGCGTCCTGGCGGTCCGCTCCGGCTACGCCGGCGGAACGACGGTCAATCCCACGTCGGAGCAGGTGTACCGAGGAGGCACGGGGCACGCCGAGTCGGTCGAAGTGATCTTCGACCCTGACCGGGTCACCTACCGCCAGCTCCTGATGGTGTTCTTCCTGGTGGCGCACGATCCCACCCAGCTCAACCGCCAGGGACCCGATGTGGGTGCCGACTACCGCTCGATCGCCTTTTACCGGGACACCACCGAGCGGCAGGCCATCGAGGCGATGATCGCGGACCTGCGCGAGAAGCACCTCTATTCGGCGCCGATCGTCACGGAGGTGGTGCGGCTGCGGGCCTTCTACGCCGCCGAGGACGTCCATCAGCACTACATGGAGCACCACCTCGACGACGCGTACATCGTCACCAACGACCTGCCCCGGCTGGATGCCCTGCGGAAGGAGTTCCCGAGCCTCTACCGCCCGGGCTGGCGCGGCTAGCGGCTCACCCGCCGCCGGAGCCGGAGCCACCAGGACCGGGCTCCGTCCGGTTCCGACGTGGACTCGAGGAGGGCCCGCCGGAAGGCCGCCGCCGTGGGCCAGCGGCGAGCCGGATGCCGGAGCAGGGCGCGATCCACCGCCCGGGCCAGCCGCACGGGCACATCCGGCGCCCGGTCCCGAAGCGCCGGCACGTCCAGGGTGGCCCGCTGGGCGATCTGCGCCATCGGGCTCCCGCCCCGGAAGGGCAGCTCCCCGGACAATGCGAGGTACGCCACCAGGCCCAGCGAATACACGTCGCTGCGGTGGTCGGCGTCCCAGGCCCCGAGCGCCTGCTCGGGGGACATGAATTCCGGGGTCCCGAACCGGCGGGTCGCCTCGGACCGGGAGTGCTCCGAGGTCCTGAGGGTGGCGATCCCGAAGTCCGTGATGAACGGCCAGTCGTCGTCGGAATGCAGCAGGATGTTCGCCGGCTTCACGTCGCGGTGCACCACGTCCCGCTGGTGCATCAGGTGCAGCGCGTCGGCGATGGGGGCCAGGAGCTTCACCGCGGTGGCCGCGTCCATGCGGCGCCCGCGGCCGATCCGGGCGGCGAGGGATTCGCCCGGTACGTAGCGCATCACCGCCACCGCGGTCTCGCGCTGCAGGATGAACTCGTAGCACGGGACCACGTTGGGGTGGTTGACCCGGCTCGCGATCATCGCCTCGCGGCGGAAGCGCTCCCGGTCTTCCACCGAGGCCGACAGCCCGGGGGACAGGACCTTCAGGGCCACGCGCCGGCCCTCCCGGCGGTCCCAGCCGAGGAACACGCGGCTCATGCCGCCCTGACCGAGCTCCCGGATCACGTCGTACCGGCTCCCGAGCGCGTCCGTGAGGCGAGCGCGCTCGTACGAGAGTCGTCCGGTTTCGAGTGCCGCGAGTCGGGGAGCTGCCACAGGCGATCCTGTCTCCGTTCCGGACAGTCCTGACGCACGGTACGTGCCGTTCGTCCCGATTCCCAAATCACTGCCACGCAATGCGATGGAAGACCGGCTCGGGCGGGCGCCGTTCCGTTCCCGGGACGAGGCGTCCCGGGAACGGACGGCCGAGGTGAGGCCTCACGGTATTAGATGCGAGCCGGGGGCGTACGGTTGCGCGAAAAAAAAGGGGAGTCCCGGAGGACTCCCCCTGGCTTGTCCTGACCCCTCGGGCTACGGGTGGGCGGACGCGGACCGGGTGTCGAACCGGATCAGGAGCGCGTCGAATTCCGTGACGCTCACCAGGGTCGCGAACCCCTCGGCGCGCACGGTCTTGCCGTCTCCCAGCGCCGCCTCGACGGCGGCCACCGATCCCAGGCCTCCGAAATGGTCATCGACGCGGGTGGTGTCCGTGACGTCCACGGTCGCGCCGTTGGCCAGCACGATCTTGCCCGACATCGTGTCGGCGGAGGCGACGATCCCTTCGAAGCCGATGATGATGGGCTGCGGGCCGACGCCGTTCCGGATGCGGAACCGGACGTCGATCACGTCCAGGGTATCCGTCGCGACGGTGAGCCCCTGACCCGCGGCGTCCACGGTGTCACCGGCCGCCAGGGCCTGCGCCACGGCGCTCAGGGAGGTGAGCGGTGAGCCGTCGTCCAGCCCGCAGGGACGCTCGAACTCGGTCCCGCTGACGACCTTGAGCACGGTGCTGTCGGCGAGGGTGGCCGTGCCGTTGAGGGTGTCGACGGACCGGACCATGCCCTCGAAGTGCAGGGCGCCCGTGGTCCGGTGCGTGGCCTGGTTGATCGTGGTCTTCCCGCCCGTGACGTCGATCGCGAACGGCCGGCCGAGCAAGGTGAGCCAGGCGTCGGGGGGCGGTGTGGAGTCGAGGGAAAGATTGGCTTGCGTGACGTTCATCTCGATGTCGGGCCGGTCGGCCGCGTCGTCGAGCCGGAGCACCTGCGCGAAGAACGACGAGTCGTTGGGGTTCTGCGGCGTGGTCGGCGCCGGTCGCAGCGCCACCACCGTCGGATGCCGGCCGGCGGTCAGCGCGTTCTGGATCCGCGAGATGAAGGTCGCCTCGTCGAGCCCGGCGGAGTCGTCCGCGTCGTGGTCGTCCCGCCAGCCCTCGAACTTGGTGGTGGCGTCGAACGTGACCTGAATGGCGCCGAGCGCCAGGGTCAGGGTGTCCGGGCTGCCGGACGCGACGGCCGTGACCTCGCTGGCGATGCGCTCCGGCTCGGCGGTCTGGTCACCCTGCCGCACCTGCACGCGGGCCGCGGTCAGGGTGCCGGGGGTCACGCGGACGGCGACGCGAGAGGTGCCGGACGCGAGGATGGTCGAGAAGTCGCCGACGCCGATCTGGTCGGCGAAGATGGTGGATCCGCCGGACGTCGTGGTGCCGGGACCGGTCCCGGTCACCATCTGATGATCGCACGCGGTGACGAGCAGGGCGGCCGCCGTCAGCACTCCCAACGGCGCCGCGCGAAGGGTACGCATGAAACCTCCCGCGAGTGTTTTCACGATGGCGAGCAACACTCGAAGAATACCCGCGCCCTCTGCGTTCGGTCACTGCCCGTTTCGCAACGCTCCCGTCACCGCCCGCGACTCGTGTGCGTTGCGTCACACGTTTTCGGGTTGCGCGTCAGCGGCCGTCCTCCTTGAGATGGCGATTCAGCCACGCGTAGTCCGCGTCCATGATTTCGAGGAAGGTGGCCAGATCGTACGCCGCCCCGTGCCGTCCCTTCGGAAACATCATCAAGGGGGGCGCATGGCCGGCGGTCTCCAGCGCGGTGAGCAGCTGCATGGTGTTCTGGGGATGGACGTTGTCGTCCATCAGGGAATGCACGAGGAGCAGGTGGCCGGTGAGCTTGTCCGCGTGCTCGACCGTCGAGCTGCCGGCGTACCCGTCGGCATTGTCCCCGAGCAGGCCCATGTAGCGCTCGGAGTAGATGGTGTCGTACAGCCGCCAGTCGGTCACCGGTGAGTTCGCGATGCCCACCGGGAAGAGATCGGGATACATCTCCATCGTGAACACGGTGCTGAACCCGCCGTAGCTCCCGCCCATGATGGCGACGTGCTTCGCGTCGACGTACGGGAGCCGGTCCAGATACCGCGCCGCCTCGGCGAAGTCGTGGCTCTCCCACTTGCCGAGGTGGCGGTAGGCGCCCTTCATGAAGGCGCTGCCGTAATTGTTGGACGGGCGGTTGTTGAGCCCGACCACGATGTAGCCCTGCTGGGCCAGCCACTGCACCCAGCCGCTGCCGTTCCACTCGTCGTACACCTGCTGCGATCCCGGGCCGCCGTAGATCGCGAACACCACCGGGTACTTCCGGGTGGAGTCGAACGGCACGGGCTTCACGATCGAGCCGTCCAGGCGCACCGAGTCGGACGTGGTGAACGAGAAGATTTCGGTCGGCGCGTACTCGTTCTTGCGGAGCCAGGCCGTCACGTCCTGATGGTCCGCGAGGGTCTTCACCATCCGGGCTCCGGTCGACCAGAGCTCGGACTGCTGCGGCGACGTGAGGGAGGACCACCGGTCCACGTAGTAGCGGGTGTCCGGGGACATGTCGATGTGGTGCGTGCCCGCCGCCGTGGACAGCCGCCTCTTGCCGGTCCCGTCCGCGTGGATCTCGTACAGGTGGCGCTCCAGCGGGGAGACTTCAGTGGACGTGTAATAGATGAGGCCGCGGGCCGGATCCATCCCCTCGATTCGCGACACGGTCCACTTGCCCCGGGTCACCTGGTTGAGCAGCCGGCCGGAATAGTCGTACCGGTAGATGTGCTGCCAGCCGTCCGGGTCCGACACCCAGTAGAACTCGGACTTGCCGGCCGGGAAGCTCATCAGGTCGTTGACCCCGGCGTAGAAGTCGTAGACGTCGATCCAGGTCGGCGAGCCCTGCGTCAGCACCAGGCGCCCCCCGCCCGTCGTCACGTCGAAGAAGAAGAGCCGCATCGTGTCCTGCTGGCGGTTGAGCGTCAGCACCGCGAGCGTGTCCGCGCGGCTGGTCCAGTAGATCCGCGGGACGTAGTAGTCGCCGCGGATCGCCGGGTCGAGCCAGGTCCGCCTGCCGGTCTTCACGTCCACGACGCCGATCTTCACCGTCGGATTCGAGTCCCCCGGCTGCGGGATCCGGATCCGGGTCCAGGTGGGGTGATGGCCGGCGTAGTCGGAGAACTGCATCACCGGCTCGGCGTGCTCGTCCACCTGCCAGAAGGCCAGGTGGCGCGAATCGGGGGACCAGTTCCACGCCTGGCCCATCCCGAATTCCTCTTCGTAGACCCAGTCGAAGTGCCCGTTGTACACGAGCTCACCGGCGTCCGACGTGAGCCGGGTCTCGTGCTTCGCGGCGAAGTCGTAGACGTACAGGTCGCCGCCCCGCTCGAGGCCGAGCATCGCGCCGTCGGGCGAGAGCTGGGCGGTCCGGGCGCCCCGCGTGGCCAGTTTCAGGGAGTGGTCGTCCAGCGAATAGACGTAGAAGTCCTGGGTGCCCGAGTTCCGGTAGATCGGCTGGAAGTTGCTCTGGAACACCAGGTGCTTCGAATCCCGGGCCCACTGGAAGTTGTCGTACGCGAACGGCGCGTTTGAATCGGGAAAGGACATCCCCTTGGCGCTGAACACCAGCGTGTCCCTGGCGGTGGCGGGATCGTACGCGCGGATTTCCTGGCCGTCGTCCGTGGTCTTGATGTACGAGTAGCGCCGGCCACCGTCGATCCACGTCAGCCCCTGCGGACCGCCGCCGCCGAACATCGACCCGCCGGCGAGCACGGCGTCGCGGAGGGAGGCGAAGCGGGCTTTCTGCTGAGCGGGCAGGGAAACGGCGCCGAGGAGAGACAGGACCACGGCGATCGCAGGGCGAACCTTCGACATGACCACGGGCACCTCGGCGAACGGGAGTGACGGCTCGGAGAACAGCAATACTAGGCGCGCGGACGCGCGGATGGGAAGTAGTTTACGGGATGCGCGTACGGGTCGGAACCTCGGGCTACAACTTTCCCGAATGGAAGGGGCCGTTCTACCCCGAGAAGCTCCCCGCCGCGAAGATGCTCGAGTACTACTCGGAGCGTCTCGAGACGGTGGAGATCAACTACACGTTCTACCGGATGCCCAACGCCAAGACCATCGCGGGCTGGGACCAGACGACGCCCGCGGGCTTCTCGTTCGTGCTCAAAGCCTCGCAGAAGATCACGCACTTCAAGCGGCTCAACGAGATCGAGAATGAGCTCCGCTATTTCTGCGACACGGCCCTGGGGCTCAAGGCCAAGCTGGGCCCGCTGCTCTTCCAGCTGCCGCCCAACTTCAAGAAGGACGTTGAGCGCCTCCGGCAGACCCTCACGCTGATTCCTCCGGACATCCGCCCGGCCTGGGAATTCCGGCACGCGTCCTGGTTCGACGACGAGGTCTACCAGACGCTCCGGAACCGGAACGCCGCCCTGGTGGTGGCGGATACCGAAGCCGGGACCACACCCGAGGTGGCGACCGCGGACTGGGGATACCTGAGGCTGCGGGATGAAGGCTACGGCGAGGAGGACCTGAAGCGGTGGGTGGAGCGGATCAAGACCCTCGGCGCGGGCTGGGGCGACGCCTACGTGTTCTTCAAGCACGAAGAGGCGGGGCTGGGCCCCGCCTTCGCTAAGCGGTTCGCTTCGCTTTTCGGCTAGGCTTCTCCGCCGGCTGCGCCAGGCTGGCCTTCAGCGCTTCCATCAGATCGATGATCTGGGTCTTGGGCGCCTCGGCCGGCTCCTCCGTGATTTCCTTGCCTTCGATCTTCCGCTGGATCTGCTCCATCACCTTCTTCTTGATGTTGTCCTCGTACTTCTTCGGATCGAACGCCTCGGACGACGCCTGCTGGATGACCTGGACCGCCAGGTCGAGCTCCGGCTTCTTCACTTCGGTCTTGGGGATCGGCACCTCATCCATGGTCCGGACTTCGTCCGCGTAGCGGAGCTGCTCCAGCACCAGCCCGTCACCGTACGGCCGGACCATGATCAGGTACTGCTTCCCGCGCGCCGAGTACTGGCCCACCGCCACGCGGCCCGTCTGCTCCAGGGCCTTCGACAGGAGGGTGAAGGCGCGCTCGCCGCCCTTGTCGGGGCCGAGGAAGTACGTCTTCTCCGCGAGCAACCGGTCGACCTGGGTCGCGGGCACGAATTCCTTGATGTCGATCACTTCCTTGTCGCGCTCCTCGATGCGCTGCAGGGCCTTGAGCTCGTCGAGGGTGAATACCACGTAGCGGCCCTTGGTGTACTCCCACCCCTTCACCCGGTCGTCGTTCTCCACCTTCTCGCCGTCCTTCGAGCAGACGTACTGCTGCTTCAGCCGGGCGTTGTCCTTCTTGTGGAGCCAGTTGAAGGAGATGGCCGTCGAAGACTCGCCCGTGGAGTACATCTTCACCGGGACGGAGACCAGGCCGAACGAGACGGTCGCGGAACCGATTGCATGAGCGCTCATGACGGCTATCATACCCAGTTCTCCAATGCCCGCAAACCGGAAAGGCCCCGCCGACCCGCTAAGCGCTTACCGCGCCAAGCGTTCCCTGGACCGCACGCCCGAGCCGGGGGCCCGCGCCGCCGTTCCGGGAGGGGCGGGCGGGCTCTTCGTCGTCCACCAGCACGCCGCGCGCAACCTCCACTACGACCTGCGCCTGGAAATGAGAGGAGTCCTCACGTCCTGGGCGGTGCCGAAAGGGCCGTCGAAGAATCCCGCCGACAAACGGCTCGCCGTCCACGTCGAGGACCACCCGATCGAGTATGGGGACTTCGAGGGCCTCATTCCCGAAGGGAACTACGGTGCCGGCGCGGTGATCGTGTGGGACCGCGGGCGCTGGGTGCCGGTCGAAGATCCCTTCGCGGGCTTCGAGAAGGGGAAGCTCCTGTTCGAGCTGCACGGCTACAAGCTCAAGGGTCTCTGGACCCTGGTGAAGATCAAGAAGGGCCAGAAGGACTGGCTCCTGATCAAGGAGCGGGACGCCGCCGTGTCCGAGAACGGCACCGACTTCCCGCCCAATTCGGTCCTCTCGGGTCTCACCGTGGAGGAGCTGAAGGCCGGGGCGGACCGCGCCGGGCCGATCGTCGCCGCCATCGCGAAGCTCAAGGCCCCGCGCCGGGAAGTGACTCCCACGGACGCCGCGCCCATGCTGGCCGAGACGCGGGACGCGCCCTTCACCAAGGACGGATGGCTGTTCGAGCTCAAGCTCGACGGGTACCGGGTCCGGGTGGGGAAGGAGGGCGGCGTGGCCAAGGTGGTCAGCCGGAACGGCCACGACCTCGCGCCCCTCTTTCCCGAGATCGCGCACGTGGTCCAAGCCCTCCCGTTCGACGGACTCGTCGTGGACGGCGAGCTGGTGGTGCTGGACGAGCGGGGGCATCCCTCCTTCAACGGCCTCCAGAACCGCGCCCGCGTCTCCCGCTCCTTCGATGTCCGCCGCGCGGCGGTCGAGAACCCGGCCACGATGTATTGCTTCGACCTGCTGGCCCTCGGCGGCTACGACACGCGGGGGCTCCCGCTCGAGACCCGGAAGGACCTGCTCAAGCGGGTGCTCCCCGCCACCGGCGCGCTCCGGTACTCGGAGCACTTCGTCAAGGAAGGGGAGGCCCTCTACCGGCAGGTGGAGCGGATGGGCCTCGAGGGCATCATGGCCAAGCGCGCGGATTCCACCTATCGCGCGGGGCGGTCGCCGGCGTGGCTCAAGATCCGCGCCGACCGGGCCGACGACTTCGTGGTGGTGGGGTTCACCAAGGCCAAAGGCTCCCGCGCGGGGTTCGGCGCTCTGCACCTCGGCGCCTATCGCGACGGGCAGCTCGTCTACGTCGGGCGGGCCGGGTCCGGGTTCACCGAGAAGGAGCTGAAGGAGGTCGCGAAGTCCCTCGAGAGCCTGCGCCGGGATACACCGGCGGTCACCGGTCCCATGCCCACCGGCAAGGACACGACCTGGATCGAGCCGAGGCTCGTCGCCGAGGTGCGATTCAAGGAGTGGACGCCGGAGGCGCTGCTACGGCACCCGGTGTTCCTGCGGTGGAGAGACGACAAAAAGCCGGAGGAGTGTGTGCTGCACGGGAGCCGGGAGCCGGGAGCCGTCGCAGTCGCCGCCGCGCGGGATTCCCACGTGCCGGACTCAGACGGCTCCCGGCTCCCGGCCCCCCGCGAGGTGGTCTTTTCGAACCTCAAGAAGGTTTTCTGGCCCGACGAGGGCTACACCAAGGGCGACCTGATCGAGTACTACCGCGCCATCTCGCCCTGGCTCCTGCCGTACCTCGCGGACCGCCCGGTGGTCATGACCCGCTTCCCCGATGGGATCAAGGGCAAGTCGTTCTTCCAGAAAG
>Ga0335071_10006097_pt1 | contig 12471 bp, 9 predicted proteins | sample Lox_Sample_15_FD_206724 | JGI IMG/M metagenome (GOLD analysis project Ga0335071, IMG submission 206724) | Soil microbial communities from Loxahatchee National Wildlife Refuge, Florida, United States - Lox_Sample_1.5 | ecosystem: Environmental > Terrestrial > Soil > Wetlands | place: USA: Florida...
ATGCCATCGCCTCGCAGGGTGGTGTAGAGCTTTCCGTCCACATATACGGGTGCCTTGGGCTCTTCGAAGGTGCCGGGCAGGCTGATGCCCAGGTTGGCGTGTTTCGACTCGCCGGGGCCGTTGACCACGCAGCCCATGACGGCGAGCTTGAGCTCCTCCACGCCGGGATACTTCTTGCGCCACTCCGGCATGGAAGTTCTCAGATAGCTTTGAATTTGTTCTGCAAGCTCCTGAAAATACGTGCTGGTCGTGCGCCCGCATCCAGGGCAGCTGGTCACCTGGGGCATAAAGCTGCGGATGGAGAGTGATTGCAGAATCTGCTGGGCGGCCTGGACCTCCTCGGTCCGGTCGCCGCCAGGTTTGGGCGTGAGGCTGACGCGGATGGTGTCGCCGATGCCAGCGAGGAGCAGCGGGGCGAGCCCAGCCGTGGATGCGATCAGTCCTTTGGCTCCCATGCCGGCCTCGGTCAATCCCAGGTGCAGGGGATAGTCGCAGCGGGCGGCTAGGTTGTTGTAGACGTCGATGAGGTCGCGCACGCCGCTGACTTTGGCGGAGAGGATGATCATGTCGTGGCCCAGGCCGTAGCGCTCGGCGGCCTTGGCCGATTCGAGGGCGCTGACCACCATGGCCTCCATCATGACGTCGCGGGCAGGCAGGGGATTGGACTTTTTGTTGTTCTCGTCCATCATGCGCGTGAGCAGCGACTGGTCAAGCGATCCCCAGTTGACGCCGATGCGAACGGGTTTCTGGTTCTCGACGGCGCATTCGACCATGGTGCGGAAGTTGTCGTCGTCTCTCCGCCCGATGGACACATTCCCGGGGTTGATGCGGTATTTGGCCAGCGCTTTCGCGGTCGCTGGATACTTCTTGAGCAGCAGGTGGCCGTTGTAGTGGAAGTCGCCCACGATGGGCACCCGGAGGCCGCGTTTCTCGAGGCCTTCGACAATTGCCGGAACGGCTGCTGCAGCTTCCTCATTGTTCACGGTCACGCGCACGATCTCGGACCCGGCGAGGGCCAGCGCAGCTACCTGCTCAATGGTGGCTGCCGCATCGGCGGTGTCGGTGTTGGTCATCGATTGCACGACGACCGGGACTTCCCAACCCACACGAACGTGCCCGATCTTGACCGTGGGTGTCTTTCTGCGCTGAAGTTCCGGCATATCGACCTCACTTCCAGTGTACCTTTTCCCGCTTTTGCGCCGAAATTCGGCCTGCTTCGTCCAAACAGCCAAAGGTACAATAAAACCATGCTGTTTCGTCGTTTCAACCGCCTTCTGACCCTTGCCCTCGTCCTCGGATTCGCTGCCGGTCTTTCCCTCTCCGCACAGACCAGCCGCCGTGGGCGTAAGTACAAATCTCCGCCGCCGACCTCGCGCGTCGCGATCACCATTCTGAGAGCCGACGACGACAAGCCCATTGAAAACGCGGCGGTGGTATTTACCGTGGTGGGCGACAAGGGCAACATGGAGTTGAAGACCAACGAAGACGGCAAGACCGTTCTCGATGTTCTGCCCATTGGCACGAAGGTCGTGCTGCAGGTTCTGGCGAAGGGGTACCAGACCTACGGCCAGGACTATTCGCTGGATAAGGCTGAGATGGCGCTGGAAGTGAAGCTGAACCGGCCGGGCAAGCAATACTCCATCTACGAGAAACATCCTGGTCAGGCAGCGCAGACGGATGGAGAAGGGAAGGACAAGCCCACCGAGTCGAACAAGGATTCCAAGGACTCAAAGAAGGACGAATCTCCGTCACAATCGGAGAATCAGCCCAAGCCCGACTCCAACCCGCCGCAGCCGCAATAGTCGAGATCTCCCGTAAGCCGACGATCAAATCCATGTCCGATCTTGTCCTGAGTGGAAAGTCCGCGCTGGTAACCGGTGGTGCGCGCCGCATCGGCCGCGCCATTGTGCTGAGCCTGGCCCGTGCGGGTGCAGACGTTACGATCACCTACCGCGCCTCGGCTGCGGATGCTGAAGAGACGGTGCGGCAGCTCCGTTCATTCGGCCGGCAGGCTCAGGCGCTCGAATGCGATGTGCGTTCGGAGACGGCGGTTCGCGAAGCCGTCGCGAAGACCGCTGGCTTTCACGGCCGGATCGACATCCTGGTGAACAACGCAGCCATCTTCGAGACGGTAACCCTGGATGAGATCACGCTCGAGCAGTGGGATACGATGCTCGATACCAATCTGCGCGGGCCGTTTCTGTTCGCGCGGGGAGCATTGCCCCATCTGCGCAAGGCGAAGGGCCGAATTGTGAATTTGGGATCTCTCGGCGGATTGAATCCATGGCCGACGCGGGGCCACTACTGCGCCTCGAAGGCCGGCCTGCACATGCTCTCCGAAGTGATGGCCAAGGCGTGGGCTCCGGATGTGGCCGTGAACTGCGTTGCTCCAGGCTGGATCGATCAGAAAGACAAGGGCGAGGAACTGGCGGCGCAATATGCAGCGAAGACGCCCATGCAGCGCAACGGCACTGCGGAAGATATTGCGGAAGCTGTCCTGTTCTTCGCGGCCAACGCCAGCTTTGTGACGGGACAGACGCTGGTGGTGGATGGCGGGCTCTCGCTCTGAGCCCGAGCCCCGGCAGTCTTAGTGCGAAAAGAGCCTCTTCCAGAAGCCAGGCTTTTCGGAGTCCTTCTTGTCCGCCTTCTTGGGCTTGGGCGGTCCCGGAGCATTGCGCACTTCGAATTTGAGCGGCACGTGGTCGAGTAGTCCGACGGGTTCGGGCTGTTCCGGCCACGGCGCGCCTTCGACCGCGGCACGAGGATTGGTGCTGCACAAGCGCTCGGCTGTTTCTGCGCCGCAACGGTCGGCGACGTACTTGTATCCCTTGCGCAGATGCAGGGGACGCCGCTCGGGATGATGCGCGTCGCTGGACAGGAAGTGGATCCAATTGCGCTCGAGTAGGGCGTTGGCGAACGCCTCTGCCGATCGCCCGTACCGGCCGTAGAGCGATGCCGATGTGACCTGGACGAGACAGCCCTCGCGCATCCAGTCGGCGAGTAGTTCGGGATTGCGTCCCATCGCTGAGTTGCGCTCGGGATGGGCGAGGATCAGCGTGTAGCCGGCGGCCTGGAGCTCTTTTGCCGCGTCCATCAGCTGCGGCGGAACGATCATGTCGGGCAACTCGATCAGCAGGTAGCCCTTGCCGTCGATGGAGTATCTGGGCGGATTGGCCAATGCGTCAGCGATGTTCTCCGCGTGCATGTGGAATTCGCAGCCGAGGCTGAGGCCCACCACGTCGCGCAGCTTTTCGCGCAATTCGGCAAACCGCTCCTCCACCAATGCAGCCCGGTAGGGGAATTCGTTGCAGGCATGCGGCGAGCAGACGATATGGGTCACGCCTTCTTCCGCGGCCTCGCGGGCCATCACCATCGAAGTCACGAGGTCGGGCGATCCATCGTCGACCCCGTGCAGCAGATGTGTGTGGATGTCGATCATACCTTTTGTGAAGGGCTATTTCACCGCGAGAGCTTCGATCATCGAGGCAAAGATCTTCCATCCGTCGGCGGAGCCCAGCAACTGCTCGCTGGACCGGTCCGGGTGGGGCATCATGCCCAGCACATTGCGCTTTTCGTTCAGGATGCCTGCTATGTTCTCGAGAGATCCGTTGGGGTTGGCTTCGCGTGTGATCTCGCCCTTTGGCGTGGCATAGCGGAAGGCAATCCGGTCTTCCGATTGAAGCCGCTGCAAATCTTCGGGCGTGCAGAAGTAGTTGCCCTCCATGTGGCCGATCGGGATCTGCAGCACTTCGCCTTTCGTGAGCTGGTTGGTGAACGCGCTGTTGGTGGTTTCGACGCGGAGGTGGACCTGCTTGCAGATGTATTTGAGCCCGGCGTTGCGCATGAGCGCACCGGGGAGCAGTCCTGCTTCGGCAAGAATCTGGAAACCGTTGCAGATGCCGAGGACGAGGCCGCCCTGGTCTGCGAATCTTTTGACTGCCTGCATGACAGGGGAGAAGCGTGCGATGGCGCCCGTGCGGAGGTAGTCGCCGTAGGCAAACCCGCCGGGCACCAGCACCGCATCGACGCCTTGCAGGTCATCGGAGTCGTGCCAGAGAAACGTCACCGGCTGGTGGGCAATCTCGGCGATCACGTTGTAGGTATCGTGATCGCAGTTCGAGCCAGGAAAGACCAGGACGCCGAATTTCATGCTTCTAGGGTATCAGTTTGGCGAACGGCCTTCGGGGACCTGCTCGACTTGCAGGCCCCCGAAAGCGTTCAGTATGTCAGCTGCAACTCCAGACCCTGCCCATCGTCCGGCACGAGTGCGGTGATCCGATGGAACTCCGAATCATATCCGGTCGCCACGGGCTCTGCATTCATCCCGTTGATGGCCGACACGGTTCCGCCCGAAGCCGGCTTGGCTGCGCCGTAGACCTCGACCGCCAGTTGTTTCCACCAGGACGCGAAGCTGCCCTTGCGCGCGGCGACGGTGACTACAACACCCTGTGCGCTGACGCGGCAGCTGAACTTTTCGCGCAGGAACTGGCCCTTCTGGAAGTCGAAGCTCACGCCGTCGTCGAGGTAGACGCTTCCCTCGCAATCGTTCCCGATGGCTGTGGGTGGGTAGACCCGAAGCGTCAGCGGGCCCTGCGGTTTTTCGTCTGTGCTCTGCACGAGCGGCTGCTCGGGCACAATCGAGCCGGCCTTCACGAATACGGGCAGCGTGTCCAGGGTGCGATGGATCCGTACTTCGGGCTGGATGATCGGAGCGTTGTCGATTCCTTTGCGTCCGGTGCTGGCATCGACGCGCGCGCCCGTCCAATAGTCGTACCAGCCTACCGGCGGCAGACCGACCGTGTAGTCATCGACTTCGTCGGGGAACGGACTCTGCGCGATCAGCAAGTCGGGTCCCAGCAGAAATGCTCCGCTGTTGGCGAGATCGAGCGGCTCTCCATCGACGGATCCCTTGGGAAACTCGAGGAAGAGCGGCCGGTCGAGCGGTAATCCGGTCCGGCTCATCTCTTCCGCCGTTGTGTAGAGGTAGGGAAGCAAGCGATAGCGCTCTTCGATGTAGCGGCGGCGCAGATTCACGTCCTCGGGCGTGCCGTTCTCCCAAGGCTCCTGCGGTCTTGTGCCCACGGCGGTGTGGTCGCGATCGATCGGCTGAAAGGCAGAGACTTCGAGCCACCGCGTCAGCAACTCGGATTGAGGTGAGCCGGCGAACCCGCCCACGTCGGCGCCGGCCATGGCAAATCCGCTCAAGCCCAGGTTCAGCAACTGCGGAACTGTCTGCCGCAGATGGCTCCAGTTGCTGGAATTGTCCCCGGTCCAGGTGACGGCATAGCGGTGTCCGCCGGCGAAGCTTGCCCGGGTCATGACGAAGGGCCGCACATTCGGCGCGAGCCTGAGTAAACCTTCATAGGTTCCGCGCGAGTTTTGCATGCCGAAGATGTTGTGAATTTCCAGGTGGCTCGCTGTCCGTGTCGTGAATCCCGGTTCCTCGATGCGATGCTGCACATCGTCGGGCATGGTCTTTGAGGGGACCTGGAAGATTGCCGGCTCATTCATGTCGTTCCAGAATCCCGCTACGCCCTTTCCGACGAAATCGGCGTAGAGTGTGCCCCACCAGTCGCGCGACGATTTCTGCGTAAAGTCCGGAAAGACGGCCTTGCCCGGCCACACGACGCCTACGTAGGTGGACCCATCGGGGTTCTTCACAAAATGGTCGCCGGCTGCGCCTTCGTCATAGGGCTTGTATCCGGCATTGGGCAGATCGGCGATATGGAGATCCGTGATCAGGATCGTCTTCAGGTGTTCCGCTTTCAGGTCCTTGATCATCTGGTCGAAGTGCGGGAAGCGTTCCGGATCGACGGTGAAGGGACGGTTCTTGAGCTGGTAGTCGATGTCGAGCCAGATCACGTCGGATGGAATGCGCTCGCTCCGCAGCATGTTTGCGATTCGGCGGACTTCGCTCTCCGGATAGTAGCTGTAGCGTGACTGCTGAAACCCAAGCGACCACAGAGGCGGCAGAGGGGTTGGACCTGTCAGCCACGCCCAGTCCTCGACCACGCTCTTGGGATCAGGTCCATACAACACGTAGAAATCGAGCGGGCCGCTTTCCGAGCCGAACGAGTAGCCATCGCGGTAGAGCTTGTTGAACTCGAAGCTCGCGCGCCAGGTGTTGTCGAGGTACACGCCCGCCGACACACCTTTGTGAAAGGTCATGAAGTAGGGGATGGATTTGTAGATGGGGTCGGTCGACTCCTGCCATCCGAAGGCGTCGGTGTTCCAATCGTCGAACGCTTCGTTCCTACGATCCAGAGGGCCGGGCTTGTCGCCGAGTCCAAAGTAGTGCTCATCTTCCGGCGATTTCCAGAACGCGCGAAACTCCGCGCCGTTGTATTCGATCGGCCGGCCGGGGAACTGCTCCAGCAGCACATGTCCGGCAAGGTCGGCGATGGTCAACTCCAGCGGATCCTTGCGCACGGATACCTGCAGCTTCGCCGTTTTGAATCCAACGGCAGTAGCGCTCGAATCCTGCGCGACGGCAACGGATGCGGTGCGCGATGCCGGCAGGACGGCCCACGATGCGTCTTCGGGAAGCTGGCCTGCCGGTCCGACGCGCACTCGCACAACGTCGTCGCGTAGGGCTGTGATTAGCAGGACGGCCGAGCCGGAGTGGACCTCGACTCCGTTGTTGATGGCCCGGGAGGCTGTGACCCGGTCGAGCCGGACGAATCCGGCCTTCGGTGGGGCTTCTCCGGCGGCTCTTGGCTGTGATGTTGCGGCTGAAAACAAGACTGCAAAAACTGCAAACAGGAAAAGTCCTGTTTTTTTCACTAAGCACCTCTAAGGGAGCTGTTTTTAGTCGTTCAACAGCATAATTCCTGCACCGTGCCCGTGGGAACGAACCTGGGTAACTCTCTGGAAGGTATGGTCACAGGCTGCTGGTAATCCACGCGGCAAAGCAGGAACGCGGGCAGCTCAGGCCGTCTGGAGTGGCTCCGCGCGTTTCCGCATCCCGGCGATGAATTCCGTGTCGTCTGCCGACTCCTGCGCCAGAGACTCCAGGTTGACGCGCACATTGTCGAGCGCCCCGGCAACGGCTGCGTTGGCGAGGGCAACTGCCGTTGCCAGATCCGAACTCATATTCGGGTGGGTGATCGGCTTCAGGCTCTCCGCGATCTTGCGCACTTCTGCAGCGCGTTCGGCAACGCTCAGCGGCACGGCTGTTGCTCCGCGCAGGGCTGCAGCGATCAGTTTTTTTCCGTCGGGAGCTTCTTTGGAGGCTCTGTAGGCGGCCCGCACTTCGTTGTAGGACGCGGCATCCCCATCAATGGCCGCCTTCAGCTCTTCGCGCAGTTGGCCAAGGCGCGACAACGCTTCGCTGAGCTGGGATTCATACTGCAGATACGCCTTCTTGCCCCTGGACATGCCGGCCACCATGGTGGCTAGGCCAGCTGCCATTGCGGCGCTTGCCGCCGAAGCGCTGCCGCCGCCCGGAGTTGCTGTGGGCGCAGCCAGTTGCTCGATGAACGGTTCGATGCCCGCGCGCAATCCACCCACAGCCATCTTGCCGCTCATCACGCCGGCTAGCCGGTTCTCAAGGATGAGCGAGGAGTCGAAGTTCTCCACCTGCAGGAACCACTCCGCTGCCTGCTCGAGAGCCGCCTTGGGAATGAGCCCGACAATTTCGGACGACACCGGCGCTACGCCATAGCGAGCGGCTTCGCGCTTGACGAATTCGAAGACACGATGGATGGGCGTCTGCTCAAAGTCCGTCAGGTTCATCGAAACCTGCGCCAACCCGCGGACGAGGAATCCTGCTCCCTTGACGAAGCGTAGTCCGCCGCTTGAAAAGCGCACCGCTTTTGCGACCTTCTTGGCGATGTCGACGTCGGGTGTGTTCAGGAAGACGTTGTAGGCGATCAGGGCCTTGCGGGCTCCTACGACTGTTGCCCCTGCGGTGGAGTGCACGCGCGGTTCGCCAAAGTCCGGCTTGCGCGCTGGGTTGGTGGCGATCTCTTCGCGAATGCCTTCGAACTGCCCGCGGCGGATATTCTCGAGATTTTGCCGCTCGGGCGAGGTGGCTGCAGCCTCGTAGAGGTAGACAGGGATCGCGAACCGCCGGGAGATCTCCGCGCCCACGCGCTTGGCTATCGCGACGCAGTCTTCGAGGGTGACGCCGTCGATGGGAATGAAGGGAACCACGTCGGCCGCACCCATGCGTGGGTGGGCGCCCAGATGTTTTGTCAGGTCGATGAGTTCGCCCGCTTTCCCCACGCCGCGAATGGCGGCCTCTTCGATCGCATCGCGATCGCCGACGAGGGTGATGACACAGCGATTGTGGTCGGCGTCCATCTCGCGGTCGAGCATGTAAACACCCGGCACCTTCATTGCTTCGACGATGGCATCGACCTTGGCCGCATCGCGGCCCTCAGAGAAGTTTGGTACGCATTCAACCAGAGTGTTCGGCACGAAGAGAGAATAAATCAGGAGGCTCGCTGGCCGAACGGAAGCACGGGCGTGACTGTCCCGGCGGTACGATTCTGCGACCGGAGAATCGTATCCTCCTTATTGCACTTTGATCTGTCCGGCGATCCTGTCGTACTCCGTCCGCGAGACGACCGCCTTGCTGACGAGCTGCCCCGTGTTCTGGTAGGGACGCCCATCGATGATCGACTGCGCACGCATGTCATCAACTCCCGGTAGCGTCTTCAAGTCGTCGGCCGAAGCACGATTGATGTCGATCCGCTTGTCCTTGCCGGTCTGTTCCTTGATGCCATCGGCCACGCCCTTGGCGACAGCTTTTGTGTCGCGGACAGCTTCGCTGGTGGCCTTCGCGGTATCCGAACGAATCTGCTCTGGCGTTGGACTGGACTGATTGTTGCAGCCGGCCAAGCCAAACAGAACGACCATACCTAAAAGCATCGTCTTCATGTCTACGTTGGATGCCCCAAACATCTCTTTGGGCAATTCGCGGCTGCAGAGAAAATGCGAGGCCGCTGGCCCCCTCTGGCCCTCCGGCGCTATCGTCATCAGCAGGAGTTTCCGCGATGACTCTGACCGTTCCTCAAATTCATGCGCCGCGAGGCAACCAAATTCGATGCAAGGGCTGGCAGCAGGAAGCCGCTCTGCGCTGCCTGATGAACAACCTCGATCCCGAGGTCGCCGAACGGCCGGCAGATCTGGTGGTCTACGGCGGAATTGGCCGGGCTGCGCGCAACTGGGAGTGCTTCCACGCCATCGTCCGCGAGCTCGAGAATCTCGGCAACGAGGAGACGCTGCTGGTTCAATCGGGAAAGCCGGTCGCGGTTTTTCCGACGCACGATCTTGCGCCGCGCGTGCTGATCGCCAACTCGAATCTTGTAGGCAAGTGGGCCAACTGGGAGCATTTCAACGAACTCGATCGCAAGGGCCTGATGATGTATGGCCAGATGACAGCCGGCTCCTGGATCTACATCGGGACGCAGGGGATCTTGCAGGGCACGTTTCAGACTTTCGCTGCGATGGCCGAGCAGCACTTCGGCGGGAGCCTGAAAGGCAAGCTGGTTGTCACCGGCGGGATGGGCGGTATGGGCGGAGCGCAGCCGCTGTCCGTCACCTTGAACGACGGCGTGGTCTTGGTTGTCGAGGTCGATCGGCAACGCATCGAGAAACGCCTGGCCACCCGGTACTGCGACACACTGTCTGACAATTTGGACGAAGCTCTTGCGCTTTGCGAATCAGCGCGCAAGGAGGGCCGTGCGCTGTCCGTCGGGCTGGTCGGCAACTGTGCCGATGTTCTGCCGGAAATCGTCCGGCGCGGCGTTCAGGTGGATGCCATCACCGATCAGACCAGTGCCCACGATCCGCTGAATGGGTACATCCCGCAGGGGCTCACGCTTGCCCAGGCCGCCGATCTGCGCGCGAAAGATCCAGAAGAATATGTCCGACGCTCGACGGCGTCCATGGTCGTCCACGTGAACGCGATGCTGGCGTTGCAGCGGGCCGGAGCCGTGGCCTTCGACTACGGCAACAACATTCGCCGGTTCGCGTTCGATGCGGGCTGCGCCGATGCCTTCCTCATTCCGGGCTTCGTGCCTGAGTACATCCGCCCGCTGTTTTGCACGGGAGCGGGCCCATTCCGCTGGGTCGCGTTGTCAGGCGATCCGAAGGACATCGACCGGACGGATGAATTGGCGCTGGAACTCTTTCCGGAAAACGAGATTCTGACCCGCTGGTTGAAACTTGCGCGCGGGCGCTTCGCCTTTCAGGGACTGCCGGCGCGGATCTGCTGGCTGGGTTATGGCGAGCGCGCCAAGATGGGCCTGGCGATAAACGGACTTGTACGCAAGGGAGAGATTTCCGCTCCGATCGCCATCGGCCGCGATCATCTTGATACGGGATCGGTCGCCAGCCCCTATCGCGAGACGGAGAAGATGCTGGATGGGACGGATGCCGTGGCGGATTGGCCGATCCTCAATGCACTGCTGAACACGGCGTCGGGCGCGTCATGGGTGAGCTTCCATCATGGTGGCGGCGTAGGCATGGGCTACTCGTTGCATGCCGGGCAGGTGACCGTCGCCGACGGATCGGAGAACGCTGCGCGGCGCATCGAGCGTGTTCTCAATAACGATCCTGGCATCGGTGTGGCCCGTCATGTCGATGCTGGGTATGATCTGGCCCGCCAGACGGCACGCGAGAAGGGCATTCATATTCCGATGGCAGGGAAGTAGCGCATGGCAGGCACGATCGCCGTCGTCAACATCGGCCAACTCGTCACCCTCGCCGGTCCTGCACGCCCACGCGTCGCAGCCGAACTTCGCGAACTGGGCATCATTCCTAACGCTGCGATGCTGATCGAGGATGGCCGCATTGCGACAACCGGCACCTATGCCGACATCAAATCCAAGGGTCTGCCCGAAGCGGTTGTGGATGCTGGAGGCCGTTGCGTCACTCCAGGTTTCGTCGATGCGCATACCCATCTCTGCTTTGCCGGGAATCGTGCCGCCGAGTTTGAGCAGCGCATCGCCGGCGCCACGTATCAGGAGATTGCTGCGGCCGGCGGCGGCATTCTGCGTACAGTTACGCTGACCCGCGCTGCGAGCGAAGAGGAGCTCCTTGCAGCCACACGTCAGCATCGCGACTGGATGCTGCGCTCGGGAACGACGACGATGGAAGCCAAGTCGGGCTACGGGCTCGAGCGCGCCACGGAGCTGCGCATGCTGCAGGTGCTCGCGCGGCTGAATGCCGAGGGCCCCGAGCTGGGCGCCTGCGGCCCGAGAATTGTCCCGACGCTGCTCGCCGCGCACACCGTGCCCCCCGAGTTTGCTGCTCGTCGTACCGAGTATGTGAATTGGATTGTGGAGGAGTTGATTCCGGAGGTCGTGAGGGCTGGCCTAGCACGCTACTGCGATGCCTTCTGCGACGACCATGCGTTCACCGTGGACGAGACACGGCGCGTACTCACTGCGGCCAAAGAGCGCCGCCTTCGCCTGCGGGTGCACGCCGAGCAATTCCGCCCCGGCACGGGCGCGGATCTTGCTGCGGAACTCGGCGCGGCCACGGCCGATCATCTGGAAACGGTGACCGACGAGACGCTTCTGCGGCTCAAATCTGCTGGAGTCCAGCCGGTTCTGCTGCCGGGCTCGGTCTTTGCCCTGAGCCGGACGCAGTATCCGCCGGCACGGCGCATGGTCGACCTTGGCCTGGGGATCGTCGTTGCAAGCGACTTCAATCCCGGGTCCTCGCCGATTGCATCGATGCCGTTTGTGCTTTCGCTGGCATGCCTAGAGATGAAGCTCCTGCCCGCCGAGGCGCTGGCGGCGGCAACCATCAATGCCGCCTGCAGTCTGGACTTGGGCGAGAGCGTCGGTTCACTCGAAGCGGGCAAGCAGGCAGACTTTCTGATCCACGAATTCGATGACTATCGCGAGCTGGCCTACTACATTGCTGTGCCGGCACGTCCGCGTGTCTTTATTGCCGGCGAGGAAGTCAGGGTTTAGCCGTCACCGGGCTAAGGAGCTGCGGCGCGCTCTTCGACGCTGTACCACAAAAACCGCGACGCCCAGGCCGACCAGCACCACTGTGCCGCCCAGGACCTTCATCACCGCGAGCGGCTTGTTGGGATCATCGCTTGCCGGGAACGTCGACAACACGATCGTCAGCAGCGTGCTCGCCAGTCCCAAACCCGCCAGCCCAATCGCCACAGGTTTTCCACCTGGAACGCGCCGGATTCCCGGACCCACGGGCCGGCTCTGGAGCTTGATCATGGCGGCGAACAGGAAGACATAGGGCAGGAAGTAGGAGAGGATGCCCATGCTGACCAGCACGTTGTAGGCGCCGCGGACCGTCGTGCCCGCTTGTCCCGCAAGGGCTACGAAAATTCCCGCGAGGCCATAGACGGCGATCGCAACCCAGGGTGTGCGATAGCGGGCGTGGATCCATCCGAAGGGTGCCGGCAGGTAGCGATCGATGCCTGCGACAAAGGGGAGCCGGGATGTCGATGACAAAAATGCGGCCGCTCCGCCCACCGAATTCAAGCCG
>Ga0335071_10006101_pt1 | contig 12464 bp, 12 predicted proteins | sample Lox_Sample_15_FD_206724 | JGI IMG/M metagenome (GOLD analysis project Ga0335071, IMG submission 206724) | Soil microbial communities from Loxahatchee National Wildlife Refuge, Florida, United States - Lox_Sample_1.5 | ecosystem: Environmental > Terrestrial > Soil > Wetlands | place: USA...
CGAACACCGTCAGGCCGCCGGACGCCTGATCCCGATGGTTGAACGGGATCGTGTGGTCCAGGTCGCAGGCGATGGCCGGGCGGCTGCACCCGGGGAACCGGCATGTCAGGTCCCGGCATCGCACGGCGCGCTCCAGAGCAGCCGGGGGTTGATAGCGCAGCGCCTCGACGGGACTCGTCACCGGATTGGCCGTCAGGACCGACGCGGCCTCGGCCAGCTGTCGGACCTGCTCGGCGTCGATGACGCCATGGCCCGCCAGATAGCCGGGACGATCCCCCTTGTGGTAGACCGTCTGATCGCTCGCGACCACATTGATCACCACGCGTGCGCCACCCGGGTCGGGCATGCCCTGCTCGTCGCCGGCCCGTGTCGGGCAGTCGGGGCTTCCGCAGGCACATCCCAGCCGGCGGCCCTCGGTCAGCGCGGCCAACGCATCGGCGCGGCGCTGATCCAACGTCCGCGGGTCGGCGGGGCACACGTCCTTGGCGAGCTGTGACAGCCGCTGATCGAATGCCGTCGCGGCCGCGACGGCCACCGACCCGTACAGATCGGCCATCCCGTTGCCATGAGCACTGACCGCGATGTGGCGGTCGTTCTCGGCGACCTCGCGGCGCTCGCGGGCGGCGTCGGGATCGACGGCCCGCACCGCGGCATCCACGGCATTGACGATCCGCTGCCTGGACCAGCCCTGCCAATTCCCGATCCGCGCGGCCAACGAGCGGTCGAGGTGGGCCATCGCGCCCTCGTCGGTGACCAGATCGGTGCGGCTGATGATCAACCGCACAGTTCGCCAGTCCGTCCGCCCCTCAGCCAGCAGGGCCGCAACCTGGGGCAGCCGAACGTCCAGCGCCTCCGCATAGGACACCACATAGCTGGCCGCCGCCGCAGACAGATTCATCACCGCGGCCACCTCGGCAGCCGTCTGCTCGAACCCGTCGATCTCGGCGTGGTCGTCCCGGTGCTCGGACCTCTCAGCGGCGGCGGCTCGGTGCCGCAGCAACGCCGCGACCGCCGCCAGCCGCCGCGCCACCAACATCGACTCCTCGCGGTGGGTCGCCTCCACCACCGCCACCAGGGCGGCGGGATCGCAATCGGGTAAAGATTCGAACACACATTCGATTATGCCACACCGCTCCGATGATTCTGATCAAGCCGGGCCGCCTGTGGATAACCGGCCGCGTGGCTGGAAGGGTGGTGATATGACCCTGGTAGCCGGGCGCGGCCCGCTCAGCAGCGATCCGGCCGGGCGGTTCTCGCCGGCGATACCCTCCGAGGTCGTCTACGTCGAGCCGCACCCGCGGCGCGTCCAGGCCTTGAAGGACGGGCGGACGGTGATCGACACGGAGCGGGCGCTGATGGTCCACCGGCGGGGTCACCCGCTCAGCTACGCGTTTCCGGCCGACGCGGTCGGTGACCTGCCGACCAAGCCGGAGACCGAGGCGCCGGGCTTCGTCCACGTGCCGTGGGACGCCGTCGACGCCTGGTTCGAGGAAGGGCGCAAACTCGTGCATTATCCGCCGAACCCATACCACCGCGTCGACTGCCGCCCGACGCGGCGGCACCTGCGCGTCTCGGTCGCCGATACCACGTTGGTTGACACGGACGACACGCTGATCCTGTTCGAGACCGCGCTCGAGCCGCGCCTTTACGTCCACCCGTCGCATGTCCGCACCGATCTGCTGCGGCGATCGGAGACGTCGAGCTACTGCAACTACAAGGGCTTTGCGACCTATTGGTCCGTCGCGCTCGGCGACAGCGTCGTCGACGACGTCGCGTGGAGTTATGAAAACCCACCCCCGGAGAGCCTGCCCATCAAGGGGTCTTTCAGTTTCGACGCCGTGCGCGTCGACGTCGTCGCCGAGCTGCCACTCACTTAAGCCGCGAAAGTGCAACTGGCAACGCATCTCCCGAGTGCGGCCGTCGGCAGTTGCACTTTCGGCGGCAAAGTCAGGAGTAGCTAGGACGGCCGAGTCGCAGCGCGTGCTGGGCGATCATGTTGCGGAACACCTCGAGCGTTCCGCCGTAGATCCCCAGAGGCAACGACAACCGGTAAAGGTGTTCGGCCGCACCGTCGCTCGCGGCACCATGGGTGTCGGTGGGCAACGCCGACGCCGTCCCCAGGATGTCCATCAGATCCGGGGTGATGTCGCGCATCGTCTGCGCGATAGCAACGCGGCCGAACATGCCGGGGGTGGACAGCGCCGCCTCCATCCGCGCGATGTCCCGCCCGAGCCGGTATTTCACCGATTCGTCGTCCACCTGCGAAACGAGCGCCGCGACGGCGTCGACCACTTCGGCCATCACGTCGCCGTGCCCCGCCATCGCCGCAATGTACTGCAGGCCATGGTCTTCCGGATCGACCATGCCGTGCTCGGAGTCCAGCGCCGCGCGCATCACCGCCCAGCCGCCGTTCACCTCGCCGATGCGGTAGAGGTCATCGACGCGCACATCGCTGTAGTAGACGATGTTGGTGCGGTCGCCGTCGAGGGTGCGGATGCCCTGGATCTCGATGCCGGATGAATCCAGGGGGACCAGAAACATGGTCAGGTTCCTGTGTTTCGGGCCCTGGGGGTCGGTGTTGGTGAGCAGGAAGACGTACCGGGCGTTCTGCGCGTTCGAGGTGAACATCTTGGAACCGTTGATGATCCACGCCGAGCCGTCCCGCACCGCCCGGGTCTTGCAGGTGGCGACGTCCGAGCCGCCCTCGGGCTCCGTGTACCCCAGACACAGCCGGATCTCGCCGGACAGCACGCCCGGCACGACTTTGCCGGCGAGCTCCGGCGCGCCGAATTGCTGCACCAGCCGGGCGACGACGGACGTGGTGCCCCAGTGGTACCACGGGGTGTGGGCTCGGGCGATCTCGAGTTGAAAGATGCGCCGGCGGATCGGGCTGAACCCGCCCTCGGACTCCGGCTTCCAGTCCGAGGCCAGATATCCGGCCTCACCCAGCGCCAAATGCACTTGTTCGTCGAAGTTTTCGCCGAATTCCCGCTGGCGGCGCAGCACCTCTTCGGTGACGTGCTTGGCGATGAAGGCCCGGGTCTCGTCGAGAAATTCCCGGTCCTGCGCGGAGAGTTCGACCTGCGAGAAGTCCATTTAGATCGCGTCGACCACTTGGGTTCGGAACCGGTCGAGGGTGTCGAGCGCATGCGCCATACCGTCGCCGGGCAGCCCGACGCTCACCCACGTCACCCCCACCGCCGCAAGCTTTTCCAGGCCATCCAGGTACGCGTCGGCGTTGAACTCGTCGGTCGCGGGGCTGCCGCCTTCGAAGTTGGTGAAGGTGATGTCGATCGCGGACCAGTCGCGGCCCGCCGCGTCGCACCGGCGCCGCAGATCGTCGATGCCCTCGGTGAGACGCTGCACGGAGTCGATCACCGCGGTGCCCGCGGTCTGGGCCAGCTGCGGCGGCGCGGGAAACGGGCACCAGCCGTCGCCGTGCTGCGCGACGCGCCGGCGCGCCGTCGTGGTGTTGCCGCCGATCCAGATCGGTGGGCAGCCGGCCGGCCGTGGGTGCGCCGTGATGCCCCGGGCGGTGAAATGCCTTCCCTCATAGGAGATGTCGTCACTGGTCCAGATGGCCCGGATCACCTGCAGCGCTTCCTCGAACAGCTCGGCGCGCTCGTCGTAGTTCACGCCAAGCGCCGCGAATTCGCGCTTGAGATAGCCCACACCGACCGCGAGCGTGAAGCGCCCACCCGAAAGCAGGTCCAGCGTGGCGCCGGATTTGGCCACCACGAACGGATTTCGATACGGCAGCACCACGATGTTGGGAATCAGCCGCAGCGTGTTCGTCGTCGCTGCCGCATAGCCCAACGCGACGAACGGATCCAGGGCGTCGTGCCCGCCGGCTTCGAGCCACCGCTGCGACGGGGCGGGGTGATCGGTGAAGCCGAACCCGTGAATCCCGGCCGCCTCGGTGGCCGCGGCCACCTTCGCGATGCCGTCCCCGCTCGACAACTCCGGGTTGTACGGATGGGTGTGCATCGGATGAGTGATGGTGAAGCGCATGACCGCGACCAGACGCTAAAACCGGGCGCGGGAATCGATTGCCGTGTCGCTTTTGCGCAGCGGACGGATCAGCGCCTCCTGGGCGAAGGAGCACAGCAGCTCACCCTCCTCGGAGTGCACCGTGCCGCGCACGTAGGACATCCCGGCGCCGACCTGGGTGCTCTCGTGGGTGTAGAGCAGCCAGCCGTCCCAGCGCACCGGCTCGTGGAACGCGACGGAGATGCTCATCGGCGCGGTGGACACGGTCAGGTGCGCCTGGGCGGTGCCGATGCCCGGGTGGGCGCGCATGGTCGTGGAAATCCCCAGATGGCCGGTGAAGTACGCCAACAGCGCCTTGGCCAGGTCGTCGCGGGTCGGGATGGGGTCGTAGTGCAGCCACGCGTACAGCTCCGGGGGCCCGACCTCGTCGGGACTGTTGACGTCGACGACGTCGACCAGGCGCAGCTCGCGTCCGACCATCGGCATCGGCGAGTGGTGGGCGTCCGCGGGCGCGGTCACGTCGGGGCGCGGCAGGTGGTGGCGGATGACGTCGCCGGTCGGGACGTCGGCCAGCACGGTGATGCTCAGGCAGCGCCGGCCGTTTTGGTGCACGGCGACCACGGCGGTCGCGGTGGACCGGCCCTCGGCCACCACGTCGAGCACCAACTCGATCGGCGGCCCGACGATGACCGCGCGGGAGAACACCGCGTGCGCCGAGCGCACGGACTTGTCCGGGAACCTCTTGGCCACCGCGACGATCGCCTGGGCGAGCACCTGGGTGCCCTCCACCACCTGCCGTTCGTCGCCGACGGCGATCCCGGTGTCGCCGATGAACCGATCCTGCCCGTCGGCCTGCACGTCGAAGAGGTTTAGCAGGCCCTGCACCGTCCACCCGATCTGCTCAGATTCCTCAGAAGCCTTGGTCAAATCCGCTCCACCTCCCGTGCCGGCAGCTCACGGCTCAGCGTGACACTTTGAGTAGGATTTGTAAAGCTTGGCTAACAACATTCAGGGAGGCAATGCAATTGGGCGCACGAACGGCGAGATTGACACCGGCGCACGTCCTGCATGACACTTTTGCGATGTTTTGTAATGCGGAAGGTTTGTCACAGGGCGCGGCCGGATGATCCCCGAGCCCCTGGCCAACGGCTTCTGCTTCGGTGAAGGCCCGCGGTGGTTCGAGGGACTGCTGTGGTTCTCCGACATGCTCGGCGAGGCCGTGCACACCGCGGACATGCGCGGTTCGCTGACCACATTGCCCCTGCCCGGGCGCTCCCCGTCCGGCCTCGGGTTCCGTCCCGACGGGTCACTGCTGATCGCCTCGGGCGAAGACCGGCAGGTGTTGCGTTACGACGGCGAAACGGTCGTCCCCATCGCCGATCTCGCGTATCTGACACCGGCCAATCTTGGTGACATGGTCGTCGACGATGCCGGGCGGGCCTATATCGGATGTCAGGCGTTGTCTGGTGGCGCGATCATCCGCCTTGATCCCGACGAGACCGCCACCGTCGTCGCCGAGGATCTGGATTTTCCCAACGGCATGGTGATCACGCCCGACCGAAAGACGTTGATCGTCGCCGAATCGACGGCCCGTCGGCTGACCGCGTTCACCATCGACGAGAACGGCGGGCTGAGCGACCGCCGGGTCTTCGCCGACGGCCTCGACGGGCCGCCGGACGGGATCGCGCTCGACGCCGAGGGTGGGGTGTGGGCGTCGATGACGCTGGCCCACCAGTTCGAGCGGATCACCGAAGGCGGCGTGGTGACCGACCGGATCGACATGGGCGAGCGGGTGGCCATCGCGTGCGCGCTCGGTGGTCCCGAGCGCCGCACGCTGTTCCTGCTTTCCAGCACCGACGCGTATCCCCGGCGCCTGATCGGCACCAAGCTGTCCCGGCTGGACGTCGCGACGGTGGACATCCCCGGCGCGGGCCTACCCTGACACCCCGAGAGGTGGACGAGTGACGGATTCCTATTACGAGCTGATCGATGACGCCGACCCGTTGGGCGAGAAGTTCAGGGCCACCGACCTGGCGCGCGGCACCTGGTCGGCCGCGATCCAGCACGGCGGGCCGGTATCGGCGCTGCTGGTCCGGGCGCTCGAACGGTGCGCACGGCGCGACGACACCCGGCTGTCCCGGGTGGTCATCGACCTGCTGGGCGGGGTGCCGGCCGAGGGCGATCTGTGGGTCAGCTCGCACGTGCGGCGCGGTGGCAAACAGATCGAACTGGTCAGCGCCGAGATGCTCGCCCCAGGGCCCGGCGGCGATCCGCGGCCGGTGGCCCGCGCCAGCGGATGGCGGTTGCAGCAGCAGGACACGCGGGCGCTGGCCCACGCCGCGGCCGACCTCCCCCGGCCGCGGACCGAGGCCCGCAACCGCAACCTCAAGGCGCTCGACTGGGACCGCAACTACGTGCACAGCCTCGACTGGCTCTGGCTGACCGAACCGCTCAGCGCGGGCCCGGGCGAGTCCTGGATCAACCCGACGGCCGACCTCGTCAAGGGCGAGACGATGACGCCGCTGGAGCGGCTGTTCGCGGTGGCCGACTGCGCCAACGGCATCGGCAGCAAGCTGGACATCACCAGGTGGACTTTCCTCAACACCGACCTCGCCGTGCACGTATTCCGGATCCCCGACGGCGACTGGATCGGCATTCGCGCGGAGACCAGCTACGGGCCCGACGGCGTCGGGACGACGGTCGGCACGCTGTTTGACGAGCGGGGCGCGGTCGGCGCCATCCAGCAGTGTGTGCTGGTGCGCTCGCGCCCCGGCCGGGAAACGAAAAAACCGTGACACCTTGGCGATACTTCGTAAAGTTTCTCTTATGAGCCAACCGGCCCAAGCGGCAGAGTTCGACACCTCGACGCGCCAGCGCATCCTCGACGCCACCGCCGAGGTGCTCGGCCGCAACGGCAAGACCAAGCTCAGCCTGTCCGAAGTGGCCGCCCAGGCGGGGGTGTCGCGCCCCACGCTCTACCGCTGGTTCGCGTCCAAAGAGGAACTGCTGTCGGCGTTTTCGCAATACGAACGGCAGGCCTTCGAGAGCGGCCTGGTCAGGGCCACCGCCGGACTGAGGGGAGTCGACAAGCTCGACGCCGTGCTGCGATTCATCGTCGAGTTCCAGCATTCGTACTCAGGGGTGCGCATGGTGGACGTCGAACCCGAGCACACCATCGCCCAGTTCGGTCGCGTCATCCCGGAGATGCGCGACGGGCTGCAACGGCACCTCTCCGGACCCAACGCCGCGGTGAAAGCCGCGACGGTCATCAGGATCGCCATCTCGCACTACATCGTCCGAAGCGACGATGCCGAACAGTTCCTGGAGCAATTGCGCCACGCCGTCGGAATCAAGGGCGGCGGCTGATCAAATCCCCCGCGACCGCCCGTGTTTGCACGGCGACACGCCGCATCGCGCGCACATTTGCGCGCCCTCGCGGCAAGAGGACTACTCGAACAGGACGGCCGCGTTGAGGTAGCCGGTCGGGTCCAACGCGGCCTTGACGGCCCGCATCGCGGCGATGTCGGCGGGCTCGCGTGACATGCCCAGGTACCGGCGCTTGCGACTGCCGACGCCGTGCTCGGAGCTGACGTTGCCCCCGCACCGCGCGATGAGGTCCATCATCGGCTGGTACAAAGCCCGCTCCCCCTCGACCGGGCAGCGCAGCACGTTGAGGTGCAAATTGCCCTCGCCGATGTGGCCGAACAACAGCGGCACCGCCCCGGGCGCCCGCACACAAACCAACGCGGCCGCCTCGCGGGCGAACCCGCCGATCGCCGACAGGGGCAGCGACACGTCGAACTTCAGCGGCGGCCCGTACACGCCAAGCACGTCGGCCAGGGCTTCCCGAACGCGCCACAACCGTTGCTGCGCAGCGACATCCACGCCGACCGCGGGTTCGTCGCACAGCCGCACGCCCTCCAGAAGGTCGGCGAGCCGATCGGTCTGGTCGTGGTCGGCGGCCAGTTCCACCAACAGCAGCCAATCGCCCCGCACCGGCGCACCGACCCCGAGGTGTTCGGCGGTCAGCGCCGCCGCCCGGCCGTCGATCAACTCCAGCGCCGCGATCCCGTCGGCGTCCCGAAAGGTGCGGCCGGCGTCGACCAGCGCCTCGAGGTCGGCGAACCCGCAGACCGCCGCCACCCGATGCGACGGTGTCGGGTGCAACCGCAGGTCCAGCGCGGTGATCACGCCGAGGGTGCCTTCGGCGCCCACGAACAGCGCCGGCAGGTCGTAGCCGGTGTTGTCGCGACGCACCAGGCTGTGGCGACGCATCAGCGAACCGTCGGGCAGCGCCACCTGCAGGCCGACCACTTGGTCGCCCATGTTGCCGTAGCGAACGGTGCGCAGGCCGCCTGCGTTCGTCGAGGCCATGCCGCCGACGGTCGCCGTGTCGCGGGCGGCCAGATCCACCCCGAACACCAAACCCGCTGCGGCGGCCGCACTTTGGACGGAAGCCAGAGGGGAGCCGGCGCCGGCCGAAACGCGGCGCTCAACGATGTCGACATCGCCGAGGGCGCAAAGCCGTTCGGTGGACAGCAGCACGTCGTCGTGCTCGGGGACGGTGCCGGCCACCAGCGAGGTGCGACCGCCCTGCACCGTCACCCGCGCCCCCGCATCGCGGCACACCCGCAGCACCTCGGCGACCTGTTCGGCGGACCCCGGCCGCACCAGCGCGCTGGCCCGGCCGCGATAGCGGCCGGTGTAATCCACGCTGCGGCCGGCCAGCACGTCGGCATCGGTGATGACGTGATTGGAACCGACAATCCTTTTGAGGTCCCCAAGCCTGCCTGGCATGCTCGCGGTTATAGCACCGCCGGCTACCGCCCGGCGAAAGCCCCCGACGCGCGCCACTCGGCGTGATTCAGCCGACGCTGCGGTTTCTTCGCTCGCTGAGGAAATTTGACCAGGACACCACCTCGGGGTGCCGCTGGAGCAGGGCCCGTCGCTGGCGCTCCGTCATGCCGCCCCACACGCCGAATTCCACTCTGTTGTCCAACGCTTCTGCAGCACACTCCTGCATGACCGGGCAGTGCCGGCAGATCGTCGCGGCCTTGCGCTGGGCGGCGCCGGTGACGAAGAGCCCGTCGGGATCGGCATCGACGCATAACGCTCGCGATACCCAGCCGGCCGGTTCCTCCGCGGACGGGTTGCGCGCCAACCCCCGCACAACCGTCCGGTGTGGCCGGTGACCGGCCGGCTTTGACCCTGACATGAGCTGTCTTCCCTTCTCCCGGACCGAGATCCCACGCAGGTGCGTGCCTGAATAATTCCCCGCGCCGCGCCCGTTAAACGACACGAGTTGAATACTGGAAGGCCACCGCCGAAACCCGGACCCAAGCGCGCGCAACGCCGCGGTTAACGGGCCGGCGGCTACCGAGGACTCCGCTGCTAGAACTCCTTGTGCGGCACGTCTGTGACCAGCCCGCCGTCCATGACGAACTCGCTGCCCGTGGTGTAGGACGACTCGTCGCTGGCGAGGAACAGCACGAACGTCGACACCTCCCGCGGCTCGCCCGGGCGGCCCAAGGGGACGGTGACCATGTCCTCGGGCAGCTTCGCGGTCATCGGGGTGCGGATGAACCCGGGGTGTATCGAGTTGACCCGGATGTTCAACGGCGCCAGCTCCAGCGCCGCCGACTTGGCCAGGCCGCGCACCGCCCACTTCGACGCGACATACGGGTGCACCGCGGGCGCGCCGCGCAGACCCTCGATCGACGACACGTTGATGATCGAACCGCCCCCGGCCGCGGTCATCGGATCGACTGCCGCCCGCATGCCGAGGAAGGTGCCCGTGAGGTTGACGTCGATCACCTTCTGCCACTTGCCCAGATCGAAATTCCGCAGTTGCCCGAGCGCCACGATGCCGGCGTTGTTGACCAATACGTCGAGCTTGCCGAATTCGCCGGTCGCGGTGGCGACCGCGGCGTCCCACTGGTCGGGCTGCGTGACGTCGAGGTGGACGTAGCGTGCCGCGTCACCGATCTCCTCAGCCAGCGCCTTGCCCTCGTCGTCCAGGATGTCGCCGATCACCACCCTGGCGCCCTCTTCCACGAGCAGCCGGGCGTGCGAGGCACCCATCCCCCGTGCGCCACCGCTGATGAGCGCAACTTTGCCCGCTACACGTCCTACCTGTCCCACTCGGGAGCTCCTTTCGGGTTACGTGACTACCAGGTTGTTCGGTGCGTAAAGACCTTTCCCGGTGACCAGCGGGAGGTCGAGCGTGGTCCGAATGCCGGGCGGCGCCGCGATCACCGACGGGATGGCGTTGACGATGCGCCCGGCCGCGCCCACGATCGCGGCGTGGTTGTGGTCGCCCTTGCGGCTGCTCGGCACGATGTCGACGGCGTAGGACGGCTCCCCGGTGATCTCGACGCGATACGAGCCGCCGCCGGCAGCCGGCTGCGCCCAGTCGGGCCGCAGGTCGGGGCGCAATCGGGTGATGTGCTCGATGACGATCGCCGGGTGCCCCTTGGACATGCCGCGGATCTCGAACTGCAGCGCGGCCATGGTGCCCTTGGCCACCGGCCCGACCGCGATGTCGAAGTCTTCGGGCGCCGGTTCGCGCTGGCACGAGTCGGTGATCTGGTCGATCTCGATGCCGAGGCCGGCGGCCAGCTGACGGATCGCCGTCCCCCAGGCGATGCTCAGCACGCCCGGCTGCAGCAGCATCGGCACCTCGTCGAGGGGCCTGCCGAACCCCATGTAGTACATGACCTCGGCGCCGTCGTAGGTGGCGTAGTCGGCGATCTCCATGCAGCGCACCTGCTCGATGCTCTGACAGGTGCCCGCCAGCGCGAACGGGATGAGGTCGTTGATGAACCCGGGGTCGACGCCGGTGATGAAGATACTCGAATTGCCTTGCCTCGCAGCGTCTTCGACACGATCGATGTATTTGCCGGGCATGACACCCCACGGGTATTGCAGCAGCCCCGGCGACGACCCGACGACGTTGACCCCGGCGGCGAGGATGCGCATGACGTCGGCCATCGCGTCGGGCAGGCGGGTGTCACCCATCGCGCAGTAGACAACGCACTCGGGCCTGGTGGCCAGGACGGCGTCCAGGTCGCCGACGGCCGCCACGCCGGTCACGGTGCCGGCGTCCAGGCCGACGCCGCACAGTGCCCCGGCGTCCTTGCCCACCTTCTCCGGCGTGGACACGCACAGGCCCGTCAGCTCGAACTGCGGGTTGGTGATCAGTTCGGCCAGGGCAAGCCCCCCGACGTTTCCGGTACCGACGTGCGCCACGCGGATAGCCATGAGAGTCTCCGTCCCTCGAACGCCCGAAACGTTTCTAGACAGTAGTCCACTATTTCTCGGGCGCCTACCGCACCCGACTTGCGACCGGGCAGAATTAAAACGCTGTGGCACAACGCGAGGACGTCCAATTCGCATCCGGCGACGACCGGATCAGCGCGTGGCTGTACCGGCCCACGAGCAGTGATCCGGCGCCGCTGCTGGTGATGGCGCACGGCCTGAGCGCGGTGCGCACCATGCGACTGGACGCCTATGCCGAACGGTTCAGCGGGGCCGGCTACGCCTGCCTGGTGTTCGACTACCGCAACTTCGGCGACAGCGGAGGCCGGCCGCGCCAACTGCTCGACATCAAGATGCAGCTCGCGGACTGGGCGGCGGCGGTCGCTTACGCCCGCACACTCGAAGGCATCGATCACAGTCGAATCGGGTTGTGGGGCACCTCGTTTGGCGGCGGGCACGTGATCGCCACGGCGGCCAGGGTGCCGGGCATCAAGGCCGCCGTGGTGCAGTGCCCGTTCACCGACGGCGTCGCCTCCGCGCGCACGCTGAACCCGGTGATCTTCGCGCGCATCGGTGTGCTGGCCGCGCGCGACCTCATCGCGGCCCGGTTCGGCCGATCACCGGTGATGGTCGCCGCGGCGGGCAAGCCGGGTGAGGTCGCCTTGATGAACGCCCCCGATGCGTACCCCGGCTATATGAGGCTGGTTCCCGAGGGCCGGACCGCGCCGAACGAGGTCGCCGCCCGGCTCGCGTTGAAGGTCATCACCTACCGTCCGGGACGCTCGGCCGCGAAGGTCTCCTGCCCGATCCTGTTCTGCGTGTGCGAAGCCGACTCGGTGGCTCCCGCGGTCCCCACGCTGCGCTACGCGGCCAAGGCGCCGCGCGGTGAGGTCCGGATGTATCCCGAGGGGCATTTCGACATCTATGTCGACGAAGCGTTCGAGCGCGTGGTGGAGGACCAACTCGCCTTCCTCGACAGGCATTTGAAGAACGCGAACGTGTAGCCCCGGCAAACTTGCGCGAAACGCCAGATTTCCCGACGGGACGGCCTTAGTCTCTGTCGGTACCTAATACCCACGGTCGCGGGTAAGTCCCCTTCCGCCGGGAGGGGTCCCAGTCTGTGGGGAAGGGCGGGGAGATGCCGGATCTGATCAGCACCCCTGAGGCGCTGGCCTCGACGGCCGCCGACGTGCAAAACATCGGGTCGGCCATCAACG
>Ga0335071_10006102_pt1 | contig 12463 bp, 11 predicted proteins | sample Lox_Sample_15_FD_206724 | JGI IMG/M metagenome (GOLD analysis project Ga0335071, IMG submission 206724) | Soil microbial communities from Loxahatchee National Wildlife Refuge, Florida, United States - Lox_Sample_1.5 | ecosystem: Environmental > Terrestrial > Soil > Wetlands | place: USA...
CTTGAGGACATAGCGGATGATGTCGGCAAGTGCGGCTTCGTGGATGCGCGGGCCTTCGTTGATGCCGTAGCAGGTGTGGAACCGCACCTGTTCCTGCGGAATGCCCTTGAGCCCGGCGTTGGTCGCTTCGACGTAGATCTCGGCCCGCCGCTTCATCTGCTTCCCGTCCAGGTGCGGGTCGACGAAGATGTCGGGCAGGAACGGATCGTCGATCTGGACCAGCAGCCCCGCGTCGGCGATCGCCCGGTATTCCTTGGCGAGCTCGGCCGCCAGCGCGTGGAAATACTCCTCGTCGGTCTTGTAGTACTCGTTCTTGCCCACGCCCGAGGGGGCCGTCGCCGGCAGGAAGATGTGATCGTCGGCGATGCCCGCCGCCTTCGCCGCCGCCTTCAAATTGGCGATGTCGGCCTTCAGCAGGGACTCACCGCGATACTTGACCGGCCCGACACAGACCATCGGCACCATCTTGACCGCGGCTCCGCCGAGCATGGCCTCCTTGAAGTACTGCTCGTAGTACTCCGGAAAGGCGGCGACCTCCGCTTCGAACAGGGCGAATTTCTGGTTGGGACGCGGCTCGAAGCCTTCGAGCCGCGCCTGGATGTAGGAGAAGAAGCCCGGCTTCGAGAACTCGCCGTCGGTCACGTAGTCGATGCCGCACTCCGCCTGCTTCTTGACGAGGTCCGCGACCGACCGCGCCAGCACGGCATCGAAGCGGGACTGGTCGTAGGACTGGCCGGTGTATTTCGCCTTGATCTGGTCGAGCAGATCGTGCGGGCGCGGCAGGCTGCCGATATGCGTGATCTGGATGCGGTCGGTGTTCTGCTGGGTCATGCGTCTCCCCCGTGGCGCTCGCAAGATCGAGCTTTTGCGCGAGTGTAGGCGCAATCGGGGCGCGAATGGGAGGCCTTGCTTGGTGTGGGCCCCTCGATGGTCCTGTACGCGTGGGAATTTGAAAAGGCGGGCCACGAGCTGAGGGCGCGCGAAGGCTTGGCGCAATCCCACATCGGCAAGAATCGGCTCAAGCGCGTGCCCGCCGGCTGGTGCCCGCCGTTTTCGGGATATCACCTCTGGTATCCGAGCCGACGGGAATCGTCCGCGGCATTTGCCTTGCTGGTGGAAGCCTTGCGCTACCGCGGGTGTGGCTAGCTGCTATGGGTCATCCCGCCATCGCAGGCGATCGTCTGGCCGGTCATGAAGCTCGCCGCCGGCGTCGACAGGAACATGGCAAGTCCCACCAGGTCCGGGGGCACCATTCCTCTCGGTATGCATTGTTCGGCGACCTGCGCGATGCGGCGCTCGATGGTCGGGTTGACCGCCCGCTCCACTTCGGTCGCCACGGCGCCCGGCCGAATGCAATTCACGGTGATTCCGTCCGCTCCAAGTTCGCGGGCCATTGCGTTGGTCATCCCGATGATCGCCGATTTCGACGTCACGTAATGGAGATAGTTCGGAACTCCCTTGCGCACGGAATTCGACGAGATGTTGATGATCCGTCCCCATTTTGCTGCGCGCATCGCCGGCAAGACCGCCCGCACGCTGAGGAATGTGCCCGTGATGTTGACGTGCAAGACCCGGTTCCACTCGTCGAGCGGAATTTGGTCGAAGGGCCGCTTCCTCAGTGTCGCAAATATTGCCGCACCGTTGATGAGTACGTCGGTGCGCCCGTACTTCGCCAGGACGGTCGAGACCATTGCTTCGAGCGACTCCTCGTTCCCGATATCGACGGTCGCTGCCATGGCGTCACCGTCCGCTCGGGCGATCTCATTCTGCACGCGATCTGCGTTTGCAGCGTTCACGTCAGCCACGACGACCCTGGCGCCGGCGGCGGCGAACTGCCGCGCGAGCTCCCGTCCAATTCCCTGACCGGCGCCGGAGATGATCACGACCCGGTCTTTGACGCTCATGTCGCGGGCGTCAAAAGGTACGCCCGAATCGCGTGGGGCGTGCGTTGCGGTCGCAGGGATGCCGTCAGCAAAACTCACAGGAGATGCGCCGTGGGATGAATCCGCGTTCAGTTGCCGAGGGTGATCTTGTTCTTCTCGATCACGTGCTTCCAACGCGTCGTCTCATCGTCCATCATCTTGCTCAGCTCGCCGGGCCCCCGGATTTCCACGCTGAAGCCGAGCTTGTCGAGCTGGTTCGGCGTGGAAGGATCCTTTCCGGCTTCGGCGAACGCGGCGTACAACCGCATCACGCGGTCGGTGGGCGTCTGCTTCGGCGCCAGAAATGCGTACCAGAGCTTCGGATTGAAGTCCGGGTGGCCGAGCTCCGCCATGGTGGGCACGTTTTCGAGCATTTTTGCCCGGCGATTGGACGTCACAGCCAGTACCGTTATCTCACCCCCGCTTTCGGCCGTCGTCGCATCGGCAACCGATCCGAAAAAGAAATCCACCTGGCCGCCGGCAACGGCCATCATAACGTCGGGGTTGCCGCGGTATGGAACGTGCGTGGCCGTCGCACCAATCTCGTTCAGCAACGCCGCAGCGGAGAGGTGGCCCAGCGTCCCTGTGCCCGCCGAGCCGTAATTGAGCCCGCCCTTCCGAGCCAAGGCCGTAAAGTCGTTCAGGGTTCGAACGTTCAAACTTGACCGCACGACCAGTGCCAGCGGCACGGAGCCGAGGCCGATAATCGGTCGGAGGTCTTCCCTCAATTTGTAGGGAACATTCTTCTCGAGCAACGTCGCCGTCAGGCCTGACGACGGAAACCCGAGAATCGTGTAGCCGTCCGGCTTGGATCTCACCACCATATTCGTGCCCAGCGTCGTCGTCGCACCCGGCTTGTATTCAAACACCAGGGTCTGTCCGAGAATTTTCGTCGCCCTCTCGGCGAAAGCGCGCGCGATGATATCGCCCGGGCCGGCGGGCGGATTGGGTATGATCACCTTGACAGGTTTTGACGGAAACTCTTCGGCTGACGCGCCCATGGCCAGCGCCGACGCGCCCAGCACGGACGCCAGGGCAAGATAAAACGTCCTACGATTCATCCTCTTTCTCCTGCGGGCGCGCATGTCCCGCAACCGTGACGCTGATTGTTCGCCGCCGGGCTGCGGCATTCGCTTCACCGAGGTGCCGCCCGCCGAAATCGCCGCGGAGATTTTAAAACCTGGGCAGGACAATGGAGAGAAACTCCGTTGCCTCCTTTGCCTCGATCTCGATCGGGCCTTCATTGGCAAGAAACTCGAACGCCGCGTAAGGGCCGTAATCACGACCGCTCAGTGAGACCGCGCCCTTGCTCAGGAACAGCAGCTCGGTCGACGCCTGAAGGCCCGCGGAAAATGAGGATCCCGCGTCGACACGGATCAGCCCGAGTTGCGTATCTCGTTCGGTGAAGGTGCCAAGCCGCTTTGTGTGGACACCTGGCGCGTTTGCCGGGATCCACTCGTATGCCGCCGGATCCATCACAATGAAGTTTTCGTATCGCGGCTTGCCATACGCCGTCTTCTTGCCGGTGGCCTCTTGATAGCAGGCCTCGGATCCATCGATGTTATGGCGCTGGCCGTTTTCATCGAAGTACGTGTAGACGCCGTCCTTGAACTGCCCCTTCTTTTCGAGAGCGGCGTTCGCGGCCTCGCGGCGCTGCGGGCTGAGAAAGCCTTGTCCGCTTGCGCCGCCGAACTGACACACCATCATCTCGAGACCTTCCGGCCGGTCTTGGGGGCCGTAGTAAACGCCCTCCGGGAAATAGCCCACCGAGCCTTCTTCCATCACCACGCCTTTGGCGATGGGATAGCGGCCTTTGAGAACATAGCGGACCTGATCGAACGGGTGCCGATGCCGGGGAGTCGACCATCCGCCACCACCCGTGCGTCCGACATTGAGGAGGTAGTTGCTCGGCGAATCGTCGCGCCCCTGGAGAAGATATCTCTGCTCCAGGATGCCTTCGCGCATGGTTCCGACGCGGTTTTCGGGTGCAGTGTGGGCTTCGCCAACGCGCATCTGTTTCCTCCTGCGACTTGTCCGGGTCGTCGAAAACGGCCCTTCTTATCCGATGCCGGCGGGACTGACACGCGCGACTTGGAGTGGGATATAACACGACGTTATCGCCCGGGCCGATAAGTCGTTATGGCGCCTCATATCGGGGGTCGGGGCGCTCGGCGTTTCCGCGCACCCTGGGCGCTGGGATTGTCGGGGACCAGGTGCCGGACGAGCGGTGCCGCGTGGCCTAAGCAGCAAAACTTCGGCCGACGGCCCTTATTCGTCTGATCAGATCGCGGCCGGCTTCGTCCGGCGCCGAGCGGTCGCGGAAGACGGCCGTGATGTTGCGGCGAAACGCCTCATCGACGAGCGGCAGCGCGCGTATCTGTCTGTCGCCCGTGCCACCGGGCGCCGCGTGTTCCGGAAGAAGCCCGAGATAGTCGGTCGCGGACAGCAGAGTTCGCGTGAAGTCGATTGCACCGCACTCGATCATCTGTTCCGGCATCTGCACGCCGTGCATCGCGACAATTCGTTCGAGTAGACTCCTCTGCCTCCCTCCGACGATCGGGCAGACCCACGGGTACTTCGCGACGTCGCCCCATGTCACGTTCTGCTTGCGGAAGAGCCGGTGGCTTGGCTTCGCAAAAATCCTCAGGCGGTCGCGAAACAGGACGGTCTGTTTCAGGCCGTCGACCAGGTCGTAGTGCTCAGTCTGGCCTATGACGAAGTCGAAATTGCCCCGCTGTAGCTCGGCGAGAAGCGTAATGCCCACGGCCTCGATGATTCGCAGCAGGACGTCCGGGTATTTCTTTTTCCAGATTGCGACTGCGTGCGGCACGATTGTCGTCGCCAAAGTCGGCAGGACCCCGACCGTGATGACGCGCGTATCGCCGGGGGCTTCACCTTTGAGCTGAGCCTCGACGTAGGCCATTTCGTTCTTGATGAGCTGTGCGTGACGGCAGAGCAGCTCGCCGAACTCGGTCGGCACCACACCGGTGGGGCTGCGCTGAAGCAGCTTCGTCCCCACCGCTTTCTCAAGTCGCATCATCGCCATCGAGAGTGCGGGCTGGGAGATCGACAGTTGCTTGGCCGCCTTCTTCAACGAGCCTAATTCGACGGTCGTTGCGAAATAGAAAAGTTTCCTTGAATCAAGATTGGGCTGCATTCCCGCAAACCTGTATGACCGGTGGCAACCGTCTCAGAATGTGACGCGCGAGCGCGCTGGGGCTGGTTCGAAACCGGCTGCAGGTCTCATCCCACGCCGCCGAGATATAACTGGCTATTATACCTCAACGAGGGATCCGCGTCGTTCCGCATTGACGGTGCTCCGCCCCCTGCGATGATGTCGCGGCACCCAACCGTCAGAGCGCCCGCCGCGCACCACCCCTTCTGGTAAAAACGAGGCCATGACAAGCCCCCCGCGAGATCTCGTGCGTAACGCCGTCAGGGACAAACTGGCGCGTGACGAAGTCGTTCTGTCGATGAGCATCCGCCTGGTTCGCACGATGGAGATCGCTGCCCTGGCGCAGAGCGCCGGATTCGATTCCATCTATATCGACGTCGAACACAGCAGCTTTTCACTCGATACGACCAGCCAGATCTGCATGGCAGGATTGGCGTCGGGGATTACGCCCTTCGTCCGCGTGCCCAGCATCGACGTCATTCCGCGTGTATTGGACGGCGGTGCCCTCGGTGTCATCGCGCCGCATGTTCAGTCCGCACAGGACGCGGCGCGAGTCGTCCGCGCCGCGAAGTATCCACCGCTCGGCGACCGCTCTTTCACCGGCGCGTTGCCGCAGCTGGGCTTCCGTCCCTTTTCCGCCGCGGAGGCGCTGCCAGCGCTGAACGACGCGACGACGGTGGTCGCGATGATCGAATCCGCCGAAGCGCTCGGAGCCGTCGATGAGATCGCTGCGGTCGACGGTGTTGACCTTCTGTTCATCGGCACGAACGATCTTTGCCTGTCGCTGGGCATCCCTGGACAGTTTGACCACGCGCTGGTCCGGGATAGCTACACGAGGACGATGGGGGCGTGCCGCAGGCATGGGAAGCATCTGGGCATCGGCGGCCTTGCCGGGCAGCCGAAGCTCGTCGCGGAATTCATCAAGCTCGGCGCGCGCTACGTCTCGACCGGCACCGATTTGTCCTTCCTGCTTGGCGCAGCCACCGCCCGGGTCAAGCAGATGCGCGCCCTCTGAGCGCCGGTTCGGCGTCGGCACCCGCGAACGTCCGATCACCAGCTCCTGGCTTCCCGGTCTCATGCGCGAGACGTCTATTGGTTTGCGCCGCCCCCGATAGTCTGCCCGCTTCCGCCCATGCTAGGGTGGGCCAACGATCGCGGACGGGCCTGAAGGCCCGCCGGATCGAAAAATTCCGCCGGGAGGAACGTTGTGTCCGCGATCGACGTCGCCGACATCATCGACCAGCAGAAGATCAGCGCCTTCCAGGCGCGGATCGTGGTCATGGCGTGGTTCACCTTGTTCCTCGACGGCATCGACAACCAGGCCATCGCCTATGTGGCCCCGGCACTCTCGGCCTCCTGGCATCTGCCGCGCGGCGCCCTCGGGCCGGTGTTCGCCGCGGGCGTGGTCGGCGTGGCGCTGGGCGCCCTCATCATCGGCCCGCTCGCCGACCGCTACGGCCGCAAGCGCGTGCTCGTGTCGACGGTGCTCTATTTCGCCGCGATGTCGCTCGCCATCACCCAGGCGCGCGACCTCACGCAGCTCCTGGTGTTGCGCTTTTTGATCGGCCTCGGTCTGGGGGCCGTCGTGCCGCTCGCGGTCGTGCTGGTGAACGAGTTCGCGCCGCGCCGGAGGCGCGCGGCGATGGTGACCCTCACCACCTGCGGCTATGCGATGGGCGCTGCTTCGGGCGGCCTGCTGGCAGCGCAGCTGGTGCCGATCTTCGGGTGGACCTCGATGTTCTATGTCGGCTGCGCCATTCCGGTGCTGCTGGCGCTGGCCTTGGTGGCGTGGGTGCCGGAATCGATCCGGCTCCTGACCTTGCGCGGGGACGGCGAGGCCATTCGCGGGATCCTGCGGAAGATCAACCCCGTGCTGGCGTTGCCCGCCGATGCGCAGTTCACGTTGCGCCAGGAAGGGGCCGAGGCGCATGCCGGCAGCTGGCGCGTCGTCCGCCTGTTCAAGGAAGGGCGCAGCGCGACCACGCTCCTGATCTGGTTCTGCTTCTTCATGAACCTGCTGGTGCTCAACGTGCTCAACAACTGGCTGCCGACCCTGGTCACGCACACCGGCATCCCGCAGGAGCAGGCGGTGCGCGCCGCCACGGCGCTGCAGTTCGGCGGCATGACAGGCGTGATCACCATGGGCCTCCTCGCCGACCGCTTCGGCTTCTTCAAGGTGCTGCCGTTCTCGTTCGGCGTCGGGGCGGTGTTCATCGCCCTGATCGGCGTGGCGGGTGCCGACCTCGTGATGCTGGTCGCGATGATCTTCGTCGCCGGGTTCTGCAACATCGGCTCGCAGATGACCCTGGCCGCACTCACCGCCACGCAATACCCGACCGACATCCGCTCGACCGGTGTCCGCTGGGCGCACGGGGTTGCGCGCCTGTTGTCAATCGCGGGCCTGCTGCTCGCGGGCGTGCTGTTGTCGATGAACTGGCCGCTGGCCGGCCTCTACGATCTGGTCGCGGTGCCGATGGTGTGCGGCAGCGTCGCCGTGCTGGTCCTGGCCGGCGTCCGCCGCGCGCGGCAACCCGCCACGGCCCTCGCGTCATCCGTATCGTGAGCGCGCACAGAAGGGACTGAACATGTTTGCGCAGATCAATCACATGGCGATGATCAGCTCGAACTACACCTTGCTCAGCAAGTTCTACGAGGGCGTCTTCGGCTTGAAATCGTCCGGACGGACGTCGCCGCTCCGCGCCACCGTATACGGCGACGGCTATGTCGGCCTCAACATCATCCCGCGCCGCGACGGCTATGTCGGCGGCCTCGATCATTTCGGCATGGTGGTGGACAACGTCGAGACGGTGCTGGAGCGCATGCGCAAGAAGCATCCGCAGGCCAACATCGTGAAGCGTCCATCGGCCCGGCCCTTTGCCGCCTATAGCGGCCACGATCCCGACGGCAACGTGTTCGACCTGGCGGAGAAGACGGGCGACAACCGCAAGGACATCTACGCCGACCAGGCGGCCGAGGGCTGGCACCAGGACCGCTATCTCAACAAGTTCGCGATCCGCACGCCCAACGCCGAGCGCTGCGCGGACTTCTACATGGACGTGTTCGAGCTGACCCCGCTCAACCGCAAGGTCGACGCCCCCGGCTATCACCTGACCGACGGCCGCGTCACCCTCTCGATCCTGCCGTGGTCGATCCAGGTGTTCGAAGGCATGTCGATCAAGCGTCCGGGCCCCGACCATTTCGGCTTCAAGGTCGAGAATCTCGAGGCGTTCAAGGCGCATGTCGCGTCCGTCGCGGGCGAGAATCCGTACCTGGCCCCGGTGCCGCTCGGCGGCAGCCGCGAGTCCGACGTGCGCAAGCGGCTGTTCCAAAGCAGTGCGACCGGCAAGTACCAGATGAGCGATCCGGACGGCACCTGGATCGACGTGACCGACGAATAGCCTGGATGACGAGCATGGACGGCGACCGCCAGGCGCAAGACAGATACGTCACCGTCGACGGCCTGCACCTGCGCGTCATCGAGGCGGGGCAGGGGCCGGCGGTGCTGTTCCTGCACGGCGCCTCGCTCGGCTCCTCGGCCGACGTGTTCCGCCGCAACCTGCCCGCGTTCGCCCGGGCCGGCTTCCGCGCCATTGCCTTCGATGCGCCGGGCTTCGGCCGCTCGGACGTGCCGGCCGACCATTCGCTCGCCTATCGCCGGGCACTCGTGCCGAAGCTGATGGATGCGCTCGGCGTGAAGACGGCGGCCCTCGTCGGCCATTCGCAGGCAGGAACGGTCGCGGTGGCCCTGGCGCTGCAGCATCCCAGCCGGATCTCGCACGTGATCGTGCTCGGCACCGGCAGCCTCCTGCCGCCCTTGCCTGGCAGCCCGCCGCGGCCGGAGCGCAACGTCCCCGACCGCGAGCCACAGATCGCCGACACCCGCGCCGCTCTCGAGGCGACACTCGTCCATCGCGAGCTCGCGACCGACGAAGACGTGGCACTGCGCCACGGCTTCTGCACCGGCGCGCAGTTTGCCGCCGCCGTCGCGCGCGCTGCTGCCAAGGAACCGCCGGAGGGTCCTCCTCTATGGCAGCGCCTGACCACGCTCTCGGTGCCGCTCCTCATGATCTACGGCCGCCAGGACCGCGCGCAGGCCGCCGAACGCGCGGCCCTACTCAAAGAGACCTATCCGCAGCTCGACCTGCGCCTGGTCGACAAGTGTCACCACCTCGTACCCTGGGACGCCGCCGACGAGTTCGCGCGGCTGGCGGTGGAGTTCCTCAATAGGTCGTCGCCATTGCGAGGAGCGTAGCGACGAAGCAATCCAGGACTGGACTGCTTCGCTTCGCTCGCAGTGACGCAGAAACCTATTCCGCCACGTCGAGATAGACGCCTTCGATGTCGGTGAGGTGGTAGGTGCCGATCGGGCATTGCTTGAAGACGTTGAGCCGGGCCTCGCCCTCCGAGCCGCAGCCGAGCGGATGGGTCCGCATCTGCGGGTTGACGCCCACGAGCTCGGCCATGTCGCGCTTCACCGCCTCCACGCTCTCGACCTTGAAGCCGATATGGTCGAGCCCGGTGCGGGCCGGGTCCTGGCCGTAATAGTCGGACATGCGCCACGGCAGGATGAGGAGGGTCACGCGCCCGTCGGAGAGTGCGAACTGCCCCGGCCTGACCGTGTTCTCGAGCTTCAGCTCGAATACCTCGGCGTAGAACTGAGCACAGCGCTCGGCATGGCGGGTCCGAAGTGCGATGTGGCTGATCGTGCGCGGCCGCGTCCCGTTCTCGCCGGTGGTCTCGGCATACACGTCCTTCTGCGCGCCCGAGCCGCGCTCGGACAGGTCGAACACGTTCACGTCGGGGTCGTGCGCGCTGTACGCGGCAAAGGGGCGGATCGGCGGCCGCTTGATGGCTTCGAGCGACGGGTCGAATGTCTTGATCCGCGAGAGTGTCAGTTCCAGGTCCGCCACCTCGATGCCGAAATGGTCGAGCCCGCTCGTGCGCCCCTCGCGCCTGGGGATGCAGTTGAGGCCGACATAGCCGTCGCCGACCACGACCGAGCGCGCCGGCCGCGGCTTGCTCGACGGACGCATGCCGAACAGCGCCTCGTAGAACTTGCCGTTCTGGGCGTAATAGTCGGTGGCGATCGCCACGTGGTTGATGCGGGCGAACATGGGTGGCGCTCCTCAGATCTGACGCTCACGATGTCGGCCTGCCTCCTGCGGGTCAAGTCCCGGCGGGCGCGGAAGTTGATCTACTGATCGCGAGCTTGCGCGACCTTCGGTGGCGGTGCTGTGTTCGCGAGGCGCACCGTGTCGCCGGTCTGCAATGTCTCCGGCGGGTTGTCGATCACCCGGTCCTGCATCGTCACGCCGGCCACGACCTCGACGCTGTCCCCGAAGTCGCGGCCGATCCGGACCGGCTTGAGCGCTGCCTTGTCGTCCGGGCCGAGCACCGCGACCTCGACGCCGTGCGCGGCCGGGATGAGCGCCGTGGCGGGGACTTGAACGGCGTTCGCGTCGGCGGGAATCTCGAACGCGACGCTGCAATAGGCATTGGCGAACAGTGCCCCGTCCGGGTTGTCGGCTTGCAGCTCGACAAGCAGGCTGAGCGATCCGGCTTGGATCGCCTGGGACGTGGAGACGACCTCCGCCGCAAACGTTCGGCCCGGATATTGCGGCAGCACGAACGTCGCTTTGAGGCCCGGCCGCACGGCCGCCGAATACACCTGCGGCACCTGAACGTAGATGCGGACGCGGTGCAGGTCCGACACTTCGAAAAGCTCGCTCCCGGTCCCCGTGCCCGCACTGCCGGCGTTGATCAGGGCGCCGACGTCGGTGTGGCGCGCGGTCACCACGCCGTCGAACGGCGCCGTCAGGGTCTTGAACGATTCCATCGCCTCCAGCTGTCGGACGGTGGCTTGCGCCGCATCGGTGGCCGTCTTCGCGGTCGCGGCCGCGCTGTTCTGCTGGTCCAGGGTCTGACGCGACACGTATTCCGGCTTCGCCAGCGCGTTGTAGCGGCGGGCGGTCACGGCGGCGAGCCGCGCGTTGGTCGCGGCCGTGGCGAGGTTGGCCTGCGCCTGGGCGAGCTGTTGGTCGAGATCGGGCGTGTCGATCAGGGCGAGCGTCTGCCCTGCCTTCACGTGAGCGCCGATGTCGGCTTGCCACGATTTGAGATAGCCGCTGACCCGCGCGTAGATCGCTGCCCTCTGATAAGGCTGGATGTTGCCGGGCAGGACCAGGCGCTGATCGGCGCGGCCGGGCGCGAGCTTGGCGAGGGCCACCGTTGGCACGGCCTGTTCGTCCGTCCAGTGCGTCAGCTCCTGCCGCGCGCGGGCCCGGCTCATCATGCCGTGGCCAAGGAGTGCTCCGGCCGCGACCACTGCCGCCGCGGCGGCCAGGAGGAGACGCCGCCGGCCGGGGGCAGGCGGGACCACAATCTCGTCCGAGCTCGTGTGGTTCGTCGGGGTTGACATCAGATCCTCCTATCGCGGCGATGGACCAGGCTGAAGATGGTTGGCACGAGGACCAGGGTGGCGCAGGTGGCGAACATCAAGCCGCCGATCACCGCCCGGCCGAGTGGGGTGTTCTGCCCGGGCTCGACGGCCATCGGGACCATGCCGATGATCATGGCGAGGGCCGTCATCAGCACCGGCCGGAACCGGGTGGCGCCGGCCTCGAGCGCCGCCTGCAGCGCGTCCGCCCCCGCCTCGAGCCGCTCGCGCGCAAACGCGATCACCAGGATGCTGTTGGCGGTCGCGACCCCCATGCACATGATGGCGCCGGTCAGTGCGGGTACGGAGAGCGTCGTCCCGGTCGCGAACAGCATCCACACGATCCCGGCGAGTGCCGTGGGCAGCGCCATGATGATGACGAAGGGATCGAGCCAGGACTGGAACTTGACGACGATGAGCAGGTAGATCAGCACGACCGCGAAGGCGAGGCCGATGAACAGCTGGTGGTAGGCGCTCGTCATGGTCGTCACCTGGCCGCGCAGCACCACGCTCGATCCGCGCGGTACCTGATGCGCCGTGTCGCGGATGGCGTTCTGGATGTCGGCCGCGATGCCGCCGAGGTCGCGCCCTTGCGGGGTCGCATAGATGTCGACCACGCGCCGGATGTCGTAGTGCGACACGACGGCATCGCTCGGCGTGCGCTCGACGGTGGCGAGCGCACCCAGCAGCTGCACGGCGGGACCGCTGCCGGCACTGACCGGAATGCTTTTCAGCCCGGACAAGGTGCCGATGTCGCGCTGCGGGGTCTGGACGCTCACCGGGTAGCTGACGCCGGTCTTGGGATTGAGCCAGTAGGTCTGATTGGTCTGCAGGCTGCCCGACAGGGTCGTCAGCATGGCCGTCGCCGCGTCTTTCTCGGTGAGGCCCGTCAAGCCGGCGAGCGAGCGGTCGACCTTGACGGACAGGGTC
>Ga0335071_10006105_pt1 | contig 12459 bp, 12 predicted proteins | sample Lox_Sample_15_FD_206724 | JGI IMG/M metagenome (GOLD analysis project Ga0335071, IMG submission 206724) | Soil microbial communities from Loxahatchee National Wildlife Refuge, Florida, United States - Lox_Sample_1.5 | ecosystem: Environmental > Terrestrial > Soil > Wetlands | place: USA...
ATCGGCACCGGACACGTGATCGGCCTCGTCGGCGCGCACAACCTGCCCGGCCTGGCCGGCGCCACCGCGGACGGCGGCACCTGGCTGGTCAGCGACGGGCTTCTCCAGACGACCGCTCTCGCTTAGCTTCCGGATACGTGGATGTCTCAGCCGGCCTTCCAGGCCTGGTAACGGTCGGCGCAGCAGATGGCGCAGGGACGGTAACCGGCGGCGATGGCGGTCGCCTCGTCGGTGAAGAAGACGCGGTGCCGCAGGTATCCGCCACGGGCGATCGCGCGCAGCGCCGACGGGCAGTCGAGACGGCCGTAGATCTTGGTGCGCCGGTGGCCGCCCCACTGCCCTTTCACGTCCGACCTGCAGGGCCTGCCATCGGCGCCCAGCAGGACGTAGTTCATGCCGCCGCTTCCAGGCTGAGGAGCGTCTTCTTGGCGCCGGGGCCGCCAACGTAGCCACCGGGTGTCCCGTCGCCCCGCAGCACCCGATGGCAGGGCACGACGACCGGCAGCGGGTTGGTGGCACAGGCGGTGCCGACGGCCCGGGCCGCCTTCGGATTCCCGACGAGCTCCGCGACCTGCCGGTACGTGCGAGTCTGCCCGTAACCGATCTCGGGAAGGTGCCGCTGCACAAGCTGCCGGAACCCGCTGGACAAAGACAGGTCAAGCGGGAGGTCGAAGACCCGGCGCTGCCCGCCGAAATACTCGTCGAGCTCCCGCGCCGCCACATCGAGCCGCCTCGGCGCCCGCAGCACGCGCGGGCTGAGCCGCTGCGACAGGGCGTCCAGGACGCGATCGTGGTCCTCGATGTCATAGGCCACGCGCACCAGGCCCTTCGGCGTCGCCGCCAGCAGCAGGGTGCCGACCGGGGAATCGATCGTCGTGTAGGCGACGTCGAGCAGGCCCTCGGCGTCAGCGGCGAGCCCGAGCCTGCGCCTCAGCCTCGACAGCGTGTCAGGATCGGCAGGGGACGCAGGGGACGCGAAATAGTCAGGTGAGATGTTCACAATGGCGCTCCTTCCGTGGCCGCGCCCGGATAGTTCTTCCGCAGGTTCTTGACGCCATCGGCCGCGGCCCTGCGGGCCGCGTCGGTGGTGCCGCCGAGGATCTGCGCGATCTCGGCGTACGCCAGGCCGGCGACGTAGTGGTACGCCACCGCCTGGCGCTGTTTCGCCGGCAGCGCTCCGACCGCCTGCCACAGGTCACCGTCCTCGGCCCCTGGCACGCCGAGCCCGGTCGGCACCTCGGGTATGTCCCCGACCGGCGCGGGCTGCCGCTTGCGGGCGCGTAGCACGTCGATCGCCTTGCGATGCGCGATCGTGACCAGCCATGCCTCGGCATTGGCGTCATCTGGCAGGTCCGGGTAGGCGCGCATCGCCGCCAGGAAGGTCTCCGACCACGCGTCCTCAGCGTCATGGACGCTGAGAAGCACCCGGCACACGCGCAGCACGGTCCCGCCGTGTTGCTCCACGACCTTCTCGAACGGCTGCTTCATCCGCGTGCTCCCACGGACGCTCCTTCCCTCACCAGGCAGACGCTCCGGGCCGGCCGAACGTGAGGTGGTGAACCAGGACTATGAGTGAACACGTCCGGGCCGCGCATAGCAATGCACGCGAATGGGCCAGGACGCCATCGGCGGCGCGGGCCAGGCTGGTAGTTGGTTGCCGACGGGTGCTTTGCCGGGGCGCCTGAGAGGGGATGGCGATAAGGACGCCTGCGACCTCGCAGCGCCTGCGAAAGGACCACCCCAATGACCGATGAACAGGGCACATCTGAGGGCTCCCACGGCCTCATCCAGCCGTGGATCGCCCAGCTGCGCAAGATCACCGAGGAACTGGCGGGCATGACCGGGCTCGGCGAGTCTGTTTTCACGCAGTCCGTACCCTCGTTGCCGGGCCTGCCGCTGCCCGGCGCTATCTCCGCTGCGCAGCTGAACGCAATCGCCAGCGCCCTAGCCGCGCAGCGCAGCAGCATCGCAGCGCTGCAAGCCCAGCTGACCGCGTTCGACGAGCAGCTCGAGACGCTGGAGGGAATCCTCGGCCCGCTGGCCGAGTGGAGCAAGAAGTGGGCAGAGTTCGAACGGCTGGTGACGAACGCGCGCCGTAACCCAGGATCGAGCGCTTAGGCCGAGCCGGCCGGCATCGTTCTGGTTGGTAGCCTGGCGAGGTGGCCGGCGGCAAGGAGGGTGTCGTGAGCGAACAAGACCGGCTGGAAGCGGCGGTAAGCGAATGTCGGGAGATGATCCGCGAGGCCCATGCCGCGACGAAGGATCTGCGAGCCGCGGTGCGTGAAGCCAGGCAGGAAACACGTGCTCTGGCCAGGGACGAAGTGGCGGCCCAGATCCAGCTCGAGGTGTCCCGGCAGCTGGCCGAGCTGGGCGAACGGACCGGCGAGGCCGTTACCGCGGCGACACAGAAGGTCATTGCCGAGTTCGACCGGTTCGGTGAGGCATTGCTCGGCAAGGAGACCTACTGGCAAAAAGCCAGTGGCCGTCGCGCAGCCGCGCGCCCCGATACCGATGTGCTGCCGCCCGGCATCCTGCCGGGCGAGAACGAAAGCTGATTGGCGCCGTTCCGGTCTCGACTCGCTTTCCCGGAGGTACTGCTCCGGGCGTGTGCCGCGCGCAAGGTACAAGGACTATTAACCCGCGAGCGGCACACGCTTGATCAGATCCGATCGGAGATCATGTTCGGGTTCGCGGTTCATCCTGCGGTCTCAGTCTGAGATATCGCCTCTGGACCGTGCCGGGCATGCGCCCAGGGCCGCCGTCAGCCGGGCCGTGACAGCGGCGACGGCCGCACGGAGTTCGGGTCCGCCCTCGACGTAAAACGGGATCGGGATCGAGGCCAGCCACTCCCCGGCGTACATGGCGGGATTGCTGGTGCTGCCGGTCAGCACGCATCGCGTGCTGTCGCCGGCGGGGTCGAGACGGCCCATTGGCGGCCTGACATACCGGGCGACCTCGTCGCAGGGAGCATCGAACACGACCTTGGTCTGGAACTCCCACCCGGCTCCCAGGTGCTGTTCCATCAGGTCCACGTAGTCCAGGTCCTCGGGTGCACGGAACTGCTCGCCGCCGTCGGCAACTGACTGAATCCGGTCGATGCGGTAAGCACGCACCGCCCGAGCACGATGCGAATGGCAGAGCAGATACCAGCGGCCATACCGCACGATGACGGCCCACGGGTCGACGTCCTCCGCCCACTGCCGACCCGACTGGCTGCCATAGCTGATCCTGACCCGGCGCTGAGCGGCGATAGCGGCAACCAGAGCGCTCGTCGTTTCCGTGCCCGGCCGCACGGCACCCCGGTCGGGCGCGGAGCAGGCATGCCGGCGCATGGTCGCGGCCTGCCGGCCGACGTTCTCTGGCAGCGCCCGGATGATCTTGCCCAGGGCGGCACCGACCGGATCGTCCGCATCCGCGGCGGCATGGCTGCCATCGAGCACGGCCATGACCAGGCCAAGCGCCTCGGCGGCGCTGAACACCAGCGGCGGCAGCCGGATGCCCCGGCCGACCCGGTAGCCGCCGTAGGGCCCCCGGGTCGATTCCACCGGGATGCCGGCCTCGCGCAAGATCGCGACGTAGCGGCGTGCCGCCCGTTCGGTTACGTCCAGTTGCGCCGCGAGCTGGCCGGCGGTGATGCCGGGCTGGGCCTGCAGCAGCTCAAGGGAACGCAGCGCTCGCCCGGTGGGGCTCAGGTCGGCTTTCACGGAAGCAGACTAATCAGGAACCCGATCGTCCGGAACCGCGCCTAACCTTCAAGCCAGGAATCTCCGCTCGCCACGGCGTGCGCGACCGGCCGAATGAGGAAGGAAGCTGCTATGGACATCCTGCTGATCGCGGGCCTGTGGCTCGACGGGTCTGTCTGGGGCAACGTGGCCACCCAGCTTGAGAGCCGCGGCCATCGCGCCGTGCCGATCACCTTGCCCGGCCAGGGCGACGGCAGCACTTCGGCGACGCTCGCGGATCAGTCGGCGGCAGTGGTCGCGGCTGTCGATGCAGCGGCTGGGAGACCCATGGTGGTGGGGCATTCCGCTGCCTGCAGCCTGGCGTGGCTCGCCGCCGACGCACGCCCGGGAAAGATCAGCAAGGTTGCCCTCATCGGCGGCTTTCCCGCCCGGGACGGGGGAGTCTACTTCGACGCCGCCCAGGACGGCGCACTGGCCTTCCCGGGCTGGAGTGCCTTCGAGGGACCGGACTCGGCCGATCTGGACGATGCCGCAAAGGAGGCCATCGCATCTGCCGCGATCCCGGTCCCCGAAGGGGTCATTCGCGGGCCGATCAGGCTGACCGACGAGCGCCGCTATGACGTCCCGGTGGTGCTGGTCTGCCCGGAGTTCACCCCCGCCCAGGCCAAGGAATGGATCGACCAAGGCGCGGTTCCCGAGCTGGCGAAGAGCAACAACGTCTCGTTCCTCAACATCGAGTCCGGTCACTGGCCGATGATCAGCGCGCCCGCCGATCTCGCGCGCCTCCTGGCGCAGGTGACCGAGGAGTCCTGAGCGGCGGTCGCGCCGGGCGGCTCCGCGGCCGCTTGTCTTGCCCGTGACGGTAGCTTGGGCGGATGGGAGCCGAGGAGCATCTGGCGGCACGGGAAGAACCTGGCGATCCGGCGGCGCTGACCGGCCGGCTGTTCCGTGACATGGTCGGCGCGCTGGAACTGCTCACCGTGTATCTGGGCGAGCGGCTGGGCCTGTACCAGGCACTGCATGCCGATGGGCCGGCGACCTCCGCGGAGCTGGCCGCCCGGACGGGCACCACCGAGCGGTATATCCGGGAATGGCTGGAACACCAAGCGACTAGCGGGTTGCTAGAGGTGGATGATCCGATGGCTGAGCCGCTGGCTCGCCGGTACTGGATGCCACCCGGGCACGTGCCTGTTCTCGCCGACACCGGCGATGCCCGCTACCAGGCGTTCAACGGTACCGAGATAGTCCGCGCCGCGCGCTGGATGCCAGAGGTGGTCAACGCGGTCCGCAGCGGCGGTGCACCGCCCCCGCTGCCGTGGGCGCCGGAGGGCCGGCCGGAGTTCAACCGGGCGGTGTTCCTCAACCTGCTGGGCAGACAATGGCTGTCAGCCATCGCGGAGGTGGACCGGCGGCTGCGCGGCGAGCCGCCCGCGCGGGTGGCGGACCTAGCCTGCGGAACGGGCTGGTCCAGCATCGCCATGGCGCAGGCGTACCCGCTGATCGGGGTCGACGGCTTCGACCTGGACGCGGACGCGATCGCCGCAGCCCGGCGCAATGCGGAGGAAGCCGGCTTGACGGATCGTGTCACGTTCACCATCGCCGACGCGTCCGGCCCCGCCGTGCCCGGCCAGTATGACCTGGTGACGATCCTCGAAGCGCTGCACGATATGTCCCGCCCGGCGGACGCGCTGCGTGCGGCACGCGGGATGCTCACCGAAGCGGGCTGCGTCCTCGTCGCCGACGAGCTGGTCGAGGACGAGTTCACCGCCCCCGCTTCTCTCGAGGAGCAGTATCACTACGCCTGGAGCGTGGTCGCATGCCTCCCCTCGGTCATGGGCGACCCGGATACCGCCGCGACCGGAGCCGTGATGCGACCCGCCACACTGCGCCGGTTCGCCGTGGAAGCCGGCTTCCGAGGCCTGGAGATCCTCCCGGTCAAGGCGGGAATGCTGCGCTTTTACCGGCTGACCCCCTGACCCGTGTTCCGGTGCTCGCCTTGGCCGGGCCCGCATGACCGCGAGATAGGCTCGCACTAGCGCGGGCCTCCCCGCGCCGCGGACCGAGGAGCGCCAGATGAGCGTGTTCACCGTGGACCTGAAGAACCAGCCCGGCGAGCTTGCCCGCTTGTGCGAGGCGATGGCCGGCCACGGCGTCAACCTGATTCTGTGCGCGACCACCCGCGGGGAAGACGGCACGGTGGCGTTCATCGCCGATGACGAGGCCAGCGCCGAGACAGCGCTGGCCGGTGTCGGCATCGGGTACGCGAGGCGTCCGGCGCTGACCATCAGGATGGAAAACCAGCCCGGAGCTGGCGCGGCCACGTTCCGGAAGCTCGCCGACGCCGGCGTCAACGCTGACCTGCTGGTGCCGGTCCGCGTCTCCGATGACCTGTTCTTCGCCGTGATCTGCGTCGACGATCCGGACAAGGCCCGCCGCGCGCTTGGCGTGCAGGTAATCAGCGAGAACGACTTCGTGCTGTAAGCCCCACCGTTCTCTGCGTTCATTTATCCATACGAAGACGCGAGCGGGTTCGAGGGCCTGGTCTTGCCGGCGCATGTTCAGAATGCCGCGGCGATGTTTTTGGCGATCTCGGAGAGCGCCTTTTCCTGGTCGTCACCTTCCAGAATGTCTAGCGGGTGGTCCAGATTATGTGCCGCCTGCAGTTTGGCGACTGGTGTGGACTGGTAGGTTGCTTTGCTCAGGAGAGCCCATGTCAGCCTGGTACGACGTTGCTCGGCGGCGCGGATCAGCGCCGGAATCTCCTCTTCGGCTATAAAGGCCGACCCGAGGTAGGAGGGACTGACAAGCAGGAGTGCCATCCGAGCCCGGCCGATCGCCTGGTAGAGTTCCTCGCGCCAGAACTGGCCGGCTTCAATGCTCTTGTCGCTCCAGATCGTGATCGTGCCTGCAGCCACCAGGGGCTGGAGATGTTGCGTGATCCGGTGCAACCATTCCTCGTCCTCGTGGGCGTAGCTGATGAACAAGTCGCGTGCCGGGGTGGCCAAGTACTGCTGAGCATAGTGAGCGCCTGCCCAGGCGGCGATTTCATCGTCAGCCCGAGCGCTCGTCACGTGCTGCCTCCCACGCAGGTGCACCGCGGCGCTGCGCACCTGGAGTTGGGCAGCCGCAAAATCGCCGTCTACCCGGTCGATGGCATCCTGGGTGGTAGATCGGCCTATCCGGATGAGGCGGGCTCGCTCCTGGGGATCAAGGTCGAACTGGTATGTGCGCACTGATCCCGTAGGCAAGTTGATGATGTGCACTCGAGGATTGCCCCGGATCAGGAGGTCGTCTCCGCCCACGATGGAAGCGGCGACCAAGCTGCTCACGAACTGCGGGAGACGCCGGGGCGTCTGGACGGGAGCGCTCGGCGCGGACCTGAGGACCACGATCGGCAGCCGCTCCTCGAAGAACGGCTCTACAGCGGCGGTGAGCCAGACAGGGCTCTGCGTGGCGATCGCCGCATCGACAATGAGCCGTTCGCCTACCTGATGTGGTGGATAGGCCAGCGGAACGGCTGTTGCGATCCCTACCGCGTCCGCCACACGCATCTCCGGATGGGTCTCTTTCGTGTAGACGAGGTACTCGCCACTCACGATGTCGATCCCCATCGTGGCAAACGGCCTCGGCAGGTCTGCGAACGTCGTCCCCGGCCCGATCTTCGTCCTGACCAGGTCCGCGAACCGGGGCGGGCTGTCGGGAGCGAATGGCCATCGTCGCAGGGCGACCAGGCGGGCCCAGCGTGCTGACCGACCCGCGTACTGCGGGAAATCGGTTTCGAGCACCAATTGCTCGATTTCCTCGCCGGGGATGCCCGCCGCCACAAGGGCCCCGATGATGGTCCCAGCCGAGCACGCTGAGACGCTCGCCACCTCGATACCGGCATTCTCAAAGGCCTGCACGGCCCCCACATAGGCCAGCACTCGCATCCCACCAGAACTCAGGACAAGATGCACACGACTTGTCGCCATGCAAGAGCTCCCCTGGGTAGCCTCCACAAAGGTGAGCGCCTGGCCAACGCGCTCTTGAAGTCAGAACATAGCTCCGCTGCGCCCAAACGGGCCAGTGCTTCGAACCACCACAGCGATACCGTCAGCGCATGCGCGAGCAGGGTGTCTGAGTTGGCTACGGGGACCCGCCACGGTCCACACTGTGTCCATGACGGCACTGTTTGACGAGCTACGTTCTCTGGACCTGTTCGGCGGCCTGACTGACCAGCAGCTTTCAGATCTGGTGGCGGGCAGTTCCGAGGTTGCCTTCCATCCAGGACTGGAGTTGTTCCGCGAGGGTGAGCACGCCGATTTCTGGTGGGTCCTCATTGACGGGGTCGTCGACCTGACCCGCCATGCCGGCGGCGAGGAGACCGTGGTCGCCCGGATGGATGTCCCCGGCCGCTGGGCGGGCGGATTCCGCGCCTGGGATGACCAGGGCGTCTACCTTGCCACCGGCCGTGCGGCGACGAGCGGACGGCTGCTGCGAGTACCGGCCGACGTGCTGCGTGGGCGGATGAACGCCTGGTTCCCGCTCGGCGGGCATCTCATCGAAGGGCTCTACCGGACCGCGCGCTCTATCGAGGCGACGGCACGGCAGCGCCAGTCTCTGGTCACCCTTGGCACGCTCGCCGCAGGCCTGGCCCACGAGATCAACAATCCGGCAGCCGCTGCCGTCCGCGCGGTCGACGCGCTGGACGACGCATGCCAGACACTGCTCGCATCACTCAGCCGTCTCGCCGCTCACCAGGTCTCGGCCCAGCAGTTCGGCGCGCTCGACATGCTGCGCCAGGAGGTCACCCGGGCTGCGCTGGTCCCGGACGCACTAACCCTGGCCGACCTAGAGGACGCTCTGGCGGGGTGGCTTACCCGCCACGGTGTCAGCCGCGAATGGATGATCGCGCCAGCACTCGCCGGCGCCGGGGTGGATATCGGCTGGTGCGAGCGGGCAGCCGCGATCCTGGACGGACCAGCGCTGGAGCCGGGCCTGGAATGGGTAGCCAGCACCCTGTCCACTACCACGCTGCTGGCTGAGATGAAGGAGTCGACCCAGCGCATCTCAGCACTGGTAGGCGCGGTCAAGTCCTACACGCAGATGGACCGGGCTTCGCTGCAGCGCATCGATGTCACCGACGGCCTGGAAAGCACTCTGGTCATGCTTGGTCACAAGCTGGGCGACGGGGTTACGGTAGTGCGGGACTACGACGCCGGCGTCCCGCCGGTGGAGGCTCACGCCGGCGAGCTGAACCAGGTATGGACCAACCTCATCGGCAACGCCGTCGAGGCGATGGACGGCAAGGGCACGCTGCGGTTGTCGACCCGCGCCGGGCAGAACGATGTCCTCATCGAAGTCGCCGACACCGGCCGCGGAATGCCGCCGGACGTGGCAGCGCGCGCGTTCGAGCCCTTCTTTACGACCAAGGACGCGGCCACAAACACCGGCCTTGGCCTGGACATCGCACGCCGCATCATCACAGAACGTCACGGCGGCCGCATCGACATCGATTCCGAGCCAGGCCACACGGTGCTCCGGGTCCAGATCCCGGTCCGGGCCCCGGAATGATGATGGCCACTCGCCAAGTGGCGAGGCGCGAGCGGAGGTATGTGGTCAGTGGTGCCGAGCGGCCTGCCGAAGGCGAATCGGCATCTGGCCCAGCCGCGTATGTTGCGTCAGGTTGCCGCGTTGGTCAATGCTGAGGGTCAGCTGCATGCAGTTGGCTGCGCACCGGAGAGAGGAGAGCGTACATGGCCGCTTTGGTGGTCGGTGTGCCGAAGGAGATCAAGGACAAGGAAAGCCGGGTGTCGGTGCAGCCCGACGGTGCCGCCGAGCTGACCTACCACGGCCACGACGTCGTGGTTCAGGCCAGCGCCGGATCCGGCAGCGGGTTTCCCGACGGCGAGTACGTCGCGGCTGGCGCCCGCGTCGTCGGCACCGCGGCCGAGGTATTCGACGCCGCGGACCTGATCGTCAAGGTCAAAGAGCCCGTTCCGGAAGAGTACGACCGGTTCCGGTCTGGCCAGCAGCTGTTCACCTACCTGCATCTGGCCGCCGACCGGCGGCTCACCGAGTTCCTTCTCGACCGGCGCATAGATGCGATCGCTTACGAGACGGTGCAGACCGCGGACGGGCGGCTGCCGCTGCTTACGCCGATGAGCGAAGTGGCCGGGCGGATGTCCGTGCAGGCCGCGGCGCACCACCTGGAGAGCACCTCCGGCGGGGCGGGTCTGCTGCTGGGAGGAGTTCCGGGTACGCCCGCCGCGAAGGTGACCATAATCGGCGGCGGCGTCGCCGGAACCGAGGCCGCCAAGATGGCGCTGGGGTTGCGGGCGATCGTGCGCGTGCTGGACACCAACCCGGCGCGGCTGTCCTACCTCTCCGATGTGTTCGGCGGGCGGCTCGACCTGGTTGTCCCGAACCGGGCACGGACCGCGGCGTATGTGGCCGACTCTGACGTGGTGATCGGCGCCGTGCTGGTCGCCGGTGCGAAGGCACCGAAGCTGGTGACCCGGGAGATGATCGCGAGCATGAGGCCGCGCAGCGTGGTTGTCGATATCGCCATCGACCAGGGGGGCTGCTTTGAGACCAGCCGCCCGACCACGCATTCCGAACCGACCTATGTCGAGGAGGGCGTCGTGCACTACTGCGTCGCCAACATCCCGGCCGCGGTCGCCCGCACCTCGACTCTCGCCCTGACGAGCGTCACCCTGCCCTACCTGCTTCGCGTCGCGGCCAGCGGGGTGACCGGCGCGGCCGCGGCCGACCCGGCCCTGGCGAAGGGACTGAGCACGCTTGGCGGCAAGCTGGTCTCCCGCCCCGTCGCCGAGGCGCACGGCCTGCCCTATCACGACCCGGCCAGCCTGCTCCCCGCGCCTGCCAGATGAAAGCCGAGCTCACGCCGGACCGCGACTTCCGGCTGTGACCCGCGGATGACCACGCCAGCCGAGCTTGACCGGCACTTCAGGGAGGCGGCGGGCGGCCTGCCGGGCGGCCCGGCGCGCGCTGACCCGGCCGCGCCGGTGCGCGCGGGCAGCCGGCTGGACGGCACCACGCTGCTGGCCATCTTCGACGCCCAGGCGGAGAGCAGGCACCTCGATTTCGCGGCCCGGTGGATGCAGCAGCAGGGCGGCGGCTACTACACGATCAGCTCGGCCGGCCACGAGGGCAACGCCGCGCTGGCCGCGGCGCTGAGGCCGAACGACCCGGCGCTGCTGCACTACCGGTCCGGCGGGTTCTACTGCGCCCGCGCCCGCCAGGTACCTGGTATCGACCCGGTCCGTGACGTGGCGCTCGGAGTGGCGGCGTCCGCGGACGAACCGATCGCCGGCGGACGGCACAAGGTGTTCGGCCGCGCCGAACTGGCCATCATCCCGCAGACGTCGACGATCGCCTCGCACCTGCCCCGTGCCCTCGGCGTCGCGCTAGGCATCGGCCGGGCGGCCAAGCTGGGGGTGGCGTGCCCGTGGCCGCGTGAGGCGGTGACGGTGGCCTCGTTCGGCGATGCCTCGGCCAGCCACTCCACCGCCGTCGGCGCGATCAACGCCGCCTGCCACACCGCCTATCAGGGGATTCCGGTCCCGCTGCTGCTGGTGTGCGAGGACAACGGGATCGGGATCAGCGTGCCCACCCCGCCGGGATGGGTGACAGCGTCGTTCGGGGCCCGGCCGGGCCTGCGCTACCTGGCCGCCGACGGCTGCGACCCAGTCGCGGCCTATGACGCGGCGGCCCGCGCGGTCGGCCTGGTCCGGTCCCGGCGGCGGCCGGCGTTCCTGCACCTGTCGGTGGTCCGGTTCCTCGGCCACGCGGGCAGCGACGCGGAGGCGGCCTACCGCCCGCCCGCCGACCTGGCCGCCGACCTCGCCCGTGACCCGCTAGCGGCGACCGCGGCCGCCCTGGTCGGCTCCGGCCTGCTGACCCCGGCCGGGGCGGTGGCCCGCTACAACGCGATCGGCGAACGGGTCCGCGACACGGCCGAACGGGCCCTATCCAGCAGGCCGCTGGCCAGCGCCGCGGAGGTGATGGCCCCGCTGGCGCCGCGTCACCCCGGGCGGGTGGCCGAGCGCGCCACCGCCGGCCCGGCCCGCGCGGCGGCCGCGCACGGCCAGCACCGCGCGGCGGACGCGGGCGGCCCGGTCACCCTGGCTCAGGCGGTCAACCTGGCACTCGGCGAACTGCTCGATACCTACCCGGGCATGTGCGTGTTCGGCGAGGACGTGGGGCGGAAGGGTGGCGTCTACGGCGTGACCAAGGGGCTGCAACGGCGGTTCGGGCCGGCCCGGGTCTTCGACACGCTCCTGGACGAGCAGTCGATCTTCGGCGTCGCGCTGGGCGGCGGGCTGACCGGCCTGCTGCCGGTGCCCGAGATCCAGTACCTGGCGTACCTGCACAACGCCGAGGATCAGATCCGCGGCGAAGCCGCCACCCAGCAGTTCTTCTCGGCCGGCCAGTTCCGCAATCCCATGGTGGTGCGGGTCGCCGGGTACGCCTACCAGAAGGGGTTCGGCGGGCACTTCCACAACGACAACGCGATCGGGGCGCTGCGCGACGTCCCGGGACTGGTGATCGCTTCGCCGGCCCGGCCCGACGACGCGGCCGCGATGCTGCGCACCTGCCTGGCCGCCGCGGCGGAAGACGGCTCGGTGTGCGTCTTCCTCGAGCCGATCGCGCTCTACCACACGCGCGACCTGCACGACGACGGCGACGGCGGCTGGCTGGCGGCCTATCCCGCACCGGACGCGCACGTCCCGGCCGGACGGGCGCGCAGCTACGGCGACGGCACCGACCTCAC
>Ga0335071_10006106_pt1 | contig 12458 bp, 12 predicted proteins | sample Lox_Sample_15_FD_206724 | JGI IMG/M metagenome (GOLD analysis project Ga0335071, IMG submission 206724) | Soil microbial communities from Loxahatchee National Wildlife Refuge, Florida, United States - Lox_Sample_1.5 | ecosystem: Environmental > Terrestrial > Soil > Wetlands | place: USA...
GACCTGCACCTGCGCCTCGTGGTCGACGCGCCGCGCGACCTCGGAGGTCGCGAGGCGGGCCTCGGTGTCGCGCAGCCGCGCCGCGAGCGAGCGGATCTCGGCGCTCTGCGCCAGGCGCTCGCGCGCGGCGCTCAGCACCGAGTAGCCGGCCAGCATGCGCCCCGCCTCGAAGGTGCCCCAGATGCCGAGCGCGACGCCGAGCACCGCCCCGGTCCAGAGCAGCACCGCGCGCCGCGGCGCGTGCGGCGTGACGACGAGTCGCTGGCTCTCGGTGGGCATCCGGCGGCGCCGCGGTCAGGGCGCGGGCCCGGCGGACGGCGCGCCGGGGGCGGTGGTGAACGGGCGGCGGGGCTCGGGGCGGTGCATCGTCGCGTGCTGCTCATCTGGTGCGCGGCGCCGCCGGGGCCCTGCGGCCGGCCGGCGGGAATTGCTGTGTACCACATCCGCGCCGCCGGCCCGCGCTCGCGGCCCGACGACGGCGCCCGTCCGGGTCGCGGCGCCCGCCACCGCTAGCCGGCCGCCGGTGCCGGGCCGCCGTCCTCGGCACCGTCGTCGGCGGGCATCGGCCCCGCCTCGGCGGCCCACCAGGACGGGTACGGCGGCAGGCCGCCCGGGAAGGCGATGCGGCCGAGCTCGTGCAGAGCGCGCTGGTACACGCCGCGCTTGAAGAAGATGACCTCGCGCACCGGGTCCCAGAATTCCGCCCAGCGGAAGCGGTCGAATTCCGGCGGCTCGTCGGTGGCGTCGAAGCGCAGCCGCCGCTCGTCGCCGCGCAGGCGCAGGAGCGCCCAGCGCTGCTTCTGGCCGATGCAGCGCGGCATGCCGTTGCGGCGCACGTACTGGCGCGGCAGCTTGTAGCGCAGCCAGCCGCGGGTCTCGCCGAGCAGCTCGACGTCGGCGACCGCGAGCCCGATCTCCTCCTCGAGCTCGCGATAGAGCGCCGCCTCGAACGGCTCGTCGGGGCGGATGCCGCCCTGCGGAAACTGCCAGCCGCGCCCGCCGGTGCGCCCGCCGAGGAATACCCGCCCGTCGTCGCGCATCAGCACGATGCCGACGTTGGCGCGGTAGCCCTGCTCGTCGATCCAGTCGCTCATCGGGCCCTCGGACGGGGGGTCGGGACGATTCTTTCATACGCCTCCCGGCCGGGCCAATCTGCCGCCCGGGTCTCGTTCGGGGTAGGCTCACGCGCCCCGGGTGGAACCCGCCGAGACCGCCGCCGCCGTGCTCCCGTTCCTCGCCAAGAGGCCTGCTCTCTCGCTCGCGCTGCTCGCGGCGCTGGCCGCGGCTGCGCTGCTGACCTCGGTCTCGATCGGCAGCGCGGGGCCGGCGCCGGCGGCGCTGTGGCGCGCGCTCTGGACCGGCTCCGACCCGCTGGCGCGCGCGCTGGTGCTGAGCCTCAGGCTGCCGCGGGCGCTGACCGCCTTCGGCGCCGGGGCGCTGCTGGCGCTCGCCGGCGTCTGCATGCAGGTGCTGCTCAGGAACCCGCTCGCCGATCCCTACGTGCTCGGCCTCTCGGGCGGCGCCGCGGTCGCGGCGCTCGCGGCGATGCTGCTCGGGCTCGGCGCCTTCGGCGTGCAGAGCGCCGCCTTCCTGGGCGCCCTCGGCGCGACGCTGACGGTGTTCGCGCTGGCGCAGGGCCCCGGCGGCTGGACGCCGACGCGGCTGCTCCTGACCGGCGTCGTGGTCGCGGCCGGCACCGGCGCGCTGGTCAGCCTGCTGCTCGCCGCCGGCGACCCGACCGTGCTGCGCGGCATGGTGTTCTGGCTGATGGGCGACCTCGCGTGGGCCGGCTCGCCGCTCGGCCTCTTGCTGCTGACCGCGATCGCGATCCCGGCGCTGATGATCGCCGCCCGGCCGCTCAACGTGCTGGCGCGCGGCGACGTGCAGGCGCGCCTGCTCGGCGTCGCGGTGACGCCGCTGCGCGGCGCGCTGTTCGTGGTCGCGAGCCTGCTGACCGCGGCCACGGTCACGAGCGTCGGCGCGATCGGCTTCGTCGGGCTCGTGACGCCGCACCTCGTGCGGCTCGCGCTCGGCTCCGACCACCGGCGCGTGGTGCCGGCCGCCGCGCTCGCCGGCGGCACGCTGGTGGTGGTCGCGGACCTCATGGCGCGCACGCTGCTCGCGCCGCGGCAGCTGCCGGTCGGCGCGCTGACGGCGCTCGTCGGGGTGCCGCTGTTCCTGGTGCTGATGCGCCGCGCGCAGCCGGCGACCTGAGCCTCGCTAGGCGCCTGCGACCGCGACCTGGTCGCGGCCGTTGGCCTTGGCGGCATAGAGCGCGGCGTCGGCGTCGGCGAGCAGCCGGTCGGCGAGCGCCTTCAGGTCCTCCTCGGCGCGCCGCCCGGTCAGCGCCGCGACGCCGATCGAGAGCGTCACCGTGCGGCGCGCGCCGTGGCCGAGCTCGACCGGCGGCAGCATCGCGTGGCGGATGCGCTCGGCGAGCCGGGCGGCGTCGGTCAGCGAGGTGTCCGGCAAGAGCAGCGTGAACTCGTCGCCGCCGAAGCGCGCCGCGGTGTCGCTGGCGCGGATCTGGCTGTCGATGCGCGCCGAGATCTCGCGCAGCGCCTCGTCACCGCCGACGTGGCCGTAGGTGTCGTTGAGCACCTTGAAGTGGTCGATGTCGATCATCAGGCACGCGACGGTCGCGCCGCTGCGCTGCGCGCGCGCCAGCTCCTCGCGCAGCCGCGCCGTCAGGTAGCGGCGGTTGTGCCAGCCGGTCAGGTAGTCCGACAGGCCGCTCCTGAGCACGCGGGCGCGGTTGCAGGCGTTCTCGAGGCAGATCGCGGTGACCGAGGCGAGGTGCTGCAGGAAGTCGGCGCCGAAGCGGTGGCTGAAGCGCTCGGGATCGCGGCTGCCGAAGCAGAGCGCGCCGGCGGTGCGCTCCTGGCGGCGCAGCGGCAGCAGCGCCAGCGTCTTCAAGCCGGTCGCACCGGGGAACAGCAGCTCGTGGTCGGCGCGCACGTAGCTGCCGAGCCACGGCCGGCGCAGCGTGCCGAGCAGCGGCGCGAGCCCGGTCAGCGTATCGACGAAGGTGACCCCGGGGAACTCCTCCGGCCGGTCGCCCATGCCGAGCATCAGGTGCTGGATCTCGTGGTTCGGGTCCTCGACCACGAGCTGCACCGCGTCGAGGCCGTACGAGGCCGCCATGCCGGTGGTCAGCACCGCGAGCAGCTCCGGCAGCGTGTCGGCGCGCAGCAGGTCGAGCTCGCGCTCGAGCGTGCGCTGCCACTTCTGCTCGTTGGCGGAGGCCTCGTCGCGCAGCCGCTTCAGGCGCGCGCGCAGCTCGTCCGCCTCGGCGCGCGCGGCGGCGTCGCTGCGTCCGCCGCCGCCGCTCACATCGACTCCTTCCCGGGCTGCGGCCGCGTGTGCAGGTAGGAGCGGCCGCGCTCCATCATCTGCCGAAAGCCCGCGGCGTCGCCCGAGCGCACCGTGGCGCGCAGCCGCTCGACCGCGAACAGCAGCGCCGTCAGCGACTCGGTGCCGTACTCGTTGAGCGCCTGGATCTCGAAGTACAGCGCCGGCGAGTCCTCGGCGACGCGGCTCGCGACCTCGAGCTGCGCGTCGAAGGTGGTCGAGGACATGCGCGCGAGCCTCGGCGCCGCCTCGCCGCTCTCGGCGAGCGCGGTGAAGAAGGCGATGTTGAGTGCGTGCGACAGGCCGAGCACGTAGGCGATCAGCCGGTCGTGCTCGTCGAGCCCGGTCACGACGCGCTCGGCCATCGTCGGCGCGAACAGCTCCTGCGCCGCGGCCAGCGCGCCGGCGTCGCCGAGGTCGATGTAGATCACGTGCCGCCCCGACAGCAGGTCGGTGTCCGGGCCGAACATCGGGTGGATCGAGGCGGTGCGCACGCCGGCGGCGACCAGCGCGCGCAGGCCCTCGCGCAGCGGCGTCTTGACCGAGGCGAGGTCGAACACGAGGCCCCGCGGCCGGCGCGCCGCCAGCCCCTTCAGCACCTCGGCGGTGGCGCCGAGCGGCGAGGCGACGACGATCACGTCGTGGTCGAGCGGCGAGTCCTCCCAGCGCGCGCGGTGGGCGTAGCCCTCGACGGCCCCGGCCGGGTCCGCGACCTCGACGTCGAAGCCCTGCGAGGCGAGGAAGTCGACGAACCAGTGGCCCATCTTGCCGCGGCCGCCGATCACCAGCGCGCGCTTGCCGGTGCCGTGGCCCTCGGCGACCACGCGCGCCTGCTCCTGGGTCGCGAGCGAGGTGCGGATCAGGAGCCTGAGGATCTGCTCGGCGACGTCGGCCGAGACGCCGACGCGCGCCGCGTGGCTGCGCACGCCGACGATGACCTCGCGTTCGCGGCGGTAGTCGCGGGTGGGAAGGCCGGTGGCGCGCTTGGCGCGCGCGACCTCGTGGGACAGGCGCTGCCGCTCGGCGACGAGCTCAATGAGCTCGCGGTCGATCTCGGTCAGTCGCAGGCGCAGTTGCTCTAGGGTCGGCGGCTCCGGCACTTCAACTCCCCGTCGCCCCGGAGACGACCGGGGCCGACGGGGATTTTGTCACGTCAGAACGGCAACCGGACGACGACCGACACGCCGCCGGGCGCGTAGACCGCCGGCAGCCCCGGCAGGAACACCGGCGGCGGCACGAGGCCGGCCCAGCCGGCGCGCCAGACCGGACCGCCGTAGCCGTAGCGGGCACCGTCGCCGCGATAGCCGTCGTGGCCGTGCCAGCCGCGGTCGCGCTCGTGCCAGCCGTGGCCGTCTTCCTGGCCGTGCCAGCCGCGGTCGTGGGCCTGGGCGGCGGCGGCGCCGAAGCAGCCGATCGCGAGAGCGGCGGCGACCAGCGTCGTGCGATAGAGCGAGGGGCGGGTGTTCATCGCGATGCTCCTGCGGCTTGTACGGCTTCATCCTCGACCGCGGGGCCTGAACCCGTGCTGAACCCGTATTACCGCGCGCACGCCGAAGCCTTAACATTGCTTCATGATCCCCGCGCCCGCCCAGTGGCTGCCCGACCCGCTGCCGCACGACCCGCTGCAGGTGGCCGAGACCTGGCTGCGGCAGGCCTACGACGAGCAGGCGCAGCCGAATCCGAACGCGATGACGCTGGCGACGGTCGCCGCCAGCGGCCAGCCGTCGGCGCGTGTCGTGCTGTGCAAGGACATCGTGCTGCCGGAGGGCTACCTGCTGTTCTTCACCAACTACGAATCGCGCAAGGGCGCCGAGCTCGCCGCGCAGCCGCGCGCGGCGGCGGTGCTGCACTGGGACACGCTGCAGCGCTCGGTGCGGGCCGAGGGCTTCGTCGTCAGGTCGCCGCCGCGCGAGAGCGACGACTACTTCGCGAGCCGCCCGTGGCAGAGCCGACTCGGCGCCTGGGCGAGCCAGCAGAGCCGGCCGGTCGGCAGCCGCCAGCAGCTGATCGAGCAGCTGCGCGCGGCCGGCAGGCGCTTCGGCACGCCGCCGATCGGTCCCGACGCCGGCGACGCCGACGACTCGCCGGCCGGCGTCGAGGTGCCGCGGCCGCCGCACTGGGGCGGCGGCGAGTTCCGCATCCACGACCGCGCCCGCTGGACCCGGTCGCTGACCGCGGTCGGCGACGGCCACAGCTTCGCGGCGACGCCGTGGCACGTGCAGCGGCTGCAGCCCTGAGCGCCGCCGAAGCCGAGCTGCTCGGCGCCGCGTCGCTCACGGTCGCGGTGCCGGGGCGCCAGCTCGTGGCGGCGCTCGACCTGCAGGTCGCGGCCGGGCAGCTCGTCTGCGTGCTCGGCGCCAACGGCGCCGGCAAGTCGCTGACCCTGCACACGCTCGCGGGCCTGAGGCCGCCCGCCGCCGGCCGCGTCCGGCTGTGCGGCCGCGCGCTCGGCGACTGGCCGCGGCGCGAGCGCGCGCGCCGGCTCGGGCTGCTGACCCAGGTCAGCGAGGACCCGTTCCCCGGCACGGTGCTCGACGCCGTGCTCGTCGGCCGCCACCCGCACGTCAACCTCTGGCACTGGGAGAGCGCGGCGGACGTCGCGGTCGCCCGCGCCGCGCTCGCGGCCTGCGACCTCGCCGGCCTCGAGGAGCGCGCGATCGACACGCTGTCGGGCGGCGAGCGCCGCCGCGTGGCGCTCGCCGCCGTGCTCGCGCAGGACCCGGACGTGCTGCTGCTCGACGAGCCGCAGAACCACCTCGACCCGCACCACCAGCTCGACGTGCTGAAGCTGCTGCGGGCGCGCGCCGACCGCGGCCGCGCGGTGGTCGCGACGCTGCACGATCCCTCGCTCGCGGCGCGCTTCGCCGACCAGGTGCTGCTGCTCTACGGCGACGGCCGCTGGGCCTGCGGCGACACCGCGACCACGCTGACCGCCGCGGCGCTCACCGACATGTACCGGGTGGCCTTCGAGGAAGTGCTGGTCGGCGGCCGCCGCCTGTTCCTCAACGACTGAGCTCGCCGCCGTCGGCCGGCGCGTCGCGCTCGGCGTCGGCGGCGAACAGCGACTCGAGCTGCGCGGCGGACTCCTTGGTGGCCGCGACCAGCTTGGCCTCGTCCTCCTGGACCGCCTGCTGCCGCAGCAGCGTCCGCTCGTCGTGGGCGCGGAACAGGCGGATGCTGTCGCGGGCCGCGGCCGGGGGCACGCCGAGAGCGATCAGCGCCTCGCGCGCCACCTCGAGGCTGGTGGCGAGCGTCTCGCGGTAGACGCTCGTGATGCCGAGGTCGAGCAGCCGGAACGCGTGCTGGCGGTTGCGCGCCCGGGCCAGGATCCTGAGCCGCGGGAAGTGGCGGCGCGCCATCTCGGCGGTGCGCAGCGAGGCCTCGACGTCGTCGATCGCGACGATCAGCAGCTCCGCGCGCCCGGCGCCGGCCGCGTGCAGGAGCTCGAGGCGCGAGGCGTCGCCGTAGTAGAGCTTGTTGCCGAAGCGGCGCACGAAGTCGACCTGCGCCGGGCTGATCTCGAGCGCCGTGAAGCGGATGCGCTTGGCGCGCAGCACGCGGCCGATGATGCCGCCGAAGCGGCCGAAGCCGGCGATGATGACGCGCGGCTCGTCGCCGTCCGGGCGATCGAACGGCGGCGGCGCCGGCGCCGGCGCGAGCCGCGCCTCGAGCCGGGCGTGCGCGCCGATCAGCAGCGGCGTCGCGATCATCGACAGGGTCACGACGATCACCAGCAGGTTGGCGCTCGGCCCGTCCAGCAGCCCGCCGCGGCCGAGCAGCGCGAGCAGCACGAAGGCGAACTCGCCGCCGCCGGCGACGTCGCTGGCGAAGCGCCGCGCCGCCGCGCCGCCGAGGCCGGCGAGGCGCGCCACCGCCCAGCCGGCGGCGCCCTTGAGCGCGAGCACGAGCGCGAGCGCGCCGAGCACCGCGCCCGGCCGCTCGATCAGCGTCGCGACGTGCGCCGACATGCCGGTCGCGACGAAGAACAGGCCGAGCAGCAGCCCCTTGAAGGGCTCGATGTCGGCCTCGAGCTCGTGGCGGTACTCGGAGTCGGCGAGCAGCACGCCCGCGATGAACGCGCCGAAGGCCATCGACAGGCCGGTGGCCGAGAAGAGCAGCGCCGTCGCCACCACGACCAGGAGCGCCGTGGCCGTGAAGGTCTCGCGCACCCGCGTCTCGGCGACCACCCGCAGCAGCGGCCGCAGCGCATGGCGTCCGAAGGCCAGCACCAGCACGAGCGCGGCGAGGCCAAGCAGCGCGTGCAGCGACGGCCGCCCGCCGGCCGCGCCCGTGCCGGCGCGGAGCAGCGGCAGCAGCGCGAGCAGCGCCATCGCCGCGATGTCCTGGAACAGCAGCGTGCCGAACGCCGCACGCGCGTGCTTCTCCTTGAGCTCGCCGCGCTCGGCGAGCACCTGCAGCACGAGCGCGGTCGAGGACAGCGACAGCGCGAAGCCGACGAGCGCCGCGCTTCGCGGCGCGAGCCCGAGCGCCCAGGCCGCGAGCGCGAGCAGCAGGGTCGTGAACGCCACCTGCAGCGCGCCGGCGACGAACACGGCGCGGCGCATCGCGACGAGGCGCGACGGCTGCAGCTCGAGGCCGATGACGAACAGCAGCAGCACGACGCCGAACTCGGCGACGTCGAGGGTGCGGTCGACGTCGCTGACCAGGCCGAGGCCGGAGGGTCCGACCACGATGCCGGCACAGAGGTAGGCGAGCACCGCGCCGAGGTGCAGGCGCCGAAACAGCGGCACCGCGACGACCGCCGCGGCGAGGAACACGGCGATCTCGGCGATGGCGCCCACCGCCGGCTCAGCCGAGCGCGGCGCGCAGCAGCGCGTGCAGCGCGGGGTTGGCGGCGAGCACGCTCGTGGTGCCGAGCCCGACCGGCGCGCCGTCGAGCGCCGTGAAGCGCCCGCCCGCCTCCTCGACGATCGCGGCCAGGGCCGCGATGTCGAGGATGTTGACGTCGGACTCGATCACCGCGTCGATCTTGCCGGCGGCGAGCAGGTGGTAGTGCAGGAAGTCGCCGTAGCCGCGGATGCGGTTGACGCGCGCGACCAGCGCCCCGTAGCGCGCCCAGCCAGGGCCCGCGGCGAGGCTCTTGAGGTTGCCGGCCGAGACCGCCGCGGCCTCGAGCGAGGCCACCGCGCTGACCTTCAGCGGCCGGCCGTTCAGCCAGGCGCCCGCGCCGCGCTCGGCGAAGGCGAGCTCGCCGTAGAGCGGCGCCGAGGAGACGCCGAGCACGAGGCGCCCGCCGCGCATGAGCGCGATCTGCGTCGAGAACATCGGGTACTCGCGCACGAAGGCCTTGGTGCCGTCGATCGGGTCGACCAGCCAGAGCGCGTCGCCGCCGCCGCTGCGACCGGTCTCCTCGCCGTAGAAGGCGTGCGCCGGGAAGCGCGCCTGGAGCACGCCGCGGATCGCCTCCTCGGCCCTGACGTCGGCCTCGGTGACCGGCGACTTGTCCTCCTTGAGGCGCACCGCGAGGTTGCGGGCGTAGAGCTCGCGGATCACGCGCGCCGCCGCCTCGGCGGCGTCGAGGGCGGCGGCGAGTTCGGGGCTCGGGGTCATGCGGCCTTTATCCGAAGGCCGGCGCCGGCTGTCAAATGCTTGACAGCCGCGGCGCCGCTCTTCACGATGCCGCGCGTCAGGTGACCCCGGTGCGCGCAGGCGTGGCCGGGGTGAAACGGGAAGTCGGTGACGCCGGTCGTGCACAGGGCACTCCGGTCATTCCGACGCTGCCCCCGCAACGGTAATCGAGTCGAGGATCCGTCCGCCGCGCACAGCGCGGCAGCCACTGCCGAAGCCGGTCACGACCGGCGGACGCGGGAAGGCGACGGACTCCGGCCACCCACGGTGGTCCGCTCGAGAGCCCGGAGACCGGCCTGGCACTCGTTCCGCAGCGCGGTGGGCGCCGGCGAGCCACGGTTCCCTGCGGAGCCGGCGCTCCCTCCTCACCCGCGGCGGTCTGGCCGCCAGTCCATGCGGGCGAGCATGGAGGAGAGCACATGCAGCGCCGTCCGACCCCGTTGCCGCCGGCGCCGTCGCCGGTCCCCTTGCTGATGCTGTTGCTGGCGCTGTCGCCGCCCGCCGCGGCGGTCGCCGCCGAGGCCGCGGGCGAGAGCGGCGCGCCCCTGGCCGCGATCGTCGTGACGGCGAGCCGCGAGCCCGAGACCCAGTTCGAGGCGCTCGCGCCGACGGTGGTGATCGACCGCGGCACCATCGAGCGCTCGCCGGGCAGCGACGTCGGCGACCTCCTGCGCTTCAACGCCGGCATCGAGGTGGTGAGGAGCGGCGGGCCCGGCCAGCAGACCTCGCTCTTCATCCGCGGCGCGAACTCGAACCACACGCTCGTGCTGGTCGACGGCGTGCGCATCAACCCCGGCACCCAGGGCAACGCCGCGATCCAGAACATCGCGCCCGAGTTCATCGACCACATCGAGATCGTCAAGGGGCCGCGCTCGACGATCTACGGCACCGACGCGATCGGCGGCGTGGTCAACATCATCACGCGCCAGCCGCAGGGCGCGGGCGCCGACGTCTCGGCCGGCCTCGGCCACTACGATACGCGCGAGGCGGCGGCCTCGCTCTGGGGCGGGGGCCAGGCGGGCTCGCTCGCGGCGGCCGTCGACTGGCTCGAGTCCGCCGGCTTCCCGACGCAGGCCGGCGACCCGACGGACCGCGGCTTTCGCAACCTGTCGCTCAACGTCGCCGGGCGGACCCAGCTCGGCGGCGTCGAGCTCGGCGCGCGGGTCTGGGGCGCGCAGGGCAACACCCAGTACTCCGACCTCTACTCGACGCCCATCGACCAGGACCAGAACTTCCGCGACTCGGCGCTCGCGGCCGACGTCGGCGGCCGGGTGACGGAGCGCCTGCACACTCGGCTCACGCTGTCGCAGGTGGTCGACGACCTGCGCCAGGTGCAGTCGCCGGACTACGAGACGACGCGCCGCAGCCTGCTCGACTGGCAGAACAGCGCCGACCTCGGCGCCCAGACGCTGACCTTCGGCGGCCTGCTGTCGCGCGAGAACACGCGCTCGTCGGTGTTCGGCACCGGCTTCGACGTCGACACCCGCTCCGACACCTGGTACGTCGAGGATCGCGCCAGCGTCGGCCGGCACCGGCTCCTGGGCGCGGTCGGCTACACGCACCACGACACCTTCGGCGACCACACCACCTGGAACGCCGAGTACGGCTACGCCCCCGGCGGCGCGACGCTGCTCACCGCGGGCCTCGGCACGGCGTTTCGCGCGCCGGACAGCACCGACCGCTACGGCTTCGCCGGCAACCCGGCGCTCAGGCCCGAGAGCGCCCGCAACCTCGAGCTCGGGCTGCGCCAGCGCCTGACGCCGGGGCAGACGCTCGCGCTGTCGGCCTTCGAGAACCGCATCGACGACCTGATCCAGTACGTCGCGATGCCGACCACCGACAACCCCTTCAACGGCGTCAACGAGAACGTGGCGCGCGCCCGCATCCGCGGCCTCGAGGCCGCGTGGGAGTACGCCGACCGGGACTGGCAGGCGCGCCTCGGCGCCAGCCGCCAGGACCCCGTGAACCTCGCCGACGGCTCGACGCTGCTGCGCCGGGCGAAGGAGAGCGCGACGCTGTCGCTGGCGCGCCAGATCGCGGCGCAGCAACTCGGCCTCGACGCGCTCGCGACCGGCCCGCGCAGCGACATCGACGCCTCCGGCAACCCGACCCACGACGGCGGGTACCTGCTGGTGAACCTCTTCTGGCGCGCGACCGTCGGCCGCGACCTGTCGCTGCAGCTCAGGCTCGAGAACGCGTTCGACAAGCGCTACGAGGTCGCCAACGGCTACTTCACGATGCGGCGCGGCCTGTACGGCTCGATGCGGTACGATTTCCGCTGACGCCGGCGGGACCGCGCGGGAGCCTCGCGATGGGCAATCGACTGAGCCGGATCTACACACGCACGGGCGATGACGGCACGACCGGGCTCGGCGACGGCGCGCGCACCGGCAAGGACGCGCCGCGCGTCGAGGCCTACGGGACGGTCGACGAGGCCAACTGCGCCGTCGGGCTGGTGCTCGCGGTGCCGGGCCTGCCGCCCGCGGTCATCGCCTGCCTGACCGAGGTGCAGCACGACCTGTTCGACGTCGGCGCCGAGCTCTGCATCCCCGGCCATCGCGTCGTGACGGACGGCTACGCGACGCGGCTCGAGACCGAGCTCGACGCGCTCAACGAGCCGCTGCCGCCGCTCAAGGAGTTCGTGCTGCCCGGCGGCGGCCCGGCCGCGGCCGCCTGCCACCTGGCGCGCACCGTGGTGCGCCGCGCCGAGCGGCGCGTCTGGGCGCTGTCGCGCCTCGAGCCGGTGGCGCCGGAGGTGCCGCGCTACCTGAACCGGCTGTCGGACCTGCTGTTCGTCGTGGCGCGGGTACTCGCCCGGCACGAGCAGGGCGGCGAGGTGCTGTGGCGGCGCGGCCGCGGCGCCTGAGGGCCTGCGGCTAGCGCCAGGTGGAGTCGTCGGCGGTCGGCGCGGCCTCGATCACCCGCTGGCCCACTTCCTTGGCGAGCAGCTGCGCGTCGTAGGCGAGGTCGTCGCCGAGCTTGAGGTCGGCGGCCTCGGCCGGCGTCTCGTTGAGCGGCACGATCAGGTTGTCGTCGCCGTACTCGACGCGCCAGTCGCTGACCGCGGAGCTCGCCGGCACGTGGGTCGTCGAGCCGTCGAAGCGGTGGAAGGCCGGCACCGGCCAGTGCGCGCGGTCGAAACCCGCGAGGCTGCACAGCAGCTTCCACTCGCCGCGGAACAGCGACGAGTCCTTGAAGCGGCAGACGAACGCCGCCTGCTGCGCGTGCAGGCCGTTCAGCCACGCGTCGTTCGGCGGCGTCGTGCGCCGCGGCCCGAAGAAGTAGCCGAGCAGCACGCCGCCGCGGCGCGGCACCCGTGCGATCAGGCCGATCGCGTACTGGCCACGCTCGACCGGCAGCATGAAGAACTGACCTTCCACGAGTCGGACCGTCATAGTGAGTATCGTCCGCAGCCTTGCCTAGCGGAGCCTTGCCTCGTCCGGCGCGCCTTGCCGCCGCGCGCCGTCCCTGACCGGCCGGACGGCGGCGCCACGCCGGGCCCGTGCACGCGGCCCTCA
>Ga0335071_10006107_pt1 | contig 12457 bp, 7 predicted proteins | sample Lox_Sample_15_FD_206724 | JGI IMG/M metagenome (GOLD analysis project Ga0335071, IMG submission 206724) | Soil microbial communities from Loxahatchee National Wildlife Refuge, Florida, United States - Lox_Sample_1.5 | ecosystem: Environmental > Terrestrial > Soil > Wetlands | place: USA: Florida...
ACCGCAAACCTGGCGCCCGTCGCAGCCGAGGCGCAAGCGGCGAGGAGCAGGCTCAACCCATACCAGAGTCTGGGTCTGCGCAAGAAGTTGCTGGCGGCACATTTCACAATTCCAGAGTGCGGTTCGATGTTCAAGATGCCAATCTCATCGCGGCCGGCGGCTGAAGTCAAGGGTGCGAGCGGGGGCGCGGAATTCGGGGCTTGCAAGCGTGCGGATTTGCTCTACAAGGACACGGATGCTCGGTAGCAACTCGTTTCATGTTCTCCAGCGGCTGGCGCTCGGTTTCAGCCTGCTGTTTGTTTTCCCCGCCACCCCGACCGGCGCCGCGGAGCGCGGCGTTCCTTCAGCGATGCGGTCACAAATTGATTCGGCCATCGCCAAGGTCAAGCCGGCCCTGGTGCGCATTCGCGTCGTCTCCACCGACTACAGCGAGGGGCGGGAGGTCAAAATGCAGGAGGTCGGCAGCGGGGCCATTATCACCCGGGACGGATACCTCATCACCAACCACCACGTTGCCGGCCACGCCGTCCGCATGTTCTGCACCATGTGGAACCGCGAGGAAATCGAGGCGGAACTGGTGGGCACCGACCCCCTGACGGACATCTCGATCCTTAAGCTTAAACCGGAGCACCCGGTCGAGTTCAAGCCCGCCGAGTTCGGCGATTCCTCGAAGCTCCGGGTAGGGGAATACGTGCTGGCGATGGGCAGCCCGATGGCCCTCTCCCAATCGGTGACGCTCGGCATCATCAGCAATACCGAGATGACCATGCCGCGGTTCTGGGGTGCCAACCGGCGGTTCCGACTGGACGGCGAGGATGTCGGTTCGCTGGTGCGTTGGATTGGACACGATGCCGCGATTTACGGCGGGAACTCCGGCGGGCCGCTGGTGGACCTGCAGGGCAAGATCATCGGCATCAATGAAATCAGTTACGGCCTGAGCGGCGCCATTCCCGGTAACCTGGCTCAGAGCGTTGCTAAAGAGCTTATGGCCAAAGGCCACGTCCGGCGGAGCTGGATTGGCCTCGATGTGCAGCCGCTCTTTAAGCGCTCCCCGGATAACCACGGGGTGCTGATCAGCGGCGTGCTCGCGCATTCTCCGGCGGACAAAGCGGGCTTCAAGCCCGGCGACCGGCTGCTGCGCGTGGGTAACACCGCCACGGATGTCCGGTTCGACGAACAAATGCCGGACCTCATGTGGCGGCTGGCCAGCCTGACGATCGGCCGGGAGGTCGCCGCGGTCGTAAGGCGCGATGGCAAGGAAGTCGCGCTCGAGTTGGTGCCGGTCGAGCGGGAGGAGGTGTTCCCCAAAGAGCGGGAGCTCAACGCGTGGGGTCTGACCGTGCGGGACTTCTCCCGGATGCTGGCAGACGAAATGAAGCGCCCATCCCTTGCTGGTGTACTGGTGACCTCTGTTCGTCCCGGTGGCCCGGCCGGCGAATCCAAACCCGCCCTGCAGCCCCAGGACGCAATTATCGAGGTTAACCACCAACCGGTGAAGAACACGCAGGAGCTGATCAACCTCACCCACAAGCTAACGGAAGGCCGAACGGAGCCGGTGCCGGCGATGGTGACCTTCGAGCGCAAGGCTGCGCGCCACCTTGCGGTCGTGCGGGTCGGTCTGGAGGAACTGAAGGACCCCGGACTGGAGGTCACCAAGGCCTGGCTGCCGATCGAGACTCAGGTGATCAGCCGAGAGATCGCCAAGCAACTTGGCCAGCCCTCGCTGAAAGGCTTTTACATCACCCGTGTCTATCCCGGTACCACCTCTGCCAAGGCGGGCCTCCAGCCCGGTGACTTCATCACCGCGGTGGACGAGAGCAAGCTCTCGGCCTCCGACTCGGAGTACGAGGACGAACTCTCCAGCCTCATTCGGCAATACGACGTCGGCAAGACGGTGGAATTGACCGTCCTCCGGGACAAGGCCGAGTTGAAGGTGCCGGTCGAACTTGCCCGCTCGCCCCGCCTCCAGCGCGAGATGCGGAAGTACCGCAGCGACGACTTTGAGTTCACCGCCCGCGAGCTGTCCTTCTTCGACACCGTGGAAGAACAACTCGCCAGCGACCAGCCAGGCGTCCTGGTGGAGAACGTCAAAGCCGGCAGTTGGGCCGAGCTCGGCACGCTCTCCGCCGGCGACCTGATCCTTGAAGTGGATGGGCGACCGGTGAACAACGTGGACTCTCTCCGGCGCGAGCTGGAACGGGTCGCCGCGGACAAGGAGAAGGTGGTGGTGATCAAGGTCTTGCGGGGCATCCACACTTGCTACCTGGAGCTCGAACCCAACTGGAAAAGCTGACCTTAACTCAATGACTCTTATGCGCTACCAATCATCCCTTATCGCTGCCGCTCTGCTGCTCGGGCTCGCCGGCGCGACCGTTCCCTCCCGCGCCACGGAGTTGGCGGAGAAGGGCCGCGAGATCTTCAACCAGAATCAGCACGCCGTCGTAACCGTCCAGGTGGTGCTAAAAGTCTCCTACGCCGGGGCCGGCAAATCGAGCGAGACCCGGCAGGACCTTACCGGCACGGTGGTTGATCCCTCGGGCCTGACCGTGTTGGCCCTTTCGGCCTGCGACCCGAGCGAAATGTACCAGCGCATGATGGGCGAGCAGGCTTCCCAGTACAAGCTGGAGACGGAGGTGACGGACTTGAAGATTCTGCTGGCTGACGGCACCGAGCTGCCGGCGGAGATTGTGTTGCGGGACAAGGATCTGGACCTGGCCTTCATCCGGCCCAAGACCAAGCCGGGCAGCCCGATGGCGGCCGTTGATCTGAGCAAATCCGCGCTGGCCCAGTTGCTCGACGAGGTCATCACCCTCAACCGCCTCAACAGCGCGGCGGGCCGCGCTTACGCGGCCTCCGTCGAGCGCATCAGCGCCGTCATTCAGAAACCCCGCACCTTCTATATCCCCGACAGCAACATGACTTCAACGACCCTCGGCTCGCCGGCATTTGCGCTGGACGGAAAGCTCGTCGGCGTGTTCGTCATGCGCGCGGTCACCGCGAAGGGCGGCGGCGGTCGCAACTATCGCGAGAACATGACCTCGATCATCCTGCCCGCGGCCGACATCCTGAAAGCCGCCAAGCAGGCCCCCGAAGCCAAGGGCGACTCGGAGAAGAAGGAAGAACCCAAAGCGGCGACGGAGAAGAAATAGACCCGCTTTAATGGTCCAGCGCGGTGAAGAACCGCTGCCAGCGCGGGAACCAATAGTTCTCACGGTCGAAAGACAGCACCACCGCGGACGCCTGCCCCACGATGCGCTTCCGCTCCACCGCCCCGAAATAGCGGGAATCAAAGCTGTTGTCGCGATTATCCCCCATCATGAAGTAAGGCCCTTCCGGCACGCGATAGGGACCGAAGTTCCGCCGCGCGGCTACGGACGGGATGGCCGCCACGGCGTGGCCGTGGCCGGCAAGCTGTTCGATGGCAAATACGTCAGTGGCGCGGTCGGTCACTGTCACGTCGCGCAGCAATTCGTCGGCGATGGGGCGGTATTGGACCGGCTGGCCGTTGAGCACCAGCGCATTGTCGCGCAGCTCAACCGTGTCGCCGGGCACGCCCACCACTCGTTTGACCAGGCGCTGGCCGTCGTGCGGCGAGACGAAGACCACGATGTCGCCGCGCCGCGGGTTGCTCCACTGGGCCAGGTGGCAGGTGGTGAAGGGCACTTTCAAGTCGTACGCGAGCTTGTTCACGAACACGCGGTCGCCTTCGAGGATGGTCGGCTTCATCGAGCCGGTGGGCACATCGCTCCAATCGGCCAGCGAGGAGCGGAGCGCGAAGACAACCAATCCGATCACCAGCCAGGAGCGAATCTCCTTGCGCCACCAGTAGCGGGCGCGGGCGCGGAAGTTTGCAGTGTTCACGAAACCTTCGACCTTGCCCTGCCGGGAAGTGTTCAAAGAGGGCGCGGCCTGGGGCGGCGCAGGCTGCCAGGCCGGCCCGCGGGTTTGCCGGTCCGAATCCCGGACTGGACTTGGTAACGCAATCGCATATGCTGTCGCCGGTTACAGCAAAGCGGACCTCGAGGCCGCACCCGTAGTGCGAGAGCTGTATTCACCGGCTGCGTGCTGTTTGCCAGCCCGGAAGATGCCTTAGGCCGCAGTTGTATCACTAAACCAGAACCGACTATGAACCGCATGCAAAGAACCGCACCGCAGTGGCGCAGCCTGCACATTGGGCTGACCCTCGCCACTATCCTCCTTATTGGAACTGGTCTGGCTTCCGGCCAGGACCAGAAAACCGCTGTCACCAACGCGCCGCCCCCCCCGAAGGATCCCTGGGAGACGACGGCGGCGGCTGGGCTCACACTTACCCGTGGCAATAGCGACACCATGCTCGCCACGCTGAGCCTGGACAGCAAACGCAAGTGGGACCGGAACGAGGCCGCCTTCGGCGCTACCGGAGGATATGGTGAAAACAAGGATGTAAGGAACACCGATTTTGCCACCGCTTACGGGCAATACAATCGGCTGTTCACCGACCGCGTCTATGGCGGCCTCCGGGTCTCCTTCAACTACGACGCCATCGCCGCCTTAAGTTATCGCGTGACCGTGGGTCCGCTAGCCGGCTATTACCTGGTCAAGTCCACCAACACCACGTTGTCCGTTGAGGCCGGCCCCTCAATGGTCTTCGAGAAGTACAACAACGCGGACCCGGACAGCTATTACGGGTTTCGTCTGGGGGAACATTTCGACCATAAGCTGACGGCTACCACCAAGATCTGGGAAGACCTCAGCTACGTTCCGAAAGTGGACGATTGGTCGGAGAAATACATTATCACCGGCGAGGTCGGGATAGACGCGGCCATCAATAAGCACTGGAGCCTGCGGATCGTCCTCCAGGACATTTACGACAGCCTGCCGGCGGTTGGCCGGGAGCACAACGATATGCGGCTCATTGCCGGCACCGCATACAAATTCTGAGGCGAGCTGCCTCCGCGCCCAACCGGGCCGAGGCTCCTCCGTAACCCGATGCGGCCACTCATAGCCCTGTTCCTGTTGGCGGCGATTAGCCCCTTGGCCTCGGCCAACGAGTTCCACGTCGCTGTCAACGGCAACGACCGGGACCCCGGCTCGGCGTCGAAGCCCTTTCGCACGATCACCGCCGCCGCCGGAGCGGCGGCAGCGGGCGATGTGATCACGGTCCATGCGGGAGTCTATCGGGAACGCGTTGCCCCGCCGCGCGGCGGCGCCTCCGACCAGAAGCGCATCGTCTATCAGGCGGCCTCGGGCGAGCGAGTCGAGATCACGGGCTCTGAGGTCGTCACGAATTGGGTGAAAGTTCAGGCGGATACGTGGCGGGTGACGCTCCCCAATACATTCTTTGGCAGTTTCAACCCCTACCGCGACCTCATCCACGGTGACTGGTTCAATCCCAAGGGCCGGGCGCATCACACGGGCGCCGTGTATCTCAACGGTGACTGGCTGCCCGAGGCGGCCAAGCGGGACGAAGTCCTGAAGCCCGCTGGCGCCACGCCGCTGTGGTTCGGCCAGGTGGACAAGGACAACACGACGATCTGGGCGCAGTTCAAGGGCGCGGACCCCAATGCGCAATCGGTGGAGATCAACGTGCGCCGGACGGTGTTCTACCCGGAAAAGCCGGGCATCAACTATCTTACCGTGCGCGGTTTCATCTTGCGGGACGCGGCCACGCCGTGGGCGCCGCCCACCGCCGAACAGGTTGGTCTGATCGGCACTCATTGGAGCAAAGGCTGGATCATTGAGAACAACGAAATCAGCCACTCGCGCTGCTCGGGCGTCACGCTGGGCAAATACGGCGACCAATGGGACAACACCTCCGCCAATACCGCCGAAGGCTATGTGAAGACCATTGAGCGCGCGACGCAGAACGGCTGGAACAAGGCGACCATCGGCCATCACATCGTCCGCAACAACACCATCCATGACTGCGAACAGACGGGCATCTGCGGCAGCCTGGGCGCCGTGTTCAGCCAGATCGTGAGCAATCACATCTATAACATCTGGGTCCAGCGGCTATTCAGCGGCGCCGAGATGGGCGGAATCAAGATCCACGCCTCCATTGACGTGCTCATCCAGCATAACCGCATTCACCATGCCGGGCGCGGCATGTGGATGGACTGGATGGCTCAGGGCACGCGCATCACGGGCAACCTGTGCTACGACAACAGCACCGACGATCTGTTAGTGGAGGTGGACCACGGCCCCTTTCTCGTGGACAACAACCTCTTCCTCTCCCCCACCAGCCTCTTCGACATGTCCGAAGGCGGGGCGTACGTGCACAACCTGGTGACCGGGCAAATCATCAGCCGCCCGGAGCCGCGCCGGGTGACACCCTACCACCCGGCCCACTCGACGACCGTCACCGGCCTGGTGGACATCAAAGGCGGCGATGACCGCTTCTACAACAACCTCCTGGTCGGCAAGGGCGAGTCCCCCGCCGCCACCGGCAAGGCGGCTGGCAAAGGTGCGGAGGCCGCCTCGGGTTTCGGGCTTTGGGTGTATGACGCCCGACCGTTCCCGCTGTTCACGGGCGGCAACGTCTATTGCAATGGCGCGCGCGCCTATGCCGGCGAAGCAAACGATGTCATCCTGCCGGCCGTGAATCCCAACGCAACCCTCGTGGACGAAGGCGCGAGCGTGTCTCTGCGCCTGAACTGGGACCCGGCCATGCGGAATCCCAATACCCAACTCGTAACCACCGACCTGCTGGGCAAAGCCAAGATCCCGGGGACCGCTTACGAGAACCCCGACGGCTCGCCCTTGAAGGTTGACACCGATTACTTCGGCCGGCAACGGAGCCCAACGAGCCCAACGCCCGGGCCATTTGAGCATCCGGGCGAGGGAGAACTGAAACTAAAGGTTTGGTAAGGGGCAGTCGAAGCGGGGAACTGGTTACAGATTGTGACCGGTCCCCGGGTCAGGTGCGCTCGTAAGCATAGATAGAAGAGGTAAGCCGCCGCCAACTCCACTTCCCGGGCGACCGCCGCGCGAGGCTTCATCTTTCTTTGTCCCCTTTGGGGATTGGCGGGGATGGATAGATAGAAGAATATGCGCACGATGGACGACTGGGAATTGCTTCAGGCCTACGCCCGGCAGCGTTCGGAAGCAGCCTTCACCGAACTGGTGCAGCGGCATTTGGACTGGGTTTACTGCGCGGCGCGGCGCCAGGTGGACGATTCGCAACTGGCGGAAGACGTGGCCCAGGCGGTGTTCGTCCTGTTGGCCCGCAAAGCGGATTCGCTGGGCCGGGGGACCATCCTGGGCGGCTGGCTCTTTCGCACCACACGCTTCGTCGCCAGCCGGGCCTTGCGCGCTGAAATCCGACGCAAACATCGCGAGCTGACTGCCGTTGCCATGAATACCTCCCTCAACGCCCCCGACGAGAGCGAAGCCGCCTGGAACCAGCTTGCACCGCACCTTGAGCGGGCGGTGGCGGCGTTGTCGGAGAGCGACCGCTCGGCGGTGCTCCTGCGCTTCTATGAGAAGAAGCCCTTGCAGGAGGTCGGGCGCCGTCTGGGCGTCAGCGAGGAAGCCGCCAAGAAGCGCGTTAGCCGGGCGGTGGACAAGATGAGGGAGTACTTGCTTCGGCGAGGAGTAGCTCTTGGCGGCGTGACGCTGGCGTCGGTGCTCGCGGCCCAAACGGTGCAGGCGGCCCCCGCCACACTCGCCGCCTCGGTCCTGAAGACCTCCCTGGCCGGCGCCTCCGCTTCCGCCGTCCTGCCCGAGTTGGCGCGGCAGACGCTCAACGCCTGGCGTTGGACCCAGCTCAAGCTGGCGGCCGGCATTGTCACCCTGGCCGGGGCGTGCCTCTTTCTGGTGTTCGAGCCAGGCCACTTGTCGGTGGGGAGGGCGATCTCTAGTGCTGCCAATGTCGCGGCGTTGCAAGCGGTGGCGCCGGCTTCGCCAGACGGTGCCGGTCGTTCCCAACCGCTCGGCCTGACTCGCGACGCTTCGGCCTCGCTCATCCAAACCGGCTTGCTTAGTGGAGTGGTGCTGGACCAACAGGACCGCCCGGTGCCCGACGCGCAGGTGTGGGTTGGGTTTGGTCAGCAACCGGTTGCCAAGGCAGTGACCGATTGGTCGGGCCGGTTCAGCTTGAACACAACGGAAATCCAGAGGCCGGTCACCGCGCTGGCCGAGGGCTTCGCCGCCGACCAGCAGGAAGTGGACACCAATACCCCGTCCGGGCCGCTGGTGTTTCATCTCAGCCCCGTTCGGCCCTTGCGCTTTCGGGTCACGGACGAAGCGGGCCGGCCGATCGCCGGCGCTGATGTGGCTCTTGAGAACTGGTGGGGAAGACCCTCCAGTCTCGAATTCCGGCGTCCAACAGACGGTGCGGGGCGCGTCGAATGGCACTCCGCCCCCAAGGGCGAGCTGGAGTTCTGCGTGCTCAAGAGCGGCTATCGCACCACGCGACAACATAAACTGGTGGCCGATGATGCGGAGCATGCCTTCGTGCTTCGCCCTGAATTGACCGCCACGGGCAAGGTGACCGACGCCGATTCCGGTGGGCCGATTGCCCGTTTCAGGCTGACCCGTGGTTACTCTCGGTTGCTCTCGAGCGAGGAGACCGGCCCGATTTGGGACCTGCAGCAGCGGTGGTTCGGCACGAATGGTTCTTACAAAGTGATCTTTGATGAAGAGAACATCCCCCGGCTGCGGGTCGAAGCGGAAGGCTACGAGGTGGCCGAGGCCAAACCGCCATTCACCAACAGCCTGGAGGCGGTCTGCGACTTCCAACTGCGCCGCCTGGATACCAACCACTTCATCCGCGGCACGGTCTTGCTGCCCGATGGCAGCCCGGCGGCGGACGTCGAAGTCGCCCTCTGCACCTTCCGAGTCGGAGCCGACCTGGATGGCATGGCCTTTGAGAAACACGTCTATGCCAACGAAAAGATCAATCCCGCCGACTATCGGCAGACGACCGACCCGCGCGGCGGGTTCAGCTTCGCCCCCAGGCCCGGGGCGCACACCGTCGTGGCCGTCAGTCCCGCCGGGCTGGGCAAGGTGCACTGCTTTGATTACACGCAACCGCTCGAAATCCGTCTCCAGGCGTGGGGCCGCATTCAGGGGGTCGTGCGCACCCGCGCCGGCGAGTGGGCCAACCGCAAGATCGTGTGGAGTTCGTTGGGTTGCCTTCAGTCCGGCATGGAGTTGTCGTACAAGGGCGGCTCCGTGGCTGCGGTCTCGGATGCGAGCGGCAGCTTCACCCTCGAACACGTTCCGCCCGGCGATGGCCAGGTGCGAATCGCGGCCACCGACGATGAGTCAACCTCCTGTGTCACACCCGTTCAGGTGCGAGGCGGCGAGACGCTCCAAATACAGCTCGGTGGCACAGGGCTGCCCGTATCCGGGAGGTTGGTTGCGCCGCCGGGGGTCGAGGTAAAGAGCTGGTCCAGCCAGCTCGCCATCGCGCAGATTCACTCGCAGTGGGACGCCTACCCGATCCCCGCCGGCCTGCAAGGCGAGGCGCTGTGGCGCTATCAGATGGAGTATGCCGAATCCGAGGCGGGACGCGCGCGATTGCGCGGACAAGCCGATTACGAGCTTAAGGTGCAGCCCGATGGGACCTTCATTGTGCCGGAAGTGCTGCCGGGAGATTACGCCGTGATCGCTAATCTCAACGAGGGCGCCCTCGGATCGGGCCCCAGTTCGTCGAACCCTCTCTATCTGCGGCAGCTCGCCTCGTTGTTTCACAAGTTCACAGTTCCCGCGCCTTCCGCCGCCAGCCTGCCCGCCTTGGATCTGGGCGACCTGGTGCTCAATCCGACGCGCTGACGCTCAAGCCAAGGGAAGGGCACCTCACGCCGTTTATGGAGATCAGCCGAGGTTTGCGGCGTGCATTGGCATTCCATTTTGCTATAGGCTTGCACGGTGGAATCCGGTGTTCCTCAACTGCTGCCGTTGCTGAAGCATTACTTCGGCTTCGCGTCCTTTCGGCCCTTGCAGCAGGAGATCATCCGCGATGCGTTGGCGGGCAAAGACGTCTTTGCCCTCCTGCCGACGGGCGGGGGCAAGTCGCTCTGCTTCCAGTTGCCGGCGATGGCGCGGGAGGGGCTGACGGTGGTCGTTTCCCCGCTGATTGCGCTGATGAAGGACCAGGTGGATGCCTTGCAGGCGGGCGGCGTGCCGGCCACTTTCCTCAATTCGTCCCTGGCCGCGGGCGAAGCGCGGGCGCGGCTGCGCGGCCTGCACAACGGGCAGTACCGCCTGCTCTATGCCGCGCCGGAGCGGTTGATGCTCTCGGGCGTGATGGCCGACCTGCAGCGCTGGAATGTGAACCTGCTGGCCGTGGATGAGGCGCATTGCATTAGCGAGTGGGGCCATGATTTCCGGCCCGAATACCGCCAGCTCGCCGAGCTGCGCCAGCTCTTTCCCACGGTGCCGATGATGGCTCTGACGGCGACGGCCACCGAGCGCGTGCGCAAAGACATCGTCGCCCTGCTGCACCTGAACGAGCCAAGCTGCTACGTCGCCAGCTTCAACCGGCCCAACCTGACCTACCGCGTCTTGGCCAAGCACAAGCCGTATGAGCAGGTGCTCGGGTTCCTGCGGGCGCGGCCCAGGGAAAGCGGCATCGTCTATTGCCAGTCGCGCAAGAGCACGGAAAGCGTCGCGGAGCGGTTGAACGCGGACGGGGTGCAGGCCAAACCGTATCACGCCGGGCTGACGCCTTCCGAGCGCACCCGGCACCAGGAGCTCTTTCTCCGGGACGAGGTGCGGGTGATCTGCGCGACGATCGCCTTCGGCATGGGGATCAACAAGCCCAATGTCCGCTTCGTGGTCCACTACGACCTGCCCAAGAACATCGAGGGCTATTACCAGGAAACCGGCCGCGCGGGCCGGGACGGTCTGCCGAGCGAGTGCGTGCTGCTGTTCAGCGCCGGGGACGTGGTGAAGCAGACCCGCTTCATAGACGAGAAGCCGGACCCCCGGGAGCGGCAGATCGCCCGGGCGCAGTTGCAACAGATGGTCCATTACGCCGAGGCCGGCGGCTGCCGCCGCCGCGAGCTGCTGGGCTACTTCGGCGAGCAGTTCGAGGAAGAAGCCTGCGACGCCTGTGATAACTGCCTTTCGCCGCGCGCGACCTTCGACGGCACGCTGGCGGCGCAGAAGTTCCTTTCCTGCGTGTATCGTATCCGCGAGCGCAGCCGGTTCGGCGTGGGGCTCAACCACGTGATCGAGGTGTTGACGGGCGCGGACACGGAGAAGATTCGACGCTGGGGGCACGAGCAGCTTTCCACCTATGGCATCGGCAGCGAGCACACCCGGTCGGAATGGGGCGCGATCGGGCGCGAGCTGGTGCGGCTGGGCCTGCTGCGCCAGACGGCGGAGCAGTTCAGCATCCTGGAACTGACCGCCGAAGGCCGGGCCGCGCTGAAGGAGCGCCGGCGGGTGACGCTTACCAAGCCGGTCAGCGCGCCCGAGCCGAAGGCGCACCGGGCCGGTGAGATTGCCTGCGACGAAGCGCTGTTCGAGAGCCTGGTGCGGCTGCGCAAACAGCTTGCGGACGAACGGGGTCTGCCACCGCACATCCTCTTCTCCGATGTTACCTTGCGGCAGATGGCACGCGACTACCCGGGCGACGAGCGGGCGCTGGCGCGGATGACCGGCATGAGCGAGCGAAAGCTGCAGGAGTTTGGGCGGGTGTTCCTGGCCGTGATTGCCGGCCACCTGGAGATGCATCCGCGGCAGATCTTCGCGCAGACCTCCTTCGAGGCGCCCGCCGCTGGGGCCGGGTCGGCGAGAGGCGCTGCCGCGCCGGATGAAGGCCCGTACGACCGGGACCTGTTTGAAGCGTTGCGGGTCGTGCGCCGGACGCTGGCGGAGGGGCGCAGCCTGCCCGCCTACTACATCCTGCACGATTCCGCGCTGCGCCAGATCGCGCGGACCTATCCGGCCACCGTCGAGGCGCTCGCCCAAATACCCCACGTGGGGGCAAAGAAAGCGGACGACTTCGGGGCGCTGTTCCTGGCGGCAATCCGGGAGCATGTGCAGCGGCACCCGCGCCAGCCTTGAGGGGCGGGGCGGGCTTACCGAAGAAGCAACGCCCGCCCGGCGTTGCCGCCAGGCGGGCGTAAATCAGAAACTGCGTTCAGCCGCTACTTCTTGCCGGCCAGCATCTCCTCGCGATGCACCTTGTGCGGCAGGACGAGGTTGCCGTTGGTGCCGGCGGTATCCTCTTCGGGAATGCGCATGCCGTAGAAGGAGCGATAGACGAAGATCAGCGCGACCAGCAGGAAGAACACGCCGATGCCGGTCTTGAGGCCCTGGTCCTTCATGGTGACGGCAATTTCCACCGCCAGCAGGCCGAAGAGCGTGGTGAACTTGATCACCGGGTTCATGGCCACCGAGGAGGTGTCCTTGAAAGGATCGCCCACGGTGTCGCCGACGACGGTGGCGGCATGCAGGTCGGTGCCTTTCTGGCGGAGGTCCACTTCCACAATCTTCTTGGCGTTATCCCAGGCGCCGCCGGCAT
>Ga0335071_10006108_pt1 | contig 12457 bp, 13 predicted proteins | sample Lox_Sample_15_FD_206724 | JGI IMG/M metagenome (GOLD analysis project Ga0335071, IMG submission 206724) | Soil microbial communities from Loxahatchee National Wildlife Refuge, Florida, United States - Lox_Sample_1.5 | ecosystem: Environmental > Terrestrial > Soil > Wetlands | place: USA...
ATCCCGCCGCGCCGAGCTGGACACATTCTTCGCCGACAAGGTGAAAAACTACACCGGCGGACCCAGGACGCTGGCCCAGACGCTCGAATCCATCGATCAGTGCATCGCCGAGCGCCAGAAGATGACCTCTGAGCTGGAGGCGTTCCTGAGCGGTCAGGGCAACACCATCTAAACCAGCGCCAGCGGCCGGATCGGCGATCCCGTTCCGCCGCGAATCTTCATCGGTGCGGCAATGAACGCGAACTCATAGACTCGCTCGCGAGCCAGCTCTTCCAGGTTCAAGGCTTCGATAATGTGAATGCCGCTCTCCACCAGCAGGTGGACATGAACGGGCATTCGCGGCGCGGGAACTCTTTCGAACGCCAGCGTGTCGGACCCGCCGGCGAACACTCCGCGCTCGCTCAACCAGCGAGCGGCCTCCACTTCCGGTCCAGGCCCACCAACCACGTGACCCAACCCGCCCGTCACGTATTGCGCCGGATCGTTGAAGTAGCGCGCCCATCCGGTTCGCAGCAGCACCACGTCGCCCGCCTGGATTTCGACGTCCGCCGCCTTCACTGCCGATTCCAGATGCTCCGGCGTGACGGCGAAATCGGTCGGCAGCGCGTCCACTCGCATCTGGCCGGCGATGTCCAGCAGGACGCCGCGCCGCAGAATCGGTGCGATGGTATCGACGGATAGCTCGCGGAAACCGCTCACGTCGTTCTGCACAGCCTTCGCTTCGATACCGCCGTACAGCTTCCCTCCACAGGCGAAGTGGCACAGCGCGTCGATGTGCGTCCCCACATGCCCGCCCAGCGTGAACGCCTCCGCCGATGAACTGACGCCACCTTCCCAGTTCATGTCGCCATGCTTGCGCGTCAAACCGAACAGGAACGGTGGATGCGTCGGGAAGTGCGGCATGCCGGCGAAGTACGGCTGCGCCAGATCGTAGACTTCGGAATTCTTGAGCAGCGAAAGGAGCTGGCTCACCGCCGGCGGCCCTCGGCCGGCTTGCGTTTGGCATGTCGCATCCGGACTTTGGCGGGAATCACGGGCGGCTCTTTCGAAGCCCAGCGTCCCAGGCGATATTCCCGCTGATGACCCGCGGTGAGATTGGTGATCTTCACTGTCACGCTGCCGCTGGCGTCGATCGAATATCGCTCTTCGATCTCGTGCGACTGCGCCGCCGGCGAGTGTTCCACCGCGGCCTCATCGATCTCTCGCAATGCCGGATCGAACGCGAACCGGATCTCGTCCCAAACCGTCACTTCCCCGGACGGTTGCCCGTCCTCTTCCAGATGGCTGCACTCCAGGTACCGGAAATGCCCGATGTTGTGCACCGGCGTGTAGTGCCGATGGACCTCGAGAGGCCGCTCGCCGGGGCCGGGCAGCGCGGCGCCTTTGGCAAACAGCGGGTCGAAGACCATACGGCTGCCGGCCTCGCCTTCACGCCAGACTCCGAAGTAGCGCGTGAACCTCTCCCGCAGCGCGTAACCGGCCTGTTGATCGGCCTGTATAGCCAGGCCGATGGCCGTCGCGGCGCGCGCGTGCATCGAGCGGCGAACCCGTTTGCCGAACCGCTCGCGCAGAACACGGCTTACGATCGGCAGTTCACTCCCGCCGCCCGTAACGTACAGCGCTTCAATCTCCGCTCCACCCTGCGCCGCGACCAGGTCCTCGACCACGTGCAGTGTTTCTTCCACCAGCAAGCGGCAGCGGTCGTAGTAGTCCGCCACGGGCACGGTCACCGTGCCCCAGCCCGGCCGCACGCTTTCCAGGTCCAGCACGATGCGCCGCGAGTTCGGATTCAGCGCCTCTTTGCGAATACGGCATTCCTCGAGCAGCCGGAAGTGCTCGGCCTGCGAAAGACTGTTCCGCGCGTCTTCGGCCGTCGCCATCTCAGCCAGCGTTTCGTCGAAATCGTCGCCGCCTAAGGTGGGCACGCCTTCGCTGGCCAGCGGACGATGTGTCCTTTCACCAACCTCCACCATGGACGCGTCGAACGTTCCTCCGCCCAGGTCGTACACCAGCACCACGCCGTTAATCTTCGTCTTGTGGCCGAACTCGATGCTGGCGGCGGAGGGTTCGTTGAGCAAGCCCACCACATCGCAGCCGGCGGATCGAAAAGCTTCCACAGTCAGGAAGCGTTGGTTGCTGTTGGCGTTCGCTGGAACTCCCAGCATCACTTCCAGCTTTTCGTGTGGCAGTGCATTGCGCAGCGACGCGGCCATCTCCGACAGCACCTGCATCAGCGGCACGGATTGATCGCCTAGCTCCAAAATGGTGTTAGGCCCGGCGTCCTGCAGAACCCGCTTCAGCGAGCGGATCACGGTCCAGCCCAGGCGCGCCTGGCACGCCCATGCGTCCCAGCCGTACAGCCTTTCCGCGCCGCGCACCGCAACCAGGGACGGGATCCAATCCACCTGCCCGCCATCCGGCCGTTCAAACGAGAGTAGCGGATAGTTGCCCCGATCCACGGCGGCGACTACGGTGCGAGTCGTGCCAAAATCAATCCCGAGTCTCACCTTAGCCCTAATTTCATGTGCGGTGCCTTTACTCGCGATTGTAGCTCACCGGTACATCTTGACAGAGCGAGCCGCCACGCTTAGTGTCAAAGTAAAAGTAACCTAGAAATCGAAGGACAAAACCAAATGCGGAAACTGCTCGCTTGGCTCGCGTTCTCTGTGAGCCTTGCTTCGGCACAAGACCTGGTCATCACGAACGCGCGCATCATTGACGGCATCGGCGGCGTCATCCAGCGCGGCTCCGTGGTCGTTCGCGCGGGACGCATCGTCTCGGTCAATCCCGGGACCGCGCTCTCCAAAGCAGCCAAGACCATCGACGCCAAGGGCATGACCGTGATGCCCGGTTTCATTGAAGACCATCGGCACATCATCGAAGCCGGCACGGACCCGTCGCAGTGGCTCAAGGACCAGGCCGTGCCGCGCATGCAGGAGTTTTTAAACGCCGGATTTACCACCGTGCAATCCTGCGGCGATCCGGTGGAGCAAATTGTCGAGTTGAAGCGCCGGCTTAACGCGGGCAGCATCCAGGGACCGCGCCTTTTCACCGCGGCATTCGTTCAATTGGCGGGCCAAACCGGACCGCCGCCCGCCCCGGGAGGCCGCTGGATCGATCCTGCACGAACCGACACCTCGCGCCCGCCTCTCCGCGCAACGACTGCCGCGCCGGCGATCCCGGACGAAGAAACGCGGGCCTCGGTTCGTAAGTTGAAAGAGGCCGGCATCGACGACGTCAAGACCGTCCTGATCGTCACTCCGGGAGGTCCCGAGAAGCACACCCTCTCTGTCGTCGTGGACGAAGCCCACAAGGTTGGTCTGCCGGTCATCACGCATGCAGTGACCGTCGAGGACACGTTCGCAGCAGTAGAGGCCGGCGTCACCATGCTGGCCCACACGCCGCACATCGGCCAGCTGGACGAAGCCGGCGCAAGCAAGATCGCCGCTTCGAAAATCCCGATGATGTCCACGCTCGGCGTTTTTGTTCCAACGTTCGCCGAGCAGAACGCACGCGTTCGCGACCGGAGCGGCGTGGACAACCTCCCGCGTTTCCGCGACCTTGACCCGTTTCCCTGGAACACTCTCTCCAGCGCTGGCCAGGGGCCTGTAAACGCCCGTTTGCTGTGGAACGCCGGCGTCACCTACGGCTATGGGACGGACACTACGTTTCTTCCCAAGGATTCGCTGGCCCACGAACTGAAGCCGCTGCGCCTGGTCTTCTCCAATCAGGACATCGTCCGCATCATGACGCGCAATGCGGCCACCGTCATCGGGCATGAAAAGGAAATCGGAACGCTGGAGCCCGGCAAACTGGCCGACATCGTCGTTCTCGACGGCGATCCGCTTGTGGATATCGAGAGCGTCCTAAAGGTGAAGATGGTGGTCAAAGCCGGCAATGTGGTTGTAAATCACCTCTAAGACAACGAATGTTTGCGAACTTCTACGGCAACGCACAAATCGCCCGCACGCTCTTCGAACTCGCCGGCCGTGAGCGCATACCGCAGACCATATTGCTCGACGGTCCGGAAGGCGTCGGTAAAGCAACGCTGGCGCGGCGGTTTGTAGCGGCCTTGCTCGGCGACGCTGTCAAGATTGAGCAGGACGACCTCAGCCTGGAGCCGAATGCTGAAGCCATCGTTGAGCGCGAGAAATGGCCTTCGGACAAACGCAACGAAGATCCGCTGCTTTTTGCTTCTCACCCCGACTTTTTGACCTTTCCGCCCGACGGTCCGCTTCGACAGATCACAATTGAACAGATGCGGCTGCTTAAAGAACGTGCCCAGTTCAAGCCGTTGCATGGCGAGCGGCGGGTCTTCCTCATCGATCACATTGACCGCGCCAACGAACAGGCCGTGAACTCCGTTCTGAAGACGCTGGAGGAGCCGCCCGAGCACCTCATCCTGATCCTGACCGCCGAGAATCCCTACGACCTGCTGCCTACCGTGCGCTCTCGCGCGGTGCAGTTCCATCTGGCGCCTCTGACCAACGCCGAGATGCGTGAGTTCGTCGCCGCGCGCGGTCTCTCGGACTCCGAGCAGCGCATCGCGCTCGCCGCCGGAAGTCCCGGCCTGGCGGTCTCGATGGATCTGGAGATTTACGAAGAGCGCCGTACCGCGATGCTCGACCTGCTCCAGGTCGCCGCTGGCCGTGCGCCCTTCGCCAAATGGGCCCGTCAGGCCGAGGCCATGGGCCCGCGCAAGACCGAGAAGCTGGACGCTCTGCTCGCCATTCTTTACGTCCTGCTCGAAGACCTGCTGCAAATCGCGCACGGCGGCGGTGAGATTCGCAATGCCGACATCCGCCGCGATTTGGAAGCGCTGGCCACGCGCGTTTCCTTCGATTGGATGAGGGCCGCCGTACACCAGGCCGACGAGTTGTCCCAGTTGGTGCGGCGCAACATCCAGAAGACCATCGCTCTCGATGCTATGGTGGTTCACCTCCGGTCGCTCGCGTGACGCAACGTGAGAGAACTAGCGGACTCACAGTATTGCAGGGATTCCGTCGATGTGCTTCAATATCGGTAGTTGAACTTCATATAGTCCTCCGAATGGCCCCGGCAGGTTCTTACGCGTTTCGGGCCTGACTGGATCATCTCGAATAGGTGGGAGCGTGCCGTGGAGTCCGGAAATCGTAAACTCATTCGTCCGTCTTTGAACGACATGAAAGACCAAATCAATCGCCGTAACAACAACCACCAGAAAAAAGCCGCTCCACCGGACCAAACCAACGCCGAGAATTTTTACTACATGAAACAGATGCAGGCCAAAACTCCGATGGTGTTCGTCATGAAGGACGGGGAGACCTTGCAGGGCGTCATCGAGTGGTACGACAAGACGTGCCTGAAGGTGAATCGCGACGGTCAGCCGAATCTTCTGATCTTCAAACCCAACATCAAGTACATGTACAAGGCGTCGTCGAACAACGACTAGTCACGTTTTTGTAACGCTCTTTCGCGCACAGCCAGCCGGTAGGCCCGGCGCTCGGCGGCTTCTTCATAGCGGCGCTTTTCGGTCTCGGTTTCCGGAATCACGGGTGGGACCGCAACGCGACAGCCTGAGCTATCATTCGCCACAAAGGTAAGGTATGCGGATGAAGTGTGCCTGATCTCTCCTGTGAGCAGGTTCTCCACTTCCACGCGAACTCCTACTTCCATCGAAGTGCTGAACGCGCGATTCACGCTCGCCCGGAGTACGATGAGCTGCCCGATGTGAACCGGATGCAGGAAGCTCATGTGGTCCACGGACGCCGTCACCACCATGCAACGCGCGTGGCGGGCAGCGGCCAGTGCGGCGGCCAAATCCACCAGGTGCATCACCTTACCGCCCAGCATGTTGCCCAGCAAGTTGGCGTCGTTGGGCAGCGCGAACTCCGAGTACTCGGAAATCGACTCCCGAACGAAACGGCCCGGCAATTCCGAACTCACCGTTCGTTCCGCCTTCTCAAGTAGCTTTCCAGAAATGCTTCGGCCTGCCGCCGCAGCGTCGGGTTCGCCGCTTCGGGGAAATTGAATCCAGTGCGGCACTCGAACGCGCCGCTCTCGCCGGGCCAGCAGTCTTTCTCAAACACGTATTGGATGCGGACGAGCATTCCAGCGTCTTGACTGGCGTGAAAGCGCACCGCATCGGCAGCGGACCCGGCCGGAAACCGTTCGCAGCGATTCCGCCCGTATCCGAGATTGCAGACCTGGCGCATGTGCGTCTCGTCGGGAGCAGCAGCGTCGGGCGCTCGGCATTCCCCCGCGTACGCGTCACCCAACGGCAGCCTCGGCGGCACAGCCCAGGGATTGTTCTCGAGCCGCGCCGTCGGATAAAAGTACGGGCACGCCATCGCCCGGTATAGTAACACGTAGGAATATGGCGACTAACCGGATGGAAGTTCTCCTCAACATGGTGGCTCAGAACCCTCGCGACAGCTTCGCGCGCTATGGCTTGGCCATGGAATATGCCAAGGTCGGCGATCTCGAAAGAGCGGTCGCCGAATTCCGCGCGCTGTTGGAGCACAATCCGGATTACGCCGCCGGTTATTTTCACGGCGGACAGGCTCTGGAAAAACTCGGCCGGGTGGACGATGCACGCGCCCTGTACGAGCAGGGCATCCAGGTCACTGCGCGCACCGGAGACCAGCATACTCGCAGCGAGTTGCAAGCTGCTCTGGACCTGCTGCCGGGTTAGTCCTTTTCGTCTTCCTCGCCTTTGTGCAGCTGCTGCGCCAGGTAGTTCTCGATGCCCATCTCGCCGATCGCGTGGAGCTGACCCTCCAGGTAATCGACGTGCTCTTCCTCGTCCTCGAGAATCTCCTCGAAAAGCGAGCGCGACGCGTTGTCGCCTACTTCCACCGCCGTCTTGACCGCGGCGTTCAGATGATGGACCGCGTCCAGCTCGAGCGCGAGGTCGTTTTCAAACTGCGCCTTCACGTTCTTGCCGATCTTGATGGGCCCGATGTCGGTCATGTTCGGCAGGCCCTCCAGGAACAAAATCCGGTTCATGAGCTTCTCCGCATGAACCATTTCCTCGATGGACTCCTTGCGATAATAGGCCCCCAGACGAAAGTAGCCCCAGTTCTCGCACATCTTCGCGTGCAGGAAATACTGGTTGATCGCCGTCAACTCGGCCTTCAGGGCGATGCCGAGGTGATCCAAAATCTTATCGTTTCCACGCATGTTGCGATTCTACACTGAACGCAGATTAACGGTTAAGACCTTGTATTTGCGGCCTCATCGCGCAACAGTATATGCGGGAGGGCGGCGATGTTTGTGAGATTCTGCCTTCTGATTGGTCTCGGGGCATTCGCGGCCGGGCACGCACTGCCTGACATCATCAGCAACGTGACCGTAAACGGATCAGTTTCCGGTGCCGGCTCTGTGACGGTTGAGTGCGGCATAGCCACCCCGGGGTGCCAACCTGCGGGGAGTATGGGTGGCACGTTGAGCGTCTCCTACAGCTTTGGCGGCGGAGGCACACAACTTGGGTCGTTCTTCAGTGCTGGCGGCAGCGCGACGACCCCATCTGACGTGCCTAACGCGTCGGCTGACGGATACGCGGAAGGATTAGCATACCAAGTCTCAGCACCCACTGCCGATAGTTTAGGCATTTTCTTCTCCGCCGGCCGCTTCGGTACTGGCGCCTTTAAGTATTTTTCCGGTAGCGAGGCCGGAAGCGTTTCGATTGGATTTGACCTAACCGAAGCATCTACAGTTAATCTCTCAGGCTTTATCTCATCCGGAACGGCCCCGAATGCCGGTGAGCTGCTGGACTCTGCGGGAAATGTCCTTCTCGTGCTTCCGATCGGCGTCTCTTCTGCCTCCACCGTTTTGGAACCGGGAATGTATCGATACGACGCTTCGATCGAGGGCATCGGTCTCAACAGCTTCCGCGGCAGTGATGAGGCACTTGATTTCCGAGCGAACCTGGAGGCGACCTTCACACCGGTCCCGACGCCCGAACCACGTTGGTCAGTCCTGGCCGCATTGTTGGCGGGGATTGCCGGTGGATTCATCATCCCTCGCCGGCGCCGCGTCACGTAGACCCGTCCGTGCTAGCATGCGAGCAGTGAAGCGATCACTGCCCCTCATTGTCATGCTCGCACTCGCCGCCAATCTTCCCGACCTCGCGCAGCTCGAAAAGATGACCGCGCGCTTCGCGCCCACGGAGCTTCGAGTGGACACCTCGCGGCTCTCGGCCGGAGATCGTCAGGCCCTGGTGAAGCTTTTGGAAGCTTCGCACGTGTTGAACGACATCTTCCTGAACCAGCTCTGGAGCGGCAACCAGGTGCTGTACTCCAAGCTGCGCGGCGATACGACGCCTCTCGGCAAGGCGCGCTTGCACTATTTCTGGCTCAACAAAGCGCCGTGGTCCGACATCGACGACGACACCGCCTTCCTGCCCGGCGTTCCGCCCAAGAAACTGCCCGGCGCGAACTTCTATCCCGAAGACATGGCCAAGGCCGAGTTCGAAACGTGGACGAGAACTTTGTCCAAGTCGGAGCACGACGCGGCAGTCGGGTTCTTCACCGTCATTCGGCGCAATTCAAACCACAGCCTGCACGCTCTCCCCTACAATCTGGCCTACGAAGCCGATCTCACCAAGGCTGCGCGCCTTCTCGATGAGGCCGCGGCGCTGACCACAAACGCATCGCTCAAGAAGTTCTTGACCCTGCGCGCGTCGGCCTTTCGCTCCAACGACTATTACGAAAGCGACCTGGCGTGGATGGACCTGGACGCGCCCATCGACATCACGATCGGGCCCTACGAGACTTACAACGACGAGTTGTTCGGCTACAAGGCGGCTTTCGAGGCCTACGTGAACCTTCGCGATGACGCCGAGACAGCCAAACTCAAGTTCTTCGCCGACCATCTACAGGAAGTGGAGAACAATCTGCCGATCGACCCGAAGTATCGCAATCCGAAGCTCGGCAGCCAGGCGCCGATTGCGGTGGTGAATGAGATCCTGGCCACCGCCGATGGCGCGCACGGCGTGCAAACCGCGGCCTACAATCTGCCCAACGATGATCGCGTTGTGGCGCAGAAGGGCAGCAAGCGGGTGATGCTGAAAAACGTGCAGGAGGCCAAGTTTCATTCCACGCTCGAGCCGATCGCCAAACACGTCCTGACCCCAGTCAGTCAGAAAGACCTGGACTTCGAATCGTTTTTCACTCACATCCTGGCGCATGAACTGAGCCACGGCATCGGTCCGCACGAGATCACGGTCGCCGGCAGGAAGACCAACCCGCGCCTGGAGATGAAAGAAGTCTACAGCGCCATTGAAGAAGCCAAAGCCGATGTCACCGGCCTGTTCATGCTGCAGCACCTGGCCGACAAAAAGCTCATCGCCGGTGGCGCGGACATGGAGCGCAAGCTGTACACTACGTTCCTGGCATCGACCTTCCGCAGCCTGCGGTTCGGCTTAAACGATGCGCACGGGAAGGGAATGGCGCTGCAGGTCAATTACATCACCGGCAAAGGCGGATTCATCACGCATCCCGACGGCACGTTCGAAGTGAACTTCGACAAGATCAAGGCCGCGGTTCGAGACCTGGATCATGACCTGTTGACGCTCGAAGCAACAGGCGATTACGCGGGCGCAAAGCGGATGCTGGATCAGCTCGGCGTGATCCGGCCCGAAGTGCAGAAAGCGCTGAACGGCCTCAACGCAATCCCTGTCGACATTGAGCCCGTGTTCGTCACCGCCAACCAACTCGCGCCGGAGCGTTAACTGGCCAGCTTCGAAATGTCGTTGTAGATCGCGAACGCCAGCACGGCCATCAGGAACACGAAGCCCAGCCGGAACACAGCTTCCTTGACGGTCAGGCTGAGGTCGCGCCGCATGAACATTTCGACGATCAGCAGCAGGATGCCGCCGCCGTCCAGGATCGGAATCGGAAGCAGATTGATGATCGCCAGGTTCAGGCTGACCATGGCGGTGAGGAAGAAGTAAGCCATCGGGCCCTCGCGCGCCGCCTCGCCCGACATCTGCACGATGCCGATCGGCCCGGCGAGCGACTTCGGCGACATCCGCCGCTCTACGATGCCGCGCAGGATCTGGTAGATCATTGTGGCGTTCTTGGCGTTCCAGCGAACCGACTGCCCCAGAGCCTCGGGAAGCGCGAGGCTCACGAACGTCACCTTCTCCTGCATGCGGACGCCGATCATCCATTCTTTCGTGCCGTTGTAGTCGCTTAGAACCGGCGTGATACTGACGCTCCCCTGCTTGCCGTTCCTGGAATAAGCCACATCCACGGGCTTTCCGGCGTTGCCATTGATGATGTCGTGCAGCTTGCCCGTGGAACGGACCGGCTGGCCGTTCACGCTGACAACGGTGTCGCCCGCTTCGAGGCCTGCCTGGGCCGCCGGCTTGTCCGGCATGGCGCTGGCAATCTCAATCTCGCTCTGCTCGCCCCAGCCCGCGAATCCGGCGCCGCTCTTGGGTTCCAGGACCGGTGTAACTGTCACCAGCTTGCGCTGGCCGTCGCGCTCGATCCAAACGCTGAGCGGGTGCCCCGCACTGGCGACTTCTTTCACGGTCACGTCGTCCCACGTCGGGTTCGCCGTTTCGCCGATCTGAACGATTCGGTCGCCTTCGCGCACGCCAGCCTTGGCGGCCGCGCTATCGGGTACCACGTAGCCGATCGTTGGCGAGGGCGTCGAGGGCACCTTCGGGAAGCGCACCATGAACAGGCCCGTAATCACCGCCACGGCCAGCACCATGTTCATGCCCGGCCCTGCGAACATGATGATGAGCCGCTGCCAGCGTGGCTTACTCAATAAACTCCGCGGATCCGACTGACCCTGTTCTCCCGGTTGCTCGCCGGTCATTTTCACGTATCCGCCAAAGAAGAAGATGGCCGAGAAGCGGAAGTCCGTCTCGCCCTTGCGGAAGCCGAACAGCCGGGGGCCGAAGCCGAAGCTGAATGTCTCCACCTTGACGTCGAAGAAACGCGCCGCCCAATAGTGCCCCAATTCGTGGATCAGGATCATGACGCCGATCAGCACCAGCGCCCACCAGAGGTTTTGCAAAATAACCAAACTCATAGGATTAAGCCTTCATGGACAACCGGCCGCGCGCTCCGCTGGCGGCCTGGGCTTTCTGATTCACAATCTGGCGCGCGACCGAGCGCGAAGACTCATCAATTTCCAAAACTTCCGCTACCGAACGCGGCTCCCGGACCGGCACTCGCTGGAGTGTCTCCTCCACTACGCCGGCAATCGCCGGGAAAGAGATCCGTTCGCCCAGAAACGCCTCCACGGCCACTTCGTCGGCCGCATTCAATGTACAGGTGGCCGACCCGCCGGCGCGCTGGGCTTCATACGCCAGCCGCAGGGCGGGGAACTTGGCCAGATCCGGCGCCGAAAATGTCCAGGAACGGCCTTCGGTCCAATCCAGGCGCGGCACCGGCGCCGCGTCCCGGGCCGGATAGGTGAGCGCATATTGGATGGGCATGCGCATATCAGTCGCAGAAATCTGAGCAATCACGCTGCCATCGGCGTACTCCACCATGGCGTGTACCGTCGACTGCGGATGAATCACGACATCCACTTCATCGGCAGAAAAGTCGAATAACCAACAGGCCTCGATCACCTCAAATCCCTTATTCATGAGAGTGGCCGAGTCGATCGTGATCCGCTGCCCCATCTTCCAGGTGGGATGGTTCAATGCCTCCGCTGGGGTCACGGCGGCCAGCTTTTCGGCTGAAGTCTCGCGGAACGGCCCGCCGGACGCGGTCAGGATCAGGCGCGAAACCTCGCTGCGCTTACCCGCCCGCAGGCATTGATGGGCCCCGTTATGTTCGCTGTCCACCGGAATCAGCTCAGTCCCCGCCTTCTTGGCAGCCTCAATCACCAGTTTGCCGCTCGCTACCAGAACCTCTTTATTAGCCAAACCCACGCGTTTGCCGCGCAGGATGGCACGGTAGGTAGCATCCAGGCCGGCCACACCTACGATGGCCGACATCACAAAATCAACTTCTGGGCCGGTGGCAGCCTCGACGCGGGCTTGCGCACCCCAAAGCAGATCCGGCCATACCTGACGAGGTAAAGCCGACTCTGTCAACCTGTTGATTAGACGTTGCCGGGCCTCGTCGGTTGCGGTGACTGCAACCTGAGGCCGGAACTTGTGGATTTGGGCGGCCAGCAGGTCGACATTCGTCCCGGCGACCAGCGCGTGGACTTTGTATTGTTCCGGATAGCGTCCAACCACGTCCAGCGTGCTTACGCCAATTGACCCGGTGGACCCCAGGAGCGTGAGTGTCTTCAATCGCTTCATTATATCGTCAATCGCATTCTTTCCGATGACCATTTCGAGGTGGTGGTCGACACTATGAGCCCAAGGAATCAACCGCTTACGGACTCCTGGCTTCGTTTTTTTGCGTCGTGAGCCGAGCGAAGCCGCCGGCTGCGTGGTAGAACATTCCTTATGGCATTCGTCAAGGTCGGTTCACTCGCTTCTTTGCCACCCGGGTCC
>Ga0335071_10006111_pt1 | contig 12453 bp, 7 predicted proteins | sample Lox_Sample_15_FD_206724 | JGI IMG/M metagenome (GOLD analysis project Ga0335071, IMG submission 206724) | Soil microbial communities from Loxahatchee National Wildlife Refuge, Florida, United States - Lox_Sample_1.5 | ecosystem: Environmental > Terrestrial > Soil > Wetlands | place: USA: Florida...
TCCCGCGGCCGCGGCAGCGCCTCCCCCCACCCCGACCACCGCTGCCCCGACCGCCCCCATCGCCGTACCGCCAACTGCGCCCGCGGCTACCGCTTCGGCCGCCGACCCCGTGGCCGAGCGGGTGATGGCCATCGTCGCTCAGAAGACCGGCTACCCCACTGACCTTCTGGAGATGGACCTCGACCTGGAGGCCGATCTCGGTGTCGACACCGTCAAGCAGGCCGAGACCTTCGCCGCCGTGCGGGAGGAGTGGTCCATCCCCCGGATCGAGAACCTCCGCCTGCGCGACTTCCCCACCCTGCGCCACGTGGTCGCCTTCGTCCGCTCCCACCGACCCGACCTGACGCCCACGGCACCCGCGGCCGCGCCGGCCGCCCCGCAGCCGGTCGCCCCGAGGTTGCCGACCCCCGAGACCGCAGCCCCGGCATCACCGGCAGCGGGTGACCCCGTGGCCGAGCGGGTGATGGCCATCGTCGCCCAGAAGACCGGCTACCCCACTGACCTCTTGGAGATGGACCTCGACCTCGAGGCCGATCTCGGCGTGGACACGGTCAAGCAAGCCGAGACCTTCGCCGCCGTGCGCGAGGAGTGGTCCATCCCCCGGATCGAGAACCTCCGTCTGCGCGACTTCCCCACCCTGCGCCACGTGGTCGCCTTCGTCCGCTCCCACCGACCCGACCTGGCACCCGCGGCCGCGCCCGCCGCCCCGGCCGCACCCACCCCGCCCGCCGCACCGGTCGCAGCCGCCGGAGCGCCCGTCGCCGCGAGCAGCAAAGACCCGATCGCTCTGCGGGTGGTGGCCATTGTGGCCGAGAAGACCGGCTATCCGGCCGACCTGCTCGAACTCGATCTGGACCTCGAAGCAGACCTGGGCGTGGACACGGTCAAGCAGGCGGAGACCTTCGCCGCCGTACGCGAGGAGTGGTCCATCCCGCGCGTCGAGAACCTCCGTCTGCGTGACTTCCCTACCCTGCGGCATGTGATCGGCTTCGTTCGGGAGCGTCGACCGGACCTCGCGGTGGCGCCAGCGACGGCAGCCGCCTCGGCCCAGGTTTCATCTGCCGGGCCGGCAGCCCCGGCCGCGGCAGCCCCGGAAATCCCGGCCGCGCCGGCCGCCTCCCCCCCCCTCCCACTCGAGGGCGCGGACCGCGTGCCGCGGCGCGCGGCCGTGCCGGTCCTGCGACCGCCGCTCGAGCTCTGCAAGCCGACTGGAGTCCAGCTGGCTGTGGGCTCGCGCGTCGTGGTCGCCCGGGGAGCGAGCGACAGCGAGCTCCACAAGAAGCTCGCTGCTCTCGGAGCCACGGTGCTGGACCTCGACGTCCGGCAGCCGGCGGCCGCGCTCGAGTCGACTCTTCGCGCCTGGCTGGCCGAAGGGCCCATCCACGGCATCTTCTGGCTGGCGGCGCTCGACCCCGAGCCGCGCCTGGCCGAACTGGCCATCGACGGCTTCCGTGAGCGTACCCGGGTGCTGGTCAAGAACCTCGCTTCCACCATGCGGGTTCTCTACCAGGCGATCGGCGGGGCGGGCACCTTCCTCGTGGCCGCCACGCGCCTGGGCGGCCTCTTCGGCCTGGGTGAGGAGGGGACCGAGGCACCGCTGGGCGGTGCCGTCCAGGGCTTCGTCAAGGCGTACAAACGAGAGCGGACCGAGGCGCTCGTGAAGGTGGTCGACTTCGAAGCCGGCGCTGGCGGGGCCGAACTCGCCGACGCCCTCCTGGCCGAGGCCTGCCTCGATCCGGGCGCGGTGGAGATCGGCCGGCACCGAGGGGCTCGCTGGTCCGTCGGCTTGGAGATCCGGCCGGCTGGGCCCGCCTCCGTCCAACTCGGCCGCGACACGGTCTTCGCCGTGACCGGGGCCGCCGGAGGGATCACCAGCGCCATCGTGGGCGATCTGGCCGCGGCCAGTGGAGGGACCTTCCACCTCCTCGATCTGGTGGCTCCGCCCGCCGCCGCCGACCCGCATCTGGCCCTCTTCCGCACCGGCCGCGAGCACCTCAAGGAGGCACTCATCGCCGAGGCCAGGGGCCGGGGCGAGAAACCCACCCCGGTGGCAATCGACAGGCAGATCATGCTCATCGAGCGCCAGGAGGCGGCGCTTCGCGCGGTGACCAGCGTACAGGCTGCGGGCGGCACCGCGGTCTGGCATACCGTGAACCTGCTCGACGCCGCCTCGGTGGACGCCGCGGTGGACGCCATCCGCAAGGAGAGCGGACGGATCGATGTGCTGGTGCACGCCGGCGGCATCGAGATCAGCCGTGCCCTCCAGGACAAGCCGGACGAGGAGTGGGCCCGCGTCTTCGACATCAAGGCGGATGGCTTCTTCTCGCTGCTCCGGGCGACCCAGGACCTACCGCTCGCAGCCACCGTGGTCTTCAGCTCGGTGGCCGGCCGCTTCGGCAACAACGGACAGACCGACTACAGCGCGGCCAACGCCCTGCTCTGTGCTCTTTCGCGCTGGCTGCGACACGCGCGCCCGGGCACCCGAGCCGTGTCCATTGACTGGACCGCCTGGGGCGGGATCGGCATGGCCAGCCGCGGCTCGATTCCCAAGCTGATGGAGGCGGCGGGGATCGATATGCTAGCTCCCGAAGTGGGCATTCCCACCGTCCGGCGCGAGCTTCTGGCCGGAGCCTCCGACGAGATCGTCGTCGGAGGACGGCTGGGCATGCTCGTCGAGGAACTGGACCCGACCGGCGGACTCGATCCGGAGAAGGCGCAGGCCCGGCTTCGTGAGCGGCCCCATCCGCTCCTCATGGTGGGCAGGGTGACCGGCGCACCGCTCCACGGTGGATTGACGGTCGAAACACGCCTCGACCCCAAGGAGCAGCCCTTCCTCTTCGATCACCAGATCGACCAGGTGCCGCTCTTGCCGGGGGTGATGGCCACCGAGGCCTTCGCCGAGGTCGCCAGCCTTCTCAGTCCCGACGGCACCGTGGCCGAGGTCCGCGACATCGAGTTTCTGCTCCCCTTCAAGTTCCATCGGATGAGGGCGACCACCCTCCATCTGAACGCCGTGGGCCGGCCCGGGCCGGACGGCACCCTGGTGGTCGAAGTCGAGCTCTCCTCGGTGCTCCAGCCCAAGCCGGGGATGCCCGTCCAGCAACGCCTCCACTCCCGTGGCCGGGTGCGCATCGCCTCCACCGACCGCGGCGAGAAGAAGGTGGACTTCCGGCCACCGGACCGGCCGACCATCGACGACGCTGCCATCTACCGGGTCTTCTTCCACGGCCCGGCCTACCAGGTGCTGGAAGGCGCCCACCTGGCCGATGCCCATGCGGTAGGCCTGCTGCGATCCCGGCTGCCCCCCAATGCTAAGGACCCCGAGGCCCCCGAACTGGTGGCGCCGCGGCTCGTGGAACTCTGCTTCCAGACCGCCGGCGTGTTCGAGATCTCTCGCCGCCACACCTTCGGCCTACCGGCCGGGGTCGAATCGCTCCGGTTCTACCGGGCCCCCGCGAAACCCCGAGGCCGGCTATTTGCCGAGGTCCGAGCGCGCAACGGGGCGGACACCTTCGATGCGCATGTGGTCGACGGCGAGGGGAACGTCTTGCTGGAGCTGTCCGGCTACCGCACCATTTCCTTGCCCCAGACCGACGTGCCCGGGCTGGAGCTGAAGCCACAGAAGGAGGTCGTGGCCTGATCCACTGGTCGCTTCAAGCCACCCGCTCGGCCCTCTCGCCCCCACCCGCTGCGGAGGTGGCGCTGACCTCGGCCGAGCGGCAGCGCTTCCAGGGCCTCCGCCTTCCCAAGAGGCGCGAGGAATGGCTGGCCGGCCGGCTCACGGCCAAGTTGGTCGTGGCTCGAGCGCTGGAGGCCACCTACCCGGGCCGATGGTCACTCCCGGCCCTCGAGATCTCCAGCGAGCCGAGCCGCCGGCCCTTCGCACGGCTCGCCCCGGAGGCAGGCGCTGTCGCCGGTTTCGGCGCCGGCGAGCCCCTCCCGGTCAGCGTCTCCATCAGCCACATCGATGGTTGGGTGTTGTGCGCTGCCATGATCGTCACTCCCAAGGACGGTGGAGGGCAGGCGCTGGGGGTCGACCTAGGTACGGTCGAGGAACGCTCGGCCGCCTTCCTCCGCGACTTTTTCACCGAGGAGGAGCAGCGCTACGTGGAGGACGCGCCGGCGGCGGTGCGCGGCCCCCGGGCGAACCAGGTCTGGTGCGCAAAGGAGGCCGTCCTCAAGGCCCTGGGACTGGGGCTCACGGTCGACACCCGAGACCTGTGCTGCTTGCCGCTCGCCGATCCGACCGAGTGGCCGCTCGTCCCCGGCGGCGGGTCATGGCGACCGTTTGCGGCTTGCTGCGGTGGCACCCTCGTCCCCGGCGGGGGAACCATCCGAGGGCTCTGGACTGGCTTCCCCGGTCTCGTCGCGGCACTCGCGGCGCGCGGGCAAATCGGCACCTGATGGCTCCGAGCAGCCCGCCGCAGGGCGGGCCCGACACCCCTGCTGCAATGCTGCCCCTGGCCCTCGGGCCTCGCTTGACCGGCCTTTCCACCTGCGGCGGACGGACCGCCATCTCCATCGACTTAGGCGCGGCTCGATCGGCGCGAAACGTGCGGAGAGCCTGGCCCGATGTTGTCCCATCCCCCCAACTGATCGGCTCTCCAGATCCGCTTGCCGGCTCGCGCGAGCGAGCGTCCCGGGGCCAGGCGCCCAGCGCGGTTCACGCCGGCCAGGGACCTCAAAGGAACCGCGGGAATCTCGCCTCCTCTCCCTTCACCGGCCGACGGGTCACGAGCGCGATCACCGGTTTGGCCCGGGACCGACCTATTTCCAGGCCCCGCGCGAGGCGATGGGCCTCCGCCGCGAGCGAGGTAACAGCACCGGACGCCGGTTGCCCCCCCGCGGCGGCTCCGATACGCTCCTGGCGGCGGTCGATCTCTCATGCGCGTGCGCACCCACCTCGTGTCCATGCCCTGGGCCCCGCCGGAGAGCCCGTCGATCCAGCTCGGCGCTCTGAAGGCCCACCTGACGCAGGCCCTGGGCCCGGGCGCTGACTGCCGGACTTACTCCGCCTTCTTCACCATTCTAAACGACCTGCGCGGCCCTGGCCTGCGGCGGTTCCACCGCCGAGCGGCGGCTTGCGGCGAGTACGCGTACCTGCCGCTCTTCCTCAGGCGTTTCGGCCCGAATCCGCCGCGGGGCCACACGGTGGGTCGCCTGGTGGAGCGGCTCCGCCGTACACCGGTTGCGCCCCTCTCGCTGCGTGCCCTGAACGAACTGGAGCGAGCCACCCGCCGGTTCTTGGACCAGCGACTCGGCCCGCACCTGCTCGTCGGCGGGCTCAACCTGGTCGGTTTCACCCTCAACTACGATCAGGTCTACGCTTCGCTATACGCGGCGGAGCACCTCCGGCGCACCTTCCCCGGACGCCGTTTCCTGTTCATGTACGGCGGCTGCAGCGCCAGCCAGCCGCAGGCCTACGGGCTGCTCCGCGAATTGCGCGTCCCGGGACTGGTCGTCGTGGGCGAGGGCGAGCGAAAGCTCGAGCTGCTGGTGCGCATGCTCCAAGCACTCCCTTGGGCAGAGGCCGAAGACGCGCTGGTGACGGCGAGCCAGCTCGATCCCGGCATCGTCGCCATCGGCCAGGAGATCGAGCTGGGGATCCCAAACCCGGCCCGCCACGCCACGCAGTTCGGCCGCCTGCAGGAACTGCCCCTGCCCGACTACCACGAGTACTTCGGAGCATTGCGCGCGGCCTGCCGTGATCGCCGGACCTACGCCGCCTTCCGTGCCTCCACCCTGGTGTTGCTGGAGGGGTCGCGCGGCTGCTTCCACCGCTGCGACTTCTGCGGCCTGAACCGGACCTGGCATGGTTTCCGCACCCGCACCGGCCGGGAGAACCTGGAGGCGGCCTCCGCCCTGATGCGCCGTTACGGCACCTCCCGAATCGAGTTCGTCGATAGCGTGTGCGACGCCTGGGCCGAGGACTATGCAGCAACGGCGTTGCGAGCCGGCATCCGACAGTGCTCCCCCATGGAGTTGCGGGCCGACCACCCGCAGGCGTTCTGGACCCTGCTGGCACTGGCCGGCACGCCCAGCATCCAGATCGGCGTCGAGACCCTCTCCGCCCCACTGCTCCGGGCCATGAACAAGGGCACGACCGTCGTGCAGAACCTGGTGGCCCACAAGTGCTTCGCCGAATTGGGCATCGGGACCACGAGCAACCTCATCATCTGGCATCCAGCCTCCACCCTCGCCGACGTCCGCGAGACGCGCCGGATCCTCCGCCACGTCCCACACTGGGGCCCGTTCTGGCCGGTCCGCTTCGCGCTCATGGCCGGCAGCGTGCTCTACCAGCGCCTCACCCCAGAGCAGCGTGCCGGGCTGCGGCCCGCCCGGGCCTCGCGCCTGCCGGCCGGCCTCGCTCGGTATGCGTTGGACGAGTCGTTCGAGGTGCCTGAGACCCTCTTGCCGGCGCCGGAAGTCCGGCGCGCCTGGAACGCGTTCGCGGCAGAGTACCAGGACGCGGTGTTCGAACACCGGAACCGACCGACGCGGCTCGAGGAGGTGCGGGTGGGACCGGAAACGGTGCGCGTCACCGACACTCGTCGAGGCGGGATCGTCCTGCACGAGCTGTCGGGGGAGGTCGCCCGGGTCTACGACATCTGCCATGCCGGAGCTTCGGCTCGGGAGATCGCCCTTTGCACCGGGCTTTCGACCAGCGCGGTCCAGGCCGCGATCCGCCGGCTCGAGAGATCGCGCCTCCTCCTCCGCGTCGATGGCTGCTACGTCGCCTTGGCCCTGCGCCAGCGCGACGCTCTGGTGCGCGACCTGTTGGCCTCCGGCCCGATCGCTGCGCCCCCGCCGGTCCCGACGAAACGGACCCGCTAGCCTTCGCTCGGTCGCGAGCCGATCGAGGCGGACTGCTTCACGGCACTGCGTCGTCCGGGTGGGCCTCGAGCCAACGCAGCGAGCCCTTCACCCTCCGCGCCCACCTTGGCTCCGCCGCCCAGATGCGTATCCACCGCCGCAGCGATCTCCGGATCCGTTCCCGCTCGATCCGGCAGGCCTTCTCCTTGCAGGCTGCCGAGGGCCGCCCAGCCACGTCGAGCGAGTGCAGGAAGCAGTGGGAGCAGAGGCGCCAGGCCCAGCAGCCCTGGCACATGCGATTGCAGAGTTGCGCATGGCCGCGCAGCAGCTCCCCGGCACGGGCCACGTCAATCCCCCCCTTCAGGTCGCCGATCTCGCTGCCCGGCCCGACGTGATGTTCGCAGGGGTGGATCGAACCAGTCCCGGAGACGAAGTACCTCCTTTGCCCCGGCAGGCAGGCACGGTTGGGGTGGGCCACGGTTCCCGCGGTCCCCACCCTGCGAAACAGCACCCCTCCGAGCGAGGCCCCGAGGATGCTGGCATACAGCCCGCGGTGGAAGGCGCGCCGCCCATGCAACGCCTCGACGTGCCAACGGTCGAGGATCTCGAGCTGCGCCTCGTGCCGGGCCAGGTCGGCCTCGTTCTCCGGTCCACCGCCGGCCCGGTAACCGAAGGTGATATCCAGGTCGCGAAAGGCGGGTCGGCTGAAGTAGCGGAACACGGCGAGCAGGTCGCTCTCCAGGCCGAAGGTACAATGCACCTGGACCCGCCGACGAAGGTAGGCGGGGTGGCGGCGGCGCAGCGCCCGCAGCGTGCGGAGGACCCGGGAGTGCGTCGGCGCCCCGCCCGCCAGCCGCCGCTCCCGGTCGTGGACCCGCCCCGGACCGTCCAGACTCAGCACCAGGAGGACGTCGCTTGCCACGAGCCGTGCCAGCCGCGCCCGGTCAAGGAGGGTGGCGTTGGTGTACAGGACCAGCTGCACGTCACGCCGCCGCCACCTTCGCCGGACGTGGTCGATGACCTGCTCCACCAGCGGCCACTTCAGGGTGGGCTCTCCACCGAAGAGTTCCAGCGTCGGAGCGCTGCCGGGGGGAGCGCCCACGAGGAGCCGGTCCACGCTGGGGCGGGCGATCTCCCAGGTCATGTCGACGGGCCGACGCGGTCCGCCCTGCACCGCGACGAAGGGACAATACCGGCACCGCTGGTTGCATCGCTCGGTGACTCCCAGGGTAACGCGCCTCGGGGCGCACGCGTACAACCGGCGCAGCCGGGAGGTACGGACCACGTCTAGAAAGTCCAGCCGGCCCATCGGCCGGAGCATTCCCCGCTGCCGGCAAGCGCCGAGGAACTCCAGCGCCTTCCGCAGCTCGCCTGCCGGGTGCCGCCCGGCCATCCTCCGCAGCGTGCGCCGCGCCCCGAGGCGGATCCAGTCCTCCAAGACCTCGCAGGCCATCGGCGGGATGGTCACCAGCGCGTTCGTCGAGGTGTCGTAGAGGTAGCGATCGGCTCCGACCGCGAGTGTCACGTGGCCAACGCTCATGGCGCCAGGGCGAGCCGGGTGGGCGGCGAGTCGGGGACGGCGGCGGAAGCTCCCTTCGCGGCGGGAGGCGGCAGGTTGCGCAGGAGCTCGTCGCGAGGACGGGTGGCCAGCGACAGCCAGGAGTCGTCCACGCGCAGCATCAGCCGGGCGCGGGCGAGACGGTCCAGCGCAGTCTGGACGATGGGCGTGGCCAGGCCGGTGGCACGGACCACCTGGTCCAGCCGCAACCCTGCGTGGCAGGCGTCGTAGACCCGTGCTTCGTCGTCGACAATCTGCGAGCAGCACAGCTCGGACCCGCGCGTGTCGGTGATGTGCAGGGTGTCGGGGGCCACCCGGATCACCTCCAGCCTGGGCTGCTGATTCCGGTACCGCATCAGGCTCCGCTCGTACTCCTGCCTGAACCCCGTCCAGGCACGCATCACCCGCCGCCCCGGGTACAGCGCCGGTGGCAACTCGTAGATGAAGTCGCAGGCGAAGGGGGCCGCGGCTCTCGTCAGGCGGGCAAGGCGGGTGGGGCGGAGCGCCGTCCGCTCCGCCGGAGTGAGCCGCTCATAGAGCGGGCTGCCGGCCATGAGCCGGAACTTGGTGAGCTGGAACGGGGCAAAGTGCGGGATGTGCCGGAGGATTCGGCGGGTCTCCCGGACGTCGGCCAGCGTGGACGCCGGGTGATGGGTCATGAGATTGCTGGCCGTGTGGATCCCCAGCTCGCTCAGGAACTTGTGGGCGGCCAGGTTCTGTACCGCCGCGGCATGCTTTCCCATGGCCTGGAGGAGCGGTGTGGAGATGGCCTCGATTCCGATCTGGACGTGCTCCATCCCGGCCAGCGCCAGCAGCGCCCAGAACCGCTCCGGATGATGGGACCGCAGTTCCATGAACGACCGCTGGTGCAGGCCGGCCGCCACCATCCGCCGTGCGTACCCCTCTGCCCAGGAGTCGCATACGTTATCCGCGAACTGGAGGTGAACGGTCCGGTAGCGGCGAGTGAGCGAGAGCGAGAGACGGAGCACCTCGTCGGCACTGCGCTTGCGGAAGCCTCGCCAGGCGCGGTTCAGGGCGCAGAAATCGCACCGGCCGAAGCACCCGCGGGTGCCTTCGAGGAGCAAGGTGGTCCGGGCGCGGTAGGCTTCGAAGGTCCGGCGACCGTCACAGGCCCGCCGCAGTGTGGCGAAGTACTCGTCGTAGTCGGGCTCGGGGAGCTCACCGAGATCCTCGAACTGCCGCGCGTGGCGGGCGTCATCGCTCGGACCGAGGTCGACGTCGTCTCCGATGCGGATCACTCCGGGATCGAGGCCGGCGACGACGGTCGCCGGGTCGTCGGCCTGGGACGGGTGTGCCGCCTCCAGGCGGCGCACCAGCAGCTCGAGCTTCCGCTCCCCCTCCCCGACCACCACCAGGCCCGGGACCCGCAACCGGCGGAGAAGCCGATACACCCCGGGGAAGCTGGGAGTGCAGCCCCCGTAGACGAACAGAAAGCGCCGGTCGGGAAAGCACCGTCGCAGATGCTCGGCCGCGTAGAGCGAGGCGTACATTTGGTCGTAGTTGACGGTGAAGCCGACCAGGTTGAGCCCGCGAGCGATCAGGGCAGGGCCCATGCCCGACTCGAGGTAGCGGCAGGTGGCGTGCTCCAGCCGGTCCAGGACCGCCGCCGCCGGCGGGCGCGCCGGGGGATCCCGCAGCGCCGCCAGCAGGCGAAGGAAGGCCCGCCGTCCTCGCGCCCGCTCCGGCCCGAATCGGCGCAGGTAGAGCGCCTGGTAGAGGTACTCCCCCCAGGTCGCAGCCGACCAGTGGAAGGCGTCGAAAGCACTCCCCTTCAGGTCTTGGAGGATGGAGAAGAAGGCGGAGTAGGCGCGGCAATCGACCCGCGGGCGAAGCCGATCGAGGTGGGCCTTGAGACAGCCGAGCTGGATCGAAGGAGCGTCTGGGGACGCCCACGGCATGGCGACGAGATGGGTGCGGACGCGCATCCGGGGCCGTGGCGCCGGCGCGCCGGGCAGGGCCGCTTCCTTCCGGCGACCCCGCCCGGCCGCGCAGCCGTCGGCGGAGTCGGTTACCTCTTCACCCCGCCGGAGGCCTTCTGGCTGTAGCAGATGATCCGTGTGCCGCCCTTCACCTTCTTCATCTCCTGCTTGTCCACTTCCTTGCCGCCCAGGTCCTTGATCGAGAGCTTCTTGCCGGCAGGCTTCTTGGTCGCGGCCATTTCCCTGCTCCTTCCTGCTCGAGATGAACTGCGCCTCGGTTGCCGATTCGTGAGATGCCTCTGCTTCACCTCATCGCTCCTCGGGGTCTCCCGGCCGGAAGCGGGCCCACCCCGCCATTCCCATGCTCCTCCCCCGCGTCACCGCGGTCTGTGACCGTCATCACGCCGGGCGGGCCTCCTTCATCATCGCCTGCTCCCAGTCGGCCAGAAGACGGTCCTTGATCTCCTCCTGCGCCTCGTCGTCCAGGCGCGACTTCAACACCTCTTCCACCAAGATGAGGACGTGCTGTTCCCCCTCGGAGACCGGACCGACCAGGCTCTGGGGGGCGGAGGTGAACACCCGAGCCGCGGCCTCGGGGCCCAGGTCCTCGCGCCGCACCAGGCCCGCATACCCCCCCGCCCAGCGCCCCTCCGCATCCTCCGAATACGTCCGGGCCAGGACATGGAAGTCCTCGCCGTCCTCGGCCACGCGCATCCGCAGCTCGTTGGCCAACTCCAGCTCGCCCACAACGATCCGGGAGATGCGGGCCTGGTCGAAGTCACCGGGGTGCGCCAGGAAGTGCTCGCGCACGGCCTCCTCCGTCCCCAACTTGTCGCGGGCGGCGCGGCGCAGCGCCTGGGCCCGGCAGTAAGCGAAGAACTCCTCCTCGCTCAGGCCGGCCCGAGCCAAGAACCTCTCGGTCTCCTCCGCCTCGTGCAGGCCATGGGCGGCCCGGTATTCGTCGGCGATTGCCTGGACCTCCTCGTCCGTCACCTCGACACCCAAGCCCTCGGCCCACTCCGGAAGGCAGCGGGTCCTCAGCGCCTCCAGGAGCACCTCGTCGAGCTGACCCATCATCGCCAGCGCGCGACAGACCTCCTCGCTGGTGAACATCGCTTCCTGGAACTGGTAGTCCACGGCCGGCCTCCTGCCGCGCTCCGCGGCCCCTAGTCGCCCATGCTCCCCAGCAGCGCCCGAAGCATGCTGGAGCGGCCGACCACGATCTCGGCGGTGGCGGTCATCCCCGGCCGGAGCGGGAGCCGCTTGCCGTGCGCCTCCACCCAGGGCCGGGGCAAGGCGACGATGACCGGGTAGACCCAACCCAGCTGCGAGTCCGCCCGTGCCACCGCGCTCACCCGGACCACCTCGCTGCCGACCACTCCAAACTCGGCCACCGGGTAGGCATCCAGGCGCAGCGAGACAGGCATCCCCGCCTGTACCCGCCCCACCTCCTTGTTGGGCAGCTTCAGCTCGACCCGCAGGCCGACCTCGTCGGGGTAGAGCGTGCAGAGCAGGTCGCCCTTCGCGACCGACACCCCTCGGTCACCCACCGGCAGCTCCAGCACCACGCCGTCGGCATCAGCGGTGAGCGGCGTCGCCGGAGTGCCCTCGACCCAGGCCGCCGGCCGGATGAGAAGCAGAGGCTCTCCCTTGCCGACGTGCTGACCGGGTCCCACCATCACCCGCTCCACCACCCCACCCTCCGGAGCGGCCAGGCGGTTCACTTGTCCCGGCTGCACCACCGCCGGGCAAGCCACGGTGATGTCGAGCTGGGTGAAGCTGGCGTAGGCCACCGCCGTGCCCAGAAGGAGGACGCTGACGTATACGATCCCGCGCGTCACCAGGCTGGGCATTGCCTCCAGAATCTGCTCCGCGCCCCAGGTGTCCGGCCCCGGCCGCTCGGCGGGCCCGACCGCCTCGTCCTGGCCCTGGCTGCGATCCGCCATGCGAACCTCTACACCCTGAACTGCTGGTGATGCAGGTAGTGGTAGAGCCCCTTTTTGGCCATCAGCTCTTCGTGCGTGCCCTGCTCGACGATCTCTCCGTTGTCGAAGACCAGGATGGAGTCGGCGTTGCGGATGGTACTGAGGCGGTGGGCGATGATGATGGCCGTCTTCCCCTTGAGGATGGCCTCCATGTTCT
>Ga0335071_10006113_pt1 | contig 12449 bp, 7 predicted proteins | sample Lox_Sample_15_FD_206724 | JGI IMG/M metagenome (GOLD analysis project Ga0335071, IMG submission 206724) | Soil microbial communities from Loxahatchee National Wildlife Refuge, Florida, United States - Lox_Sample_1.5 | ecosystem: Environmental > Terrestrial > Soil > Wetlands | place: USA: Florida...
CCAGGCGCTCCAGCGCATAGGCCGCGGCGTCAAAGGGTCGGGCCAGCCGGGCGAAATCGCCCGGGCGGCGCAGGTCGAATTGACCCCAGATTTGGGCGATCGCCATGGTCTGCAGGAAGGCCATGAGGGCGGTGGCGCCAGCCAGCCCCGCCATCAGTCCCAGCAGCGACCGGCGCCAAGACCGGCGCGCGACCTGCCCGAGCCGGAGCACACCAAAGGCGGCCAGCAGCGCGAGCGGCGCCAGAAAGTCGACCGGATAGCGATAGCAGCCGATGTCGAACACGGAAAGCAGCAGCAGGGTGCCCAGCGACCCGCCGAGCAGCGCCCAACAAAGGCTGCGCACGGAGGCCGGCGGGCTTGAGGCGCCGCGCCGAAAGGCCCAGCCGGCGCCGATGATCACCGGCGTGCACACCAGGCAGCCATACAGCAGCATGGGCGGCACGGGCTTGGGCAACGGAAACGGTCCGGGCGCCTCGCCGAGCAAAAATGGAAAAGAGAGCCCGAGGTTGGGCCGCCCGAGCAAATAGCGATGCAGGTTGTAGGGGAGATTGGACAGGGTCAGGAGTCCGTGCGCGACACGCGCCGTGCCGCCGCCCTGATAACGGAAGCCGAACTCCAAGGGATTGCCGAAGCGCTGGAAATTGTACCAGGCGAGAAGGGCGCCGATCACGGCCAGCGGCGCCACGACAGCCGCCAGCCGGCGGCGGCGGGCGGCCGCCTCCCCCCGAAGGGCGTGCGTGATCATCCAAAGGGAGAGCGCGGCCACGGCCGGCGCGAGATTGGGACGGCAGCCCATGGTCAATCCTAACGCCAGGGCGCCGACCCCCAGGCAGCGGCCCGCACGGGACGGGAAGAGCGCGGCGGCCAGACTGGCCAGGACGGCAACGGCGAAACATCCGAAGGCGGCGGCCGAGGCGAGCTCGTAGATGCTCGGCCGGGCCAGCAGCAGCCAGGAACCATTGGCCGACGTCGCGGCCAGCAGGGCCAGCCCGGCGACCGCCCCGGGCACGGTACTCGCGAGGCGGCGCCAGAACAGCCAGACCGCGGCGCTGGAGGCACACAGTCCCAGGATGGAGAAGAGCCAGATGACGGCCGCATCGGAAAGGAAAGTGCCGGCGATCTTGAACCAAGGCACCATGACCAGGACCAACGGCACCACGCCAAAATAGAGATAGAAATGCCCGCGATAATAGGAGAGATCGACGCGGATGTACGGGGCGTGCTCGCGGTCGTAGGGATTGGCCGCCGCCAGCAGGCGGGGATCCGGCTTCAGGGCCAGGTAGCTCCGGCCCTGGGCCAGCGCGTCGGTATATTGGTAGGAAAACGACGAGGCGGGATTCGTCGCCAGGAAGCCGGTGCGAGGAAGATCGAGCAGCCAGGCCTGAGCCCAGGCCAGGCCCGCAACCGCTGCCGCCACGGCAATACATGCGCCGGCGCGTCTCATGCGCGGGTCAGTGGCCGGAATTCCGGCGGCGCAGCAATGCGTCGAGTTCCGCCAGGCCCGCCGGCGAGCCGATCTCATAGAAGCGCTCGCGCAGTTCGTACCCGGCGAGTTCGCCCCGCGCCACGAGGCGGCCGTAGACGGCGGCCAGGTCGACCACTTCATCGCGCGGCCAGCCGTCCAGCGCCCGGGCGTGCAGCAGCCCGAGGCCGTAGTCGATGTGCTGCATCTGCGGCACCCGGTTCACCTTGTCGTAGATCTTGATCCGGCCGTCGGCGAACCAGACGTTGCTCGTGTCGTAGCGCTCGCGGTTCTCGAAGACCGTCATCAGACCGAGGCGGCCCGAGGTCTGAAACGCGCGGCCCACCGCCTGGTAGTCGATCGGCAGGTAGGAGTCACCGTAGAGGATGTAGAAGGCGTCGCCGAGCTTGGGCAGGGCACGGATGAGGGCGCCGCCCGTGCCGAGGAGCGTGGGGCCGTCGAAGGAGTAGTCGAGGTGCACGCCCCACTTCGCGCCGTCACCGTAGGCGTCGACGATCTTCTCGCCCAGGTGGCCGACGCAGAGGACGATTCGCGTCAGGCCGTTCTTTTTCAGCAGGCGGAGCTGGTGGGAGAAGAACGGCTCGCCCGCGACCTCGACGAGCAGCTTCGGCACCTTCTCCGTGATCGGCCGCAGGCGCTTGGCGAGGCCGCCGGCCAGAATCGCGACGGGAAAATCGGGAGACATCAGAAAAGTGGGAAAGCGGGAAACGAGCGGAGCCTAGCGATGTTTCGCCTTGCGGTTGATCGTGGTAAAAATGGCGAGCAACTCCCGGGCCTCGCGTGCCAGGTTCTCTGTTTCGCGCCGCTCCCCGATGCCGCAGCGACCGCAGATCTCCAGCCAATAGTCGGTCTCCGCGGCTTCTTTTTGGACCAAGCCGGTCTTGTGAATGAAATCGTCGGCGGATTCCGCCCGATTGGCCTCTCGGTAGTTGGCCCCCACGGATGTTCCGGAACGAAGCAGTTGGCGTCCGACAATGCGCGCCGCGTCGGTGCGGGGAAACCCGCAGACGAAGTCAACGAGGCTGACGGCGAATTCGAGAGTTCGACCTTCCAATTCGTTTTTCATGGTGGAGAGGTCTTAGGCGCCGTTTTTGCTGTAATCAAGATTCGCGAGCGTGGAATTCGTCCGTTTGCCGCTCACCGGCGTCCGGCCGCTCAAGGTTTCCTGTTTTCCGCTTTCCCACACTGCCGACTTCCCGATTTTCCTGCTAGTTTTGCGCCACGACCTTGGTGCCTTCGAAGTCGAAGCGGAACCGCACCTCCTGCAGTCCTTTCTGGCGCATGGCGTGGCGGAGCCGGGTCTTGTCGGCCGCGTAGAACATGAGGAAGCCGCCGCCGCCGGCGCCGATGAGCTTGCCGCCGAGCGCGCCGCTGGCCATCGCGGCGTCGTACCACTCGTTGATGTGCGCGTTGCTCATGCCGGAGGAGCGGGCCTTCTTGCGCTGCCAGTGCACGTCCATCAGCCGGGCGAACTCCTCGAGGTTGCCGGCCTCGAGCGCGGCGAGCGACTGGTACCCGAGCTCCTTGGTGAAATGCAGGTTGTCGAGCATGGCCTGGTCGCTCTGCTTCGAGCGGTCGTTCTGGTCCTTGAGGATGGCGGAGGCCGAGCGGGAGTAGCCGGTGAAAAAGAGCAGCAGGTTGTCCTCGAGGTTGAAAAGGGACTCCTCAGAGAGGCGCACGGGGCGGTACTCGACGCGGTCGTCGCGGTGGAAGGTGAAGGCGGTGATGCCGCCGATCGCGGCGATGTACTGGTCCTGCTTGCCGATCGGCTCGCCCAGGCGGTTGATCTCGATGTCGCAGGCCTGCTCGGCGAGCTCGGCCGGCGAGAGCAGGTTTTTCTTGTAGGCGTGCAGCGCCTTGAGGAGCGCGGTGGTGAAGCTGCCGGAGGAGCCGAGGCCGGTGCCGCCGGGGATGTCGGCCATCGAGGTGAGCTCGAGGTGGGGGTCGGTGATGCCCACCAGCTTGAGCGCCTCGCGCACGATCGGGTGCTCGATCTGGTCGACCGTGGGCACCCGCTCGAGCTTGGAGTACTTGACGATGATCTCCTCCTGGAAGGTGCGGTGCTGGGTGATGTAGACGTACTTGTCGACCGCCGCCGCGACGAGGAAGCCGCCGTAGGCCCGGTAATAGGAAGGCAGGTCGGTGCCGCCGCCACCCAGGGAGACGCGCAGGGGGGAACGGGTGATGATCATGGAAAGCAGTGAAAGTGAGAGTGAGGGTGAGAGTGGAGCCCAAAATGTGCGGGATGGCTGAGCCGGCGGGGGCGGGAAGGGTCCGGTCCTGCCGGGGAAGGACAATCGGCGGCGCCCAATCCGCCATCGGCCGCCGGCTTATGGCTTCGGGTAACCGGACTGGCGGTAGACTTCCTCGACGATTTCGAGCGTGCGGATTCCCTCGTTCAGGCCGGGGGCGGGCTCGCGGCCGAGCTGGATGTCCTCCACGAAGGCGCGGGTCTCCAGCGCCCAGGAGTCGTCCGGGTGGGGATAGTCCCACACCGTGGTCTCGGGCGGCCCCATCTGCGGCAGCATGCGGTAATAGGTGAGGCGCTCGACGCCGTAGCTGCCGCCGAGGCCGTCGAGCGCGAGCTTCGCGTCGCGGCCGTAGATCTCGAGGGAGAAGAGATTTTTCCACTCGGTGCAGCTGACGTGCAGCCACGCGGTCTGGCCGGCGGCGGTGCGCAGGGAGAGGAAGGCGTTGTCGTCCACCTTCATGTCCCAGAAGTACGTGGCGCAGTGGCCCGCGCGCACGGGGAATTCGCCGAGGAACCAGCCGGCGAGGTCGATCAGGTGCACGCCCTGGTCGATGAGCTCGCCGCCGCCGGACTGGCGCGGGTCGGCGCGCCACTCGCGGTCGTAGCCCTTGCGGCCGCCGTGGCCGTACCGGCCGCGCAGGAACATCAGCGGGCCGAGCGCGCCGGCGTCGGCCAGCTCGCGCGCCTTCCGCAGCGAGGGGTGAAAGCGATGGTTGTAGCCGAGGCGGACGCGCACGCCGGCGGCGCGGGCCGCTGCCTGGACCTCGCGGAGCTGGGCCGCGTTCAGCGCGCCGGGTTTTTCGACCAGCACGTGTTTGCCCGCGCGGACCGCGGCGAGGCTGACGGGCGCGAGCGCCGCGTTGAGGGTGGAGACGATGACGGCGTCCACGGCCGGATCGCGCAGGGCGACCGTGTAATCGGTGATCGCCTGGCAACCCTCCGCCGGCCCGGCGAGGGCGGCGGCGCGCGCGGCGTCGAGGTCGCAGGCGTAGCGCAGGCGCGCCTCGCCGAGGGCGGCCGCCCGCTTGCGGCCGATCAACCCGCAGCCGATCTGGGCGAAGCCGAGCGGCTTTTGCACCTTGTCAGGCATGCGGCGCAGCCTTTGCTTGGGCCGGATGCGCAAGCAAGACTTATTTGGGCTCGGCCCGGGTGTGCCGATCGCGAATGGCGTTGAGATGGCTTCGCGCTGACGGTACGCTGCCGGAGATTTCCGTGTCCTTCCCGATGCATCCCCTCCGCCGCGGACGCGTGTGGCGGCCTCGTTTGGTTGTCGCGATCGTTCTGGCGGCGCTGACAGCCTTCTATTTCTGGACGGTGGCGGGGGAGGAGCGCGTCGAGTTGGCGGGGCCGAAGCACGATTACTACAACCTGCTCGTGCATGGGATGCTCAAGGGGCATTTGTACCTGGATGTCCCCGTGCCGCCCGAATTGACGCGGCTGGCCGACCCCTATGATCCGGCGAAGAACGCCCAATGGGGGATGCATGATGTCTCGTACTACCAGGGCCATTTCTACCTCTATTTTGGCGTCACGCCGGCGCTGCTGCTGTTTCTGCCCTATCACGTGCTCACGGGGGGGAGCGACCTGCCGCAGTTTCTGGGCAACGCGATGTTTTGCGCGGTCGGGCTGCTGGCGGTGGCCGCCATCCTGATCGATCTCCGCCGCACGTATTTTCCGCGCGGCGGCACGGGGATGCTGGTGCTGTGCCTGCTGACGGCGGGATTGGGGAGTTTCACGCTGGCCACGATGAGTCGATCCAGCTTCTGGGAGCTGCCGATCGCGGCGGGCTACGGTTGCGCGATGGTGTCGCTGTGGGGTGTGTACCGGGCGCTGCACCGGCGGCACCCGGCCGGGTGGCTGGTGCTCGCGGGCCTCGCCTTCGGCCTGGCCGTCGGAGCGCGGCCGGTTTATGCGCCGGCCGGGGTTGCCCTGCTGGTGCCGCTGCTGGCGCTGTGGCGGCGGGGGCGGCGCGCGGGGCGGTGGCGGGTGTGGCCGTGCCGCGATTGGTGGGCGCAGGCAATGGCGCTGCTTGCCCCGGTGGCCCTTTGCGCCCTGGGCCTGGCCCTCTACAACTACGGGCGGTTTGGCAACCCGCTGGATTTCGGGCTGCGCTACCAGATGACCGGGGGGGACCAACTCCATTCGAAATTGTTCAGCGTCTCCTACCTCCCGTTCAACTGGCGGGTGTACTTCCTGGAGCCGGCGCACTGGAGCCGTTATTTCCCGTTCCTCCAGGTGCCGGCGGTGCCGCCGCGGCCGCCGGGCTATTACAGCACCGAATTCGTCTACGGCCTGCTGACCGATCTGCCCGCGGTCTGGCTGGTCGTGCCGGCGCTCGTTGGCGTGTGCGGCTGGAAACGCGGGCGATGGCCGGAGTTGGCGGCCTTCGTCGCCACGGTGGCGCTGTGGGCGGGGGTCACGGTCGGCGTCCTGATGTGCTTCAACACCGCGGCGGCGCGGTACATGGCGGATTTCACGCCCGCCCTCATGCTCGTGGGCCTGGTGGGGGCGCTGGGCGGCGCCCATTTTTGCGCCCGGCTCCCGCGTTGGGCGGCGGCGGCCGCCCGGACGGCGCTGGCGGCGGCGCTGGCGTTCACGGCCTTCTTCGGCCTGATGGCCGGCTTCCAGTTGCACGGCCTGCTGCGGATTCAGCGTCCGGCCGCCTATGCAGACCTGGAGCGGATCTTCAACCAGCCGGTCTATTGGCTGGACCGGCTGGCCGGAACCCCGTTCGGACCGGTGGAGATCAAACTGCGGCTGCCGAAGGGGCGGGTGGGCCGGTTCGAGCCGTTGGTGGTGACCGGGTGGGCATACGAAGCCGATTTTGCGTTCTTCTATTATCCCGACGCCACCCACCTCCAGGTGGGATTTGACCACACCAGTCATGGCACGGTGGTGGGTGCCCCGTTCGAGGTGGACTACGACAAGGATCACACCGTCGACGTCGAGCTGGGTTCGCTCTATCCACCGGCAACCCATCCGTTTTTTGCCGGGATGACGCCGGCGGCCATCGATGCCTATCGCCAATACTGCCGCGTCACGTTCGACGGCCAGGTCGTGCTCGAGCTGACGTCGGCCTTCTACGATTCTTCGCCGGGGAGAATCGGCATCGGGGTGAATCCGGTCTCACCGGCCTATGGGCGGGAGTTCACGGGGAAGATCCTCGCGGTGCGGCGGCTGCCTCCGCCCGACCGCTCGGCCCTGGAGAGTCTGGGACAATATCAGCATCCCTTGAGATTGAAGGTGAAGTTCCCGGAAACGCTCAGCCCATTCCCGCTCCGCGAACCGATCCTGGTGAGCGGCCGGACCGGCCGGGGCAATGCCCTGTATGTGGAGTATCTCGGCGGGAATCAGATCCGGTTCGGCTTCGATCAGTGGGGCGTGAGATCCTATCAAAGCGCGCCGACCACGCTGGACCTTTCCCGGGTCCATGTGCTGGAGATCGATTGCGGCGTGCTGCACCCGTCGCACGACAAGCCGGGCACGATCCGCCACGCTCCCCTGGTCATCGGGATCGACGGCCGGGAGGTGTGGCGCGCGACGCTGCCCTATTATACCTGCCCCGCCGCGTCGATTGTCATCGGCCGGAATGCGATCGACAGCAGCACCTGCGGCATGCAGTTCACCGGGGGTTTGCTGGTGCCCCTGCCGGCGGATCCGGCCCCGGCGCCCTAGGTTGGGCGGTCGTGCGCAGCGGGCGGAATGGGATTGCCGCGGCGGGCCTTTGGCCCTTCCGATGGGGCGATGTTCAAACGCTTCCTTCCCGCCCGCGAAACGCGAGGGAGGTTTCTGCGGTTCGTGGTGGTCGGGGGGACCGCCTTCGGGGTGCAGATGTCCACGCTCGCGCTGGGCAAGCGGATGCTGCCGCCGGACGCGGCCTTCACCGTCTCGTTCCTTCTGGCGACGGCGACGCACTACTCCCTGAACCGGTTTTGGGCGCTGCCCAGTGCCCGCCGTGACACGATGCAGCAATTGGGCGAATACCTGGCGACGGCCGGAGCAAGCTACCTGATCAATCTGGGTCTGTTCCGCCTGGCGCTCAGCGTCATCGGCTTGAGCGTGATGGGGTCGGCGCTGGTGGCCGTGCCGCCGTCCACGCTGGTCGTGTTCCTGCTGCTCAATTATCGCGTCTTCCGCCATCGCCACGCCCAAACGAACGGCTGAGACGCGGCGGGAATTAATTGCATTGCCGCCGCCGGGGTTTTGCGGTGCATCTCGCGGGACACCATGGACACCGCCGGGCAGGTTGTCACCGCCCCATCACGCCCCGCGTCCCGTTTCGTCCGCCGGTTGGAGCGCCTGTTCCTCTGCGGCGTGATCGCCGTCCTCGGATGGTTCTATTGGTGGACCATCAATGGCGACGGCGCGCCCCTGCAGCTCGGCAGAAAGCAGGAGGACTACTTCAATCTGCTGATGCACGGCTTCCTCTCGGGGCATCTCTATCTGATGCGGCCGGTGCCGGCCGGATTGATCAACGCCGAGGATCCCTACGATCCGGCCAAGCGGCCGCCGGATGTCGGCATGCACGACGTGTCCTACTACCGGGGGCATTACTACCTTTATTTCGGCGCGACGCCGGTGGTGGCGCTGTTCCTGCCGTTCCGCCTTGTCACGGGCCGGGAGCTGCCGATGGCCCTCGCGTTCTGGATCCTGGCGTTCACCGGCCTGCTGGCGGGCGCGGCCGTCTGGTGGGACCTGCGGCGGCGGTACTTTCCGGCCTCGGGGCCGCTCGTGGCGCTGTGCGGGTTGCTGATCCTGGGGGTGGTGAGCCTGGTGCCGGCGCTGCTGCGCCGGCCGTCGTTCTGGGAGCTGCCGATTGCGAGCGGCTACTGTTTCCTGATGCTGGCGCTGGCGGGAATCTGGGCCGCGCTCCACGCGCGCCGGCCGGCGTGGGGGCTGGCGGCGGCCGCGGTGGGCCTGGGGCTCGCCGTGGGCTCCCGGCCCACTTACGTGTTCGGCAGCTCCCTGCTCGCGGTGCCGCTGGCCTGGCTCTGGTGGCGGGGCCGAAGGGAGGGGCGGTGGCGGTGGTGGCCGGGCCGGTGCTGGTGGTGGCAGGTGGCGGCGGTCGCGGTGCCCTTGGCCCTGCTGGGTTCAGCCCTGGCGCTGTACAACTACCAGCGATTCGGCACTCCCCTGGAGTTCGGTCTGCGCTACCAGCTCAACATGACCAACGAAATGGCGGCGAAGCACTTTCGCCCGAGTTTTGTTCCCTACAACGCATACCTGTACTTCTTCGCTCCGGCGCAATGGGGGCGCTATTTCCCCTTCGTGCACTTCATCCATCCGCCGGTGGCCCCCGGCGGCTATTACGCCTGGGAGTACGTCTGGGGTGCGGGGACCAACCTGCCCATTCTGTGGCTGGCGCTCTTGGCCCCCTGGGCCTCCTGGCGGCGGGGCGGGAGCGACGCCGGGCGCCTCGGCGCCCTGGGCCTGACCTTGGTGGTGGCCGCGGGCGCCCAAGCGGCGATCCTGCTTTTTTTCGACACCGCCGCCCTGCGCTACATGGTCGACTTCGTTCCCGTCCTGGCCCTCGGCGCGGCCTGCGGGCTCCTGGCCTTGGAGCGCGGCCTCCAAGCCCTGCGCCGCCCGGTCCTGCGGCTGGGCGCGCGCCTCGCGTGGGGCGCCACCGCCTTGTTCTCCGTTTTCGTGGCGGTCATGATCAGCTTCGAGGTCCACGGAGTCCTGGCCCAGCTCAATCCCGAGCGGTACCACCGGCTGGCCGATTACTGTAACCGCCTCCCGGCGGAGTTCGAGCGCCTCGCCGGCATCCGGTACGGGCCGCTGGAAATCACCCTCTGGTTTGGCAGGGTGTCCCACGGCACCGAGCCCGTGCTCACCACCGGCTGGGAGTTCCAGTCGGACCGCCTGCTGGTGACTCACGTGAACGACCACGAGGTGCGGTTCATCTTCGACCACCTGAGCCAGAATACGCGGGTCAGCCCGGCCGTGCCGATCGACTTCCGGGTGCCCCATGTGCTCCGGGTGCAGGCGGGTTCGCTCTTTCCCCCGTCCACGCATCCCTTTTATCGCGGCATGAATGACTTCGAGGTCGGCATGCTGCGCCGGTGGCTGAAGGTGACCCTGGACGGGCAGGTCATGTTTGACTGCAGCCAGACGTTCTATGCGGCCTCGCCCGAGGCGCTGCACCTGGGCTACGACCCGATCATCCATCCCAACGAACCGGGCGCGCATTTCAGCGGGGAGATCCTGCGGGCGCGGCGGCTCCCCTACGAGGTATTGCACGACGCGGTCAACCAACTGGGGACGGTGCGGATGCAGGTGCGCTTCCGGAAAGACCCCTGGGGCCGGGCCGAGCCCTTGCTTTCGGTCGGCCAGACAGGGAAAGGAGGGGTCGTTTATGTGCGGTACCTCGAGGGAACCCGGGCCGTATTCGGGATCGACCAGTGGGGTGCGGGCGCCCGGGAGGGACCGCCCGTGGACCTGGACGAAGACCGGGAGATGCCGGTCGAAATCCGTCTGCCCTCGTTTTATCCCGCGGGAGGCCCGCCGGAGCGCCGGGCATTAATCGACCGGGCCATGGTCCTCCTCGAGGGCCGGGTCGTGTTCAACCGGGTTCTGCCCGCCGTCGATGCCGGGCCTGACAACGTTTGGATCGGCATGAATCGGGTCAACTCCAGCACCTGCGACCAGGAGTTCACCGGGGCGATTTCCGGCCTGCAACGGATCATGGAAGGGCCGGCGCACCCAGTGTCGGGCGGCGCGGCGCGACTGCGGCTGCAGTTTCCGACCGATCGCCTCGGCGGCAGCGAACCGCTCGTGGTCACCGGGCGGGCGGGGGCGGGGGATTTCTTGATCGTCCGCTATGTGGACGCGCACACCATTCAGTTCGGTCACGACCATTGGGGTTCCCCGCTGCAATGGAGCGCGCCGATCGCGGTCGACTACGCGGCGCCCCATGTCGTGGAAGTGGACCTGGCTTCCCTGCATCCCGGCGCCGCCCCGGCCGGGCTGGCGGCAACCCTTGACGGCCGGCCGGTGTGGGTGGCGCCGGACCGGTTCTTTCCCGCCACCCCGGAAGTGTCCTTTGGTCGCAATGCGATCGGCGGCAGCGCCTGCGACCTGTATTTCCACGGGGCGATCTTCGCCATTGACAGGCTGCCGGTGCCGCCCGAAGACACCGCCCGCTCCGCGACCGCGGCGCGATGACGCAGCCGACGGCATCCCGGAGCCCCTCGATGGCCAGCCCCCCCTCCCGTCCAGCGGCGCCGCCCGCCGCGAAACCCGCACCCTGATGCCTGACGACGGACCCCCATCCCGGGTGCTGGCGACGGCGGTCGCCGTGAGTGGCGAAATGCTCTTGGCGGCGCTGGCGCTGTTCGCCATGGACGGCTTGGCGCACCTGCGGCTGAGCGCGCCGGAATTCTTCGCCGGCTGGGCGGCGTGGCCCGCCTGCCGGCTGGCCGCCGGAGGCCTGCGCCGCTGGCGCGCGACGCCCCCGTGGCTGCCCCGGCTGGTGGAGATGGCGGTGCCCGGCCTGGTGTTGAACGAGATCGACGCCCGCGCCGGCTCCCATCTCACGCTGACGGAGACGGCGTACGCGGTCGGTCTGACTGCCATCTTGGTCCAGCTGTGGCGCCTCTGGCTGCGCGCGGCGGCGGCGCGCGGGCTTCGGGTCGCCCCCGAGGCGTGCCGGCTGCTGTTGGTGGGCGCCGCAGGGTTCGGCGTGACATTGCCGCTGTTCACCGACTGCCTCGTGGGCGGGGTGGACGCACGCTGGTACGCGTGCATGTTGGGCGATTTCGTCGCCCAATGGCGGGCGGGCATCTTCCCCGTTTTCCTCGGCCAGGGGGAACTGGCCTACAACGGAGCGGTGCACCCGTTTCGTTCGGCGCCGTTTTTTCAATACCTCGGCGGCGCTTGGGATACCCTGACGTTCCACACTCTGACCCCGATCGCCCTGCAGCATCTGACGGCCGTCACGGTCGCGATGGGCGGGGCGCTGGGCATTTACCTGGCCCTCGCGGCGCTGGCCCCGCGCCGGCGCTGGACCGCCGCGTTCGTGGCGGTGATTTATGTGACGAGCCCCGCGTTGCTCGCGCCGCTCTACCTCGCGGACCAGTACATGACCTTTATGACCGTGGCGACGATGCCCGCGGTGCTCTACGGCAATCTGCGGCTCTTTCACCCTGACGGCAGTCGCGCCTGGCCGTGGCTGGCCGCGGGCCTGGCCCTGGTCTGGCTCTGCCATCCGCCGGTGGCGATTCTGTGCACGTTGGCCACGGCGGTGCTCCAGGGCGGCCGGTTGTTACTGGATGGCGCGGAAGAGGGGGCGTGGTGGTGCGCGCTGGGCGGGGTGGTGCTGTTCCTGCTCTTGAGCTGCTTCTATTTTGTCTCGATGGCCGAGGTGCCGTCGCCGTTGCAGCCATCGGTCCGGCTGACCGTCCTGCAGATGGCCGGCGCCGCCCTCGCGCTCGCCGGCATGGCCCGGGGCGTCGTGTGGCGGCAGCCGGCGGGCTGGCTGGCCCTGCTGGCGGGCGGCGCCCTGCTGGGGTACGCCCGGCCGGCGTGGTTGGGGGCGGCGATCCTCGCCACGGCGGTCGCGGCGATCGCGGTCGCGATCGTGCGGCGGCGCGGAGGCGAGCCTCGGGCCCATGGCTGGATCATCGTCACCGGCTCCCTCGTGCTCGCCGGGGGTCTCACTCCGCTGGTCTGGCGCGTGGGCGTTCCGCCGGAGAATGCGGATGCGCTGCGTCT
>Ga0335071_10006114_pt1 | contig 12449 bp, 10 predicted proteins | sample Lox_Sample_15_FD_206724 | JGI IMG/M metagenome (GOLD analysis project Ga0335071, IMG submission 206724) | Soil microbial communities from Loxahatchee National Wildlife Refuge, Florida, United States - Lox_Sample_1.5 | ecosystem: Environmental > Terrestrial > Soil > Wetlands | place: USA...
GATGCTGCCTTTTAGCGTCTTGGTAAAGGTGATTTGCGCGACCGGCGGGCTCGCCTGCGGAGAAGCCGTACCGCTACTCGCAAGCAGGGCCAAGCAGGCCGCGACCCAGGCAAGGCGTTTGACCTTACGGACGTCGGAGCAGACTGTAATGGCGAAGAACCTCGTTATCCGACCCACACCTGACGCTCGCCGGCCCCTCCCCACGTTGCGACCCGGCCCGTAGAACAGCGCCCGCGCTACTTTTCCTGCGTGAGCGCCTGCAGTTCCCTTTCTTCGATGTCGAAATTGGCGTAGACATGCGAAACGTCTTCGTGATCTTCCAACTCCTCCATCAGCCGCAGCATCTGGTCAGCCTGCTTGCCCGTAACCTTCACGTAGTTCTGCGGCACCATGGAGACTTCCGCGGCCGCAGGGATAATAGACGCGGCCTTGAGATGGTCTACCACCTTGTGCAAGGTGTCCGGCGCGGAGAAGATTTCCCAGTTGCTGCCGTCATCATTCATGTCGTCGGCGCCGGCCTCGGTAATCAACTCCAGCAATTGCTCCTCATTCGCCTTGCTCTTCTCGACTACGATGTAGCCCCGCTTGTGGAACATCCAGGCCACGGAAGCTCCAAATGCGCCGCCGTGCTTCGCAAAAATGTGGCGAATCTCCGAGGTGGTGCGGTTCTTGTTATCCGTGGTCACTTCCACAATCATGGCCACGCCGCCTGGCCCGTAGGCTTCGTACACCGCCTCCTCAATGATCGTGCCGGGTAACTCGCCGGTGCCTTTCTGAATGGCGCGTTTAATGTTGTCCGCCGGCATGTTCTCCGCTTTGGCGGCCTGGATGGCTGTCCGCAAGCGGGGATTGGCGTCCGGGTCGCCTCCGCTGATGCGGGCTGCCACCGAAATTTCCTTGATGATCTTGGTGAAAATCTTACCCCGACGGGCGTCCGCGGCCCCTTTCTTGTGCTTAATCGTCGCCCACTTGGAATGGCCAGACATAGAAAAATCGTCCTTTCATTTCATCGTTACCTTGCTCCCGGTGGCAACCTCCGCGCCAAGTGCAAGATTGCGCGAGAATGACGATAACTCAGAAACAGGCTTAACACAAGCCCGCACGTCACGGCCCCGATCAGTCGATAGTGGAGCAGAGGGTGGGCAAGTCGCGCGGCGTGATTGAGGGCAAGGGCTTGTCGTTCGGCAGGTTGGGCGTTTGAAGGAATTTGGGCAGGGGTGGTAGAGATTGCACCCGCGCGGTGGGAAAGTCGGGTTAGACTCGGGGCATGCGCAAACTCGACAAGCCCTCGCCTACAGAATCCCCGCTGCTATTTAGCATTGACCCGGAGCCGGCTCCGGAAAGGCTGACCGCCCTGGGGGGGATACCGCTATTGGTGCAGGCCTTTCGCTCGCTGGGGCTGCCGGCCAGCGTGCAACGGCATGTGCGCGTCAAGGAGCGGCAACGCGGCTACGACGAAGCGACGATGGTGGAGAGTTTTGTGGTGCTGAACGCGGCGGGGGGAGAGTGCCTGGAAGACTTCGGGCCCTTGCGCGCGGACGTCGGTTTAGCCGAATTGCTGGGGCACGAGATTCCTTCGCCGGAGGCGGCGCGAAAGTTTTTGTATCAGTTTCACGACGGGGAGCGGATCGAGGCGGCGCAGGAGCAACGGCCCTTGGGGCAGGTGGCCTACATTCCGGGCGAGAATGCAGCGTTGCAAGGGTTGGGGGAAGTCAACCGCGACCTGCTGCAGGAGTTGGGCCAGCGCTGTTCGGAGCAGAAGATCGCCACGGTGGATGAGGATGCGACGATCATCAGCAGTCGCAAGCGCGAGGCCTTACCCACCTATGAAGGTGAGCGCGGCTATCAGCCGATGCTGGCAGTGTGGGCGGAGACCAACGTGGTGTTAGCGGAGGAATTTCGCGACGGCAATGTGCCGGCGCTGATGGACCCGTTGAACGTAGCGAAGCGGGCTTTTGCCGTTCTGCCACCGACGGTGGAGACGCGGTATTTTCGCGGCGATTCGGCCTGTCATGAATGGCGATTGGTGAACTGGTTGCGTGATGAGAAACGGGAAGAAGGGCCGCCGGGCTTCATCGGTTTTGCCCTCAGTGCGCGGATGAGCGAGGGATTGCATGCGGCGCTGTTAGCGGTTCCGAAGGAAGCTTGGGAGGCGGAGGGGGAAGATGCCGACGTCATCCGGGAGTGTGCGGAGGTGGTCTATGTGCCCAGCGAAAAGACCGAGAAGAAAGATCAGCCGCCTCTGCGCTATGTCGGGCTCCGGTTGCGGAAGCGGCAAGGGGAGCTGTTCGCCGACGGCACGGGGGTGAAGCACTTCGCGGTGGTGAGTAATATCTGGGAATGGTCGGGGCCGCGCCTGCTGGAGTGGCAGCGGCAGAAGGCTGGCACCATCGAGATCGTCCATGATGTGCTCAAGAACGAGTTGGCGGCAGGGGTGCTGCCGTGTGGTCGATTCGGAGCCAATGCGGCGTGGCTGCGCCTGGCGGTTCTGGCGCACAACGTGATGACGGCGCTGAAGCGGCTGGCCCTGCCGCCCGAGTTGTTGTCGGCGCGCCCGAAGCGCCTCCGCTTCTTGATCTTCAACACGGCGGGGCGGCTGGTGCATCATGCTCGCCAGACGGTGCTGCGCTTGGCGGCAGCACGCGAGCGCCTGGTGGAGTGGATCGAGGCGATGCAAAGTCTGCCCGTTCCAGCGCCCAGTTGAAGGAGGCGTCCTTATCGACGGATTTGTGAGGTGTCTTTTGCCGCGAGGCTGATCAGGGAGGTAGAAGTATGCCTCGAAAGCTGCCCTGATAGCCCTCGCCCACCAACCCGAGGTCTCGGAGAGCGGAGGGTCTCTGAACCCCTCCCCGCGAAGGGACAACCGAGCCTCCCTTTCCCGACCCCGCCGACCTCTCCCCAGCTCCCAATGCCGCTATCGACGGATTGGGGTCACAGCGTGTCAAGCCCACCGGCCGCCTCAGGACACCATTGTAAGAGGCTTGTAATATTAGCGATCGGACGTTAGACTTTTAGTGGGCCCGTTAGGCCCGCAATCACCACCCTTGAAGGTCAGGTTAGGTACAGGAGCCGAGGGGAGCGCGGCGTGCTGTCTAGTGAGCCCGGGCCGGTGGACGACGAAATGTCGGCCGCCCGCATCAATTACTACTATGAATCCATCTACTGTGAATCCATAGGGGAGAGAACCGGAGCTGCATGAGACAACACGGCGAGGCAGAATCTGACTCTCACCGAGAACGGCGTAGGCTGACTTGTCTTGAAGTCGGCGTGGACCTTCCAGGAGCCATTCAGCGTACGGTTGACCACCTGCTTTCCTCGCAAGCTCCGGAAGGATATTGGGTGGGAGAACTGGAAGCCGACACCACCCTGGAATCTGACTACATCTTCTTCCTTTACATCGTTGGCAAACTGGACAGCCGCCGTCGCGCCAAGCTGGCCAACTATATCCGACGCAAGCAGTTAGCAGATGGGGGCTGGAACATCTACGCCGGTGGGCCTTCGGACTTGAATGCCACGGTGAAAGCGTACGTGGCGCTGAAGCTGGCGGGCGATTCCCCCACCGCCTCGCACATGGCCCGTGCCCGCTTCCAGATTCATGACCTCGGCGGCGTGGAGGCCACCAACTCGTACACCCGGCTCTATCTTGCTTTAGGCGGCGTGCTGCCTTGGTCATATGTTCCCGCCATTCCGCCCGAATTGATTTTGCTGCCCTCCTGGTTCTTCCTGAATGTCTATTCAATGTCCTCCTGGACGCGTGCGATTGTAGTGCCTTTAATGCTCGTTTACGCCTCCAAGCCGCGCTGGGATTTGCCGCCGGAGGTGGGGGTCACGGAACTCCTGCGCGATCCGTCCGGTCGCATCCCGGCGTTCGCGTGGGACCATAAGCTAGTAAGTTGGCGCAATTTCTTTCTTGCCCTGGACCGCGTCTTCAAGCTGCACGAAGCGCTTCCCTGGAAGCCGTTCCGTCGCTGGGCTCTGCGACGCGCCAAGCAGTGGATGCTGGAGCATCTGGAGCGCTCCGAGGGCCTGGGAGCAATCTACCCGGCCATGGTGAACTCCATCCTGGCGTTGCGCGCGTTGGGCTACTCCGCCGACGATCCGCTCACCGCACGGGAGATCGGGTATCTGGCTGATTTTGAGATTGAAGAGAGCGACACGCTGCGCATGCAGCCGTGCGTCTCCCCCGTATGGGATACGGCCGTCGCCCTGTTCTCACTGGAAGAGGCTGGCTTGCCGCCCGACCACCCCGCGCTCATTAAAGCTGCCACTTGGTTGTTGGACCGGCAGGTATTGGGCGGCGGCGATTGGCAGGTCAAAAACCCAGGCGTCGAGCCCGGCGGCTGGGCGTTCGAGTTCCGCAATGACCACTATCCCGACGTCGATGACACGGGCTTTGTCCTAATGGCATTGCAACGCGTTGCCTACCCGGACCGCGCGAGAATGGAAGAAGCTCTGCGCCGGGGCACCGCCTGGGTGCTCGCGATGCAGAATAGCGATGGCGGATGGGGAGCGTTTGACCGAGAGAACACCTCCGCCTTCCTCACCCGCGTGCCTTTTGCCGATCACAACGCCATGATTGATCCGTCCACCGGTGATGTCACCGGCCGCGTGCTGGAGTATTTGGGCCGCCTCCATTGGCCGACTTCCGACGCGAGAGTTCGACGGGCGGTCGAATTTCTCCGGCGCGATCAGACGGCCGAAGGACCATGGTACGGCCGCTGGGGAGTCAATTATATCTACGGAACCAGCGGTGCCCTCCGCGCCCTCGAAACCGTCGGGCTGCGGCACAGCAGCGGATCTCAGCGGGCGTCGGCCTGGCTCCAAAGCGTACAGAACCCGGACGGGGGCTTTGGCGAATCCTGCGCTTCCTACGACGATCCCACGCTGAAAGCCTTGGGGCCAAGCACGCCCTCCCAGACTGCCTGGGGTCTGATCGGACTGCTTGCCGCCGGCGAGGTCTCTGACCCCGCGATCGCGCGTGCCATTTCCTACTTGCTGGAACGGCAGCGCGAAGATGGAACGTGGGACGAAGAGCCGTTTACGGGGACAGGCTTTCCGCGCGTGTTCTACCTGAAGTACCACTATTACCGCAATGTCTTCCCGCTCTATGCCCTTGCCCACTACCGCAATGTGCAGGCGGATGCGCCGGAGTTTGCCGTGCGGCGATTCACCCCGTCAGAATTCCCGTCGAAGAATGGCCATGGGAGGCGCGGGTGAGATTTCCGCTTAGCATGACCGTTCGTCTGGGCAAGTACATCGCCGGGAAGCGGCTGCGCGGCATCGAGAAGTTCCCCCTCGTACTGATGCTCGAGCCGTTGCACGCCTGCAATTTGACCTGCACCGGTTGTGGCCGGATTCGCGAGTATAAGGAAACCATCCGCGACCAAATCAGTGTGGAGCAGTGCCTGCGGGCTATCGACGAGTGCGGCGCTCCCATTGTCTCGATCTGCGGGGGCGAGCCGATGATCTACAAGCCCCTCGCCGAACTGGTGCGTCAAATTCTGAAGCGCGGCAAGCACATTTACCTCTGCACCAACGGGATGTTCATCCAGCGGCGGCTGCAAGAATTTAAGCCCACCTCGCGTTTCTTCTTCAACGTCCACCTGGATGGCATGGAGGAGACCCACGATCTTTGCGTCGAGCGCAAGGGCGTGTTCCGCCAGGCCGTAGAAGGGATTCGCGCCGCGAAGGCCGCCGGTTTTATGGTCTGCACCAACACCACAATTTACCAGCAGACCGATCTGCACGAGATCGCCGAGTTATTCCAGTATCTCGAAAAAATGGGGGTGGATGGCCACACCATCGCCCCCAGCTACTCCTATGCCGCCGTGCAGCAAAAAGAAATTTTTATGTCACGGCAGCAAATCCAGGAGAAGTTCCGCGAGGCCACCGCGTTGCTGAGCAAGTACGCCCTCATGACCTCGCCCATATACCTCGACTATCTCCGCGGGGAGCGGGAAGACCTGATGTGCACCGCTTGGGGCAATCCCACTTACAACCCGCGCGGCTGGAAGGCTCCCTGCTATCTGATCACCGACGGGCACCACGCCACCTACAAGGAATTCCTGGAAAACACCCCTTGGCAGAACTACGGCCGGGGTCGCGATCCCCGGTGCGAAGACTGCATGGTGCACGTCGGCTATGAGCCCTCCGCCGTGCTGGGGGCGAACCGCCGGCTTGCCGATACCTGGCGGTTGCTCAAGTGGCAACTTTCAGACCGGCCGAAGGCCCATACTCCTAACCATCCAACCGTGCCATGCGCTCCCTTGTCACCGGCGCCAACGGATTCGTCGGAAACCACGTAGCCCGCTGCCTGCTCCAGCAAGACGAGCAGGTCCGCGTGCTGGTTCGCCCGCAGAGCGATTTGCGCGTCCTGCGCGGCCTCCCCGTGGACTTTGTTTACGGAGACCTGCGTGACCCAGCCTCGCTTGCGTCGGCCGTCGCCGGCGTGCAGCGCGTCTACCATGTCGCCGCTGACTACCGGCTGTGGGCGAAGCATCCCCAGGAAATCTACGATGCCAATGTAACGGGTACTCGTAACCTGCTGGCCGCCGCGCACCGAGCTGGTGTCGAGCGCGTCGTTTATACCAGCAGTGTGGCGTGCCTGGTCCCGCCTCATCCTCAAACCCTGCCGGACGAACGAACCGCGTTGCGCTTGGCGGACATGATTGGGCACTACAAACGTTCGAAGTGGTTGGCGGAACAGGAAGCCTTGGCCGCCGCGGGCGCCGGGCAGGCCGTGGTGATTGTGAATCCCACCACGCCCGTGGGGCCGGGCGATTGGAAACCGACGCCCACCGGCCGCATCATCGTGGATTTTCTCAATGGCGGCATGCCCGCGTATGTGGATACGGGACTGAACTTCGTCGCGGTCGAGGACGTAGCCAGGGGCCATTACCTCGCGGCCGAATGCGGCAAATCGGGTGAGCGGTATTTGCTTGGTGATCGCAATCTAAGTCTGAAGCAGCTACTTGACATTCTGGCGCGGCTCAGTGGACGACCCGCACCCCGGCTGCGCCTGCCGCATGCCGTCCCATTTGTTGCCGCCTTGGCCGACACACTGATAACACGGCTCAGTGGCCGCGCGCCCCGCATCCCGCTGGAAGGTGTGCGCCTGGCCCGGCATAACATGTTTGTGGATTGCACGAAGGCTGGCCGCGAACTAGGTTTTCAGCCGAGCTCGCTCGAAGCCGCTCTAGACCGCGCCATCCGCTGGTACAGCGACAACGGTTATCTGCGGGAACCACTTAGGGAACCCGGCAACTCTAACTAAGGTGTGACGGCCCCAAGACGGCACAAGAGGTTCAGCCAATCGCGGAAATGCGGGCACTCCGGGTGAACATCGATATTATGTCTGAATTTGAACATTTTGGACCGACGTTGTGACCGCTTGAGGACTTTTCGACCCGACTCTATGTCACTTTGGTCTTGCTTCGGGCCGCGGTTCTGAACTGATGAACACCGCCCTGGTAGTCTTCGCTATACGAGAGGAGTTCGCGCCGTGGCGGCGGTGTCACCGTTTCCGTTCCGTGGCGGGATTGCCTTACCCTGCGTCCGTGGCCGGGGTGGGCTCTACGCAAGTGTACGCGACCCTCATGGGGGCGGGCTCGCGAGCCGCTGGTCGGATCGCTGATCTCACCCGGCAAGTAGCCCCATCGCTTGCCATTGTGACCGGAGTCGCCGCCGGGCTCCGGCCGGAGTGGCGTTCCGGGGATATGCTGGTGGCGCGCGAGGTGCGTAGTGAGGACGAGGGGACGGGAATTGCCGCGGACGGGCACCTGCTCGAATGCGCGTTGCGTTGTGGAGCGAAGCCGGCCAGCACCCTGATAACGGTGCCCCACGTCCTTCGCAGCGTGAAAGAGAAGGCTTGCCTTGCCGGGGTTGCGGACGCGGCGGATATGGAGAGCCTGCCCTTAATGCAGCACTGGTCCGCCAACGGTGTGCCCGCCCTCGCGCTGCGCGTCATCTTGGATCCGGTGGATATGCCCATGACCTGCGACTTTGAAGCGGCCATGGACGCACACGGCCAAATCCGCCGGCGCCGTCTCGCCGCCCAATTACTCCGCCAGCCCCGGCTCCTGCCCGGCTTCGTCCACCTTGCCCGCCGCAGCCGTCATTGCCTGGGGATTCTGGCGCGGTTCCTGGATAACCTGTTTGCGCAACTTGCCCTAGTAGAGGTCAGCGAACCTGAGCCATGACTCTCACGGTTGCTGGCAGAGGCGAAGGAGCCGGCGTCACATAGACACAGCGCGTCCGACTTGACTTAACTCGTTCGCACAAGGTATCTTAGTGGTTCGACTTTGGAAATCCAAGCAGGGAGCATTGCGTCTTGAAACGTACTTATCAACCGAACCGCCGTCGCCGCGCGAAAACGCACGGCTTCCGCATTCGTATGCAGACTCCGGGGGGGCGCAATGTTTTGCGGCGTCGCCGTCAGAAGAGCCGCCATCGTCTAACTCCCTAAAGAGATCGTTTGACCTCGCACGCATTCCCCAAGATTTTCCGGCTGCTACGGCGAAGCGAATTTCGACGAGTATACGACGAAGGGCAGCGCCGTAGCGCGTCACTATGCACGGTCTTTTTCCGTCCCAATGGATTACCGCACTCGCGCCTGGGCATCACCACGCCGGTACGCCTGGGCACGGCGGTAAGGCGCAATCGGCTGCGGCGGCGCGTGCGCGAGGTCTTTCGGCTGAACCGGGCGAGTCTGCCTGGCGGCTGGGATTTGCTGGTCAACCCGCGAGAAGCGCTGGGGAAAGTCCCTTTTGCCACGCTGCAACGGGAACTGCTGCGGTTGTTCCCCCCGCAGCCGCCTCCACCTCCGGCGTCGTGAGGACTGCGTATGGCGCGGGCGCGGCGGCCAGATATATTGCGCCACAAATCACTTTCGGACGTACGCTGAAGCTCCTAGGGTTGGGAGCGATTCGCTTTTACCAAGCCTGTATCTCGCCGGTCTTTCCATCTGCCTGCCGCTACTACCCTTCTTGCTCCGCCTATGCGTTTGAGGCCATCCAAGTCTGGGGGATCGGGCGGGGTGGATGGCTGGCCCTGCGCCGGCTGCTGCGCTGCCGGCCCTGGGGCGGGTTCGGTTACGATCCGGTACCGGAAAGGAAGGAGTCAGAAATTAGAAGCTAGAAGTTAGTAGCTGGGAGCTAGCAGTCTTAATTTCCGAATCCTAGGTTCATCGACTCGCCATGAAACTCGACCAAGAACAACGCGTGATGCTCGCCTTTGCGCTCTCGATACTGATCATGTTCCTTCTGTATCGCAGCTCGGTGTTTAAGGCGCCACCGCCCGAGCCCAAGAGCGCCGCCACCGCTCAATCCGCTTCGCCTAGTGCACTCAAGCAATCCGGCAGCGCCGCCCCATCGGCCTCTGCCGTGCCTGCCGCGCCCGTCACGTTGCCCGTGACGCAAGGGACCGCCCCGGAAGAAATCGTCGTGGAAGGTGCTCTCTATCGCGTCACTTTCTCGACGCAAGGCGCCGTGGTGAAGAGCTGGACCGTGACGAAATATCACGATGCCAACGATCACCCACTGGATTTCGTCAATGCTCCGGCATGTGAGAGTCTGGGTTACCCGATGAGCCTGGAACTACCGAATCCAGCCCTCACCTCGCAGGTGAACAAGGCCATTTACGTCGCCGAAGCGAACCATGAGCAGGTGCATGGCGGCGCGGTGCTGTCCGCTCCCGCCACCCTCAGCTTTACTTACAGCGACGGCCGGGTGCAGGTGAAGAAGCAGTTTTCCTTCGGCGCGGATTATGTCGCGAGAATTGTGGTAAGCGCTTCCGAGGGAGCCAACAATCTACCCTTCGAACTGACCTGGCGGGGCGGATTTGGCGACGTTGCCCAGGTCGGCGCCAGCGACACCTATCGCCAGGCAGTATTCGGCGCGATCGGGGACCTGTCCACGGTGGCACAGGGGAAGGTCAAGGAGCCGCGAACCGTTCCCGCGCCGCTACAGCTCGCCGGGGTTGAAGACAAGTTCTTCGCCGCGATAGCCCTGCCGGCCTCTCCGGAGCAGGTTTCGTTTCGCCTGGAAAGGCAGGAGTGGGCGCCACCCGACTGGACGGAGAAAGAGAAACCCAAGTTCCTTGCTGAGTCCCTGGTGGACGTGCAGGGGAAACCCCTCGATTTCCGGCTCTTCGTCGGTCCTAAGTCTCTGGACGTTCTCAAGGCCGTGAATCCGCCGCTTGACTCCATCGTGGATTTCGGCTGGTTCAGCATCATTGCCAAGCCGCTGTTTATCGCTATGCGTTACATTCACGACCATTGGGTCCACAACTATGGTTGGGCGATCGTCATTCTGACGCTGATCATCACCCTGGCCATGTTGCCGCTGCGGTTCAAGGGCCTGCGTTCCGCGCAGGAGATGCAGAAGGTCGCACCCATCATCAAGGGCATTCAGGACAAGTACAAGAATTACAAGTTCAACGATCCGCGCAAGGCAAAGATGAACGAAGAAGTGATGAAGGTCTACAGCGAGCACGGCATCAATCCCCTGGCCAGTTGCTTGCCCATGGTGCTGCAATTGCCCTTCCTCTACGGTTTTTACCGCGTGCTTGACCTGGCCATTGAGTTGCGCCATGCGCCGTGGATGGGGTGGGTGACGGACCTCTCGGCGCCGGACCGGCTGCATCTGCTGGGCTTTTCCATTCCGGTACTGGTAATCCTGATGACCGTCGCCTCGTTCATCCTGCAGCGCATGACACCCATGACCGCCGCCGATCCCAGCCAGCAGCGCATGATGATGCTGATGCCGTTGATGTTCGCATTTATGTTCTTCCGCCTGCCGAGCGGCATGGTGCTTTATTGGTTCACCAGCAGCGTGGCGCAGATCGTGCAGCAGCTTTTCCTCAACCGTCGCATGCCGCCGCCGGCGCCACTGCCTGTTCCCCGCAAACCGGTGGAGGCGAAGAGGTGACGCATGCAGGATGATAGCTCCGCTGCCGCATCTCCAAATGGAGCCCCCCATGCTGGCAGCGAATTTGATAAGTATCTTGACGCGCTACGGTCGTTCCTCCGAGTCTTGATCGCGGAGGGCCGATTCGCGCTGAAGTTCGCCGTGGTCGAGGCGGAGTCGGAAGCCTACGATCCGGAAGCGCCTCTTTACGTGGTGGACTTCTCCGGGGCGGACGCCGATCTGCTGTTGGAAAAGAACGCCGCCCTGCTACAGGCGTTCGAACACGTCGCCCTGAAAGCGATTCACCTGGACGAGGACCACACGCATCGGATCGTTTTCGATTGCCAGGATTGGCGCCAAACCCGCCTGGAAGAATTGCGGCTCATGGCGCAGGTGGCGGCGGACCGAGTGATCGAGACCGGCGCGCCCTTTGCGCTCAACCCCATGCCTCCCAGCGAGCGCCGCGTGGTCCATTTGGCTTTGCGCGACCAGCCCCGGGTGCGAACCGAGAGCGAAGGCCGGGGCGCCGACCGGCAAGTGGTCATCCGCCCGGCAAAGTGACGCCGCGTTGTTGCGGACCCACCAGTCTGATCTGACGTTCATCCGGTCGCCAGTCGGCGATCACCCGATCTCCCGATGCCCAGCGAAGACACAATCGTAGCCATCTCTACCCCTCCGGGCCGCGGCGGACTGGGAGTGGTGCGCCTCTCCGGACCGCGTGCGATCGAAATTTCGAGCCAACTCTTGCAAGTTCCCCAACTTGAGACCCAACGCGCCACGGTCGGCACGTTTTGCGAGCGGCCCTCGGGACGCGTACTCGACCAAGTGGTGGTGACCTGCTTCCGCGCGCCACATTCCTACACGGGCGAAGATGTGGTGGAGGTCTCTTGCCACGGTGCTCCCGTGGTCCTGCGGCACTTCGAAGCGTGTTGCGTGGCGCAAGGAGCACGGCTGGCGGAACCCGGTGAGTTCACCCTGCGGGCCTTCCTCAAAGGCCGGATTGACTTGACCCAGGCGGAGGCGGTGCGCGACCTGATCGATTCGCAGACGCTCTATCAGGCTCGCGTGGCCGCGCAGCAGCTCGAAGGATCACTCTCCAAACGCTTGCGGCCGCAGAAGCAGACGTTGGTCGAGTTGATCGCCCGGCTGGAAGCAGGCGTTGACTTCGCCGAAGACGACGTGAGCGTGATCGAGTGGCAGGAAATCGAGCGGCGGCTCGCGCAAATTATCGCCGACTTGGAAAAGCTGGCGGCGGGCTACGCCTACGGCCGGGTGGTGCGCGAAGGGTTGACGTTGGCCATCATCGGCCTGCCCAACGTGGGGAAATCCAGCCTGTTCAATTGCCTGCTGAATCAGGAGCGCGCCATCGTCACGCCCGTGCCCGGAACCACGCGCGATCTGGTGGCGGAGACAGCCAATCTCAACGGCATTCCTCTGCGCCTGGTGGATACGGCGGGGGTGCGCGAGACTATCGATGAGGTCGAGAAGCTCGGGGTCGAACGCACCTTGTCCGCCATCGCCGATTCGGATTTGCGCCTGCTGGTC
>Ga0335071_10006115_pt1 | contig 12449 bp, 8 predicted proteins | sample Lox_Sample_15_FD_206724 | JGI IMG/M metagenome (GOLD analysis project Ga0335071, IMG submission 206724) | Soil microbial communities from Loxahatchee National Wildlife Refuge, Florida, United States - Lox_Sample_1.5 | ecosystem: Environmental > Terrestrial > Soil > Wetlands | place: USA: Florida...
ACGGTGACCGAGGCGGTGATCACCGTTCCTGCCTACTTCAACGACGCACAGCGGCAAGCTACCAAGGACGCGGGAAAGATTGCCGGACTTGATGTGAAACGCATTGTGAACGAGCCGACTGCGGCCGCGCTGGCCTATGGGCTCGACAAGAAGAAGGATGAGACGATCGCCGTTTACGACTTCGGCGGCGGGACATTTGATATTTCCATTCTCGAAGTGGGCGAGGGCGTGATTGAGGTGAAGGCCACCAACGGCGACACTCACCTGGGCGGCGATAACCTCGACCAGCGGATCGTGGACTGGCTGATTGCCGAGTTCAAGAGCGAGGAAGGGCTGGACCTGACTTCGAAGGGTAACGAAATGGCGCTGCAGCGGCTGAAGGATGCCGCCGAAAAGGCCAAGATCGAGTTGTCGACGACGGTTGAAACCGAGATCAACCTGCCTTTCATCACCGCCGACGCGAGCGGTCCGAAGCACCTTGTGCGTAAACTCACGCGCTCCAAGTTCGAACAGATGGTTGAGGACCTGGTCGAGCGCTCCGTTGAGCCGTGCAAAAAATGCCTGGCCGATGCGGGCGTCAAGACCAGCGACATCGACGAGGTGGTGCTGGTGGGCGGACAGACTCGCATGCCGCGCATTCAGGAGTTGGTGAAGAAGCTTTTCGGCAGGGAGCCGCACCGGGGCGTGAATCCGGACGAGGTAGTGGCTGTGGGCGCGGCCGTGCAGGCGGGCGTGCTGGCCGGTGAGGTCAAGGACCTTCTGCTGCTGGACGTGACTCCGCTTACGCTGTCGATCGAGACTCTGGGCGGCGTGGCGACGACCATGATTCCGCGCAACACCACCATCCCGACGAAGAAGACCGAGACCTTTTCGACCGCGGCCGACAACCAGACCGAGGTGGAGGTGCACGTGCTGCAGGGCGAACGCCCACTGGCCGTCCAGAACCGCACCCTGGGCAAGTTCAAGCTGGGCGGCATCATGCCGGCGCCGCGCGGGATTCCGCAGATCGAGGTCACCTTCGATATCGACGCCAACGGCATTCTGAACGTGACGGCCAAGGACAACGCCACCGGCAAGGACACGCGCATTACCATCACTTCGAGCTCGGGCCTGAGCAAGGAAGAGGTGGAGAAGATGGCCAGAGAGGCCGATGCCCACGCCACAGAGGATAAGGAGCAGCGCGAGAAAATCGAGGCGCACAACCAGCTCGACTCGATGGTCTACAACATCGAGAAGATGCTAAAGGAGAGCGGCGACAAGGTAGCCGCCGCCGACAAGACCGACGTGGAGGCGGCGCTGGCCGATGCCAAGAAGGCTCTGGAAGGCTCGGCATCGACCGCGGAGATGAAGGCGGCGCACGAAAAGCTGACCCAGGCCAGCCACAAACTGGCCGAGGCCATGTACAAGGCCAGTGCGGCGCAAGCAGCAGCGGGTGGAGCTGCTTCAGGCGGGGCCGCGCCGGGCGGCGCTGCACCGGGCGGGGAAGCCGGAGCCGCGGGCGGCAAGAAGGAAGGCGAAGTGATCGACGCCGAGTACGTGGACGTGGATGAGAAGAAGAGCTGAGCGGAGTGAGCGCAGTTAGCGGTGCTAGCGGAGTTAGCATTCGGGGTGGGCGTAAAACGCTCACCCCGATCTTGTACCTGAGCCTGAATGTCGAGCGGTTCGGCGTTGCAGCATAATGGGGGAGAGTGAAGATTAGAAGCTCTTTGGCTTGAATGACCGCAAAGAGCGATCGGATTGCACGGACGCAAACATGGCGACGACGACGAACAAGGATTATTACGCGACCCTCGGCGTGAAGAAGACGGCCACGCAGGAGGAGATCCGCAAGGCCTTCCGCAAGGCCGCGCGCAAGTACCACCCGGACGTGAACCCGGGGGACAAGCGGGCCGAGGAGCGGTTCAAAGAGATCTCCGAAGCCAACGACATTCTGAGCGACGAGAAGAAGCGGAAGATTTACGACCAGCTCGGGTTCTATTCTGACAACATCGACCCGGCGGCGGCCGAAGCCTATGCGCGGCAGCAGGCGGGAGGCGGGCGGGGGCCGGTGGATTTTGGCGGCTTCGATTTTTCCGGGTTCCAGGGGGGCTTCGGCCACGAGCACCCGGGCGCCGAGGGGGGACAATCGGCCTGGGGCAGCTTCAAGGACATCTTCTCCGGGATCTTTACCGGGGCGCAGCATCCGCAGCAGCGGCAGCCGCGCGGGCCGCAACCGGGATCGGACCTTGAGTACCAGGCGACGGTCGACTTCTGGACCGCGATCCGGGGTGGCCAGGCGCGCATTCAAGTCAACAGGCATGAGACCTGCCCCACCTGCCACGGGCAGGCGCATACGGGCGGCACAACCCAGTGCCCGGAGTGCGACGGCACCGGCCAGGTGACGCAGATGGGCGGGCGGATGAAGTTCAACCTGACCTGCCCGCGCTGCAACGGAACGGGACACATTTCGAACACGTGCACGACCTGCCATGGCGAGGGAACCGTGAGCCGGTCGGAGACGGTAGAGTTCCGCATCAAGCCGGGCACGCGCGACGGCCAGCGGATTCGGCTGCAGGGCAAGGGCAACGCCGGAGCGAATGGCGGGCCGGCCGGCGACCTGTTCCTAATTGTCCGCACCGGCACGCACCCGGTCTTCAAGCGGGTAGGCGACGACATTCTGCTGACGGTTCCGGTAACGGTGGCCGAGGCCTCGCTGGGCGCCAAGGTTGACGTTCCGACAATCGACGGCCGCGCGCAGTTGAAGATTCCTCCCGGCACGCAAAGCGGACAAAAGCTGCGGATGCGCGAACGGGGCGTCGAAAGCGCGCAGAACCCGGGCCAGCGCGGCGACGAAATTGTGACTGTGGAGGTGACCGTGCCGCACCTCAACGACGAGCGCAGCCGCGAGATCATGCGCGAACTGGCGCGGTTGAACCCTGCCGATCCGCGGGCGAAGCTGTTTGAGAAGGTGTGAAGGGTAGGGACTAGGGACTGAGGAAGAAACTCGAACGGTTCAGTATATTGAACGATCGGGAACGATGATGGCTACGAAACGAAAGTCCAAGGGCGCATACATGATCTCGGCCGTCGCCGAGATGTACGAGATTCATCCGCAGACGCTGCGGCTCTACGAGCGCGAAGGGCTGCTGAAACCGTCACGCACCGAAGGCAACACGAGGCTCTATACCGACGAGGATCTGGAGCGGCTGGAATTCATCCTGAATCTCGCCCGCGACCTCGGCGTGAACATCGCCGGCATCGCCATCATCCTCCAGATGAGGGAGCGCATGGAAGAGATGAACCGGCAGATGCAGAGTTTTGTGGAATACGTGCGAAGCGAAATGCTATCGCGCTTTCAAAGTGCCGCGCCGCCAAGCTCTGCCGGCGCGATTGTGCCGATTCGCAAGCCTGTTGTGCCGCCGCGGGTGGCTACGCGCAGGCCCTGAGTCTGCGATTCCGTCAGACCGTTTTTAGCCCTCGAAAGCGTTGTGGTTTCCCACCCTTCGTCCGCCGCTACGAAGGATGGGGCACGGGCGCTTTCACGGGAATGTGGTGGTGGGTTCCCCACCCATCGCTTCGCAATGGATGGGGCACGGGGAATGTGGAATCAGTTCTTCAATTCCTCGATATTGACGATTTTTCCTTCCCGATCGCGCATGCGCACCTTGCCGTCTTCGGCGAGCTCGAAGCGGCCATTTCTCCAGCTAATCCGGCGCTTGATATAACTGGCGGCCCACACCGTAAAACCAAGCGCGTCGCGCACGGCGTAGAGCCACGGGCGTCGCAGGCATTCCGGATCCCGGACCACGCCCCAGCCAATCACAAGCGACTCGATCGTTCGATTGACAACGGACCAGACGAGCACGGCCGCCCCCAGCCAGGGGTGGCCGAGCATGAGACCTGCGATCAAGGCCAAAATACCGTACGGAACAGCGTAGACCAGACCCGTGCCAAGGTGGCCCAGCGGCCGCGAGCGCCGCGTTCCGGCGGCCCAGCGCAACTGGTGCTGCCACATGCGGCTGAAGCTCATGGGCGGCACCACGTGCGCGATGATGTGCCGGGAGAGAACCACCTCGAATTTTTTAGCGGCGATGAAGTTGCCGATGACGAAATCGTTGGAAAAGTATTCGCCCGTGGCGCGGAATCCTCCGATGGCATCCAGAGCGTCGCGGCGGACGACGATCGTGGGGCCGAGGCCGAACTTCATCCCCTCCATCCAGTTCGCAATCAAGACGCCGGCCGTCATTTCCACGCTCATGCCGATCGAATTCATGAGCGACCAGAAACCACCTACGCTCAAGCCCCGGTAAACGCAGGTCAGCATCCCGACGCCCCCGTGAAGCAGAGGCGGAACCACCTGGCGGAGATAATCCGGGGCGACGATCACGTCGCTGTCGCTGGTGACAAGGATCGTGCCGCGCGCCTTCTCGGCCATGCGGAAGTAGGAATAGGCAGGCGGATTGGGCCACGGAGGCTCGCCGTTCGCCTGAAAGACGACCTCCCGGCTGGGATACCGGGCCGCAACCGCACGAGCCAGCAAAAGAGCCGGGTCGTCGTCGCCGTCGGCCGCAAATAGAATCTCGTAATCCGGGTAGTCCTGCGTGAAGAAGCTTTCGATGTTCTCTTCGAGCTGCGGTTCCATTCCGTGCAGCGGCTTGAGGATCGAGACGAAGGGGAGTTGCTCGTCAGTGAGCGCAGACTCAAACGATTTCTGCCCGCGGGCAATCGAGTGGAAGCGGCGCGCTCCCACGATTGCGAGGCCCAGAAAAACGGTCGAGGAAACAGTGCCGATAACGGCAACAACGGCGATGAGGAATCCAAGCAGATACATATATGGATTAAGGAGTCTCTCTTCTCATCGTAGCCCTTCCATGAGCGGCCAATGAGGACCATTTTTGCGCCGCCCCTGCGGGGCTCGGTCCGGACTAGCGCACCGGACCCAGGACGGCGTGCGCTTTCGCGAACTTGTTTTGGGCAAAATTCGGCTGACCCCTACGGGGTCCTTTTCGGAGGCATCAATCAGCACGTGCTGTCGGAAGCCCGCGCGGCAATGAGGCGGGCAGCAGCCAGCAGATCGTCACAGATAAAGTCGGGCGCAGCGGGGTAACGCTGGTCGCTTCCGCCCGTGCCTGTGCGGAGCAGGATGGAACGCATGCCGCAATCGTTCGCCATTTGAATGTCGCCGGTGCGATCTCCAATCATCCAGCTGCGCTCGAGATCGAGATTCAATTCGCGTTCCGCCTGGAGCACCATGCCCGGGCGCGGCTTGCGGCAGTCGCAGGCGAACTTCAGCTCGGCGCGCTCGCCCTCGAAGCCCTTGTCTGGATGATGCGGGCAGAGATAGATGCCGTCGACGAATGCGCCTTCACGGGCGAGTTCGATCTCCATCCGGTCGTGGATGCGGTTGACGTCGGCCAGCGTGCAGTCGCCGCGCGCGATTACCGGCTGATTGGTGACAACGGCGATGCGGTAGCCGGCGTCGCACAGGATGCGAATGGCCTCGGCAGCGCCCGGGATCAGCCGGAAGCCTTCCGGCCAGCTCAAGAAGGGAATCTCCTCGTTGATGGTGCCGTCGCGGTCGAGGAAGACCGCCGGGCGGGAGACGTCGAGACTCGAAGCGGCGATTCTGCCACTCGCGAGGTCGCGCTCCACGCGATCCAGCCGCTCCGGGGTTCCCGCGTCCTTGATGTACTCCGGGCTGCGGTAGCCATGGAGATGAACGCCACGCTGAAGCAGAAGAGGGAAAACATGCTTGGCGAAGTCAAGGGGAGCAGTGGGCGTCTCAAGGCCGACAAGCGCCGCGGCCTTCATCGCGTAGAGGGCGGCATTCACGCGGTTGGGCAGCACCACGCCCTCCGGATGCGGGTAGCCGTGAATGGCCACGATCCGGCCCTGTTCGTCGGTCTCTACGAGGTCCGAGTCCCAGGGATGGTCGTTTGGATGAAGCAGAAGCGTGGCCTGGGCGCCGCTTGCGGCATGGGCCGCGCAAAGGCGCTTCAGATCCACATTGACCATGGTGTCGCCGTAGAGAACGAGGAACTCCGACGGAAGCTGGGCCAGTGAAGCGATCACCGCGCCTGCTGTGCCCAGCGGAGCGGGCTCGTCGATGCAGACGATTTCGAGGCCCCAGCGGGAACCGTCGCCCGCGAACTCACGGATGGCCGCGGCGCCGTAGCCGCAGAGCAGCGTCGCGCGCCGGATGCCGTGGCGGGCAAGCAATTCGAATTGGTGCGCGAGCAGGGGCTTGCCCGCGATCGGGACGAGCGATTTAGGCAGGCCGCCGGTGCGCGCCGCCAGGCGCGTGCCCTTGCCCCCGGCCAGAATGACTGCTTCCATGGTTTTTGCCTTTTGGACGTGCACTCGGATGAAGATGAGAACGCCAACTCAATTTTACAGGCGGTCGATTTGCGCATCTCCGGTATTCGCAGAGATGCTTGAGCAATCGCTTGAACGAAATGAACCACGTTCGGCAACAGCTTTGAAAGGGCAGGGCTCCAGCCGCGCCGCAAAGTGCGCCGGAATTAGAGGGCTTTAGCCTCTGAGGGATGAGTTCACAGCTCAACATACGGGTCCCTCAGGGCCTAAAGGCCAGGACACCTCATTGGGTCGCCATCGGCACGGCTGAAGCCGTGCCCCTTCAAAACCCCGACGATCCATCGACGCGATTCCAGAAGCAACTGCGACGCACGCAGACCGGGGAGGTTCACCCTTAAAAAAACACCCCGCGCGATGATTGGCGACTCTATATGAACAGGAGAAATGCCCTAAATCCTGCAGGAGACAGGGGTGTCTTCACCGGAGGTTTTCGAGAAGCCTTATGATTTTGCCCAGGTCCGCCTATAAAGTAAAGCAACTTCCTGTTCTTGTTCCGGTAGAGAGCTCGCACTGGTCGAAGTACATCAGGAGGGGGAGCGCTCTCGTTGAGATTCCGTCGCATTTCAAAAACGGCAAGAAGCTCGTTTATTTCGAAGGAAACCTGACCGGCGACCGGGATCTGGTGCGGTATGCGAACAGGTGCTATTACGCCGCAGGCCGGGGGTTGGCCCATTATCCCACGGCGGCTGCCGCCGTTATTCCGCTTGCCGATCTCATTGAGGTCGGCACCTACGATATGCAGCAAAAAGCGGTCACCGTCACCAACCCTGTGCCGTTGCTGGCCTGGTGCGGATGGGAAGAGGTCGATCCCCAGGAACTTGTGGCCACCTTCTGAAAACCTGTTGGTGACATCCCCGGTCCCCAAAGGCGAGGTACCGGGGGCACCCTCGGACTTGTACGGAAGGGAAACCGGGTCTGGGGCTGATTGGACTACAACCCCGAAGGCGGAATGATCCCGTTCTCTTCGATCTCGGGATCGAGTGTGGTCGGGTTGTAGAAGATAATTTTGCTGCCTTCGCTTTCAAAGCGGAAGGGGATTCGGCGCAACTGCCTGAGCGCATGCGTGACCGCCGGATGGCGTTCGGCTGGCGCATAGAGAAGCAGGAAACCGCCGCCGCCCGCGCCCAGAATTTTGCCGCCGATGGCGCCGGCCGCGCGGGCCGCCTCGTACAAGGCGTCGATCTCCGGGCTGGTGATGCCGTTGGAGAGGCTGCGCTTGAGCATCCAGCTCTCGTGCAGGATTTCGCCCACGCCATCGGGGTTGCCGTTTTCGAGCTCATGGCGTACAGCGTGCGCGTGGGCCACGATGCTTTGCATCTTCTCGATGGCGGCGCGCTCCTCGCCAAGAACGCGCGTCTGCTCCTTGAGAATGTCGCCGGCGCTGCGCGTGATTCCCGTGTAGAACATCAGCAGATTGTGCTGGAGCGTTTCAATGGTCGTGGTCCGGCAGATGAGCGGCTCGACCTTGACGGTCCCATCGGGATGGAAGTGGTACATGCGGAAATCGCCGAAGGCGGCGGCAAACTGGTCCTGCTTGCCGATGGGATCGCCGCAGAGATCGATTTCGACATGGCAGGCCTGCTCGGCCAGCAGTTGCGGAGCCGCGTGGCGGCCCTGGAAGGCATAGAGGCCATTCAGGAGCCCGACTGTAAACGAACTGGAAGAGCCGAGGCCGCTGCCCTTGGAAGGAATATCCGCGTGGCTCGTGATCTCAATTCCACGGCGTGGGCCGAGCAGATTGAGACAGTGGCGCACGATCGGATGCTGGATTTCCTCAATGCGGTCCACTTCCTCAGTCCGCGAGTATCCGATGCGGATGCGGTGGTCGAACTTTTGCTGCAGCGTGAGGTATACGTATTTGTCGATGGTGACGCTTATGACGGCGCCGCCATGCTCGCGGTAGAAGCTCTCGATGTCGCTCCCGCCTCCCGCGAAGCTCAGGCGACAGGGTGTCTTACTGATGATCATCTATTTCGCCGCCTGGGCTAGAGCGGATTCTTCGACCGCGCGCTTCAGTTCGACCACGGCGTGGATGAGCGCCGTGTGCGCCACCTCCACAATGCCATACTGATTGACCGCGATGTGGAAGTTGACTTCGCCCATCGTGCGGAGCGGATTCGCGGGGCTGAAGCCGCTCAAGGTGACGATGCGGCAGCCTTTGGCGAGCGCTGCATCGACAGCCTTGAGGATGTTCTTCGATGTTCCTGAGCTTGAGATGGCGAAAAGCACGTCGCCCTTGTGGGCATGAAAGCCGATTTGGCGGGAGAAGACCTCTTCGTAGCCGAAGTCGTTGCCGAGGCAGGTGAGGGCGGCGCCGTCATTGAAGCAGACCGACGGCAGGCCGCCGTTCTTGCTGAAGTCAATGGCCATGTGGCTGGCAATGGCGGCCGAACCACCGTTGCCGATGAAGATCTGCTTTGAGTCCGCCTGGGCTGCGGCCAGGGCCATCTCCAATGTGCGAGCATAAGCCTCGTCGCGGGTAAGCTTTTCCCCGCGCGAGTCGGTGCAGCCCACTGACTCCAGCGCGCTCTGGAGATCTCTGAAATAGGCTTCAATGTACCCGGTCAATCGATTTTCTCCGCTTTGGTTAGTGTACCAATGCGGGGCCGCCGGGGCGATCGAGATCAACCGGGCGGGACTTGGGAGCTTTCTGCTCAAGCCCCCCCTTTCGACGAATCAGGGCAACGGCCGGTCGGTCCAGAGCGTCTTGTCGGCGATTGACTGAACGGGATATAAGCGGCCCGCCAGTTGCTGCTCGACCTGGGTCCGCTTCACGTCCTGGGCCCAGAGCCACTTGCGATTACCCGTTCCCCAGATGCGCGAAAGCTCGTCTTCGCTGATATCGATTTTTGGCGCGTCAGGATAGCAGGATCCCCACAGCAGTGTGGAGCCCTCTCCATGCTGGCCGCATTGAGGGACGACGATCAGCGTGAGTCCCCGCAGAAAGCCGCGCGTGTAATAGATGACCGATGAGCCGTCGGATTGTTCTCCGTCAATGATGAAGGTGTCGTCGGGCGAGCCTTTCTGCTTGATGGTCTCGGCCATCTTCTCGGAACTGAGCATGGGGCTGAAGCGCCCGTAGGCAATGTGCGCGGCAATGAGGAAAACCGAAAAGCTGACGGCCAAAGTGAGGGTCGCGGCCAGGTGGCGGCGGCAAAGGCGGAGAATCCAGCTGGCAGCCGGACCGATAAGCAACGCGAAGGCTGCCAGCGCCGCGGGCAGCCGCAGTGCGGCAAAGGAGGCCCCGGTCAGGTCGAAGAGATGCGACATGGAGAGTGTGTAGTCGCCAACGCCACGATGAGCCAGCAGGGTTCCGATGTCGGCGACGTAAGGCAGATGGCGCGAAGTCCACAGCCCCCAGAAGAGAACCAGCGCGGCGAGTACGCCGATGACGGTGAGGGCGGCCTGGGCCCCGGTCAGCCACGCGGTGGAAACCAGCGGCTTGCCATTTTCGTTTGTCTTGCCTTCTTCGATTTCGGCCACCACCCCGGCGATCAGCATGAACAGCGGCGGCCACACCGGAAACGTGTAGTACTCCTGATTGGAGGAGATCGAGAAGAAAATGAGAGTCCAAGCCGTGAACAGGCTCAGCAGCCAGATGGTGCGGGCGCGGAACCGACGGTTGAATGCGCTATCGCCGCCAGCGCTGCAGGGCTGAACCGGAGCGATGAACCCGGCGTTGTCGCGCACGAAATCAAGCCAGTGGCGGCTGGTCTTCCAAGCGAGAGCCGCAGCGGCAGGCAGAAAGATGCTCCACGGGAAGAGCCAGGCCAGGTGGGCCAGCCAGTAAACGGCCCCAGGCATTTTGTTGTAATCGTGCGGGTAGCGCAGGCTGAAGAAGCGCAGGACATGCTCGTTGATGAAGTAGAAGTAGAAGAAACCGTGCACGTTGCCGAAAGTGGGGTGGTTGCCAATGGGATGGCCCTGGTCGGGATTGGCAAGGCCGCAGAGGATGTGCCACGGAGCAGCGATCAGTAGAAAGAGTAAGAGGCCCGACGCAGGTTTGAACTCGCGCCAGCGGCGCCACTGGCCCGTAAGCCATAAATAGGGAATGGCCGCGCCCAGGAAGAAAACCGGAGCGATCAGGCCCTTGGTCAGCAGCGCCAGAGCGACGCCGGCCCAGCACCAATAGAAGCGGACTGGCCGGTTCATCTCAAGGCCTGTAATCAGGCCGTACAGAGCGGCCAAAAGAAAGAGGGCAAGGATGGCTTCGGGAATGATGAAGCGCGTGAAAAGGAAGGGTCCAATCGAGACGAGCACCCCGAGCGCGGCGTAAAGGGCGGCGCGGTCGCCCCACGCGCGGCGCGTCCAGAGCCACGCCAGCCAGGCGAGCGCCAGCATGGCCAGAGCGTTTGGCAGGTGGGTCGTGAAGGAGTTTTCCTTCCCGGTGACGTGGTAGAGGGCGGCCACGATCCAATAGGGAAGGGGCGGCTTCTCGATGTAGCGTATGCCATTGATGCGAGGCGAGATCCAGTCGCCGGTGTGGGCGATGTATTGCGCGGCTTCAGCGTGGGCCGAATCCACGTCGTCCATCAGCGGCGGCGAAGGAAGAGAGGCGAGATAAACAGCGGCGAAGATGACCGCAAGAAGAATCCACGCGGCAAAGACAGAATGGGCCTTGGCAGGGCGGACGAGCGGATTCGTGCCGCGGCTGATTGTGATTTCGGGCATCGGATCAAGGATAGCAGCCACGCGAATGCAACGAATCTGCCGGGCGCTTCGGAGCCGCTCAAAAGGCGGGACGGGGCTCTGGTGCTGTCGTGTATCTTGACCCCAGAGACAAATCGTCACTTCAAGGACGGACCGGGACCAAGACTATGCGAACCCTTGCCGCTGTGGATGTTGGGTCGAACTCGTGCCGGCTGAAGATCGCCCGGGTCGTGGCGCACGATCTGAAGACGATCTTCGAGGACCGCGAGGTGACGCGGCTGGGGACGAGCGTTTTCGAATCGGGAATCATCTCGCCCGAGGCGATGGCCGTGACGCTGCGGGCGCTGAAACGCTTTCAGCGGGCAGTGCAGGCGCAGGGGGCGGACCAGATTCGCGTCGTGGCCACTTCGGCGGTGCGCGACGCGCGCAACGGGCCGGCCTTTCAGGCGTGGGTGAAGGCCGAGACCGGCTGGAACATGGAGATCATCTCCGGCCTGGAAGAAGGCCGGCTGATCCACCTGGGAGTAACCAGCGGTGAAAAGAAAGCGGGCGGCCGGGTGCTGCTCGTGGACCTTGGCGGCGGAAGCTGCGAACTGACGCTCTCCGAACACAAGCGCATACGGGAAACTGTGAGCTTGCCGCTGGGAGCGGTGCGGCTTACCGAGGAGTTCCTGGGCGAGGATCCGGCGCCGGCCGACGGGCTCAAGCGGATGCGGCGCTACATTCGGCGGGAGATGGGGCGCGCGCTGAAGAAGATTCCGGCCGAGGCCGCGCCGCGAATGATCGCGACCTCAGGAACCGCCGCGGCGCTGGCGGCGGCGTGCTCGCCCGGCGCAAAGAACGGCGGGACAGCAACGGGGAAAGCGGCAAGATTGAGCGCAGGCGCGGCGTCGGGCCTGAGCGGGCTTGCAGCCACGCAGGCGGTGCGCAAATTGACGGGGCGGCTGGCCCGCATGACTCTGCCTCAGCGCGAGGCGGTGCCGGGGATCGGGCCGCGGCGCGCGGAGATCATCGTGGCCGGGGCCGAGGTTTTCTCGGAACTGCTGGAGAGCTTCCGCCTGCGGGGCTTCCGCTACTCGCCGCTGGGGCTGCGCGACGGCATTCTGGAGCAGATGCTGGCCGCCCAGGACGCGCGCGCCGCCGTGCATCGCGAGTTCGAGCACGAACGGTGGGAGAGCGTGCTGGCCACGGCACGGCGCTACGGCGTGGATCTCAAGCGAACCGAGCCAGTGCGCGCGCACGCCCTCGAACTCTTCCAGGAACTGAAAGCATTGCATGCGCTTCCGTTCGAGTATGGGAGCTGGCTGGCGGCCGCGGCCATGCTTTCCGACACGGGCAAGTTCATCAATCACCAGGGACACCACCGGCACACACAGTACATCATCTCCAGCTCGGAGATTTATGGCTACACACAACTGCAGCGAACCATCATTTCGGCCATCGCG
>Ga0335071_10006117_pt1 | contig 12448 bp, 6 predicted proteins | sample Lox_Sample_15_FD_206724 | JGI IMG/M metagenome (GOLD analysis project Ga0335071, IMG submission 206724) | Soil microbial communities from Loxahatchee National Wildlife Refuge, Florida, United States - Lox_Sample_1.5 | ecosystem: Environmental > Terrestrial > Soil > Wetlands | place: USA: Florida...
ACGACGTGATCACCGTGCCGCCCCGGCACCGCGAACACCAAACCCCGGCATGACCAGCCAACAAGCTGCTCACGGTCAGTGCCGGATCTCTACCCTTTGGTGCTCAACCTGAGTGCCCCCCAACATGAAATGCATGATGCCCGAGTAATAGACCTCATGAGTGCACATATCGCGGAGCTGCTCGAGAAGCTCCAGCCCCCGCTGGCGGTTTGCCATGGAGGCGCAGTGCAATAGCGCAACACCCAGTGCGGTTCGCGCGAGGCCCAGCGCGACATCATCTGCTGATCTTTCCGCGGTCCGCAATGCCTCATCAATCTCACCCAAAATGACGTCGTTGGGAAGCAGGAGCCCGCACCCAATCGCAGCCGTGTAGTGCGTGTTGACGACGTAGATTTTCGATACTGGGTCCGCCGCACGGGCGGTGGCGACGGCACGATCGAAATCGTCTCGCCAGCCTGGTTGACCCTGGGTCCATCGGGTGAAGCACCGCTGCGCCAACGCCCACGCCAACGGTGACCCGATGAAGAGATTGCCTCTAGAGGGATCATCGTGGGCCAGATTGATTACCCGGTCCGACCATCGCAGTGCATGGGTGAACTCACCAGCTTCGGTCTTAATGGCGCTGGCCAACGGGGACAGCGCAACAGTCAACGTCGGATCCCCGATGGATTCGATGAGCGCCATCTGCTCGGAAGCCCACCGCGACGCATCACGCACCCGAGCATGCATAAGATGCTCACCCAACATCCCCGTCATACCGACTGCCAGCGACGCCTTATCGTCGGCAAGCGTCGACAACTCGCGTAGCTCCTCGAACCGGTCCCAGAGGTTCAAGTAGTCGCCACGCCAGCCGCTCCCGCACAGCAAGGTGCACGGAGCGATGCGTAGCTGCAGCCTGTTCGGGTGGTCGTTCGGCAGTAACTCGGCGATTCGACGGGCACGCTCCCAACTGACCCGTGCCGCCTTCACGTCGCGGGTCGCCGACCACCAGCCAGCCCGCATATGCCACCCATACGCGACTTCTAGCTCGCCCGCAGACTCCAGGTGTTCGGCGATCAGCGCAGCGTTCTGGTCGGCCAATTCAGGCTCACGAGCTTCGATCGCGGCCGCCAGCCGCCGATGCAACTCGGCGCGATCCGACTTGAGCTGTGATTCGTAGGCCACGGCCCGGATGAGCGGATGACGGAAAGCGAACTCAGTGCTGGGCGTGAGGCGGACTTGATCGACGACCTCGGCCTTGAGGAGTTCGTCGAGAGCAGGGTCATCGCCCACAGCGGCGAGCAACTCGGGGGTGAAGCGTGAGCCGATCACCGCCGCAGCATTCAGTGTCTTCTTCGCATCCGGTTCGAGGCGGTCGATGCGCGCGGCGATGGTCGCCTGCAGGGTGGCTGGCACAGTGACCTCGGCCCCGTCTTTGCCGCAGATGTAGCCGCCCCGATCGCCGTTGAGCACGCCGCGCTCAGCCAGCTCGCGCACCATCTCCTGCGCGAAGAAAGGGTTTCCCGCTGCCCGACCGGCAATCAGCGCCTTACTCACCGCGACAGACGGATCGGTACCCAGCAACTCATCGAGCAACGCCACCGTCTCCGCGTCACTCAACGGTCCCAGCGAGATCGTTTGAGCCCCAGGGAACTTCGCCAATGCACCCCGGTAGTTGGGGCGGTAGGTGATCAGCACCATGGACCGCGTTTGCGGTATCACGGCGAGGAAGTCGGCCAGCATCGACTCGCTGACCTCGTCGATCCAATGCGCATCCTCAATGATGTAAACGACCGGCTCGATGCGGGCCAACGACACCGAGTTGATCAGTGCAGTCAACCGCCGCCGCCGCGCGTCGGGATCGATAGTCGGCATCGGCAGGTCCGGCAGGCGAATCCCGAGCAGGTCATCGAGCAGCAGTAAGTCCTCATCGTTGGCGTCGGGCAGCTGTGCACGTACCTGTGCCCGCGCCGCCTCATCGTCGAGGCCGGTTATCCCGACGGCATCGCGCAACAGCCGCGCCGCAACCTGAAACGGAACGTCGCTGGCATGGGACTCGCCGAACGTTGAGAACACCGCGACACCACGACCGCGCGCCATCGCAGCCGTCTCCTCGACGAGACGGCTCTTGCCGATGCCCGGCGGCCCCACCACAGCGACCACATCGCCATGGCCGTTGATGGCACGGTTCAACGAGCCGCTGACAGCGGACATTTCCCATTCACGACCGACCAGACTCGACTCGGTACGCCCGAGCGTCCGGTCCTGGCACATACCCAGCAGCCGACGGGTGGGCACAGGTTCATTGGCACCTTTGATCCGGACCGATTCCGGCTCACCAAGAACAGCTGCGCCATCAACCAGTCGTGCAGTGGAGGCGCTGAGCATCACCCCACCCGGCGGGGCCACCGACTCCATCCGCTGAGCCATACCGACTTGCTCCCCGATCGCGGTGTAACCCGTTACAGCCGTCCCGACCTCCCCGGTGATCACCTGCCCGGAGTTCAGCCCAATCCGCAACTGAAGTTCGACACCGTCTCGGCGGGAAACCTCCTCAGCCAGATCGCTGATGCCGCTGTGGATCTCCAATGCAGCCCGGCACGCCCGCAGGGCATGGTCTTCCAACGCCACCGGCGCGCCGAACAGCGCCATGAACCCATCACCGGTGAACTTATCCAGTGTGCCGCCGTACCGGCGCACCACCACCGCCGCACGATCCACCAGCTGCGCCATGATCTCCCGCAGCCGCTCCGCACCCACCGCCGCGGCGATATCCATGGAATGCACCACGTCGGCGAACAGGACGGTTACCTGCTTGTACTCCGCGCGGGTGTCGTGCTCGGTGACCGCTGCACCGCAGCCGTCACAGAATCGCGCACCCTCACGTGGCTCGGTGCCACACGTGCCGCACGCGGTCGCTGCGGTCATCTGACCCTCCGCCGCTTCCGGCCCCCGCGTTTCCCGATTCACCAGCATAGGGCGCTAGGCGCTCCACAGAAGAGGTTTGATCAGGTCGCATCAGCGGCGCGTCTCCGTGCCTCGGGGCGTGGGCGTCTAGGTCGGATTCCGTCGATGTGCGAGGTAGGAGCGGGTCTGGTGTGAGATTCTGCGTGTGTGTCCGCTCCTGCGGCGGCTGCTCCTTCGGGGGTAGTGACGTTTCTGTTCACCGATGTCGAGGGTTCGACCCGTCGGTGGGAGGCCGACGCGCAAGCAATGCGGGTGGCGCTGTCCGCCCATGACGAGGTGTTGCGCCGCGTGATCGAGGTGCATGGCGGGTTCATGTTCAAGCACACCGGTGACGGGGTGTGTGCCGCGTTCGCCTCGCCCAGGTCAGCGGTGGATGCAGCGGTCGCCGCGCAGAGGGACCTGGAGTTGCCGGTGCGGATGGGCATCGCGACCGGTGAAGCCGAACTCCGCGAGGGTGACTACTTCGGTGCCGTGCTGAACCGTGTGGCGCGGGTGATGGCCGCCGGGCACGGCGGCCAGATCCTGTTGGCCGAGTCGAGCGCGGGTCTGCTCAGCGGGGTGGATCTGGTGGATCTGGGGTCGCGGTGGTTGCGGGATCTGCCCACTCCGGTCGGGGTGTTTCAGGTCCGAGCGCCGGGTCTGCAGACAGAGTTTCCCGCGTTGCGGGCGCTGGATGCGAGTCCGGGGAACCTGCGTCCGGCAACCACCAGCTTCATCGGACGCGAGTCCGAGGTCGCCGAGGTGCAAGCCGCGCTGAAGGCGCATCGGTTGGTGACGTTGACCGGGGTGGGTGGGGTCGGCAAGATCCGCCTGGCTTTGGAGGTCGCGGCGCGGCTGGTCGATGAATACCCCGATGGTATTTGGTTTTTCGAGCTGGCTGCGGTCACCGATCCGGCGGCGGTGCCCGACGCGGTAGCGGCCGTGCTGGGCATCACTCAACAACCGGGCAAAAGCGTGAGCGAATCGGTGGCTGCTGCGTTAGAGGGCCGCGTCCGGTTGTTGATGTTCGACAACTGCGAGCATGTTCGCGACGCGGCGGCCGATCTGGTCGAGGCCATCCTCGCGCACTCGGCGACCGTGAAGGTTTTGGCTACCAGCCGCGAAGGGTTGGGGGTTGCCGACGAGCAGTTGTGGGTGGTGCCGTCGCTGGATGTCGGGGCGGGAATCGACTCGGCGGCGGTGAGCCTGTTTGTCGAACGCGCCGCCAGCGTGGCTTCGGGCTTCTTAGTGGCCCGGCCCGACGACGCAGACGGCGTGGTGGAGATCTGCCGCCGCCTCGACGGGATTCCGTTGGCCATCGAGCTGGCAGCGTCGCGCATGGCGTCGATGACCCCGACAGAGGTTCGTGACCGTCTGGATCAGCGGTTCCGCCTACTGGTGGGGTCGCGGCGCGGCCTGGAGCGTCACCACACGCTGCGCCACGCGGTGGCGTGGTCCTACGACCTGCTCGCCGACACGGAACAGGCGCTGCTGGATCGGTGTTCAGTGTTCGCCGGGGGATTCGATCTGCAAAGCGCCTGCGCGGTCATGGGTTTCGATGATGACTTCACCACCCTGGATCTGCTCGATGCCCTGGTGCGCAAGTCGCTGCTGGTCGCTGACCGGTCGTCGGGGCGGACCCGGTTTTCGATGTTGGAGACGATCCGCCAGTTCGCCGAGGAACGACTCGTGGCCTGCGGTGAAGCATCCGAGATTCGCGCTGCCCACTCGCGGTACTTCGCCGGACGGGAAGCCGACATCTTGGCCCTGTGGGACAGCCCCCGCCAGCGGGATGCCTATGACTGGTTCAGTGTCGAGCTGGCCAACCTGCGCGCCGCGTTTCGGTGGGCCGCCGACCACGGCGACCTCGATACCGCCGCCACCATCGCCACCTTCGCGGCGTCGCTCGGCGAACTGGTCGAGAATTATGAGCCGATCGCATGGACCGAGGAGCTCCTCGAACCTGCCCGCGCCGTCGACCATCCCCGGCTCGCGACTTTGTACGCACTGGCGTCGGCGTGCTGGGTCGTGGGACGGATCGAGGAGGCTGTCGGCTATGCCGAGGCCGGTCAGACGGTGATCGGCAGTGGCGGCGAGGTGCCGTTCGGCAACGAGGGCACGCTCAGCGTTGTGTACCTGGTGATCGGCCAGCCCGAACGATGTGTCGAGTGGTGTCGCGCCCAGCTCGCACGCGGCCGCGACACCCATACATTCACCCGGTCATCCCTGGTCGTCGCGCTGCCGCACGCCGGGGCCGGTGCGGAGGCGAGGGCCGCCGCGGACGGGCTGATCGACGCCGCCGAGGCCACCCACAACCCCTATGCGCTCGCGTTCGCGCTGCAGGCCTACGGCTTCGCCTTCGGCGATGCTGATCCCGTCCGCGCGCTGGAAGCCCTGCGCCGGGGCCTGGTGATCGGCCAGGACAGCGGCAACCGCTTGGTCGAATCACTGCTGGCGACCGTCTTGTCTCGACTTGAGGCCGAACACGGCGACCCGCTGGCGGCACTCGATCACATCACCCTGGGCATCCGCAGCCTCTACGACTCCGGGAACGTCGGCCTCATCCGTAATGCCCTGGCGACTCTCGCGGTGCTCCTCGACCGCCTCGGACGCCTCGAACCGGCAGCCACCATCGCCGGTTTCGCATTCAGTCCCCTCACCGTGTCGGCATTCCCCCAACTCAGCACCGCGATCACCCACCTGCGCGACGTCCTCGGCGAGGCGACCTACGAAACGCTCGCCCGCAAGGGTGAGACGATGACCACCGCCGCGATGGTGACTTACGCCTACGACCAAATCGACCAGGCCCGAACAGAACTCGAACACCCAGGTTGAGTTGCGCGAGTCGCGTGTCCCACGCGAAAGCGGCGCAGCACCCTCTCAATCGCCTTCGGCAGCATGTTCGGCCAGGACACGGTACACCGTCGCCCGACTCACGCCGAGGGCGTTGGCAATCGTGCTCGCAGACTCGCCATTAGCATGCATCCGCTGCGCCAGACCGGCTTTCTTCGCATCGAGAGCCTTGGGACGCCCGATGTGCTGGCCGCGTATCCGGCGTGCCTCCCGTGCCGCTGCGCGGCGCTCACGGCCCAGCTCAAGCTCCAATTCAGCCAGGCTCGCAAGTACGCCCGCGATCATCCGACCCGTTGCGTTCGTCGTATCAATGCCTTCTCTCAACGAGCGAAGCACGATGCCTCGCTCACCCAGCTCGCGGATCGTCATCATCACCTCGGCGGCGTTACGCCCAAGCCTGTCGATTCCCGCGACGACGATGGCGTCACCGGGCCGTGCGTAGTCCAGGAGCGCGGCAAGACCAGGCCGCTGCTCGCGTGTAGAGGTCCCAGACAGCTTGTCGCTGTAAACCCGTTTCGGGTCGACACCGGCTGCGGTGAGGGCGTCGAGCTGTTGGTCTAAGGACTGATGGCCGGTGGAAACGCGGGCGTATCCGAGTTGAGCGCCTGTGGTCGGGGCAGCGGTTGCGGGCATGAGGTAAGTCTGTCTCAGAAGTCGCAAAAGTGCAAGATCTGCGACAGTAGTTTTGAGGCAACTTTTGCGACAGTTCGACGTGGGGTTTCCTCTGCCGCTGACCCACTCGCACCGCTCGTCTCACAACTAAAGTTTTGAAACAAGCCGCCTACACGCGCTGATAGGTGTGTGAGGCAGGTCTGCCTAATGACGGATGCCCCAAGTCCAGCCACGAAGGGCGCTGAGCCGCTTCTGGCGTTCAACGGAAAGCTTGCCTACTGCTTCGTAACCACGCTGCGAACTGACCCACGTTCCCAATCGGTAGCCATCTTCGTTGACGTAGCTTTGCGGTGGGCTGGCGTGTCCGTTCTTGTTGACGTACTTCTGAAGTCGGCGGAAGCCTTCCTCCCACCGGGCGGCGCGGGCAGACACCGCCCACCCTGAAAGGTGTGCGAGGCGGTGTCGTCGTTCCTCGGTGAGTGAATCCCAGTTCTGGCGCTGAACAGCGACCCACTGACCCAATCTGAAACCCTCAAAGACACAGTCGCTGGGAACCAGAGCGTCGCCGCGTTGTGCTACGTACATCACAAGATGATCGAACCTGTTTTCCCACTGGGCAATACGAGTGTTGTCGGTCCAGCCTGGAAGGCTTTGCAGGCGCTGCTTCCGTTCGTCATCGAGCTTTGACCAATTGATCCTTTGGGTATTAATCCATACCCCAAGCTTGAACCCGCCGACGATGTACTTCTGCGGCACTTTCGTATTCCCGTTCTCCTCGGCGTACCTCTGGAGGTGGTGAAAACCCTCTTCCCAGAAAGCGGCTTTGGCGTCCAGCGTCCATCCAGGGAGGGTTTGCAGTCGCTGACGCCTCTCGTTGCCGAGCGTGTTCCACCTTCCCCTCTGGTTAGCCACCCACAAGCCGAGGTTGAACCCGTCGACGACGCAGCTCTGAGGAACCCTGGCGTTTCCGTGTTCCTGCACATACCGCTGAAGGTGGCCGAACCCTTCCTCCCACCACTCACCACGGGCGTCCAGAGTCCAACCGGGGAGCTGCTGGAGTCGCTGCCGTCGTTCCCCACTGAGGGAATCCCAATTGCGACGCTGGACACTGAGCCACTTGCCGAGTGCGTAACCATCGACTACATAGGACTGCCGAACTTGTGCGTCTCCGTGCTCCTCGATGTACTCCCGGAGCCGTCGGAATCCCGCTTCCCATTTGTCGGCGCGGGTATCTATTGTCCAGCCTGGGAGCTGCTGGAGCCGCTGCCGTCGTTCGTCGCCGAGCAATCCCCAGGTGCGCCTCTGCCTTCGTACCCAAGACTCCAGGTCAACCCCCTCGACCTCGTAGCCTCGCGGCGGGCTGGCGTGCCCGTGCTCGCTGGCGTAGTTCTTTAGAAGGCGAAACCCTTGCTCCCACAGTGCCTCACGGGCGTCGAGTATCCAACCCGGAAGTCTCAGGAGGCGCTGTCTTTGGTCGTCAGCCAGGGACTCCCATTTGGTCCTCTGTTTACCGACCCATTTACCCAGCCTGTAGCCATCATCGGCGACATAGTCGTCACGGACCTGCGCGTCACCATGCTCCGCCACGTAGTCCTCAATGTGACGAAACCCCTCCTCCCACTGGTCCGAGTGCGGATCTACCGTCCAACCTGGAAGCCGCTGGAGTCGTTGCTTACGGTCTTCGCTGAGTGTTTCCCAATTGGATCGTTGAGCAGTGACCCACACACCCAGCTTGTACCCGTCAACGATTCGCGATTGCGGAACCCGCGACGTGCCGTTCTCCGCCACATATTTCACTAGCAACCCGTACCAGTGCTCCCATGAAGCTGTTGTTTGTTCCACGAGGCGCACGTCGAAGGCATTCGCGAAGTCCGCTCCGACTTTTGTCGGCAGGTCTAGATGAATCTTGTCGGGCAGTTTCACTCGACCGCCACGCTTCCCGAGACTTCTGCGCAGTTCGTCGAGCTGCTCGCCAAGTTCCTCATCGTGGGCGCGGAGGGCTTTGATCACCTCCCACACTGGGCTGAACGCCGACTGCTCCAAGGCTGTTTCGGGATCAGCGTCGATGTCGATGAACACTGGGATGACGATGGTGCCGACGTTCTTGTCTTCCGACTTACGGATCGCCCGACCGACCGCCTGCACGATGTCCACCTCCGCTCGACGAGGGTCGATGAACGCCACACCATCCAGCGTTGGGACATCTACGCCTTCCGCAAGACAGCGGGCGTTGGCGAGAAGACCTCGGTGGCCGTCGTCGAGGCGTCCGAGGTGCTGGAGCAACACGTAGCGGTCACCAGCGGGCATCGCGCCCGAGGCGTAGCGGGACCACAGATTTCCCTTCGGGCGATGGCGGGCGGGCATCCAAGCCAACACGTCCAGCATGGAGTTGGCGAACTCCCGCGCCCGCTTGACCCGTGAATGGAACGTGATGACTCGGTGAAGGTCGTATTTCTTCATGGCTTTCGCCAATCCGATTTGACCCGCCAGTGTGGCCGCGTTGGTGACCTTTACCCCGTCCACAGTCACGAAGGCACCGCGCTCCGCCCACGCCCGATAGGTTGCGTTATCGACACCGATGATGGCGACTTGATAGTCAGTTAGCAGCTCCCGCTTGATTGCCTCACCGAAGCTCAACTTGTGAAAGACCCTGCCGAACTTGGCTTTGTCGTCCATCGAGGCGATCTCGTAGTCGGCGTCCTGGGCTGCCTTCAGCACCCGACCGGTGAAGTAACGTGGCGTCGCTGTCATGAACAACCGCCGCTTCGCCTTGATCTCCGTGGGGTCAAGAACCGTGGCGAAGTCCGACGAAACGGGTCCCGCACACCGATGCGCCTCGTCTGCAACGACGAAGTCGAACCCCGGCACCCTCCCCAACGTGAACGATTTGGCGATCTGCGGCGATGACTGATAAGTGGCAAACACCACTTGGGGACTGGACCGCCGCCGCAGGAACGCCGCTATCTCGGCAGGGTCGGTGGTGACAGGCACACCGAGGTCGCTGGTGTGCTCCAGTGCCACATCGTCATCCCGAGCGACCGTATCGTCGGAACAGACTGGCAGGGAGACGAACTCGGTGGTGCAGTTGGCTCGCCACACATTCAGTGTCTGCTTCAAGAGCGACAGCGACGGAACCAGAACCAGGGTCCGTTCGGCGGCCAGCTTCTCGCGAATGAACAGCGCCGTCAGCGTCTTGCCGGTTCCGCAGGCCATGATCATCTGCCCGCGATCCGTAGAAGCGAACCCTTGGGTTACCTTCCTGATCGCCTCGCGTTGGTAGTCGTGCGGGCGGGCGGGCTTACGCGGTCGAGTTGGACGTAGGGCCGTCGGTGATTCAGGCCAGTCCACGTCGGCGGCCTGGAGGTCGTTGAGCCGGAAGAAGCTGACCCGCTTCTCCTGGTCCTGGATAGTGCGCTCACCAATGCGGTCGATCAAGTCGGTGGTAGCAATCAACATCCTGTAGGAGAAGACGGCCCGACCAGACTCGGCGAGAAACCTATCCACATCCCGCTTGGTCACCCGGTAGGTCGGGTCATAAGCCTTGGCCTGAATGGCCCACAGGCCCCCGTTGCGGTCTTCGGCGACGAGGTCGATCCCAGCGTCTAGTCCCCACCTCCCAGGCCACTCATGCCACAGCCACACCCGGCGAAGCTCATGTTTGTACATCGGGTCGTTGGTGAGGAACCACTTACAGACATGCTCAAACTGCCTGCCTCGGACTCGCGGGTCGGCGTCGAGATGGGCGAACAGGTCGCTGAATGTCGCCACGGCGCGGGATGTTAGTCGACGGCCACGACGGCGAGGATGATTTTCGCATGACGCTCCGGCGCTGTGCCAGTTGTGCCACTCGCGAAGATTTGTCCTAGTGCGATGTCTGCCGCCCTCACGCTAGTACGGTATGCCGTGATTGACCGCAGCGTCATCAGGACGATGAAGCCCCATCCGCCCCCACCAACTCCTGGCGAACCTGTCGCTAGAGTCACAGGCCCACTGCGCCAACCCAGCGCCGAGTGCTTTGTTCGGGAACCACGGCAACCCGTGTCGGTCATCCCTGGGATGATCGAAGGATGGCGGATGAACAGACCCCCAAGTGGCGCGGGGTCAAGGTGGTCGGTGGTGACCTACGGATCTCGGACCTGAAGATCACCTTCGATGATGACGGCAAGATCACAACGGGTCCGGTGCGCACACAGGTCCGCACCGACATGTGGCCGTTCTGGCTCGAAGACGCGGTAGAAGCGGCGGACACCGCGTGCAGGCTGGCAGATCAGATTCCTGCACTTGATGCCCAACTCGATACCGAGCTGCCGAAGGAACCGATCAACGCCGAGATCGACCGGTTGCTGTTTCGCGAGCTGCGAGCATCAATGCGTGCGATCACCGCCTGTGCCTTCGCCATCGATGCGTTCTACGCCATGGTCAAGGAGAGGTGCGGCCCTCATCCGCACCACAACGCCTGGCGGAAGAATCGAACAGCGCGAGAGCGTCAGATCACTGAAACGCTCAGGCATCATCTCCGTATCAGGGCGGAAGGCGCTAACCAACTAAAATCCGCTGTTTCCCAGCTATTTCGGTTCCGCGACTGGGCGGTGCACTTGGCAGCGGATTTCCGCGATCCTGTCTACCGAGAAGACGTACATTCCACTGTCGATTGGCGGTTCGCAGCTTTTCGCCGTGACAACGCCGTCACTTCGGTTGCCATGACAGTCGCACTGTTTGACAGCTTGGTGTCGATTCTCGACCGTGGTGGCGAAGAACTCAGGCAGTGCCGCAAGCTCGCCCGCGAGCGGATGGACGACATCTTCCGCGCTTACGAACAGGTCGACGGTCTACCGGAGCTGCAGCGCGTCGAACATGACACAGGCGATACCGCTGCCACCGAATCCGCATAGGCCCGACAACGAAGACGTAGACGCTGTTATATGCGCCCTGACTTGAACAGAACCCCGTAGCGACCGGGGTTCTGTTTGTTGCCGACTAAGGGTTAGCTCAGCGTTCAATGATGGTGGCGTTAGCCATCCCGCCGCCCCGCACGTAGTCTGCAGCCCATAACGTCCGCCGCGCTGCTTCATAGCGTTGAGTAGCTCGATATCTAGATTGGTGCGCATGAATGAACCCAGGCCAATCGGCGTAGTCATTGTCAGCGGAGCATTGTCCGCAATCCCGACCGTAGGCGGACCGCTGCAAACTATGTTCGATTCCTTAATCGAGCGACGACGCTACCGTGTCGAGTCGACTGCCCGAGAGATTGCGGAAGCGGTCGGTGAGGACCGCATGACGACGCGTGTGTTGGAGGACCCACGGTTGGAAACGCTCGTGGGTGAGGCGCTCGAAGCGGTGGCAAGATCCGGGTTTGAAGCGAAGCGAAGGCTTCTCGGACGAGCGGTTGGTCAGGCCTTGCTGGACGATGCTGTCGTGGCCCATGCGACACTGATGGTTCATGCCGTTGCTCAAATGGAACCTGTGCATGTCCGCGCACTGGCACTGCTAGAGCGTGCGGTTGGGCCTGCGGGCCAAGCGTTTACCGACCGCACAGCAGTAGACGAGTTCAACCGTTCGCAGCCAGTACCGGTTCTTGCGACGCTCGAAACCATCGGCGCAGTCATTCCTGCGAGTTCATGGACAGGACGCGGATTGGGTGCCGAAACGATTAGCGATTTCGGGAGGCAGATTCTCGATGAGTTGCGAGCGGTTGCCGAAGAAGAAATGGAACGGCTCGCCGACTGAGCGCAGACTCAGCGGGATCGCTTAGTCGAGACGCTCGATGATGGTCGCGTTGGCCAGGCCGCCGCCCCTCGCACATCTGCCAGTTATGCCATGCTCCCGACGGCGTGGCCTTACCCCAATTCTTACCCAATTAGCTCGCCGCGCCCATCAGTGTCAATGAATAAACCTGCAGGTCAGCGGGTGCCAGCGGGTACACAAACATGCAGCGCCGCTATCTGGGGGTCAAGTGGTCACAGGTTCAAATCCTGTCAGCCCGACCATAAAAAGGCCATCTGAACTGGCCTTTTTCGTTGCTTCCGACGTCGAGGTTCTTGATGGCCGCCTGCCACAT
>Ga0335071_10006118_pt1 | contig 12448 bp, 9 predicted proteins | sample Lox_Sample_15_FD_206724 | JGI IMG/M metagenome (GOLD analysis project Ga0335071, IMG submission 206724) | Soil microbial communities from Loxahatchee National Wildlife Refuge, Florida, United States - Lox_Sample_1.5 | ecosystem: Environmental > Terrestrial > Soil > Wetlands | place: USA: Florida...
CCGACGAGGTCGGCGTTCCGGATGAGGTAGTACGTGTGCTGGTGGTGCCGCGCGTAGCTGAGGAAGGTGCCGATGTCGTGCAGCAGCGCCGCGTACTCGAGCAGCTCGCGCTCCTCGGGGCCGAGCCGGTGCAGGTGCGCGGCGCCCGCCGAGTCGAAGAGCTCGAGCGCGAGGCGCGCCACGTGGCGGGCATGCGCCTCGTCGAACGAGGTGGAGCGCGCGAGCTGCAGCACGCTCCGCTCGCGCACGCCGGCGCCGTGCTTGAGCTCGTGCTGTCCGGCGCGCGCGAGGTCGTCCAGGAGCAGGCCCTCGCGCAGGCCGCACTCGTCCAGCGCGGTGATGCGCTCGATCCCGAGGTCTTCCATCAGGGTCTCGAGGATCGCCGCGCCGGCGACGATGATGTCGGCCCTTGCCGGCGAGAGGCCGGGGACGGCGCGCCGCTCGTCCGCCGTGAGCGCGCGGAGCCGCTGCGCCACCGCGCGCAGGTCCTCGAACGTCAGCGGCTCGTCGCGTCCGGGCGCGCGCTCGTGCAGCAGGCGCGCGGCCACGGCGGCGAGGTTCACGGCGGTGCCCGACGTGGCGTACGCCGCCGCCCGGGGTCGGCCGACGTCCCGGAGCGTGTGCTGCGACTGGATGCGCACGCGGTGCTTCAGGGTCTCGTAGGCCCCGGCCGTGTACCGGCCCTCTGCGTCCGGCTGCGGGCCCTCGGTCGCCAGCCGGATGGCGCCGAGCGAGACCGACTCGACGACGTCGGCGCCGCTCGCATCGCCGACGGCGACCTCGGTGCTGCCGCCGCCTACGTCGATGACGAGCGCGCGGTCCTCGACGTGCACCCGGCTGAGCAGGCCCAGGTAGACCAGCCGGGCCTCCTCGCGGCCGGACACCACGTGCACCTCGAGGCCCGCCGTCTCGCGCATGGACCGCACGAACTCCCCGGCGTTGCGGGCCTCGCGGGTGGCCGCCGTGGCCACGGTGACGAAGCGGGTGGCGCCGTGTGCCCGCGCCAGATCGGCGAAGCGGGCGCACACCGTCGCCGCCCGCTCCATGGCCGCCGGCCGCAGCAGCCGTACCTCGCGGAACTCGCCCTCCCCGAGGCGGACGGTCTCCTTCTGCATGGTGAGGACCGTCCACGAGTGGTCGGGCGCCAGCCGCACGACCATCAGCCGCGCGGAGTTCGTACCGATGTCGATGTAGGCGACCGTCTCGCCGGCGATCGGCGCTCCCGCGACCGTGCCGGCGGCGGTCGTCCTCTCGGAGGTCACGTCAGGCCTTGACCTTCTTCTTGCCCTTCTTGGGGCCCTTCTTGGTGGGCTTCTGCATCTTGGCGCGGTCGACGGAGAGTCTCTCGAGTCCCTCGGCGCGTCCGTACCTGGCGATGTACGCCTGGGCGATGTCGCACTTCTTGCAGCCCTTGCCGCAGCAGCTCTTCCACTGCTTGCGAGTGAACTCGTCCTTCAGCTTTGTCACCAGCGCTCCCTTCGAGGGTCGGTCGGTGCTGCTTGGATACCGCGCGGGAGGGGTGCGAAAACGCGGGCGGCCGGGGAGCCTGCCACGAGGCTCCCCGGCCGCCCGGGGTCTTCAGCGCCGGCGGAGCGGCTACGCGTCGCCGCCGAAGGCGCCGAGCCTGACGTCGCCGGCGACCGTGTAGGCCATGTCGGTGCAGGCTGCGATGTCGTCGAGCGAGTAGCCCACCGCGACCTCCTCAAGCACCCAGCCCGTGTCCGGGGAGCGGCGGAACAGCGCCCGCTCTGTGATGATCACGTCGGCCTCTTCCGCGCCGGTGAGCGGGAAGGTGCACTGCTTCATGAGCTTGGAGGCGCCGTCCTTGGAGCAGTGCTCGCTGACGATGTGGACGATCTTGGCCCCGGTGATGAGGTCCATCGCGCCGCCCATGCCTGCCAGCATCTTGCCAGGCACGATCCAGTTGGCGATGTTGCCCTTCTCGTCCACCTGCAGGGTGCCGAGGAAGGTGGCGTCGAGATGGCCGCCGCGGATCATGCCGAACGACGTGGCGCTGTCGAAGTAGCTGCCGCCGGGGATGAGCGTGATGGGCTGGTTGCCGGCGTTGGCGCGGTCGCGGTCCTCGCAGCCGGGGTCCGGCGCCGGGCCGACGCCGACGGCGCCGTTCTCGGTCTGGATGACGACGTCGACGCCCTCGGGCACGTAGTTGGCGATCAGCGTCGGCAGCCCGATGCCGAGGTTGATGATCTGACCGTCCTTGAGCTCGCGCGCCGCGCGGGCGGCGATGACCTTCTTGGCGTCACTGGCCATTGAACGCCTCCTCCCGGATCACGCAGTAGTCGATGTTGGCGCGGACCACGGCGTCGACGAAGATGCCCGAGGTGTGGATGGCGTTGGGGTCGAGCTCGCCCATGGTATAGAGGTTCTCGACCTCGGCGATGACGAAGTCGGCGCAGGTGGCGGCGGGCACGTTGAAGTTCCGCGACGTGCCCCGGTAGATGAGGTTGCCCCACGTGTCGCCGGCGTGCGCGCGGATGATGGCGACGTCGGTCTTGACAGACGGCACGAGGATGTACTTGCGGCCGCCCAGCTCGATGATCTGCTTGCCCTCCTCGGCGACCGTGCCGATGCCGGTCGGCGTGAGGAAACCGCCGAGCCCGGCCCCGCCGCAGCGCATCATCTCGGCGAGTGTGCCCTGCGGCGTCGGCTCCACTTCGAGCCGGCCCTCGTTCATCGCCTTGCCGATCTCCGGGGTGGTGCCGATGTGGCTGGCGACGATCTTCTTGATCTTGCCCTGCTTGACGAGTTCGACGACACCGCGTTCCTTGTAGCCGGCGTCGTTCTCGTAGATCGTCAGGTCGCCGACGTCCATCGTCTTCAGGTAGTCGATCAGCGTGAGAGGGTCGCCCTGACCGATGAAGCCGCCGACGGCGACGGTCATCCCACTCTTGACGTGGGACATCGCCTCCTCGATGGGGACCACCTTGTTCTTCGGCACCGTGAGCTCCTTTGCCCGGACGAGGCCGGCGACGCTGGCGTGGGGGGCGCCGGCCGGAACCTGCCTGTTGGCGAAGACTATCACCTGGCGAGCGGGGCTCGCCGGGGACGGGCTGGCCGTTCTGGCCACTCCGCGGGACTCTATCCACCGTTTCGCCATGCGGTCAACACGACCGTATCGTGGATGGCGCCCGGCTCTTTGTGTGTACGCCGCGCCCATATATACTTCGCGCGGCTACCATGCGAAGGGAGGCGTCCGTGGCGGCAGTCACCGAGTCTGCAAGCGTCGGCGTCATCGGCGGGTCCGGGTTCTACGAGCTTCTCGAGAACGCTCGAGAGATCGCCGTCGACACCCCGTTCGGCGCGCCGTCGGACTCCTACTTCCTGGGCGAGATCGACGGGGTGGGCGTGGCGTTCCTGCCCCGTCACGCGCGCGGGCACCGCGTCCTGCCGGGCGAGGTCAACTACCGGGCCAACATCTGGGGCATGAAGGCGCTGGGGGTGCACTACGTGCTCTCCGCCAGCGCCGTCGGCAGCCTCCGCGAGGAGCTCAAGCCGCTCGATGTCGTGGTGCCCGATCAGCTCTTCGACCGCACCAAGGCGCGGCCGAGCACCTTCTTCGGCGAGGGCGTCGTCGTGCACATGGGCTTCGCCGACCCGTTCTGCCCGTACACGAGCAAGCTCGTCGTCGAGGCAGGCAGGGAGGTCGGCGCCACCGTGCACGAGGGCGGCACCTACGTCTGTATCGAAGGCCCGCAGTTCAGCACGCGCGCGGAGAGCAACGTCTACCGGCAGCTCGGCTTCGACATCATCGGGATGACCAACCTGCAGGAGGCCAAGCTGGCGCGCGAGGCGGAGCTCTGTTACGCCACCATGGCGATGGTCACCGACTACGACGTGTGGTACGAAGGCGAAGAAGACGTCACGCTGGACCAGGTCCTGGGCAACGTCCGGCGCAACGTCGCCACCGCGCAGGCGATCGTCCGGCGCGTCGTGGGCGCTCTCGACCTCAGCCGTGACTGCGAGCTGTGCAACCACGCGGTCGAGCACGCCATCAACACGCCGGCCGAGCTCATCCCGCCGGCGACCAGGAACAAGCTTGACCTGCTCATCGGCAGGTATCTGGGCTAGAGCGACCAAGGCAAGAATGGCTGGCGCCAGTCCCCCCGCGCCCGCCTAGGAGGGGTCAAGAAAGGAGCACTGGGTGTCTTCGTTCGTATCGAACAACGCCATACTCGTGGCGGTCATCTGCGGGCTGGTCGCCGTGGTCTACGGCGTGCTGCTCATCAGGTGGCTGCTCGCGTTGCCGGCGGGCGACGCCAAGATGCAGGAGGTGTCCGGCGCCGTGCAGGAGGGCGCCAGGGCGTACCTCAACCGCCAGTACCGCACCATCGCCATGGTCGGCGTGGTGGTCTTCGTCATCCTCCTCGTGGCCCTGGGCCTCGAGAAGGACTGGACGTACGGCTGGCACGCCGCCGTCGGCTTCGTCGTCGGCGCCTGCCTGTCCGCCGCCGCCGGCTACATCGGCATGATGGTCAGCGTGCGCGTCAACGTGCGTACCGCCGAGGCGGCGCGCAAGGGCCTCGGCCCGGCGCTCACGGTCGCCTTCCGTGGCGGCTCGGTCACCGGCCTCCTGGTCGTCGGCCTCGCCCTGCTGGGCGTCAGCGTCTACTACTGGATCACCGGCGACGTCGCGGCCCTGGTCGGCCTCGGCTTCGGCGGCAGCCTCATCAGCGTGTTCGCGCGCGTCGGCGGCGGCATCTTCACCAAGGCCGCCGACGTCGGCGCCGACCTGGTGGGCAAGGTCGAGGCGGGCATCCCCGAGGACGACCCGCGTAACCCGGCCGTCATCGCCGACAACGTGGGCGACAACGTCGGCGACTGCGCCGGCATGGCCGCCGACCTCTTCGAGACCTACGCCGTCACTGCCGTGGCCGCCATGCTGCTCGCCTTCCTGAGCTTCCGTGTGGGCTGGGGCATCACGGGCATCAAGAGCGGCCTGCTGGTGCACGTCGGCGGCCAGGCCGCCTACAAACCGGCCGTGCTGTACCCGCTGGTGCTCGGCGGCGTCAGCATCATCGCCAGCGTCATCGGCACGTTCTTCGTGCGTCTCGGCAGCTCCCAGAACATCATGAACGCCCTCTACAAGGGCCTGGGCGCAGCGGCCCTCATCGCCATCGCTCTGTTCTACCCCGTCACCAGCTGGATGATGGGCGGCGCCGGCGCCAAGGCGTTCGGCATCCCGAGCGTTCCCAGGCTCTTCTTCGCCGCCGTCGCCGGCATCGTCGTGACCGCACTCATCGTCATCATCACCGAGTACTACACGGCGACGCGCTACAACCCGGTCAAGAGCATCGCGGCGGCCAGCACCACGGGCCACGCCACCAACATCATCCAAGGCCTGGCCGTCTCCATGCAGTCCACGGCCCTGCCCGTGGTCTGCATCGCCGCCGGCATCCTCGTCACCTACGAGCTCGCAGGCCTCTACGGCATCGCCGTCGCGGTGATGAGCATGCTCTCCATGACCGGCATCATCGTCGCCATCGACGCCTACGGTCCCATCACGGACAACGCCGGCGGCATCGCCGAGATGGCCAACATGCCGGAGGAGGTGCGCGCCACCACCGACCCGCTGGATGCCGTGGGCAACACGACCAAGGCCATCACCAAGGGGTACGCCATCGGCTCCGCCGGGTTCGCGGCCCTGATCCTGTTCGTGTCGTACACGCTCGACCTGCAGGAGCACTTCCTCACCAAGTACAACTTCAGCGGGGCGCTGAAGTTCATGATCGACAACCCGTGGGTGCTCGCCGGTCTGTTCCTCGGCGGCATGCTGCCGTACCTGTTCGGTTCGCTCTGCATGAAGGCCGTGGGCAAGGCAGGCGGTCAAGTGGTGGAGGAGGTCCGGCGCCAGTTCCGCGAGATCCCCGGCATCATGGAGGGAACGGCCAAGCCCGACTACGCCAAGGCCGTCGACATCGTCACCCGCTCGGCCATCGGCAAGATGATGCTCCCGGCTGCCATCCCGGTGCTCACTCCCATCATCGTCGGCCTCGTGTTCCGCCAGAACGGCTACCTCATGCTCGGCGGTGTGCTCATGGGCACCATCATCACCGGCATCTTCCTGGCGATCAGCATGACCTCGGGCGGTGGCGCCTGGGACAACGCCAAGAAGCTCATCGAGGATGGCGCGTACGGCGGCAAGGGCTCTGACGCCCACGCGGCCGCCGTCACGGGCGACACCGTCGGCGACCCGTACAAGGACACCGCCGGTCCGGCCATCAACCCGATGATCAAGGTCATCAACATCGTGGCCCTGCTCGTCATCCCGTTCCTCATCAAGTAGGGAAGAAGACGATCCCGGCGCGGCCTGGCCGCGCCGGGAGAGAGCTCCACGCCGGCGGGCGGCCCCCGGGCCGCCCGCCGGCGTTCTGCTCTGTGCGGTCAGCGCCCGCCGAGCCGAGATGACGCCTCATCCTGACGGCCGAGGCGCCCGCTTCAGTGCGTCGGCGATTGTCCAAGATGGAGTGCCATTTATGAGTTCTTGACGCCGGCTTGTGGAGGCTTGATGGCATCTTGATGCCGTGCTTGTACGCATGGACAGCGGGTGGTAGATTCGGCTTCCAGAGGCCGGCTCGCCTACGGCGGGCCGGCTTGTCCCTGAGATGCACACGTCACGGCAGATCATCGCGGTCGTCATGGGGGTCCTGGGCGTCCTTCTCATCGTGAGGGGTGTCTGGGGCGGGGCCTGGCCGTTGTCGATCCAGACGATCGCCGGCGTCCTGCTCCTGGTGCTCGCCGGCCTGCGCTGGTGGACGACGAGACCGTAGCCGGAGGAAGAGTTGGCGCGAAGAAAGCATCGCGAGGGTGAGAGCCTCCACAAGGTCCTCGGCGTCCCCGCGCTCTTCAGCACGGCCTATGGCAACGTGGGCTCGTCGATTTACTACGCGCTCGGCGTGGTCGCGGCGTGGGCCATGGGGCTCACGCCGGTCGTCTTCACCCTGACCGGACTCCTCTTCGTCACCACCGCGTGGTCCTACGCCGAGGCCACGGCCATGCTGCCCGAGGCCGGCGGGTCGTCGAGCTTCACCCGCCGCGCGTTCAACGAGTTCGTCAGCTTCGCGGCCGGCTGGGCCCTGATGCTCGACTACATCGTCACCATCGCCATCTCGGCCTTCTTCGTCCCCAACTACCTGGCCGTGTTCTGGCCGATCCTCAAGACCTGGCCGTACAACACCATCGGCGGCGTCGCCGTCATCGTGGTGCTTGTCGTCATCAACGTCGTGGGCATCAAGGAGGCCGCGCGCCTCAACATCGTCCTCGCCGTCGCCGACCTCGGCACGCAGGTCCTCATCATGATCATCGGCGTGGTCCTGCTCCTGGCGCCGCGGCTGCTCATCGAACAGGTCCAGCTGTGGACGGCGCCGACGCTCAGGCAGTTCGTCTACGCCATCTCCATCGGCACGATCGCCTACACCGGCATCGAGACCATCTCCAACATGTCGGAGGAGGCGGCCAACCCCGACAGGGACGTGCCGCGGGCGATCAACATGGTGCTGGTCACCGTCATCGTCGTGTACATCGGCATGTCGCTCGTCTCGCTCTCGGCCATGCCCGTCGGCAGCAATGAGTTCCGCGTCGACCCCCGGACAGGCTACGTCGTCCAGGTGGAGGTCAAGCCCGGCAAGATCGAGGGCACGTACGTGCTCGCCGCCAACCCGGGCACCACTGCGTACCTGCCCACCGAGACCTCCGGCGGCAAGACGCTCATGCCGGCCAGCGCCACCACCAAGCCCACCGGCGAGGTCTACTCGCGCGCCGGCGTGCAGTACACGCGCCTCTACGGCACCCAGCTCGGCAGCAACTTCATCGAAGACCCGGTGCAGGGGGTGGTGCGCTTCATCCCGGACAGCCTTGCGTGGCTGCGCGGCATCCTGGGCGTGTGGGTCGGTATCCTCGCCGCAACCATCTTGGTGATCGCCACCAACGCCGGCCTGATCGGCGTGTCGCGGCTGGCGTACTCGCTGGGGCAGCACCGGCAGGTGCCGCCGATCCTGGGGCGCGTGCACCCCAAGCGCCTCACCCCCTACGTGGCCATCATCGTGTTCGGGGTGGTCGCCTGCCTCATCATCTTGCCGGGCAGCACCTTCTTCCTCGCCGACCTGTACGCGTTCGGCGCCATGATCTCGTTCACGGCGGCGCACGTCTCCGTCGTCGTGCTGCGCTTCAAGGAGCCGGAGCTGCGGAGGCCCTTCCGCACGCCGCTAAGCATCCCCGTCCGCGGCAAGTCGCTGCCGCTGCTGTCGGTGATCGGCGGCATCGGCACGTTCACGGTCTGGTGCGTGGTCGTGGCCACGCACGCCGAGGGGCGCCTCATCGGCCTCTCGTGGATGGCCGTCGGCATCATCGTCTACGTGCTCTACCGGAGGGCCAAAGGCTACTCGCTCACCAAGACCGTCGAGAAGGTCGTGGTGCCGCCGAGCATGCAGGCCGACATCGACTACGACCAGATCCTGGTGCCCATCACCGGCACGCGGATCAGCGACGAGATGATGGTGCTCGCCTGCCAACTGGCCACTGAGAAGAACTCGTCCATCAACGGCCTCTACGTGATCGAGGTACCGCTCAACCTGCCGCTGGACGCGCGGCTGGTCAACGAGCGCGCCAAGGCCGACAAGGTGCTCAAGGCGGGCGCGCTCATCGCCTCGCAGTTCAAGGTCATGTTCACGCCCAACGTGGTGACCGCCCGCCAGGCCGGTCGCGCGATCGTCGAGGAGGCAGAGCGGGTGCGCAGCGAGGTCATCATGCTGGGGACCACGCGCAAGCGGCGCATCGGCAACCTGACCTTCGGCAGGACTACGGACTTCGTGCTCGACCACTCTCCATGCGAGGTCCTGCTCAACCTCGTTCCCAAGGACTATCCTACGGAGGGTTCGAGTGTCGCCGACTCCCTCCAGCAACGGGCGACGCCGGTGTCAGTCCGGGAGGGAGACGGCGGGTCGTCCGGCACAAGCGCCAGAGACTAGGAGTGTGCCATGCATGTCGTGATCGCCGGGTGCGGCCGTGTGGGGTCCGGCCTCGCTCGTGACCTGGTGACGCAGGGGTTCGACGTCGCCATCATCGACGAGAGCCCCGACGCCTTCCACCTCCTCGGCGAGGAATTCCCCGGCGAGTTCGTGGTGGGGCGGGCCCTGGACTGGGACTGCCTGCGCCGGGCCGGCATCGAGGACGCCATCGCGTTCGTCGCCTGCACCGACGGCGACAACACCAACATCGTCATCGCCCAGGTCGCGCAGAAGAAGTACGGCATCAAGTGCGTGGTGGCGCGCGTCTACGACCCGCTGCGCGCCGAGCTGTTCCAGCAGGCAGGTATCCGCACCGTGTGCCCCACCCGGGACGTGCGCATCGCGCTGTTCGACGCCGTCCGTGCCTGTCAACTCCCCGTCGCGGAGGGTTGAGCCATGTTCGTGCTCATCGTCGGCGGCGGCAAGGTCGGGCTCAACACGGCCCGTCAGCTCACGCGCCTGGGCCACGAGATCGTGCTCGTCGAGCAGCGCCCTTCGCGCTTCGCCCTCATCGCCGAGGAGCTCGGCGACGAGTCCCTGGTGTTCGGCGACGGCACCGAGGTGTGGGTGCTCGAGAAGGCCGGCATCGGCCGCTGCGACATGGTCGTGGCCGTCACCGGCGACGACGAGGACAACATCATCATCTCGCAGATCGCGAAGCTGAAGTTCGGCGTGCCCAAGGTCGTGGCGCGGGTGAACAACCCGTTCAACCAGCCGACGTTCGACCTGCTCGGCGTGGAGGCCACCATCTGCGCCACCACGGCGCTGCTCAACCTCATCATGCACGAGCTGCCGGTGCACAAGTTCGTGCACCTGCTGTCGCTGCGTAAGCAGAACCTGGACGTGGTCGAGCTGGAGGTGGGCGACAACTCTCCATTCGCCAACACGTACGTGCAGGATATCGGCCTCCCCGAAGGGGCGCTGCTGGCCGCCATCGTGCGCGCCGGCAACGCCCTGGTGGCCCGGGGCTCCACGGAGATCCTGCCCGGCGACTACGTGCTCTGCCTGCTCCCGCCGGGCAAGGAGCGCGACCTCATCAGGGTCTTCCTGCCGGACGAGGACATCGAGCGCGTGCTGCTCTCGTCTGAGCTCGACACCTCGGAGGGCTGACCTCACAAGCATGAGCGACCGACAGGTCCGGCTCGCCGCGCGGCGCCGGGCCCGTCGTCGTCCGCCGCGTCGCGGACCCCGCGCCGGTCTGCCGCCGCGCGGCGGACGCCGGTGTCCGGCAGTGCCCGTCGGAAGCTGCGGCGGGTCCGGCCCAGGTTGACCCACCGCAGGCCCGTAGGTAGCATGGCGAGGCTCTGTCGAGCCCCTCAGTTTCTTCCGGTGGCGAGGTAGCTCAGTTGGTAGAGCACATGACTGAAAATCATGGTGTCGCCAGTTCAATTCTGGCCCTCGCCACCAAACCTTCCCTGCATTTCCGGTAGATTCAGTAGCTGTCACGGTTTTCACTCGCGTGCCCGCTGCCAAAGTCCGCCAAAGTCCACTCAGGACCGCTACATGCGTGTGGAGCAGGACGGGGAGGGGGCGCTGGAGTCCATCGTCGTCATTGACAGCAGCGGCGTGCGGAAGTCACCGGAGCAGCTCAGCACGGGAACCAAGCAGCAGTTGTACCTCTCTATCAGGCTGGCCTTGGTGCGCATGTTCGCGGCGCGATCTGAGCCGCTGCCGATCGTGATGGATGATTGCCTCGTGAACTTCGATCCAGTGCGTGCAGGTTCACTGGCGGCGCTGCTCACTGAGAGATCCGCCGACGGCCAGGCGCTCCTTTTCACGTGCCATCCCGAGACCGCGGACCTGCTGCAGCGGCAGACGGCCGGACCCGTTCGCGTAATCGAGTTGGCGACGACCGAGGATCAGACTCCCTGTGTTGAGTCTTCGCTCTTGACCGGAGAGCGCGAAGAAGGGTGATCCCGCCGTTCACGGGACCACCCTTCTCCTTGCCAGAATCTGCCAAGAACCGTGTGGTCAACATGGTGACAAAGGGTGACCGGCAGGCTCGGCAGGGGACACGTGAAATACCTGCAAATGCGGCATTTACAGACTACATGTCGGAGACTGTCACGCTCCCGGTCGTGTTCTCGAGTGGCAGAGCCAGCGGGCAGTCGTCTTTGACGAGGCCGGACACGTTCGGCTGCGTGCCGTAGAGGTATCGCAGGGTCACGGTGTGGCCTGATGGGATCGATCTTGACAAGGTCAGTCGCACCGCGTCGGCGGCTGCACGTGCAGCCGCCTCTATGGTCACGCCCGAGCCGTTGTCGAACACCTCGAAGCCGGTGATCCCCGATGCCGGCGTGATGTCGGCGCCGCCACGGTGAGCCAGGGTAACGACCACCTGGTCACGGTTCCCGTCACTGAAAGACGCCGAGCTGATCGACGGGCCACGATAGAAGTCCGATCGGCTGAAGTAGTACTTGATGGCAGTGGCCAGACGGCTGCCGATCACAGTCAGCCCCGGGGTGCTGTAGTGCCAGGTATCGATTCGCGGCAGGTCCATTGCGGTGGCGCCCATGAAGATATTCGATCCGTTGTCCAAATCGTGCTGCGCGCTGCGGATGCCGGTGGCTCCGGCGCTGGTCCCAGCGCCTACCGTTCCAAGCTGACAGATGAAGATCGGGATGCCGGCATAGAGGTCTTGTCGGTAGTTGCCGATCATGGTGGCGAAATCAGCCTCATACTGTGCCTCAGTGCGTCCGTCGCTCAGATCCGCTTCACCCTGGTGCATGATGATCAGTTCGACGCCACCAACGCTGCGCGCCTTCGTTATGGATTGGCCGTAGAGCGTCGAGGTGTCGAAATGATTCGCTGGATTGCGATAGGCCCATCCGTAGTTGCTGGCGTTGACATGCAGATTTGAGCCCCCCTTGGCGGCAGGTACGAACGCGATAGGGAAGTCAAAGGTCTGAAGCAGAGTATTCGCGATGCTGGGGATCATCGAGCCACCGGAATTCGAGCTGGCGATCACATCATTGTCGTTGTCGACTGCGCCCGCCGGACTCTCATCGTCGTATGGATCGGCTAGATGCTCCCACACTCCGGCGTTGCTGTAGTTCACCGCAAGGTCGGAAGTCGCCGCGGTGAACGGCGGTCGGCCCCTGCCCGACATGTTCGATTGGCCGATGACGAGGATGATCATGCCGACGCCCCACTTGTGGGTGCCGCGGCTGGAGGCGATCACCGATCCCGAGCTGTCAAAGGCCCGGACCTCGATGTTGTACCAGCCTCCCTGCGGAATCGTGAGACCGCCCGAGAAGGTGCCTCCCCCGGGTGTCGCGTCGATGGTCGTCCAGTTGACCACGACCGTGTCGGTAGTGTTGCGCAGGACGCGCGCCTCGATGCGGCGGCAATCCATGTTCGAATAGGTGCCGCTGATGGTCACGCTCTTCGACATGCCGCCGATGTCGCGCTGAAAGACTCGATAG
>Ga0335071_10006119_pt1 | contig 12448 bp, 8 predicted proteins | sample Lox_Sample_15_FD_206724 | JGI IMG/M metagenome (GOLD analysis project Ga0335071, IMG submission 206724) | Soil microbial communities from Loxahatchee National Wildlife Refuge, Florida, United States - Lox_Sample_1.5 | ecosystem: Environmental > Terrestrial > Soil > Wetlands | place: USA: Florida...
AAGAAGCAAGGCATCGAAGACTGGGCCATCCAAATCTTCCCGGTCATATAATCGCTATCGGATGAGCTTCCTGCGCACACGCTTCCACACGGCTTTCCTCCTTGTCCTCTCAATTTTCCTCTCTGCCGCACTCGCCTTCACACAGGATTTCCACGCAACTCAGGACTCCTTCGCCGCACATCTTCAGAAGGCAAAGAAGTACCTCGACGAAAAGCGTCCGGACCTTGCCATCCCTGAGCTACAGGCTGCCTCGGCGATCGAACCCAACAACTTTGAGACGCAAGCAAACCTCGGCGTATTGCTCTATTTTCAGGGCAAGAACAATGACGCGATCCCGCATTTGCGTGCCGCCGTAAACGCGCAACCAGGCCTGGGCAAGATTCAGGGTCTCTTGGGACTCGCCGAAATCCGCAATCGGGATTTTGAACAAGGCCGCAAGGATCTCGAAGTAGCTTTCCCCCTAATTTCCGAGCCCAAGTTCCAGATCGAAGTTGGACTCGAGCTCGTCAGTTTGCAGACCCAGGCCGGAGATCTGGACCAGGCAAGCTCGGTCGTGAGTCAATTGCGCAAGGTCGCGCCTGATAATCCTGAAGTCCTCTATGCCGCCTACCGGACTTATTCCGACCTGATGGGAGAGTCCATGCTCGCTCTATCGATCGCCGCCCCGGACTCGGCGCAGATGCATCAGGTCCTGGCGCACGAACAAAATCGGCAAGGTAATACCGCGGGCGCGATTGAACAACTCCGCAAGGCCATTGCGCTCAATCCGCATCTTCCGGGAGCCCACTTCGAACTCGCGGAGCTCCTACATTTATCTCAAGACGACGCGACGAAGAAGCAGGCTGAGCCAGAATACCGAGCCGCTCTGAAGGACAATCCGCAGGACGAGAAAGCCATCCTCCGCCTTGCCGAAATTGACGCTGAGAAAGGAGATATCCCGGAGTCTTTCAAGGGATATACCAGAGCCATCGAACTACAGCCCTCCGATGCTGACGCGAAGTTGGGACTCGCCAAAACACTGATCGCCATGAACGAAAACGACAAGGCGCTGAAGCTCTTGGAAGAGACCGTGCAACTCGATCCTACAAATGCGACGGCACACTACCGCCTGGGATCGATGTATCGCGAGTTGGGCCGCGCAGAAGACTCGAAGAAAGAGATTGAGCTCTATAAGAAGTACAAAGACATGAAAGAGAAGTTGCAGGCACTCTACAAGCAACTGCAGATCCAGCCAAAAGAAGTCAGCATGGATGAGCCCGATCAAAAATAAATTTAGAACGCGGCGCCAGGCTAGAAATACTTGCCTGCTGATCACGAGCCTCCATCTGGTCGTCACGATCGCTCTTCTCTCCGCAACAGCCTCGGCGCAGATGGGCAATGCCACTCCGCTTTCTCCAAAAGAGCGGGCCAAAGCAGAAGAAGAAAAGAAAGCAACAGGAGAACTTGCAAACTATCCGCGACTCGTCGATATCACCGCCTCGACCGGCATTCACTTTGAGCACGTATCGAGTCCGGAAGCACGCTACATTCCCGAATCGATGAGCGGCGGAGTCGCTCTCATCGACTACGACCGCGACGGCTGGCCCGACATCTACTTCACCAATGCCCAGACGGTCGACATGGCGCTCCACAATCAAAAAAGCCGCAGCGCCCTTTATCACAACAATCACGATGGCACCTTCACCGACGTCACCGATAAAGCCGGCGTCGCTTTTCCCTGTTGGGCTTTCGGCGCATCCGTCGGAGATTACGACAACGACGGCTGGCCCGATTTAGTTGTGAGTTGCATGCAGGGTGTAGTCTTCTATCACAACAACGGAGACGGAACATTTTCCGACGCGACGAAAGCCTGCGGACTCGCCACTGATTCCGGATGGGCCACCGGCGCGACTTTCGGCGATTACGATAATGACGGCTACGTTGATCTATTCGTCTCGCACTACGTTGACTTTCATCTAGACGATCTGCCGGTCTTTGGATCGAGTAAGTCCTGCAAGTATCTAGGACTCGATGTGCAGTGTGGCCCGCGCGGGCTGAAGGGACTGCCCGACCGCCTTTATCACAACAACGGGGACGGAACATTCACGGACGTCTCGAAGAAAGCCGGCGTGGATGACCCCGAGCACCGCTATGGTCTTACCGCCATCTGGTCCGACTTCAACAACGACGGCAAGCTGGATCTGTTCGTCACCAACGACAGCCAGGCAAACTACCTGTATCAAGGCGACGGAAAAGGCAAGTTCGAGGATATTGCACTGATCTCGGGAGTTTCGGCCAACGAAGACGGACTCGAGCAGGCCAACATGGGCGTGGCTCTAGGCGACTTTCTGCATAGCGGACGCCTGTCGCTTCTCTTGTCACACTTCGACATCGAGTACGCCGCACTCTACCGTAACGATGGCGCCATGAATTTCGCGGACACCTCGATTGCATCGGGAATCGCGCGCGGCACGCAGGGCTATGTCGGCTGGGGAGACGGATTCGTCGATTTTGACAACGACGGCTGGCTCGATTTTTTCCTCGTGAACGGCCACGTCTATCCGCAGGTCGATAGCCTGCATCGCTCCACCAGCTATCGCGAGCCCAAGTTTCTGTTCTTCAATCAGCACGATGGAACTTTCCAAAATGTTAGTCGTCGCGTCGGAGAGGCCCTGCAAAAGCAGCAGGTCAGCCGAGGTGTTGCGATTGGCGACCTATTTAATGATGGCCACTTGGAAGCGGTCGTCGAGAACCTGGTGGGTGGACCGATGATCCTACGCCCTGAAGGCGGTCCGAAGAACCATTGGATCAGCTTTCAACTGGAAGGGAAACACTGTAATCGGCTCGCGCTGAACACCCGTGTCCGCGCGATTGCAGGGGATCTCGTTCAAGTTGGCGAGGTGCTGGGCGGCGCAAGTTATCTCTCGCAGCACGATTTGCGCTTACACTTCGGCCTTGGCAATCATGCGCGGCTCGATCAGGCAGAAGTTCTTTGGCCCGACGGCAAGCGAGAGGTGCTGACGAATCTGGCAGCTGACATGTTCTACGTAGTGCGTGAAGGTGAGGGAGTAGTCGCCACTAAGGCCGCGGAAAAAGCGAAGCTTCCATGAGCTTTACGAATCTGTCATTCCGGCATGTCGCGAGGCGATGCCGGAGGAATCTGGGCGCCGGCAGCACCGCGTTGGCGACCGTGCTCGCCATCATTGTGGGGGTCGAAGCGCAAAGTACCCCTCCCTCGGCCGACCCAGCGATGATGCGCCAGGTCCATCAAGCCGTAAGCCTCGCCGAGCATGGAGACGCGCAGCAGGCGATGACGATCGCGCAGCAATTGCTGGCGCGCGATCCCAAATTCGTCCCAGCCCTGAAGCTCAAAGCCATGTTGCTGGAGAACTCAGGCCAGAACACTCAAGCTGCTGCCGCCTATGAAGACACGCTGAACCTGGCGCCGAACGATCCGGATTTGCTGCTGAAAACCGGCATCTACAAACTCACCTCTGGAGACGTTGCGCAAGCAATCAAGCTGCTGCAACACTGCACGAAGGCCAATCCCACCGATTCCGATGCCTATTACTATCTCGCTCAGGCGTACCACCTCAACAGCCAGGACGATCTCGCCTTAGCCGCAATTCGTCAGAACCTCGAGCTCGATCCCAGGAATCCTTCCGTCTGGCAAAAGTATGGAGAACTGCTTTGCAGCACGGGAGACTGCGCCGGAGGCCTCCGCTGGCTCGTGAAGGCGCAGCAAGCCGACGCCACCCTGCCGAGACTCGATTACGACATCGCGGTCGCCAACTTCCAGTTGATGGATCTTCCAGCCGCAGCCGAGCACGCAACCCGGGCAGTCCAAGCCCATCCTGACGATCTGAAGGCCTTGCGGCTGCTCGCCACTGCCAACGTAAAGCTTGCCCACTGGAATGAAGGCGACACGGCATTCAACAATCTCCTCGCGTTCAAGCCTGATGACATAGAAGCACTACTCGGTGCCGGCCAGTGCGAAGTAGAATTAAAAAACTACACCTCCGCGGTCGAGAAGCTGCAATCCGCTCTGCGGCTCGACCCCACCCGCCTGCTGGCACATTTCTACCTCTCGCGCGCCTACGCGGCGATGGGCCGCGACAACGATGCCCAGCACGAGGCCTCTCTTCATCAGTTGATGATGGAGCAGGCCACATTCGTTCGCTCCACCGCCAACGAGCAACGCGAAAACGCTATCAAGCCTCAAGCGCAGAAAATGCTAGCCGAACAAAAAGAAGACGCCGCACTCCATCTTTATCAAGAGAACTTCAAGGGAAGCACGGCGACGCTTGCGGATGCCTACGTCTTTCTCGGCAAGCTTTATCTCTTCTCTGGCAAAACGGAAGACGGCCTGCGCTGTCTGCATAAGGCCCTCAAAATTCAGCCGAACGTTCGTGGGGCGCACACCTATGAAGGGATTCTCGCCCTGAAAGAGAACGACCTCGGGCGCGCCGAGAGCGAATTTCAGGCAGAGCTCGCGAATGATCCCAGCTATCAGTTGGCTATTGCTGAAATGGGCGAGGTTCGTTATCACCAGGAACGCTGGGCCGATGCCGCCGATTTGCTTTCGAAATCAAAAACTACCACTCCCGAACTGCTGTACATGCTCTGCGACTCGTACTTTCGTCTCGGAAAAATCGCCGACGCCAACCTCAACGCCGAGGTCACAGCCGCCTACGCGCGAAACAAACCCGCTGTAATGCAGGGGCTCCTCGAATTGCTGCGGCGCAATGGGCAGTCAGACCTGGCGAAGCGCCTCGGTTCTTAAACGCTTCCTGGCGTCCCGGTGCTTATGCCACTGATTTTGCAGGCGAACACTTCAGTAACGTAACCGCCGTGCCCTCCACCCCAGAGCCATTCTCAATCTCTCGTTTCTGCCGCAAACTGGTGTTGTTATGGCGGCACAACCAACAACCAAGAAAGATACGATGAAGGTTGAGAAGGTCTCGCTGCTCGTGTTGACCCTCTGCATCGCTATCCTCGTGTACGTCCTCGTAGCGCACCCCTTCTAACCGTATCCAACACATTCACCGCCATGAGGAACGTGGAAGAGCGTCCCTTCAGAGGCGACTAGAGATCACGCCGTAGACAGGCTTTAGCCCCAGTCGTCTCTGGCCCTAACCTCAAATCCATGATTTCCCAACACTTCGACTGGGCTGTATGCTGTTCCGTTTGCGAGCTTTCCTTTTGTGCTCGCAATCAGGGAGGTCTTGCGTGCCTGGTTCGAAATTCGCCCTTCTTGCGTGCTTTGTCTTAATCGCATTTCTCCCTTCCCGCGGCCAAATGCAGGATCTGCCTATCGCCCTTCATCCCCAGAATCCGCACTACTTCCTGTACAAAAACCTGGCGATGGCCCTCGTTGGCAGTGGCGAGCACTATGGCGCCGTATTTAACGGAGATTTTGACTACCACAAATATCTCGAAACGCTCTCGGCCGATGGCATGAATTACACCCGCCTGTTTGGCGGATCGTATGTAGAAGTTCCCGCCAAGTCGTTCGGCATTTTGCGGAACGATCTTGCCCCCGAGCCGGGACGGTTTATCGCGCCCTGGGCGCGGAGTGCCGAACCCGGATACGGAGGCGGCGGCAACAAATTCGACCTGCACAAATGGAATCCGGAATATTTCTCGAGACTGCACGATTTCTTGGCTGATGCGTCGAAGCGCGGCATCATCGTCGAGATCACTTTGTTCTCTTCTCAATATGGCGAGATGCAGTGGAACGTCTCGCCGTTCAATCGCAAGAACAACTTGAATCAAACGGACGAAATCGACTGGAAGAAGCTGAACACCCTCGACAACGGCAACATTCTCGGATACCAGGAAAAATACGCTCGGAAGTTGGTGCAGGAGGCAAGCGCGTATCCCAATGTGATTTTCGAAATCGCAAACGAGCCCTGGTCCGATCGCCCCGTTCTGACCAATGTCGTGAATCCTTATTTATTCACCGGGCGCGATCAGTATCCCAATTCGGTGGATCTTCCGGACCCGGCGACGATGGCATGGCAGGCTCGCGTTGCCGACTGGATCACGAGTGAACAGTCGAAGCTGCCCAACAAGCGCTTGATCGCGCAGAACTGCTGCAATTTCGTTTACTCCGTTCCTGATGTGCTGCCCGGAGTGAGCATCGTCAACTTCCACTACGCCTTTCCCGAGGCTGCGATTTTGAACTACGGATTGGGCAAGGCACTCTCCTATGACGAGACCGGATTCCTCGGCCGCGAAGATGACAAGTACGCGCGCCAGGCATGGAATTTCATGCTCTCCGGCGGAGGAATTTTCGACCATCTCGATTACTCGTTCAGCGTAGGCCATGAGGATGGAAAAGACCTCGAAGCAAACGGGCCCGGAGGTGGAAGCCCTGAACTGCGAAAGAGGCTTCGGATTCTAAGCGAGTTCCTGGGCTCCCTGCCTCTGGTAGAAATGCATCCGGATCTCACGACCGTGAAGCACGCCGGAGGAGTTGCAACACACATGTTGTCGTCCGTCAAAGGCGAGTATGCGATGTACATTGACGGAAGTGGGCCCACAGACATCACTCTCAGCTTGCCTGGTGGCGAATACGAAATCTCCTGGATCGATGTCGTGCAAGGCGGAACAAAAGGAGGCGAACACTTCCATCACGGCGGCGGAGAGAAATCGCTGAAAACTCCGCCATTCTCAAACGGCATCGCTATGCAATTGCGCAAGCGATGAACTAGGATGCCCGATTTCTCGCCGCCTTCGCGAGAGATGGGGATTTCGAATTCGTCATTATCACCATCGACCCGCACCCCCAAAGATCTGGAACTCGCGAATCCGCGCCTCCCCGACCGACGACAGGATATTCAGCCGCACGCGTTGCGCCGTCACCGCCGGAAATTCATCCATCTTTTTATGGCCGATCGCTTGCCCGCCAGCGACACTCACCCACTTGCCATCTTTCAAAACTTCGATCGCATACTTCTCCACCTTCTGTCCTTCGTTGATCCACTCCATCACCAGCGCATGATCGAACGTTACAGGTTTCGGGAAATCAGCTTCGAGAACCGCATGACGTGATCCCGCGGGCGCCGACCAGAACGTATCCGGATCGCCATCGAACGCCAACGCCGCCTCACCCCCGGGCGACCGATGCATCATTAAGTTGTTTCCGTACCGCTGCCGGATCGCCGCCCCGAATTCTTCCAGCCGCTTCACATCTGATTCCGGCAGCAATCCCCGGCGATCCGGCGCTAGGCCGAGCATCAACTGTCCGCCATGGCCGACCGTCTTTTGATAGGTCTCCATCAACTCGGCAACGCTCTTCAAACTCGCCTCATCATTCGGATGCCAGAACCAGTGCAACTTCCGCAGCGGTGTATCAGCTTCCGCCGGACGCCATCGCAAATATCCATGCCGGTCGATCACATTCCAGTTTTCTTCAGAAATCGTTCCGTCCTCATTTCCGGCCCAGCGAATGTCTCCATACTCGAACAAAGCCATGTCGGCAAACACGAGCGTGTTCGGCTGAGACATGCGCAACTCCTCAACGTAACGCGCGAAGTTGTAGACATGTCCACCGCTGCCGGCGCCATCAAGCCAGAACTCAACAAGCGGGCCATAGTGCTGCGTCAGTTCATCGAGTTCCGCTGTGTAGTACTTGTCGTACTCCGCCGAATTCGCGTATCGCGGCTCATGGCGATCCCATGGCGAAAGATACACGCCGAATTTCAACCCATATTTGCGCGCCGCCTCTTCCACCCGCCGCACCACGTCGCCTTTTCCGTCTTCCCACGGACTGCTTTTCACGCTGTAGGCGGTCTGCTCAGTCGGCCAAAGGCAGAACCCATCATGATGCTTCGCCACAAACACCACATACTTGATTCCCGCCGCCCGGATCGCCCGCATCCATTGCTCCGGATCAAACGCGGTGGGACTAAAAACTTTCGGATCCGCCGACCCGTCACCCCACTCCTGATCAAGAAATGTGTTGGGACCGAAGTGAACAATCGCTCCCATCTCCATCTCCTGCCACGCCACCTGCTGCGGCGATGGCTTCAGATCAACCGCATTCTGCGCAGACACACGGACAACCATGAGTAAGAGAAAAAGAAAGGCGTGAGTCAATTTCGCAAGCATGGCGCTAAGAATAGCATCGCGGATGCGCGGGACGCGCAGTCGTAGAGCCTATCGCGCGTCCCGCCGACCAACCTGGCTTGTCATTCCGACGCTCGCGAACCGAGGAAAGAGTAACCCGCCGCCTGCGAGCATCATTACGAAGCCGAAAGCCGAATGTTACACTTTCCCTTCATCCATCCTTGGCGCTTGCCGGAGTCCGTTCCCAAATGTCCGAATCCCAAATGCCCAGCACCCGCACGCGTGTCGTCCGCGAACCGCATCGCGGTGTTTACGATCGTGACCAGGTTTACAGCATCCTCGATGAAGCTTTCCTCTGTCATGTTGGATTCGCTGTCGACGGCCAGCCATTCGTGATCCCGACTTCCTACGGGCGTAAAGACGCGAACCTCTACATCCACGGATCCTCTGCCAGCCGCATGCTGCGTCAGATGAAAGACGGCGTCCCGGTCTGCGTCACCGTCACTCTGCTCGACGGACTCGTCCTCGCCCGCTCCGTCTTCAATCACTCGATGAATTACCGCTCGGTGGTGATCCTTGGGAAAGCAACTTTGGTGGATGATCCAAAAGATAAGCTGGAAGGTTTGCGCACTCTGTCCGAGCACATTCTTCGCGGCCGCTGGGACGACTCCCGCCAACCAAACGAGCAGGAGCTGAAAGCCACCTCACTGTTACGCCTGCCCATCGAAGAGTTTTCGGCCAAAGTTCGGACCGGTCCGCCCATCGATGACGCCGAAGACATGGATTTCCCCACCTGGGCCGGTGTAGTGCCGCTCGAGATAAAAGCCGGCGAACCGATCAAAGACCCGCACCTCGATTCGTTGCGGCCAGTTCCGGAGTATGCGAAGCATTATTCCAGGAAATAACTCGGCCTTAGAAAATGAGTTGTCGTTTCCGAAAAGTCGCGCAACGACGACGAAGGGATCCGGTGGTCCTGGCGGCACGGCCCCCCCGGACGGAATGAGAAATTAACAGGGTGAGTGATCTTTTTGAAAAAGGAGTGAAGGGTTCGGGGTCCCCCAACCATCGAACCCTTCCACACCCCGCTTGCGCCTAGGCTTACTTTGGAGGCAAGCAATGTCTGTCCGGTATGAAGCGAGCCGGGTTCGCTATGCGGCATGGCCTCATTCCGGCAGACGGTACATCTCAATCATCGATGGAAGCGAGCTGCAGCGAACAACTGCACGAAAGTCAGAGCGAACAACCTGGCATATTTCATTTCATCTCCTCGCAAGTTCGTTCCATCTAAGCGTCGACATCATGCCCCTGAATGCAAGTGAGGTCCATAGAGAGTGTCTGAATCGATCTGAATTGATCTGAAGAACGATGCGAAAACATGTGGGACAGCCGCCATCGGCTGTCTGCGACGGCGGAAGCCGAGCTGCCAGAAGGTTCGTATCAGGCACGGCTTCAGCCCTGCCGTCCAGTCAGTCAAAAAATGCGGCTTCAGCCCAGCCCCTCCGCTTGACACCACCGAAAACTCCAGCCCAGAATTGTCGAGCCACTGAAAGCGACACATGCCGGAAAAGAAGTTTCGCTTCGGGGAATTCGAGCTCGATTTCGGACGCTACCAGCTTCTCTGCAAGGGCCAGCCGGTGCGCCTCGAAGGCCTCCCCCTGCAACTGCTGATGTTTCTGGCCGAGAATCCCGGGCAGCTCATCACCCGCGAGCAGATTGCAGAGAAGCTTTGGGGAAATCACGTCTTCGTCGACGTCGAGCAGGGCATCAACACCGCGATCCGCAAAGTCCGCAAAGCGCTAAACGACGACTCGGCCCAGCCACAGCTCCTGCAAACGGTGGTAGGACGTGGCTACCGGTTTGTAGGCTTTTCCCAAGAGCCAGGAAACGCCGCCACCGAAAATGTCGTCTTTTCTCCCGAGGACCTGGGTCGCGCCATCCGCGCCGCCGCGGGCATCCATGAGGACGACAAAAAGCCAACATAGGATTTCATCTTTCCGGCTAGGACCGCCTGCTGCACTTACGCTTGGCCAGCCGGGATTGCCGATCGCCGATCGGCCACGGCTATTCTGATCAGACTGTCGACTTGATTTTCAACAGCAATTGAAGATCCGCAATCTCCAATTCCCCGGAATCCTTCCCCCGCGGTGTAGAATCCAAAGTCCCATGAAAGCCATACAAGTCAAGCAAGTCGGTGGTCCTGAAGTACTGGAATTGGTCGACCTTCCAGTTCCCGAACCGAAAGCGAACGAAGCAATCGTCAAGCTCGGTGCGGTGGGAGTGAACTTCATCGATGTCTATCACCGCGAGGGACGATACAAAGTCTCTGTTCCTTTTATCCCCGGACAAGAAGGTGCCGGCGTAGTAGTTGCCGTGGGAACAGACGTGAAGTCGCTGAAAAATGGCGACCGCGTGGCGTGGACAGCGACGCTGGGCTGCTATGCCGAATACGCAGCGGTTGCCGCTGACCGTCTGGTCTCAATTCCTGCCGGCGTGAGCGATCAGCAGGCGGCAGCAACCATGCTGCAGGGGATGACCGCACACTACTTATGCCACGACTCCTATCCACTGAAGAAAGGCGAGACGGCGCTGGTACACGCCGCAGCCGGAGGCGTGGGTTTGCTCCTTACCCAGATGGCGCACAATATTGGCGCTCGCGTCATTGCTACAGTCTCTACCGATGAGAAAGCGAAACTGGCCCGCGACGCCGGCGCCGACGACACGATTCTCTATTCCCAGACAGATTTCGAGACTGAAACCAAGCGGCTGCTGAACGGCAAAGGCCTTGACGTGATCTACGATTCGGTCGGCAAAACAACTTTTGAGAAAGGCCTGAACCTGTTGCGTCCGCGGGGCATGATGGTGCTTTTTGGAGGATCAAGCGGAGCAGTTCCTCCATTCGATCCTATTATTCTTACTCAAAAGGGCTCGTTATTCCTGACGCGCCCTTCCTTGGGCAATTACATCGCAACGCGTGACGAATTGATGGCGCGTTCGAGCGCGGTATTTGGGATGATCGCCTCCGGAAAACTGAAGCTCAGAATTGAGCACACGTATCCCCTGGCAGAAGCCCAGCGCGCACACCGCGACCTGGAGGGTCGAAAGACAACAGGAAAGCTTCTACTAATCCCGTAGCGCCGGCAACTCGCCGGCTGTCGAGGAAGAAAGAATGAAAGCGATTCGCGTGCAGCATACCGGCGGACCCGAGGTTCTGGAACTCGTAGATGTTCCCCCGCCGCAGCCCAAGGGCTCTGAAGCTGTTGTGAAGGTCAACGTTGCAGGCGTCAACTCCATCGACACGCAGTTCCGCGATGGGAGGTTGCGCACGCCGCTCCCGTTTATCCCCGGACAGGAAGGCGCCGGCGTGGTGACTGCGGTCGGCCCGCAGGCTCGCGCCGTGAAAGTCGCCGACCGCGTGGCATGGAGTGGCACGCTGGGGTCGTACGCCGAATATGTCGCTGCACCCGAGGAGCATCTCGTTCCTGTGCCCGCGGCGATCAGCGATGAGCAGGCCACGGCGGCGATGGTTCATGGGCTCACAGCGCATTACCTGGTGAACGACGCGCACAAGCTCAAACCCGGCGAGACCGCCCTGGTCCATGCGGCGGCAGGCGGCGTTGGATTGCTATTGGTGCAACTGGCGCACGCGATCGGCGCGCGCGTCATCGGAACGGTCTCCAGCGACGACAAGGCTCGACTCGCAAAAGAATCCGGCGCCGACGAAGTGATTGTGTTCACAAAACAAGATTTTGAACCCGAAGTGAAACGCCTGACCGGCAGCAAGGGTGTCGATGTCGTTTATGACGGGGTCGGCAAGGCCACATTCGAAAAAAATTTGAACGTCATGCGCCTTCGCGGGATGCTCGTGCTCTACGGCATGTCGAGCGGCGCCGTACCTCCCGTGGATCCAGCGAAACTCTCGGAAAAGGGATCGCTCTACATGGCGCGAACCACGCTCGCGCACTTCACCGCAAGCCGCGACGAGTTATTGTCGCGAACGTCCGATCTGTTCCGCTTCATTACAGAGGGCAAGCTTCACATGCACATCGCAAAGAAATACCCGCTTGCCGAAGCCGCCCAGGCACACCGTGACATGGAATCACGCGGCCTCACCGGAAAACTACTCCTCGTACCCTGAGCAAACCGGCCACGATTGAAAATCAAATAGGGTTTGTCGTTCCGACAACGCGTGAAGCGCGGACGGAGGAATCTGCTGTCGGCATGCAGCGCCCAAATGTCGAGCTAAACCGTCGAGCGCCTGAACACAGCGCATACCTGTTCCCTCTGCTACACTCAGCCCGAACAAGGAGCCATCATGGCAAAGACGCCCCAGACTTTCGCCAATCACACCCGCTTCGACCCCAGCTTTCATTTCTTCCTTGTCCCTCTCTTCGCGATC
>Ga0335071_10006121_pt1 | contig 12446 bp, 10 predicted proteins | sample Lox_Sample_15_FD_206724 | JGI IMG/M metagenome (GOLD analysis project Ga0335071, IMG submission 206724) | Soil microbial communities from Loxahatchee National Wildlife Refuge, Florida, United States - Lox_Sample_1.5 | ecosystem: Environmental > Terrestrial > Soil > Wetlands | place: USA...
GCGCGAGGACACCTGGGAGCCGGACCACGACGTCTACTGGGGTGCCGAGAAGACCTGGCTGGGTGGCGATAAGCGCTATTCAGGGGAGCGTGACCTCGAGAACCCGCTCGCCGCCGTGCAGATGGGCCTCATCTACGTAAACCCCGAAGGCCCGGAGGGCAAGCCGGATCCCGTCGCGGCGGCGAGGGACATCCGCGAGATCTTCGCCCGAATGTCCATGAACGACGAGGAGACGGTCGCGCTCATCGCCGGAGGCCACGCCTTCGGCAAGACCCATGGAGCCGGCCCGGCGTCCCACGTCGGGCCCGAGCCGGAAGCGGCACCCCTCGAGGAGCAGGGTCTCGGCTGGAAGAGCAGCTTTGGCGCAGGAAAGGGCGGCGATGCGATCACGAGCGGTATCGAGATCACCTGGACCACCACGCCAACGAAGTGGAGCAACGACTTCTTCACGCACCTGTTCAGCTACGAATGGGAACTGACGAAGAGCCCGGCCGGTGCGTACCAGTGGAGGCCGAAAGGTGAGGCAGGCGCCGGCACCGTGCCGGATGCCCACGACCCGGAGAAGCGTCGCGCACCAGGGATGCTCACCACGGACCTTGCCCTGAGGTTCGATCCCGCCTACGAAAAGATTTCGAGGCGCTTCTACGAGAACCCGGCCCTGCTTGCCGATGCCTTTGCACGGGCATGGTTCAAGCTGACGCACCGCGACATGGGCCCGCGCTCGCGCTATCTCGGCCCGGAGGTCCCTGCCGAGGAGCTCATCTGGCAGGACCCCATCCCCGCTGTCAACCACAAGCTGATCGACGCAAAGGACATCGCTTCGCTCAAGGCAAAGATCCTGGCGTCCGGCCTGTCGGTGTCGGAGCTGGTCTCGACCGCCTGGGCGTCGGCGTCCACCTTCCGCGGCTCCGACAAGCGCGGCGGTGCGAACGGCGCCCGGATCCGCCTCGCACCCCAGAAGGATTGGGAGGTCAGCGAGCCTGCCCGGCTCGCGAAGGTGCTGAGGACCCTGGAGGGAATCCAGGGCGAGTTCAACCGCACAGCGTCCGGCGGCAAAAAAGTCTCGCTCGCCGACCTGATCGTTCTCGCCGGTTGCGCGGGCATCGAGCAGGCCGCGAAGAATGCAGGCCGGCAGGTGAAGGTCCCATTCACGCCCGGACGCATGGATGCCTCGCAGGAACAGACCGACGTAGTTTCATTCGCCTTCCTCGAACCGGTTGCGGACGGCTTCCGCAACTACCTCGGGGGCAGGTACTCGGTATCGGCCGAGGAGTTGCTGGTTGACCGGGCGCAACTGCTGACCCTGACCGCACCGGAGATGACAGTGCTCATCGGCGGCATGCGGGTGCTGGACACCAGCTTCGGGCAGACCCGGCATGGCGTCTTCACGAAGAGGCCGGGGGCACTCACCAACGACTTCTTCGTGAACCTGCTTGACATGGGCACGGAGTGGAAGCCGGTATCGAAAGAAGCTGACGTGTTCGAAGGCCGCGATCGGAAGACGGGCGCACTCAGGTGGACCGGCAGCCGGGTCGACCTGATTTTTGGGTCGAACTCCCAGCTCCGCGCCCTTGCCGAGGTCTATGGAAGCGCAGACGGGCAGGAGAAGTTTGTCCGTGACTTCGTGGCGGCCTGGACGAAAGTGATGAACCTCGATCGCTTCGATCTCGCCTGATCGTAGCATTTCACGTCTTCAATGGTGGTGAACCCGGAGGCGAAGCCGGAGGGAGAGCCGACAGGGCGAAGCCGGGTGGTGAACCCGGAGGCGAAGCCGGAGGGAGAGCCGACAGGGCGAAGCCGGGTGGTGAACCCGGAGGCGAAGCCGGAGGGAGAACGAGAGGGCATCAGCCCGAGCGAGAACCGACGGACCCAAGGTCCGTTGGTGACCGACAGGGCGAAGCCCTGTTGGCGATCCTGGAAACGGCGGACAGGTAACCCGGGCGGTATTGACGGAACCGGAGCCGTGAAGAGTGCATCTGAACGAGCGCTACGAATCATCTCGTGAAACATCACAGTATATTTAATTACTTCCTGAACTTTACCCTCGCCCGTGACCCGGGATGGACGAACCCACGGCTCAGGACATTATTGAAAGCGATACGGAACCCCCGGTTTCTCCGGGTGAACCAGGGACGGAAACCCCGGAGCCGGACAGCTCCATGTGGAAATTCTGGTCCCTTATAGGTCTCTTTGCGGTATTCCTCGCATATGTAGCCTTCTTCGTGTATCCGAACCAGGAGGGCATGATCTCTTCGACCCAGCTCCAGATAGGTGCCCTCATCAATGCCTCCCCTTCCTTTGCCGAGACCCTGCCGATCCAGGACGTGGGCATCAACGACCAGGGGAGGTCGATCTTCATCGCCTTCGTGATGCTCACGCATGTCCTATTCGCGAGCCTCCAGCTCGGCGGGAGCTGGATCGCTGCAGCCTCCGAATCGTTCGCCATCAGGACCGGCCTTCGCCGCCTTGACCGGATAGCGAAATCCCTGACGCTCTTCAATGTCATCCTTTTCTCGTTCGGTGCAACCTTCGCCATTGCCGGCGTCCTGTTCTTTATCGCCCTCTTCCCGGTGTTTGCGGCCGACTGGTTCCGGGTGATGTGGTGGCCGCTCTTTATCGAGGCGGTCCTCTTTGCCACCCAGATCGTGTTCCTGTACGTGTACTGGTTCGGCTGGGACAAGATGGAACGGCGCAGGCACCAGTTCTTCGGGTACGGGTACGCGATCGCGGTCTTTTTCCAGACGCTGATGATCGACATGGTGGCCGCGGGGATGCTTACCCCGGGTGTCACCACGATCAGCTTCACCGGGAGCGGGCTCCTGAGCATCCCCTATGCAGATGCGATAAGCACGTGGTTCAACCCGACCCTGTGGCGCCTCCAGTTCCACCGGCTCATTGCGTCGATCTCGTACATCGGGTTCATCATCGCCATGCTCGCGGTCTTCCACTTCCTTGACCGCAAGGGCATCAAGGACAGGAGATACTGGGACTGGGTCGTCTCCTATGGCATCTCCTGGGGGCTGATCGGGCTTGCCATCCAGCCCGTTCTCGGCTTTATCTACATGCTCGGTATATCAGACGTAAACGACCTGGCCTTCCAGACCATCATGCATGGCCCGAGGGCATGGGAGATGCTCCTGATGGCCGGGACGCTCTCGTTCCTGTTCCTGACGGTGATACTCTTCTTTATCGAACGCAGGGAGCGGATATTCTCGAGACTGGAGCACAGGAACCTGCACACCCTCTTTAAGTGGTTCTTCCTGTTCGGCCTTGCCTGCCTGTTTGTCATCATCCAGCCCGCGTGGCTGTATGCTCCCTTCGTGGATGATCCGGCAGCATGGGTGAACCCGCTGGGGGTGATGGACTTCAAGTACGTCGCGCTCGCGGGGCTCGTCACCATGGGAATCGTGATGCTCACCATCGATGCCATCATCTCCTCGGATGTCAGGGAATCAGAATGGGGAGCCCTCTCGAAAGTCTCCCGGGCATCTGCGGTATTTGCGGGTCTGCTCGGGATCTTCATCATTGAGATCATGGGGTTCGTCCGCGAATCGGGCAGGTCCCCATGGACCGTGTACAACATCATCCCGGTGCCCCCGGGAACCACCCAGTACCCGACGCCATTGTCGATCCTGAACATTTTTATCGTGTGGATCATCATCTCGGCGCTGGTCGTCACTACCTTCTGGCTGACTTCGAAGGTCACGGCCGATCATCCCGAAGACGCGGAGAAGATCAGGACCTGAACGGAACCCCTGCCCCCCAAAAAGATTTTCACCGGTCCACAATGATATCCGGGAGAAGACCTGTGTACCCGACCATTTCCGTTGCCATCGACAATTCAGCATGTTCAGGGTTCGCCGAGAGCATCGCGCTCCAGGTCGCCCTGGCCGGAAAAATCCCCGTCACCGGCGTGCATGCGTATACCGGACGATTCCACGAGGCCCGGTTCAAGGCGCTGGAACGTCACCTGCCGGAGAGATACCGGAACGAGGACGCGCTCAGCCACCAGCGGGATATCCATTCCGTGCTCATCGGCCGGGGTCTCGAGCTGATCTCGCTCGAGTACATGAAACGACTGGGCGATGCCTGCCGGGCCGGCGGGATCCCGTTCACGGAAAAGATCGTTGACGGGAAGAACGCCGATGTCGTCATCGCGGCCGCGGGGGAGGGTGAGCTCCTGGTGATGGGTGCCGAGGGTCTCGGCCGGGTCGACGGGATCTCCGGCCTGGGGAGCACCACCCGGCGAACGCTCCGCCACGGGAAGAGCGACCTGCTTATCGCGAAGAGGGGCGGCCGGATCGGCTCGATCCTCGCCGGGGTCGACGGCAGCGCCGAAGCCCTGGCGATGGTCGGCAGGGCTGCCGGCCTGGCCCGGTCCCTCGGGGCAACGCTCACCATCGCGGCAGCCTTCGATCCCGGCCTGCACCGCACGGTCTTTGGATCCCTTTCTGCCACGCTCTCGAAGGAAGCGGGAGACGTCTTCCAGTTCTCGAAGCAGGAGGCCCTCCATAACGAGATCATCGACCGGAGCCTTGCCGACCTCTACTCCCGCCACCTGGAGCGCGCGGCAGGTATCGCCCGTGAGCACGGGGTCGAAGCCGCGACCCGGCTTGAGCAGGGTAAACCCTTCCGGATCCTCTGCATGCTGGCAAAGGAACAGGGCACGGACCTGATCGTTGTCGGGCACAGCGGGATGCACCGGAGCACGTATAGCGATATCGGTTCAAACACGGAACGGGTAGCCGAACTGGCAGAGACCAATGTTCTCGTCGTGCGGGATCGCACCGGAGGCAGCGCAACACCCACCCGGAGCGGGGAGAAAGCGGCCGGTTCGCCCTCGGGTACCATGCAGGCAGGTCCTGCAAAAGCAGCGCTCCTCTGGAGTGACGACGCGAAAATACGCCTGGAGAACATCCCCGGGTTCGCCCGGCCCATGGCGATCATGGCGATTGAACGCTATGCCATGGAGCATAAGATTACCACGATCACCCCCGAAGTCATGAATGCCGCACGGGAGAAGGTGGGTACATGAGCGCGGTCCTCGAAGTCCGGGACCTCTCGTACCGGTATCCCGGGGGAAAGGGGATCTCCGGCATCTCGTTCGAAGCACATGCCGGTGAGGTGCTCTGTATCTTCGGGTGGAATGGCGCCGGGAAGACCACCCTCCTGAAGGTACTCTCGACGCAGGTCCCGGTCCAGGAAGGGTCATTCTCCGTAAGCGGGAGCGATGTGTCCCGGGATCGGGAATCGGTTCGCGGGAAGATCTTTCCGGTCTTTGATGCCAATGCCCATTTCGGCCACCTGACCGGCAGGGAGAACGCCCGGTTCTTCCTCTCCCTGTACGGGGTTCCGGCGGCCGCCGAGCTGGACCGGGCCGCCGCGGATCTTGACCTGGATCTCGACCAGGCAGCCGGCGAGTATTCCCTCGGTATGAAACGGAAGCTCCTGCTTGCCGAGGCATTTGCGGCCGGGAAGGAACTCCTGGTGTTCGACGAGCCCACGCTCGGGCTCGATACCAGCATGTGCCGGATCTTCTTCAGACGGGTGCGGGAAGCAGCGGCGGCAGGCAGGTGCGTCGTCATCGGGACGAACCGTGTCGAGGACGCGGCCTCGGCAGACCGGATCCTCCTCCTGGACAGGGGGACCCTCCGGCCGGCGGAGTCAGTCGAGGCGCTCGTCGCCGGGATGATCAGGGTCACGATCACGCTCGCCGATCGTGAGCTCGTCGAACATATCGCCTCGATCGACGAACTCCCGCGGCTGGTCACGAAGGTCCTCGGCCTCGGCATACCCCGGAAGATCGAGATCGGCGGGCCCGGGGCCGACGACTCCCTGTACTGGACCGGCGAGGCGGAGGAGAAGATCCGGCGGGCTCCGCCATTCCTCCGGAAGATGATCCGCTCGGTGGTGGAACGATATGCGAAGGACCATGGGAGCAGCCGGATCACCCCCGATCTGGTCGACGAAGCAAAGGGGAAGTTCGAGCAGCGATGACAGCCGGGATGAAGTTCAACGCACTGGCCGGGCAATCGGCAATCTGGATCACGGCAAAGGCTGCCGTCTCCCTTTCTGTTGTCGGGCTGGCCGGGCTTGTCTCCCGCGGGGGCCTCGCCCTCGCCGTTATCATCGTCTTCATGGGCGTGACCGGCCCGACCATCCGGCTCGTCACCATGAAGATGGGCGGGATCTACGACCGGATCCTCGTGAGCCCGGCCTCGAAACCCGGGTTTTTCCTGGAGTTCGCCGGGTACTGGGCCGTCGCCGTGCTCCTGCCGCTTGTCCCTGCCATCGTGGCGGTGGCGATCCTCGCGGGTCCGGCAATGATCATACCCGTGCTGGCAGGGACCGTCCTTGCCGTCACGTCCGGGACGATGGCCGGGTTCATGTCCCGGGGGTTATCCGACGCCCATCTCGCGGCCCTGCTCGTTGCCGGGCTGCTCATCGCTCTCTCGCTCGTAAGGACCCCGGTTGCGAGGTTGCTCCCCTATTCCGTGCTGGCAGCCGCCACGCCCCCCCCGGCCGCCCTCGCCATCTCCGCCATCCTCCCGGTTGCATCCATTGCCCTTCTGTGCGTCGCGGTATCCCGATCCTGAAATGATACGGAGAGATGTACTTGTTTACAAAACCTGCGCATCATCAGCATTTTCTTATAGCAGTCCTGTCAATTTCCCCTTCGATGATCTTCCCTTCCCATAGTGGTACCGACCGGACACCTCACCATAGAGGTGTTTTAATGCCAGATACCGGTACCGGGGGGACCGGCCATGGCCGCAGGCTCTGACATCCCGGGCCTGCGCCTCATTTCATGGAATATCACGCTCAGGTGTCCCCTCCAGTGCGCCCACTGCTACGTGGACGCGGGAGAACACGAGGCTGCCGGGGTCCTCTCGACCCCGGAGGCTTTCGCGGTCATCGACCAGATCCGCGAACTGGGGAGACCCGCGGTGATCCTGAGCGGGGGCGAGCCGCTCATGCGGGAGGATATCCTTGAAATAGCCCGCTACGGGACCGAAAAAGGCCTGAAGATGGCGATCGGGACAAGCGGGGTCCTGCTCGATGAGAAATGCGCAGCGGAGCTCAGGGAGTCCGGGGTCAGAAGGGTTGCGATCAGCATCGATTCGGCAGACCCCGCCGTGCATGACAGGTTCCGCGGACTGGACGGCGCATGGGAGCGTGCCGTGCAGGGCATACGAAATTGCCTGAACGAAGGGATCGGTGTCCAGGTCAACACGACCGTCCTGTCTCCCGACCCGCAGGCGATCAGGGACGTGGTATCATTTGGCGCCGGCCTCGGCATCAGGAACTACCAGCTTTTCTTCCCGGTCCCGACCGGGCGGGGAACAGGAGTCCCCTGGATGACCCCGCAGGTGTACGAGAACCTGATCCGGGAGGTCCTCATCGCTTACCGCCATGCCGGCGTGAATATCAGGCCGACCTGTGCGCCCCAGTTCAGGCGGATTGCCGAAGAACTCGGGATTACCAATCCTGCCTGGGGCCGGGGCTGTATCGCGGGTATCAGCTACTGCCGGATCTTCGCAAACGGCGATGTAACCCCCTGCCCGTACCTGCCGGCCCGGGCGGGGAACGTGCTGGAGACCACGCTGAACAGGATCTGGGAGGAATCCCCCGTCCTGGCGGTCCTTCGGGATACGTCAAATCTCACCGGTACATGTGGGCGGTGCGGCTACCATGATATCTGCGGGGGGTGCCGGGCCCGGTCCTACGGAGCCGGCGGGGGCATGACCGATACGTGTGGAGGGATCGCGCTGCCTGATAACCCGGGAGGGAACCTGTGCGGCGAAGACCCATGGTGTCCTTACGTGCCCGGAGGGAAGACTGCATGAGCGGACCCGCCATGCCGGACCGGACCGACCTGGCCATACTGGAAGCTCTGCAGGACGACATTCCCCTCGTTTCACGCCCATGGGAGGCGATTGCGCGCCGGTTGAAGGTACCTGAATCCGAATTCCTCACCCGGCTGGACCGGTTGCATACGGCGGGCATCATTCGGGGTATCTCCCCGGTCCTTGAATCCCGCCCCATGGGACTGGGAGCTTCCACCCTGGTGGCCATGCACGTACCCGGGGAGAGGCTCGAGGAGGTCGCGGCCATCATCAGCAGCCATCATGAGGTGTCCCACAATTTCCAGCGGGACCATCACTACTCCCTCTGGTTCACCCTTTCGGCCCGGGACGAGGGAGGGATCCGGCACGTGCTCGATGAGATCCTGCTGGAGACCGGCATACCGGCAACGGATGTGCTCGATCTGCCCACGGAAAAGAAAATAAAGATTGATGTGCGGTTCTCATTCATGCCTGACAGGGAACAGGAGAATACCGTTGGATCCCCTTGACCTCGCGCTGCTCCGCGAACTGGAGGACGGGCTCCCGTTTGTCGGGGAACCCTTCGAAGAGATAGGGAAGCGGCTCGACCTTACCGGGAATGAGGTCATGGAACGAATACGGCTCCTCCAATCTGCAGGGGTTATCCGGAAATTCAGGGCACGCATTGATCAGCGCAAGATGGGCATCTCCGCAAATGCACTCGTGGCGTGGAACCCGGACGGCACGGGAAACAATGATACGGGTTCCCTGCTTGCCGCATTCCCCTGTGTCACCCACTGCTACCAGCGCCTGCCGGTGACGGGCAGGTGGGACTATACCCTCTATACCGTGCACCACGGGTACAGCAGGGCAGCAGTTCTCGATGAAATAAAAAAGATAGCAGGGCAGATCGGTATCGCGGATTTTGCCGTCCTCTTCAGCACCCGCGAGTTCAAGCGCGTACCGAATGTGAGGGTACGGGAGATCGGAGGAGGTCTGTTGTGAACCGGATCACCCAGTGCCTGCACGGCCGGGGAACGGTGAGCGGCGCGATGAAGCACCGTCACAAACCGCCCGCGGAAGTACCCAGCAGATACCTTGCCTTTTCCGAGGAATACCAGCCGGTGGTTTTCTGGAACCTCACTGACCGGTGCAACCTGAGCTGCATCCATTGTTACAGCCGATCGGGTCCGGGCTCCCCGACCGGAGCCGAGCTCTCGACAGCCGAAGCGATCGCCCTGATAGATGATCTCGCCGCAATGGGCGTTCCCCTCGTCCTCTTCTCAGGAGGGGAGCCCCTGTTACGGGCTGATATCTGGGACCTGGCGCGTCATGCAGCCGGCAAAGGTATCAGGACGGCGCTCAGCACGAACGGCACCCTGATCACGGCCGGGGTTGCTGAGAGAATCAGGGAATGCGGGATCGGGTATGCCGGCATCTCGCTCGACGGTGTAACAGGGGCAACCCATGACCGGTTCAGGAATTCCCCCGGTGCATTCAGGAAGACGATTGCAGCCTTCGCCCATTGCCGCGAGGCAGGGATCAGGTGCGGGGTCCGGGTCACCCTGAACCGCGGGAACTTCGCCGAACTGGAAGCACTCATCGATCGCGCGGTGGAACTCGGGGCATCCCGGTTCTGTCTGTACTGGCTCGTTCCGAGCGGGAGGGGAATCGGATCCTACGACCAGCTGCAGCTGGGGAGCGAAGAGGTGACCGGGGCCCTCGGTCTTCTCTATCGGAAAGCAAAGGAAATTCCTGCCGACAGGATGGAGTTTCTCACGGTGGATGCCCCGCAGGACTGCATCCACCTGCTCACGTCGATGGAACAGGAGAATTCCCCGGACCTCGCCGATGCCCGTGGCCTCCTGGCTTCATTGCACGGCGGGTGCAGCGCAGGTACGCGGGTGGCGAATATCGATCCGCAGGGGAATGTCTACCCCTGCCAGTTCGCCCGCTCGCCTGAATTCCACGTGGGGAACATCAGGGACCGGCCATTCAGCAGGCTATGGACAGGCAGCGCCAGTCCCGTACTCGCCCGGTTCCGTGAAAGACAGGCACGGCTCGGCGGCAGGTGCTCCGGCTGCAGGTTCCTGGATCTGTGCGGGGGAGGCTGCCGGGTCCGGGCGTATGCCGTATCCGGGGACTTCTTCGGCGAGGACCCGTTTTGTTTTGTGCATGGACATGTTTCTCGTTGATCCAGCGCCATAGTATGAGAGAAAGGGTGGATGATTGACACGTGAGCCCCGCATCATGGTCCATGCGTATCATCCATCCGGAAGACCAGCAACCAATGTACCGATACCTTTAGATGGGATCCATGAACGAGATACCGGAGGGGAACGTAACGTGTGCCGGAACATCAGGGTCCTGTTCAACTTCGATCCGCCAGCAACAGCCGACGAGATTCAGGCGTCGGCCCTCCAGTATGTACGGAAGATCAGCGGGTTTGCCAACCCTTCCGCCGCCAACAAACCAGCCTTTGATCGCGCCGTCCGAGAAGTCGCCCGGGCTTCGTCTGCACTCCTGGAAACGCTGGTGACGAATGCCCCACCCCGCAATCGTGAAGCAGAGGCCGCGAGAGCACATGCCCGTGCCGTGCTCCGATACGGTTCGCCCCCGGTCCGGAAGTAAGGTCGTGGGGTGGCCCGGCTTTTCGGACTCCCGGCCCCGCGAAATAGATACCATACATTTTTACCTGTTTTTGCAGCTACCGGGACTTCCCATGGCAGAAGGAGGATTCTGAAAGGGATGAGTTAAAAGAAAAAATGACCGGGCCGGTTCAGGCCTGGATCTTCTGGTAGAACTTCCCGTAGACGGTCTCGCCCTTTCGCTTGGGGTGGCGCTCCCCGAGGTCGCCGATGTACTCGGCGAACTTCGCCTTCGTCCCGTCGACCTCCAGCTCGACGTCCCGGATGTACTTGAAGCCGGGCATCATGACGTCAACGGTGCCGAAGAGGTACACCTCGCCCTTCACCATCTGGCCGCCGATCCGGCGCCGGACGTTCCCCTTGATGATGATCTTCCCGCCCTCGGCATGGGTGGCGATGTGGACGTCGGCGTTCCCCTCGACGATGAGGGTGCCGCCGTTCATGAAGGAGCAGATGTCGCTCCCGACGTTGCCCTTCACCCGGATGAGGCCGCCCTGCATGCCGCGCCAGTCGCCCCGGTACGAGGCGGCCAGGTAGTTCCCGGCGTTTCCATCGATGAGGAACTCGCCGCCCTCCATCCCGAGGCCGCAGAAGGAGTGGACGCTCCCCTTCACGTGGAGCTTCCCGCCCTTCATCCAGGCGCCGGCGTACATGTCGGTGTCGCCGTTCACGACCACCTCGCCCGCCGACATCTTGCTCCCGATGTACTTCACCTTGGGGCAGCTGCCGGCGATCACGATCTGGGTGTCGGCGGCGGTCGCGCCCGCCCCGCCGGCCACCGAGAAGAACTCGCCGAGGGTGCAGTCCTGCTTCCCCTGGTACACGGGGAGCTTCGCGATCTGCTCGGCGGTCTTTCCCGCAAAGGTATCGGGGGTGATGCAGTCGGCTTCGAGGATGAGTTCCGGCTGCTTCGTCGGGGTCAGGGTGACGGTCTTCATGATGACCCCGCTCCCGTGGTCGCGTCAAGCGCGATGACGTGCGGGTGGGGCGCGTAGCTGTCCGGCACCGGGTAGTTCCCCTCGTTTACCGAGTAGAACTTCAGGAACTTCTCGCGCACGTCGTGCATGACCTGCTTGTTCTCCTTCACCTTCACGTCGACCCAGAAGGTCTTCTTCTGGCCGTGGTCGATGACGTTCCCGTCCTTCACCACCATCTTCCCGTCCTTGAAGAGGTACGCCACCGCCGAGAAGGCCTTCTCGATACCCTCGGGGTCGGTCGGCAGCTTCTTCGGGTCCAGGTTGTAGATGGCGATGTCGGCGTTCATTCCCGGCGCGAGCCCGCCGTAGCTCTTCGAACGGCCGCGGGCCTCGGCCGGCCCGGCGCGGGTCATCGCGGCGAGCTCGTAGAGGCTGATCTCCCGGTCCAGGTTCGAGATGTCCGTCGCCGATACGACCTTGTCGCTGTTCTTGAAGGCCTTGATCTGGGCCTCCCGGGCCTTCCGGCTCATGAGCCACTTGATGACCCGCGGGTACCGGGTGAAGGGCCCGGCGTTCGGGTGGTCGGTGGTGATGAAGCAGCGCATGGGGTCCTTGCAGTAGAGGGCAAGCTCGAGCCCGATGGCCCACTGGATGCCGTTCACCACGATGTTCGGGCTGTAGATGTACGGGACGACCCCGGCCGCGGTCTCGAGCTCCACGTCGACGTTCGCCCACTTCAGGTGGTTGAGCTCGGTCAGGTGGTGCTCGAAGGGACCGTCGGCGGTCATGGTGGTGGTCTCGTCGAGGGTCACGTTCCCCGTGTCGATGGTAATGTTCTTCTGCTTGTTCACGAAGTCCATGATCTCCTTTGCCTTCGACTCGAAGGTCCCCCAGCCGTCGCCGCCGTAGGAGTGGAACTGGAGGTGGGTCGCGTGCATCACCTGCTTCCGGCCGAAGTTGTTCTTCGGCTTCACGCCCTTCGCGAGTTTCAGGGTGTCCATGGTGACGTTGTAGTTCCCCGGGTTCCCCAGGTTGTTCCCGTGGATGTGCATCGA
>Ga0335071_10006122_pt1 | contig 12445 bp, 11 predicted proteins | sample Lox_Sample_15_FD_206724 | JGI IMG/M metagenome (GOLD analysis project Ga0335071, IMG submission 206724) | Soil microbial communities from Loxahatchee National Wildlife Refuge, Florida, United States - Lox_Sample_1.5 | ecosystem: Environmental > Terrestrial > Soil > Wetlands | place: USA...
TGAAAGCATTGGCGAATCGACAAAGTCACGGTATACTACCGGGCCGTAGCCAGTGCCGAATGCGGCCACGACGCCGATTCGGTTTTCGGAAAGAACTTTTGGGGCCCAGACGGAAGGCATCACCAACTCCTGCCAAACGGAAGAAGCGTACCTCCGCTCCCCGTGCATCTTCCCTTCGCAAATACTCTCCCATTGACACGTCCTTGTGGACTGAGGCGCTGATTGGAGCAGAGATTCTGATGCTGCATGCCACGCCGATCTACTACGGTCTTGGTGTGCCACATGGCGATGGCTCGGGAGTCATCGTCATCCCGGGATTTCTGGGCACAGATCTCTACTTGATGGAGCTTCACGCCTGGCTTGGACGCATCGGCTACCGGCCTTACTTTTCGGGAATCGGTTTGAATGCCGAGTGCCCCAACCTCCTCATCCAGCGGCGATTGAGTCAAACTATTGAGAAGGCCGTGAGCGAGACTGACCGCAAAGTTCACCTCATCGGGCACAGTCTGGGAGGTGTCATCGCGCGCTCCGTGGCGGCGCAACGGCCGAACGAAATTGGTTCGGTCATCACGCTCGCTTCACCGATCCGCGGCACGGTCGCGAACCGCACCGTTCTGCACGCCGCGGAAGCTGTCCGCCTCAAAATCCTTCAAGAGCACGGCCGAGGAGTTCTACCCGATTGCTACACGGGGCGCTGCACCTGTAGTTTTCTCGACTCGCTGCGGCGCAAGGTTCCGCCCGCCATGCTGGAGACAGCCATTTACACGCGCCACGACGGCATTGTGGATTGGCGCTATTGCCGGACGATGGACCCAAAGATTGATGTCGAAGTGCCGGGCACTCACATCGGGATGGCGTTCAACGCGGCAGCGTACGCGGTGGTTGCTGAGCGCCTCGCCAGAGCAATCTCCGGCTAGCCAACCATCTCCAGAACGGCACCGCCCGTACACTCCAGTCGTTCCATGTATCCATTCCTCTTCTCGATTAGCAACGAAGCCGATGCCAAACTGTTGTTCGACACTTCAAAGGCGCCGGAACCGTCTGTCTTCAAGTACGGCAGCCGATGCAAACTGGATCCACGCCCGTCAATGGCGGCATCGATGGTGAGCCCATTCCCTTTTCCTTGAAAGCTCCACTGCATGCCGCTGCGATCTCCGCTCTCTCGGAGATTTCGGAATAGGTGTGGCTGACCGTCATGCCATAGGACGGCCTTGCGAAACACAAGACCGAGCGGCATCTCATATACCAGCGCTTCCAGCGTGGTAGCCGTCCGCTCGGAACGAGGAAAGTATGCATGGGTCCACCGCCAGAAATTGCGATGCCGATATCCGCAGTTGTGCCCTTGCACACCGAAGCCCAAGGGATCACCTGCGAATTTTCGTCCATCCATGGTGATCTCGCCGGAAAACACGGCGTCTGAGTGAGGCGTTCGCGAGAATCCGATCCAGCCCTTGTCGCTGAGCGTTACTCGGAAATTGGAGCGATACTGCAAATCCCATGAAACCGTATGTTGGCCCACATTCAACGACCCGCTGCACGAGTTCTCGTCCGCTGAATTCTCTCCAACGCGGAAGTGAAAGGGGGATTGTCCTTTTCCGCTGAGATCGAATGTCGGTAAATCAAAGCCCTGAATAAAACTCTCCGGTTGATTACCTTGTGGGAACCACGTTGCCCACACTTGCACTGGCGCACCTGCTGGATTCCCGACGCACCCGCCACGTCCCGGATTCATCACCAGGTAACGGAACCACCAAGCGCCGCTACCGTCCGCCAAGCCCATCCGCAGGAACCAGACTTCATAGCGTCGCCGCACCGTAACTGTCGAGAATGCTTCATTCAAGGTCACCATAACCACTCCGCTCCGATGAATATCTCACACCGCAGGCTTGGCTCCGGTGACGCCGGTCACTGCGCATCTGTCCCTTCGGAACGATATTGAGAACACGAGTCGGCCATGTTGAACCCCGTCATCGTTGCCGGTGGACTGGGGACGGTCGCGCCCAGTCAATTGCGCGAGGCAATCAATCAATTCCTTCCCGCAAACGCCACAGCGGCAGAAAAGATTGCGACCATCGAAGTGGGCCTGCAAAGCCCTTTGGGACAATCCCTGCGCGAAGCAATGGCGAAGTGGATCGTCGATGAGATTGTTCCCGTCAATGCGCTGGTGCCCGAAGCCTACCTCAAGTGGCGTCCACCGGTGCGGGACGCCATGATGTTCGTGGTGACCCGTCTCTCTCCTGCCCGGCTGGCACCAAAGCTTCTTGAACAACTGGATTTGCCGCCCAGTACTCCGGCGGAAAAACGGCTGCTCTGTCTCATTGCCAAAGTCCCAGGACTGCAAAAGTTGGGGCAGGTCATCGCCCGGAACCAACATCTCCGTCCAGCACTACGTAAAGCACTGACGAAACTGGAGAACGGCATCCGCGATGTCAATCCGGATGATGTGTGCCGCATCGTTCAGCAGGAACTTGGGGATAAAGTCAGCAAATATTCCGTACAGATCGCCTCGTCGATCCTCTCAGAAGCCAGTGTCAGCGCCGTCATCCGCTTTACCTGGATCAATCCAGTCGCGGGACGGCGAGAGCGTGGCGTCTTCAAGGTTCTTAAACCGCACATCCCCGAATACTTTGCCGAAGATATGGACTATCTTCAGGGACTCGCACAGCATTTTGGGGATTGTCACCATACCTATGGATTTCCCGCTCATCTGATTCCGGACACATTTCAAAAGGTCCGCCGTCTCTTACGCCACGAAGTCAACTTCTCCCGCGAACAAAAAACGTTGCTCGAAGCGTGGCCGCTCTACGAAGAACTACCCGGAGTGAAGGTGCCACGTCTGATCCGACCGCTGTGCACGAGCAAAGTCACGGCTCTATCGGAAGAGAGTGGCATCAAGATCACTAGCGCAGCGGCTCGACTATCCCAAGTCGACCGGCGGAGAGTCGCGGAGCAACTCTTGGAGGCTCTGGTCGCTGTGCCTCTCTTGTCTTCCGTTGACGAAGCTGTCTTCCACGGTGACCCTCACGCCGGCAACCTGCTCTACGACAATCGCAAATCACAGCTGACAATTATCGACTGGGCATTGCGAGAGCGTCTGGGCCGGGAGCAGCGGCGACATCTCGCGCTTCTCTTCTTAATGATCAGTCTCCGCGACGCAGCAGCCGTTTCGAGCGAGATTGCCGCGCTCGCCGAACGTCCAATACGGGTGGGATCGGCCAAGGAACAGTTGGTCCGCGCTTGCGTCGACAAGTTTCTTGGCGAGGCCCCTGCCAAGGGCAGGTCCAGTGCGGCAGATGCCATGCGCCTGCTCGAACGCGCCGCGATTCAGGGAATCAAGTTCCCCACGTCTCTCATCATGCTTTCGAAAGTGATGTTTACCCTCGAGGGCATGCTCGTCGACATCGCGGGTCCAGACACTGGGATGGGATTTGCGTTGGCACGCCACGTCGCTCAACATTGGTTAGCCAACCGTTCAGCCTACCGTTCCCCACTCAAGACACTGGATTGGCTGACACTACAATGCAGCGCTTTGCTCTATACGGGGCGCTTGTGGATTCAATGGGAGCAGGCGATGCTCAATCGCTACCTGCCCCCGGGCAAGACTGCGTAAACAACGAACGAAATCTATACGGGGACAGCCTTTTTCACGAGACGGCGAGGACGGCGCGATCTTGCTTTCGTCCGGGCCGTCGTTTTCTTTGCCGGCTTGATGAACGATTGGATCAGCGATCTTTCGGTATCTACAAAGTCGCGTACACGCTCGCCTGCCTCGCTCGCCATCGGCATGTACTTCTCCGGGGAAATCATGCCGAGCGCACGCGTGGTCGCGTTGAGATTCACATTTACCTGCTGCCCCATAATGTCGAGCAGCCTTTTCTGCGCTTCAATGAAGGCAGCCCCGGCCTCGCGCGCTAAATGAGTGAGTTCCTGTTTCGTCGCTTGCGCATGCTCTGGCTTGCCGCTCATTGCCCTCGATGATTCCTGCGCAACCGCTTCCAGGAAGTTGTTCTGAGCACGCGAAAAAGTATCTACCGCTTCGCGGGCCAGTCCCACCAATCTTTCGGCACGTCCACCCTTGCCCGCCTTCTCCGCTTCCAGCCACACCATGGTCTGCCTGCTGGTTGTGGTCAGGAGTTCGTGCTGCATCCCGATCAGCGTCTCAAGGCTGCGCCTCACCAGATCCGTCATGGCGACGCCGGGAAAGAAGCCAATCCGTTCTTTCACTCCATTGAGGATGATTTCATTTTCCTGTTGTGCCAGGTCCAGCAGAGCTCGCTGCGCCTCGACCAAGCTCGATGTTCCCTCCACCGCCAGTTCTGTGAGTACCGCCAGCGGCGACTCCTCGCCATGTTTCCGGTTGCCACTCATTGCCTTCCCTCCATGCTGCATTGCAGCATGAGACAAGCATAGCCTTTCACTTTGGCTAACGGGTGTGTCCACCATCAACTGGCACAGTGATCCCACTCACGCTGTAATTAGAGGATCGAGCCTGCGTCTTTTACTTCGAAACCGAAATTGCTTCGGCTTTCAGGATGGCTTTCTCATGGAGTTCCCAGGAGAGAATAGCTTTCTTGCAGCCCTCGCGAGCCAGGGCAGTGCTGAGTCGCTTCTCCGCCCTGTCGAAAGTTTGCTCCGCATCTAGACGCGCGCGATTGGCCTCGTCGTCCGCGTCTTTGATCTTCTTGACGGTGTGGAGCATCGCAGCATCGACCCCGTTCGCCCCGTTGTCCGGTTTGGTAAGAGACTCGTACGCTCGCTTCAGGACAGAATCCCATCTTGCCTTGACCGCTCGGTTCGTTTCATCCAGCACGAAATTGGCCTGGTCCGCGAGCTTCCGCACGCGCTTCTTCTCGCTTATCCATTTCATGACGGACCATGAAATAGCCTCATTCATCAGCTTCTTCGCGGCTTCCACTTCCGGCATCCGGTCCATTTGGTTCCTCAAAACCTTGCTCAGAGCAAACATGGATCATAACGGGTGCACGCGATCCAGCCTGTGAGGAGAATCACAATGGGGCCTTCGACGTCGAAAGCGAGTTTCCGTGCACGCTACCCGACCGCGACAAACTTGTGCCCGTGGATCTCTCCCGGCTCCATCTCATCCACGTAGCACCAGACCCAGTCTTCTCCCGGCTCGTTCGAACGAATCAGAGGATGACTCGATTGTTTGAAATGTTTGGTCGCATGCTTATTCTTCGATGAATCGCAGCAGCCGACGTGGCCGCACTCCAGGCAAAGCCGCAAGTGGACCCATGAATCCCCTGTTTTTACGCAGTCTTCGCAAACATGCGTGTCAGTACTTGTGATTTTGATCTGGTTCAGGTGTTTACATTGCGACATGCATTCCTCCTAATTCTCAGCCAGAGCACGGTGTACTAAGGAGACAGAAATCGCGCCTTCGCCGACCGCCGATGCAACTCGTTTCACATTTCCCGCGCGGACGTCTCCCACGGCGAACACTGACGGCAAGCTCGTTTCCAGCATCAACGGCGCCCTTGTGATTGGCCACGCGGAGGCGCCATTCCTTCCCCCATTCAATTCCAGGTCTCGCCCGGTCAGGATGAAGCCTTTGTCGTCCATCGCCACACATCCTCGCAGCCATTCGGTTCGCGGCGAAGCGCCTGCCATGATGAATACGTGACGAATGTTGTGACTCGAAATCGTCCCTGTCGCCTTCTCCCGCCAATCGACGCGCTCCAATTGCGTGTCGCCATGTAGACCGACAATCTCTGTATTCACATGCAGCTCTATGTCAGGATTGTCCGAGATCCGCTGAATCAGGTAGCGCGACATGGTGTCGGCCAGCCCACCGGACCGGACTAGCATGTACACCTTGCGAGCCGTCTGCGAAAGGAACACAGCTGCCTGTCCCGCCGAGTTCCCGCCACCCACCACAATCACATCGTCGTCACCACACAACTGCGACTCGATATAGGTCGCACCGTAATAAACGCCCAACCCTTCAAACCTCTTGAGATTTTCGAGGGCAGGTTTCTTGTACTGCGCTCCAGTTGCAATCACGATGGCTCGAGCAGCCAAGGAGGAGCCATCGTCCAGTTCTACGCGATACGGCCGCTGATTGCAGTGCAACTTCACCACGCTGCGAGCCACTATCATCTTGGCCCCGAACTTCTGTGCTTGCGTGATAGCGCGCGCCGCCAGCTCTTGTCCCGACACGCCGGTCGGGAAGCCGAGATAGTTTTCAATTTTCGAACTGGATCCTGCTTGCCCACCGGGCGCCGCCGTCTCAATCAGCAGAGCATCGAGTCCCTCCGACGCGGCATAAACGGCTGCCGCCAGCCCTGCGGGCCCGGCCCCAACAATAATGAGGTCGCGAATCTGCGATCCGTCCACCCCGACGTTTAGCCCCAAGCAATCTGCCAGTTCCCGAATCGAGGGATTGCGCAGCACATTCCGCGAGTTGCAGATCACCACAGGAACGTCTTCCAACTTCACCGAAAAGCGGTCCAGGAGTTCCTGCGACATCTTGTCCCGGTCGAGATCCACATATGTATAGGGATGCCCGTTCCGGCTCAAAAACTCGCGCAAGGCGAGTGTGGCAGCGGAGTGTCCGGAACCCATCAGAACGACGTTTCCCAAATGCTGGGTAATGAGCGTCAGCCGACGCAAGATAAACGCCCGCATGATGATTTCGCTGAGTTCGGCATCTCGCCCAATCAACGCTCGCAAACCATCGGGACTCAATTCCAGTGCTTCGCCCGCGTCCCCCACCCTTCCCAAGACAAGGCATCGTTGTCCGGAGATCATACTGAGTTCGCCTGTGAATTCGCCGGCACGATGGATGGTGATGATCTTCTCGCCACGAGCGTCCGGTTGCAGAATCTCCAACGTTCCAGACAGCATCACAAAAAATGGAATGCCAGTATCCCCCGGCTGGAACAGCACATCGCCGTGGTTGATTTTGCGCACCGTACTCACAGCGCGAATGCGCTCGATCTGCGCCTGGGTCAGCGCGGGAAACATCTGCGTGCTGGCATCCAGAGCGCTTGGAATCAGGTTAGAACTCATGCATGAACCCCTTGTCGGCATGAGATGGTGCTCGCCGCAGAGAGGATTCAAAACCCCGCATCGGCGAAAACCTCTTGGTTATGACAGGATACTTGAGGCGAGCCGATCGTGCAGCGGACTCGCAAGGGAAGAAAAGTTCCCACTCGGTAAAGAACTTAAGACTAGGCAGAGGCAACCAATCCGGGTACACTTCCCGCATTCGCGCCGGATACAGCACCGTTTAAAGGTTTGTGGGCACCGGGCATGATCGAACCATCTGAGCGAAAAGGAGGACGGAGATGTCGACCTTGGAATCCGCACAATTGCGGCTCGAATCTTCGCCAACAAGCCCCGCGGCGGACGTTCTCAGGCCCGCTTCCCCTCGACATTCTTTGCTGGTTCGTATTTCGCACTGGGTCACCACAGTCTGCTTCTTCGCGCTCCTCGTCACGGGCGCCGAAATCATCGCCTCCCATCCCCGCTTCTATTGGGGAGAAACCGGCAATGTATTGACCGAACCGCTGTTCAAAATACCGATTCCATCCTCAAGGAATCTCGTGCCCACCGGATACGGCTATGTCTTGCCGGATCAAAACGGCTGGAGCCGCGCGCTACATTTTCAAGCTGCCTGGGTTCTCGTCTTGACCGGCTTGTTGTACGTATTCTCGGGAATTATTGGCGGGCATTTCGGAACGGACCTCCTCCCAAAGAAAGCGGACCTTTCCTGGCGGGGCTTCGCTGGCGTGATCGCCCACCATCTACGATTCCAAAAGTCGGATGAAGAGGACGCCTGGTCCTACAACGTCCTGCAACGGCTGACTTATTTATTCGTCATCTTCGTTCTGTTTCCCTTGGTGATCTGGACGGGGCTGGCGATGTCTCCGTCCTTTGATTCTGCCGTTCCCGCGACGGTCAATCTGCTGGGTGGCAGGCAATCCGCGCGTACCCTTCATTTCTTCGTCTCGATCGCCCTCGTGCTGTTCTTGTTGGTTCACGTTGTCATGGTCTGGCGGGGAGGATTCAAGAGTCGCATGCGGGCGATGATTACGGGCAACGCGCCAGCAGGAAAGGAGTCCAAATGAGAAAACTCTCGCGCCGAAAACTGATCGCGGCCGGACTCACCACCGCCGCGGGTGTTTCCGCAGTGGGTGTTGCGGCCAAGCTCGCTCAAGAATATGGACTCGTTCCGCCGGATCACGGCGGCCTGTACGGGCCCGGTGAAACACTGACTTACGCTTCTCTGCGGCTGCTGACCCGGCATTCGCTGGCTCGCGAATTTTCTCGCAGCCAAATCTCGCCGCGCCCATTCCCCAATGAAATCGCTCCATTGAGCGACGAATTCAAGCGTCATCAAGCTGCGAAGTTTGTTGACTGGCGTCTCACCGTCGATGGCTTGGTCGACCGCCCGGCTTCGTTTTCGGTCGAACAGTTGAAATCTTACCCTTCCAACAGTCAGATTACAGAAACCGTTTGCGAAGAAGGCTGGTCCTACATCGCCGAGTGGCACGGAGTTCCTCTCCGTTACATCCTCAACCTGGTAGGAGCGCGTCCCGAAGCCAAATACGTAGTCTATTTCTCGATCGAACCCGACTGGTGGGAGAGCATTGACATGGCCGATGCCACGCATCCTCAGACCTTCATTACCTACGGGATGAATGGCGACGCACTTCCGGTCGGCAACGGGGGCCCCCTACGCATGAAGCTACCCCGGCAACTGGGCTACAAGAGTGTTAAGTTCTTGAGGCACTTGACCATCACTGATGACCTGAAGAAGTTCGGTAAGGGGCTGGGTTCCGTATCTCCGGAAACTGGCTATGCGTGGTTCGCCGGGATCTGAAATAGATGGGCTGAGACCAAGGCTCGTTCTGGCCCGCGAGCCCCAATTTGGGGAAAAACAGACGTACATACACAGACGGATGGCGAAATGGCACGTACGGGCGCCCGCGAATGCCTTATCAGTCGGGGTTTGGATGACTAGCGTTAAAGGGGCTTCAAAGCAGACGAGTCCGGACTTTCTTGTGAGCAAGTGGATGAACACCGGTGGGAATCGGACACAGCCTGTTGAGCCAGCAAACTCTCCGAAGGCTCAGCATATCCCCGGGGAATCTAAGCATTCTTTCTCTGGCATGCACCATAAATCTTCGCCATGAGTTCCATATCGCGCAGACCTTCCTCGCCCGGCGACTTGGGTTGCTTGTTCTCCCGAATGCAGTCGGCCAGGTGGTCGGCTTCGCGAAGGAACTGCATGGGATCGGTTTCATCGGACGCCAGATCGAGAGTCTCTCCCCCTGCGAATTGCGCCACCAGATGGGGTTTATCGTAGTTGAAGGCCGGTTCCATCAGAATCGTCCCTCGCGATCCGCGCACTCGAAAGTAGCCAAGCATGGGGCTGCCGTAGGTGCAGGTGCAATTCGCCAACGTGCCCCCGGGGAACTTCATCGTCCACGACAGCGTTTCCTCCACCTGTGCGAACCGCCCGTCTTGATCTACGACGGACGAGAACCCTGTCACCTCGGTTGGTTCCTCTCCGGTCAGATAGCGGCTGGCATTCAGGCAATAAATGCCAACATCCATCAGAGGGCCGCCGCCCGCCAGTTTCTTGTCGAGGCGCCACTCGTTCGGCGCGATCGGAAACCCGAACGCGCTCTCGATTGATTGAATCGAACCCAGCCTGCCATCCCGAATCAATTGGATGGCACGCAAATGCGTTGGCTCGTACTGGCAGCGGTAAGCGATCATCAACTTCTTACCTGCACGGGCACAGGCTTGAATCATCGCGCGGGAGTCTTCGACGCTCGTGGCCATCGGCTTCTCACAGAGCACATGCTTTCCCGCTTTCGCTGCGCGAATCGTGTGCTCCGCATGCATGCTATTCGGTAAGGCGATATAGACCGCGTCGATATCCTGATTCTTCGCAATCTGATCGTAGTTTTCGTAGCTGTAAATGCTGCGTGATGGCACGCCGTACTCGGCCGCCATGCGCTCGGCTTTGTCTCTGTGCCCGCTGACGAGAGCCGTCACCCTCGATTTGCTCGACATCTTTATTGCCGGCATGAAGTGCTGCATTGAAATGCGGCCCAGTCCGACGATGCAATAGCCAATCTTCCGATCCTCGGCGGCAAAAGAGATCCGCGGAAGCAATTCCGCCCCCACACCGAGCGCAAAAACACGGTTGAAATCGCGGCGGGTTATTCTCATTGCTGAACCTCTCTTAAACTTTCTTCGATCGAATGCGGACCGGTTTCAGGCAGGCACCGTTTCGCTCGTGTTGAGCAAAAGTCGCGCACGTTTATACCACATCTGCGGAAAGCAAAGACCACAACTGGAAGGAATGTTAGCGAGAGAAATGAAGCGAAGACACGTGGATCGCGCCGCCCTATTCGTAGCGCAACGCTTCAATCGGATTCAAGCGGGACGCGCGTATGGCCGGGATCATGCCGCTGATCAATCCAACCACTACCAGGATTGCGGTCGCTACCAGCACGCTCGCCGGCGAAATCATCAGTCGAATGTCGCCAGCCTCGCCGTGCTGAGCCAGGGCACTATAGAAGGTCAGATTTCCCACAGACATCGAAACAGCGTAGGCGAGCCCAATGCCGAACAAGCCCCCAATGAAAGTGATCGCCAGCGCCTCGGTCAGAAACTGCACGAGAACATCGAAGCGGCATGCCCCCAGCGCCTTTTCCACGCCGATCTCCCTCGTGCGCTGAGTGACGCTCACCAACATGATGTTCATCAGGCCCACCCCGCCAATCCCCAGCGTGAGAGCGCCAATAAACGCAAGCAGCACCTGCAGCGCCAGCGTAATGATGCGGAATTGCGCCAACTGCTCCATCAAGGTGAAAACCATCAGGGCACGTTTGTCATCGGGCCGAAACCCGTGCTGTTCCGCCAGAGTATTTCGAACGGATCTCTCCACCCCCTGATAGTCGTAGCCGGTGAAGTCCAGCCAGATCATATCTATATAGCGGGTGTCGCGGAAGTCGCTCAGCGTGGGGAACGGAATATAAACAACGCGGTTGATGCTGTTTTGAGCGCCTTCCTGTGGCCGGGGCTTCAGTACTCCGACCACTTCGTACGGAATCCCATTAATGCGGATTCTCTCTCCCAAGGCGAAGCGCCCCGAGAACAGCTTCTCTTTGGACTCCGCACCCAGCACGCAAACACGCGCGCGCAGTTGCATATCTTCAGCGGTGTAGAAGTGCCCGCTATCCATCTGCAGGTTTTGAATCTCTTGCAGGGCGGGATTGCCACCGCTGATCTGCCAGGTGTACGAACGTCCTTCGTAGCTGATGGGAGCTTCGTAATACGACTCCGGCGTGATCCGGACAACTTGCGAAACGTTGGTCACGACGCGCTCAATATCATCATCTGTCAGGCGAACATTGACCCCCGCCTTATTGCCCCCGGCCTGCATGGAAGTGCGCCCGCCCGCGATGCCCATGGCCTGCGTGCTGGCATACGCTTTGAAGATGTTGACGATGGCGGTCGAGAAGCCAGTGCCATAGGCCAGCAACAGCACAACTGTGGCAATTCCCCACGCCATCCCCAGCATCGTGATCGCGCTTCGCCGGCGATTATTCCGGAGTGCGTCGTAAGCCTCGGAGAATACATCTTTCGGCAGGATCATTGATCACTCCTGGCGAAGTGCCTCGACCGGCGTCAGCATGGCCGCCTGCCGCGCGGGATAGAGCCCGGCGATGATGCCGGCGGCCGCGAGGCTCCCTGCCGCAAGCACTGCCGTGGCTGGATAAATATGAGGTAGTTCAAATCCATCAATCGGTGGAACTAATCCAAAAAGCCGTGTAACCCCGTATGCCGCGAGGACTCCAAGGGCGCCGCTGATCGCCGTCAGCATTAGTCCTTCCAGGAAGAACTGGAACAAAATGCTCCGCCGCGTAGCACCCAACGCTTTGCGCAATCCGATCTCGTGAGTGCGCTCCGCCACAGACACCAGCATGATATTGACCACGCCCATCGCCCCCAGCGCTAGCGTCACCAGGCCAACAGCCCCCAGAAACGCATCCATCGCATTGGAGATTTTGCCGACCATCTCGGCGCTCTCAATCGAGTCCCAGTCGTCAAACGCATCGGGCGTCTCCGGATCGAAATGATGATTTCTCGCGACGATGGCGTGAACGGCTTTTCGCGCTTGCTCATGCTGCTCGCGCGTCACGGGTTGATAGGCAACATACTTGATCGCTTTCTCGTTCCCCGCCCCCTTCATTGGAAAATAGATGCCCATGGTCGTGTAGGGCATGACCAGTCGCATATTCTGATCGGCGTTATGGCCATGGCCAATGCTGGCGATACTGCCAATCACCTCGAAAGGCACTCCATTAATAAGGAGTCTGCTGCCGACCACCGGCCGGCCCGGAAATAAGATGTGCACGAATTCTTTGCCAATTACGCAGACATTGCTGCGCTGGCGCTCGTC
>Ga0335071_10006123_pt1 | contig 12444 bp, 6 predicted proteins | sample Lox_Sample_15_FD_206724 | JGI IMG/M metagenome (GOLD analysis project Ga0335071, IMG submission 206724) | Soil microbial communities from Loxahatchee National Wildlife Refuge, Florida, United States - Lox_Sample_1.5 | ecosystem: Environmental > Terrestrial > Soil > Wetlands | place: USA: Florida...
CGCTATCCCGGCCTGGGCGTGGTGGTATGGTACCTGGTCATCTTCCTGCTCGGCGTTTTTGCCTATCCGCTGGTGCGGGCGGTCCTGCCCGGCCTGGCAGACCACGGCTATCCGCTGGCGCGCGTTGTCGGTCTGCTGCTGTGGGCTTGGCTGGCCTGGATGGCAGGCTCGGTCGGGCTCACTTACAGCAAATTGACGATAGCCGCTGCGCTTGGGCTGATTATCCTGTTGGGAGGCTGGCAGGCCTGGCGCCAACGTGGTGAATTGAAGCAGGAAATCAAAGAACGCTGGAAATACTACCTGATGGTCGAAGTGGTATTCCTTGCCTTCTTCTTGATCGACCTGCTCATCCGCTTTGGCAACTCGGACCTCTGGCATCCTTCCAAGGGGGGTGAGCGCCCCATGGATTTCGCCTACTTTAATGCGATCCTGAAGAGCACCAGTTTCCCGCCATACGATCCGTGGTTCGCGGGCGGCTACATCAACTACTATTATTACGGCTATGTCATTGTCGGCACCCCCGTCAAGCTGCTGGGCATTGTGCCTTCCATCGCCTACAACTTCATCCTGCCCACGCTGTTCGCCTGCGTGGCCTGTGCGGCTTTTTCGGTGGGATGGAACTTCCTGAATGCCATCCGGACCTTCCGGGCGGAGAAGCAGGCCGGAACCGAACCATCCGAGGCGATCCCCGAACCACATGCCTCCCTGTTTGACTCCCGTTTCATTGCCGGCATTGCTTCGTCTTCTGCCATGGTGCTGCTCGGCAACCTGGGGGTTGTGCGGATGTTGTACCAGGGCTTCCAACAGGTGGCCGCGCCCGGCGGCATCATCGATAAAGCCAACATCTTCCAGCGCATTTTCTGGGCGATCGAAGGCTTCCTGATGGTGCTGGTTGCCAAAGTGCACCTGCCTTACGGCTTCGGCGATTGGTACTGGAATCCCAGCCGGGTTTTGCCCGATTCTTCCGGCAGCCCCATTACAGAATTCCCGCTTTTTACCTTCATCTATTCGGACTTGCATGCCCATATGATCGCCTTGATGATAACGATCCTGGCGGTCGCCTGGGCGCTGTCGGTGCTGCTTGCCAGGGCGAAATGGAAAAGCTACCTGGATGCAGCGGCCGGGCTCCTGCTGGGCGGGCTGATCATCGGCGCCCTCAAACCCACCAACACCTGGGATTATTACACATATCAGATCCTGGGCGCGATCGTGCTGGCCTATGCTGTCTGGCGCTATGCAGAGATTTCCCGTTTCTCGATTGTCGCCCCCGATTGGGTGAAACGCCTGATCCTGACCGGCGGCGCGCTGGCGCTCCTGGTCGGCGCGGCGCTGCTCTTCTACCAGCCATTCACGCACTGGTTCCTGCTCGATCCCACCTACACCAAAGTATCGCTCTGGACGGGCGGCCGTTCGAACCTGACCTCCTATCTCACCCATTGGGGCGTATTCCTGTTCTTCATTTTCTCCTGGATGGCCTGGGAGACGCGCCAGTGGCTGGCCGGGACGCCTGTTTCTTCCCTGCGCAAGCTGCGCCCGTACCGGGAACTTATCCTGGCTGGCCTGTTGGTCTTCGTGCTGGTATTGATCGCCCAACAAGCCTGGGTGATGAGTTCCAACCAGACCCCGCCCTGGAAAGGCATTACGATCCTCTGGCTGGCGCTGCCGATGGCGGTCTGGGCGGCTGTGCTTATCTTCCGGCCCGGCCAGGCGGATGCCAAGCGTCTGGTGCTATTTATGGTGGGCACCGGCCTGCTGTTGACGATGGTGGTTGAGATCATCGTCATGGGCGGCGATATTGGCCGGATGAACACGGTTTTCAAGATCTATTATCAAGCCTGGGTGCTGCTGGGGCTGAGCGCAGCCGCGGCGTTCGGCTTCCTGCTGAACGAGCTGCGCAAATGGTCACACGGTTGGCAGATGGCCTGGCAGGGGATTGCCATTGCCCTGACCGCCGGGGCAGCCTTATTCCTGTTGATGGGCGGCATAGGAAAGATCCAGGACCGGATGACCCAAACTGCGCCGCATACCCTCGACAGCATGACCTATATGGACTATGCTACATATAATGAGCGCGGCACGAACCTGGACCTGAGTGCTGATTACAATGCCATCATCTGGATGCAGGATAATGTCAAGGGTTCGCCGGTCATTGTTGAAGCCCCCTCGGCCGGCATCCAGTACGAATGGCTGAACCGCTTCTCGATCTACACCGGCTTGCCGGATGTGGTGGGCTGGGAGTGGCACCAGGAACAACAGCGCTTGATGTTTACCAACACCGTCAGGGCGCGCGGCGTCGAAGAAGATAATTTTTACACAACGACGGACCTGCAGGCGACGCTCAACTTCATCCATAAATATAACGTCCGTTACATCGTTGTCGGCCAGTTGGAACGCGCCAAATACATGCCAGGCGGGTTCTCCGGCCTCGTCCCGGCCGGTTCTGCGGACAGTCTGGCGAAATTTGAGACCTACAATGGTAAATACTGGCATGCCGCCTATCGGGAAGGCAGTACGGTGATCTATGAGGTCAACCCGTGAGTGAATCCATCTTCCATATCACCTCGCGGCAGGCCTGGTCTGCCGCGCAAGCGCGTGGGCAGTACACGGCCGACTCGCTGGCCCAGGCGGGTTTCATCCACTGCTCGAAAGCCGGCCAGATCCTGCGCGTGGCGAACTTTCTTTATGAGGGCCAGGCCGGTTTGGTGCTGCTAGTGGTCGATCCGGACCGCCTGGCTTCAGAACTGCGCTGGGAACCGGGTGCGGACCTCCAAAGTGAACTTTTTCCGCATGTGTATGGCCCGCTCAACCTGGATGCCGTGGTGCATGTGATCGACTTCGAACCGGCTGTGGATGGGAAATTCCATTTACCTGAATCTCTGGAAACCCCTGGAACCTGATGGCTGAAGGCCTGAAATGCTTCAATTCCTGCTCTGGTACCTTCTCGTTACCTTGCTTGGCTGGTTGACCTTCCCGCTGGCCTATCGCCTTTTCCCGGCGCTGGCGGAGCGCGGCTTCAGCCTGGCCCGTCCACTGGGTTTATTGCTGTGGGGCTATTGTTTCTGGATGATGGCCAGCCTGGGCGTCATCCAGAATGACGGCGCCGGGTTGGCCCTGGCGCTGCTGGTGGTCCTCGCAGTATCGGCAGGTACTCTACGAAGAAAAGAAACCCGCCAGGCGCTGCGGCAGTGGATCAGCTCCAACGTAAAGACGATCGGTATGGTGGAGCTGCTGTTCCTGCTGGCATTTGCAGTCTGGGCTTTCGTGCGCGCCTCCAATCCAAATATCGAAGTCTCGGGCGGTGAGAAGACCATGGAACTGGCTTTTATTAATGCCATTATGCGCTCTCCCACCTTTCCTCCCCATGATCCCTGGCTTTCAGGCTATGCAATTTCATATTACTATTTCGGTTATGTAATGACGGCCATGCTGGCCAAGGCTACTGGCACGCTCGGCAGCGTGGCGCATAATTTGATGAGCGCGTTGATCTTTGCCTTGAGCTTTATTGGTGCCTATGGCATTATCTACAACCTGCTGGCCGCCTGGCGCAGCCGCCAGCCGGCGCTATCTCCTCAAGACGCCGGCCAGACGATTTCGACGCGACCACCGCTCGGCCTGTCCCTGCTTGGGCCGCTTTTCCTGTTGTTCGTCTCCAACCTGGAAGGCTTCCTGGAAGTCATCCATCAAATGGGGCTTTTTTGGAAATTTAATCCGGACGGCAGCGGCACTTCCGCCTTTTGGTCATGGCTGGGCATAAAGAACCTGGTTGAACCGCCTATATTGCCGCTTGGGCCGGTGCCGAACCGATTCATCTGGTGGTGGCAGGCTTCGCGTGTCATCCAGGATTACGACCTGGCCCATAATTTCCGCGAGATCATCGATGAGTTCCCGGCTTTTTCCTATCTGCTGGGTGACCTGCACCCGCATGTACTGGCCATGCCGTTCGATCTTTTGATGGTCTCTGTGGCGATCAACCTGTTCCTGGGCGGCTGGAAGGGCCAAACGGATTTGCGCTTATACCGGCTTTCCATCAGTCCGCTTGGATTGTTCTCCAGCAGTCTCATTATCGGCGGGCTGGCGTTTTTGAACACCTGGGATATCCTGATGGGGTTCGGGCTGCTGGCCGGTGCCTACATTTTGTCGCGTGCGCTGGAAGATGGCTGGAAGCTGGACCGTCTCAAGGACCTCTTTGCCATTTGCGTCCCGGCCGGGCTGCTGGCGATAGTCCTGTACCTGCCATTCTATGTCGGCTTCCAGTCCCAGGCGGGCGGAATCCTGCCCAACCTGGACAGCCCGACGCGCGGAGCGCAGCTATGGGTGATGTTCGGGCCCATGTTCCTGGCCTTGCTGGCCTACCTGATCTACCTATGGCGGGGGGAGAAACGACCGGCCGACCATAAATGGGGCTTCGCCATCGCTGCAGGCATAATCATATTTTTATGGGTTTTCTCCTGGGCGTTGGCCTTTTTGGCACTCTGGATAAAACCTGGCCTGGTTTCACAATTAATTGACTCGTATTGTTCAGGCAGCATTGCGGTGTGCTTTGGCCTGACAACCTTGCGCCGTTTTTCTTACATCGGCGGCATCCTTACGCTGCTGGCCTTGCTCGGGTTGGCGCTGGCGTTCTTAATTAAGACGGGCAGCCGAAAACCGGCAGCAGAGCAGTCTGGTGAATCATTGGCCGGCCATCCGCTGCCATTCGTGCTGCTGCTCATAACCCTCGGCGCCCTGCTGGTCATTGCGCCTGAATTCGTTTTCCTGCGCGATTTGTTCGTCAATCGCATGAACACCATTTTCAAGTTCTATTATCAAGCCTGGTTGATGTGGAGTCTGGCCTCGGCTTTTGGCGTTGCGGTGCTCCTGCAGAGACTGCGCGCAGGCTGGGCTTGGGCTTTCAGGGTTGGTTTGGGGATCGTCCTTGTCATGGCGTTGGCCTATCCGGTCTTTGGCCTGTCAAATAAGACGAACGACTTTCAATTGCCCGCTTTTATCGAGAGCCTGAATGCAGCCAAGGCAGACCGCGATCCGGCACCTCTGCAAACGGCCGCGCGTGTCTGGACCCTGGATGGCGCCCAGTTATTCCAGAACCAATATCCAGACGATGCCGCCGCGGCGCGCTGGCTGTTGGATGCCCCCGCAGGAGTGATCGCCGAAGCCTTCAATAAGACTTCTTCTTACACGGATTATGCCCGCATGTCGGCTTATTCCGGCGATCCGACCGTCTTGGGATGGTGGTATCACGAATGGCAGTGGCGCGGCAGCGTGGATGAGCAGGTTTCCCCAATTACCAACCTGACCTGCCGGGCGCAGGATTCCTACGATGCGCGCCGGATGCGTTCTGACGATATCAGTTGCCTGTACCAGGCCAATACGTGGAACGTGGTCTCCGAGATCATTGCCCAATACAACATCCGTTATGTGGTGATCGGCACGCTGGAGCGCCGGGACTACCGCATCAACGAGAGTCTCTTCCAGCAGCACCTCAAACAGGTTTTCCGGCAGGCACAGGTGGTGATTTACGAGGTTCCGTAGTACGACTTAAGTCGTACCTACCATGCTAAAATATACCCCTATGAGAAAATTCGAACCCACCCTTGAACATGCCTTCTACGCCCTGGCGCTGGTCATTGCCGCTGGTTTTCGTTTTGTGCAGCTCGGTACGCTGCCGCTTACTGACTATGAAGCCGGTTGGGCGTTACAGGCTCTGCGGGTTGTCCAGGGGCTCAGGCCGGCCATCGGACCCAATCCGGCCTATGTTCATCTGACGGCCATCCTGTTCTATATTTTCGGCGCCACCAATTTCCTGGCCCGTTTCTGGCCGGTCCTGGCGGGGTGTACGCTGGTGCTGGCTGCCTGGCCTTTGCGCGGACGGATCGGGCGCCTCCCTGCGCTCATCCTGGCTTTTGGTCTGGCAATCGATCCGGGCCTGGTGGCAATGTCGCGCCTGGCCGGCGGGCCGATGCTTGCGATCACTTGCCTGGTTCTGACCGCCCTGCTCTGGCTGGATGGCCGGCGGGCAGCCGCCGGTTTCTTTGCCGGCCTGGCGCTGCTTTCCGGCCCTTCGATTTGGCTGGGGCTGTTGGGACTTGGATTGGCCTGGGCGTTCGGCTCGGGTGTCGGGAAGAAGGCCCCCGCCCAGGCCGGAGAAAATTCGCCGGCTCCCGAGAAAAATCCGAGCCCGATCCGCCTGCGCCCTGAAGAACTGCGTCCTGCGCTTATCTGGGGTATCGGCACGCTGGTCGTTGCAGGCAGCCTGTTCTTCCTTTCTCCGAAAGGCTTGCCGGCGTTGGTCAGCTCGTTGGGGACGTTCCTGCAAGGCTGGTATACCCTTTCGGATGTCCAACTCTGGCGGCCTTTGCTGACCTTGCCGGCCTATGAGCTCCTGCCGCTGATTCTGGGGATTGCCGGGGCCGTGCGCGGCATCCTCCATCGGGATACAGACAGCCTGCGCCTGGGGATTTGGGCGCTGGCGGCAGTGCTCCTGGCCTTGGTCTATCCTGGCAAGCAGACCGGTGACCTGGCCTGGGCGCTCCTGCCTCTCTGGATGCTGGCTGCGCTTGAACTGAGCCACCATTTGGATTTTTCCGGCCACAACCTTTGGGAAGTGGCTGCCACCGTGGCCGATGTGTCTGCCTTTATCGTTTTTGGCTGGCTCAACCTCGCCAATATCACCAATTTGGATTTGGCGAGTGACATGGCGCATACGCGCTTGTGGCTCCTGGCGGCCGTGGTGGTGCTGATCATTTTGAGTTTGCTGCTGATCGGCACGGGCTGGTCTGCCGCAGTGGCGCGCCTGGGCGGTGTATGGGCCGGGGTCATCCTCTTGACGCTTTTCACGATTGCCATGGCCACCGGTGCCGCCGGGCTGCGGACTCCGCAGACGGTGGAGCTCTGGCAGCCCGAACCGGGTACCGGGCGGCTGGATATCCTGCTTAAGATTGCCACGCAGATCTCGGATCTCAACCGTGGCGATGCAGCCCAGTTACCGTTGACCATCCTGGGTGAAAGTTCCCCTTCATTGCATTGGCTGTTCCGTTCCTGGCAGGTGCAGGATGTCAATGCGCTCGCAACGGACGCCACACCTGCCCTGATCATTACCCCGTCCGGAAACCTGAGCCTGTCTGTGAAATACCGCGGGGAGCCACTGGTACTGCACCAGTCTGGTAACTGGGATAAGGTCTCCAGCGCGGATTTGTTGAGATGGTTCATCTATCGCCAGTTGCCCGTACAGCAGGATAACATCATCCTGTGGGTGCGGAGCGACCTGATGGTGGACAGCCAGGATACGACCGCTCCGGCTCCCTGATCTTTTTCCACGAACCTATGCCTATTCCAAACATCATTGCCATTGACGGTCCGGCAGCTTCGGGGAAATCCACCCTGGGGCGGCGCCTGGCCGATTCCCTCGGGTATCTCTTTTTTGACACCGGTGTTATGTATCGTGCAGTTACCTGGGTTACGCTTCAAAACGGCGTGGCAGTGAAGGATGAGCCAGCCGTGACGCATCTGGCAGAAACTGTCCAGATCGACGTGTGCCCGCCCTCGCGCCAGGATGGCAGGGCTTGCGACGTATTGGCTGACGGTATCGATATCACCTGGGAGACGCGTACGCCCGAAGTGGAAGCCAATGTCTCGCCCGTCTCGACCTACCGGGGTGTCCGCCAGGCGCTGGCATCCCAGCAACGCCGCATCGGCTTGCGCGGCCGGGTGGTGATGGTGGGACGGGATATCGGCACGGTGGTGCTGCCGGAAGCCGACTTGAAGATTTACCTGGACGCTTCGGCCGAAGAACGCGCCCGCCGCAGAACTTCTGAGATCATCAATCGTGGCGGGAAGGCTGATTATAAACAGATCCTGGCTGGTGTGCGCATGCGGGATGAAATCGACTCGACCCGTGCCCATTCGCCTTTGCGGGCTGCTGAAGATGCCATCATCCTGGATTCAGATAAATTGAATGCGGATGAAGTTTTTGCAAAAGTGGAGGCTTTATGCAGGTAGAGCAATACCATCTGACCTGGTGGAGGCGCTGGATTACCCGTCCATTGATCCGGGGGGTCTTAGGTTCGCTCCTGTATGCCCTCGCGCCGATAAAGATCACCGGCAAAAAGAATGTGCCTCTCCGTACGACCTACCTGGCGGCCATGAACCACGTCTCCCTGTTCGAAGCGCCCTTCGTGGGGGTGTGCTGGCCGGAGCAGCTGGAAGCCCTGGGCGCTTCAGATGTTTGGGATCGCCCCGGACAGAATATCCTGGCCCGCATGTGGGGTGGGATCCCGGTCCACCGCGGTGACTATGACCGAGCCGCCATTGATAGCGTAATCGGTGCCTTGCGGAATGGCTATGCCCTCCTGATGGCACCCGAGGGCGGCCGTTCTCATAAGCCGGGCATGCGGCAGGCCAAAGCGGGTATCGCCTTCATCGTCGAGCAAACCGGGGTGCCGGTGGTGCCTGTGGCGGTCGTTGGTACGACCGATGATTTCTTTACGAGGGCAATCCATGGCGAGCGCCCGCAGTTGGAGATGCATATCGGCAAGCCTTTCCACCTGCCCCCTGTGGAAGGAAAAGGCGTGGAGAGGCGTGAATCCCGCCAGCGCAATGCTGACCTGGTAATGCGTCATATTGCCGGCATGTTGCCGCCCGAATACCGCGGCGTCTATGCCGATACCGCCATCTTCCAGGATTCTGAAACCAACTGCCTGGCTTGAGCTCTGCGTCCGAATACCGCTACTCCATTCTCCCATCCTCAAAGAATGGAAAGGTTGAAAAAACTGAGATTTTGCGAGCTTTGTTCGCAAAATCTCAGTTTTTTCTTCTTCTGCCTGCGCCATGCAGTGGCGCCCGCCTCAAGTTTGGGGCGGGCCGGGGAGCCTGCCCTCAGTATGGGATTGGAATTGATGACCAGAACTTTACGAAACCCCTGCGGCGTTTGTCCTCATTACCTCTCCAGCGGGTTATCAAGCAGTATAATCATTCTGCCGGACAGCCATGACGCCCATACTGACGTTATTATCCTCCCCTGCTTACCTTGATCCGCTCAATACCATCCTGGGCTGGTACGGCTGGCTGGTTTTCCTGGGGTTGATTATTGTCATGCTGATGCGCGGGTGGGGCTTACAGTCCCATACCAAAGCGCGTGCCGCGCTTTTGACAGTATTTATCTTTTTAGCGCCGCTGGCCAACCTGTTCCTGGGAGTGCAACTGTCTTCCGGCCTGGCATTGCCGCAGCCGGGCATTCCATCCGGCCCGCATAACCCGGCCTTGATGGTTTTTTCGGCCCTGCCCTGGATGCTTGCCGGGGGCTTCTTGGGGCCGCTGGAGGCTTTGATCGTTGGGGCGGTATCCGGCCTCACCCGTTGCCTGTGGGATACCCATAACCTGTTTACCATCCTTGAAACCACCGCGCTGTCTGTGGCCTTCAGCCTGGCCATCCGCCAGCGCTACCGCACCTTTTTGTACCGGGCCATGCGGCAGCCGTTGTTGATCGGCCTGCTGCTGGTGCCTGTGTTTGCACTGGCTTTCATTTATAGTGCCCTCTTTTTTGTCAGCGGCGGGTTGGCGGCACGCCTGGATTATGCCTTCACCAACCTCGGTCCGGCCACCCTGGCGAGCGCAGGCGAGTTGCTGGTGGCAGGCCTGTTCGTGCAGGTGATCGCCTTGGCCCTGCCGCGCTGGTGGGGAGGCCAGCAGCCGCTCCAGCCTTCGCCAGCGGAGCGCAGCCTGCAGACGCGCGTCCTCACCGGTGGCGGCGCATTTATCATCATTTTGTTCGTCTCGGTCATCCTGGGCGATTGGATCGTGGCCGGGAATGCTGCCCGCCGTATGCTGCATGACCGGCTGGCCAGCACCGCCCAGGCCGCCTCCGAAAATGTGCCTTTCTTCCTGGAAACCGGCCAGAACCTGGCCGCCCAACTGGCAGCCGATCCGCGTCTGCTTGCCGGGTCCGGGGATGCCTTGAGCGCAGCCCTGGCCGAACAGATGCATACCATGCCTTTCTTTGACGAAATAATGGTGCTCGATTCCAGTGGCCGGCTGGTGGCTGCTTATCCTCCCGCGGCTGCCACATCCCTGCGGTTGACTCAGCAGGAGAATCTCGGCGTAAGCCTGGCCGTCCAGGGAGTGGCCGCCCAGATCTATACCGTCCCGCCTGCCCAGGGAGAGACTGCTGCAGGCGTTTCTTTCATGATGTCTGTGGTGGATGGGACAGGGAAGACCCGCCGGATCCTGGTGGGGCACTGCCACCTGGCCGATAACCCGCTGATCCAGCCGCTCATCCATAATCTGGCCTCTATGCCGGCTTCGGGCGGGGCCGGCAAGCTGCTCGATGACCAGGGCCGGGTCTTGTACAGTTCGAACCCGGATGAATTGATGTCAACCTATACCGGCCAAACCGGCCAGGCGCCGGTTTTCTATGATGTCCCCGCCCCGCGCGGCACCCGCAGCCTGGTATATTACCAGCCGGTCGTGGGACGCTCCTGGGCGATTGTCCTGAGCGTACCGGCAGAGCAGGTCCAGCAGCTCGCCCTGGATATTGCCAGCCCGCTTGCCCTCCTTGTGCTGGCCCTGGCAGTGATTGCACTGGTTTCGTTACGCCTCAGTCTCAGGGTGGTGACCTCCTCCTTGCAGAATCTGGCGGTCGAGGCCGGGCGGATTGCCCAGGGCCAACTGGATCACCCCCTTCCGGTGGAAGGCGAGGATGAGGTTGGTCAGGTGCGGCGCGCCTTCGAGCAAATGCGCATCAGCCTGCATGCCCGCCTGGAGGAGCTCAACCAGCTATTGCTGGTCAGCCAGGGTGTGGCTTCCTCATTGGAGATGGAAGGGGCCGTTCAGCCGATTCTCGAAGCGGTCCTGGCTTCAGGCGCCAGCGCGGTCAGGGTGGCTTTGATGCCGTCTGCCCAGCCGCTGGAGGATGACCCGCTGCGTTTTGCCCTGGGCCCGGCCAGGGACGCCTATGCGTACATGGATGAAATCATCCTTCCCATGGCGCAAAAACAGAACCGCCTGGTTTTCAATAACCTTGGCCGGGGCCGCGGCATAGAGATGCCGGAAGATCAGCCCCGCCCGGGCGCGCTGGCGGCGGTGGCGCTCTTTCATGAGAATCGTTATTATGGCGTGTTGTGGGCGGCGTATTCGCAGCCCCATCAATTCTCGGAAGAAGATATGCGCTTCCTTTCCACGTTGGCCGGGCAGGCGGCCCTGGCGGCTGCCAATACCCGCCTCTACCGTACCGCCGAGGTGGGCCGGCAGCGCCTGGGAGCCATCCTTGCTTCCACTCCTGACCCGGTGCTGGTCACGGACCAGGAAAACCGGCTCATCCTGACCAACCCGGCTGCCAAACGCGCCCTTGGCGGCGGTGCCGGCGCGCCAGGCCTGCCCGCCGAACAAGCCATCCTCCAGCCGGGGCTGCGCGACCTGCTGCAGCAAGTGGAAAGCGAAAATCGATCTGCAGAAGTGGTGATGGCGGACGGAAAGGTGTATTTTGCCACGGCTTCCTCCGTGATCGCCAACGGCCGGCCGGTCGGGCGCGTCTGCGTGATGCGGGATGTGACCCATTTTAAAGAACTGGATACGTTGAAATCGGATTTTGTTTCTTCGGTCAGCCACGACCTGCGTTCCCCGCTGACCCTGATGCGCGGCTATGCCACCATGCTCGAAATGGTTGGCGACTTGAACGAGCAGCAAAAAGGATATGTTGCAAAGATCGTCGTGGGCGTCGAGAGCATGTCCAAGATGGTGACCAACCTGCTGGACCTGGGCCGGATCGATGCCGGGGTAGGCCTGCAAGTGGAGAAAACCGTCGTGATGGATGTCGTCAGGGCGGTGATGGAACCGCTCCAGATGGTCGCCGACCAGAAGCAGATCCACCTGGCGCAAGCCGCCGCATCCGGCCTGCCTGAGACGATCGAGGCCGACCGGGCCCTGCTCCAGCAAGCCCTGTTCAACCTGGTGGAGAACGCCATAAAATACACGCCTGAAAATGGTTCGGTCACATTACAGGTGCTTCCCCGCCCGCAGGGCCTCCAGTTCGAAGTGCAGGATAATGGCATCGGGATCGCTCCGGTCGACCTGCCGCGGCTCTTCGAGAAGTTCTACCGCGGCAGCCAGCGCGAAGCGCGCGCCCAGCGCGGCTCCGGACTGGGGCTGGCGATCGTCCGCTCGATTGCCGAGCAGCACGGCGGAAAAGTCTGGGTGGAAAGTGTGCTGGGGCAGGGCAGCACCTTCTACCTGTTCATTCCGTTCCGTTCAATTGATGGAACCAAAAAAGAAAATAAAGTTGTTTGACCGAATCCCACCCCTCGGTTATAATTGCCACCCGTCCCTACCCCATGAAGTAGCGGGACTGAAACGAAAACCCCGGCGGCTGGTCCGCTGTTCGGTGTTTTAATAATTTTTTTCGAGGAAAGTAAATGGCAACAAAACGTCCTTATCAACCCAAGATCCGCCGGCGCG
>Ga0335071_10006124_pt1 | contig 12443 bp, 9 predicted proteins | sample Lox_Sample_15_FD_206724 | JGI IMG/M metagenome (GOLD analysis project Ga0335071, IMG submission 206724) | Soil microbial communities from Loxahatchee National Wildlife Refuge, Florida, United States - Lox_Sample_1.5 | ecosystem: Environmental > Terrestrial > Soil > Wetlands | place: USA: Florida...
CCTCTCTGCTGCGCAGCGAGCGAAGCCTGGTGGACTCTACTGGACTCGAACCAGCGACCCCTTCCATGTCAAGGAAGTGCTCTAACCAACTGAGCTAAGAGTCCGAAAACCAAAGGTCGGAGAGTAAGCGAGACTACGACGGCCTAGCGCAAGGAAAAATCGGCCAGCACGGTCCGGGCCGCCGCCACGTCGCGGACGATCTGGGCGCGCAGCTCCTCCAGCCCCGCAAATTTGCCCTCCGGGCGGAGGAACTGGAGCCATTCCACCATGATGCGATCGCCACCATCGTAGGGGCATTCGCCCAACACATGGGTTTCCAACAGCGGGGCCGTGGCTTCGGCCACGGTCGGCCGCAGACCATAGTTGGCCACGCCGGGCAGGGGTGCGCCCGCCAGGCCATTCACGATGCGGACCGCGTAAACGCCGTGGCGCGGCTGCAGCTCCGGCTCCCAGGCCAGATTGAGCGTCGGGAATCCGATCGTGCGACCCAAGCGCCGGCCGGGGATGATTTCGCCCTCCGCGAAATACGAGTAACCAAGGAGGCTGTTGGCCTCCGCGACCTGGCCCGCCTCGAGACATTCGCGGATGCGCGTGCTGCTGATCGGGCCGCCATTGTACTGGATGCGCGACGCACTCAGCACGGGCACCTGTTGCTGGCGTGCCTGGGCCAGCAGCAACGCCACGTCGCCCCGCCGGCCCGCGCCGAAACGCCAGTTCTCCCCTACATAGATGCCGGCCAGGCCCGGCAGATGGCGTTTCAAGTACGGCAAGAAATCCTCCGCCTCGATCCGGGCGAATTCCAGCGTGAACGGCTGCTGGATGACGACATCGACGCCCAGGCGGTGCAGCACGCGGAATTTCATCTCCGGGCTCATGATCATCCGCGAACGTTTCGCCGGATTGAACAGTGCGCTCGGATGCGGCCAGAACGTCAGCACGCCCGCAATGCCGCCGGAGCGCCGCGCCGAATGGATGGCCGACTCGATCACGGCCTGATGGCCGAGATGGACGCCATCGTACATGCCGATCGCCAGATGCAACGGCCGCGCGGGCAGCGCCACCCGGTCGAGTCCGAAGAACTGTTGCGGCGGATTCACAGCATGAAACTGGGCACCACGTCGCGCGGATGCAGCAGTCTTTTTTCCAGTTCGGGCAGCGGCAGGGCCTCGATCTCCGGTACGGTCAGCGCCTGCTCGACGCGCAGCCGGTCGATCGCCGTGCGCCGCAGCGCCGAGAGATGCGCCCCGCAGCCGAGCTTCTGGCCGAAATCGTGCGCGAGCGTGCGGACGTAGGCGCCCTTGCTGCAACGCACGCGAAAATCGAGCTCCGGCGGGGCGAAGCGCGTGAGTTCGAAATTGATCACCCGGATGAAACGCGGTTCACGTTCCACCTCCTCGCCCTCGCGGGCCTTCTTGTAGAGCGGCACGCCATCGATCTTGATGGCAGAAAACATCGGCGGCAGCTGGTACTGGTCACCGAGGAAGCCCTGGATCGTCGCGCGCACCTGCTCCTCGGTGAGTGGTGGCACCGGGCGCGTCTCCATCACCTCGCCCTCGGCATCCTGCGTGTTGGTGACGGCGCCCAGCTTGATCGTGCCGGTGTACTCCTTGTCGAGGCTGATGAGGTACTGCGACGCACTCGTCGCCTTGCCGACAAGCATGATCAGCAGACCCGTGGCCATCGGGTCGAGCGTGCCGGCATGGCCCACGCGCTTCATGCCCAGTTTGCGGCGCAACCGCGCCACAACGTCATGCGACGTATGGTCGGTCGGTTTGTCGACCAGGAGGATGCCGTCGAGTTCTTTGGTGGGTCCAAGCATGAAGGGTGGAGTGTTACGATCCGGCGAGTTTGAGCGGGAGCAGCGGGTTGTCGCCTTGGTTGATCCTGGAAGCGGTAGAGGAGGTAACCACTAATGAACACTAATTGACACTAATGAATGGAATAACGACCTGCCCTCTTCCTTGCAGCTTCACCTCAGGGTGAATGGATTCCTTAAGGGCGCACCCAATTACTGTAGACTGCGAGCTTGCTCGCGCGGTTGTCAGAGCGCGAGCAAGCTCGCTGACCTACGAAATCCCGGGCTTTCAGGCGTTCTCCAGAGGTAAATGACGCGTAACTCATTTATTAGTGATCATTAGTGCACATTAGTGGTTAATCCGACTGCGCCTTGTGCATTGATCCGTACTCGCAGGCGGGCGCGCTCGGAACTTAGCCGGAAGACCCCGTCGCATTCCGCTGCGCGTCGACCACCTCGATTTGCCGGGCCAGCGCCGCCACCAGCCGGGGATAGAAGTCGGCCGCCCCGGTTTTCAGATTGAGTCCGGCCGCGCAGGCGTGGCCGCCGCCGTCGAATTGCGCCGCGATCAAATCGAGCCGGTAGGCAGGATCCTTGGCGCGCAGGCTGGCTTTGACCGACCCATCGCCGCGTTCCTCGATCAGCACTCCCACCTCGACGCCGTCGATGCTGCGCGCGTAATCGACCAGCCCCTCCGTGTCCTCGGCCGTCGAGCCCGTGGCGGCAAACACCCCCAGTGGCAGCCGGCCGATACAGACCCGGCCCTGGCATTCCATCTGCAGGGTCGCCAGCACGCGCTGCAGCAGGTGCAGTTTGGCGATCGACTCCCGCTCGTAGAGTTCGAAGCCGGCGTCCGCGGGTCTGGCTCCCCGCGCCATCAGCTCGGCCGCGAGCAGGAACGTCTGCCGCGAGGTCGAGTTGAAACGGAACTGGCCCGTGTCGGTGAGAATGCCGACGTAAAGCGCCTGGGCGGCCGGGGCGTCGATGGGCAGGCCCGTGTCGAGCAGCAGGCCGGTGAGAATCTCGCAGGTGGCGGCCGAGCCGGTGTCGATGAAATTGTGCGCCGCGAAACCGTCGTTGGAGAGATGATGATCGATGGCGGCCAGCGGCGCCGGGAACGCCTTCTGCAGGCGTTCGCCCGCGCGGGCATGGTCGGCGCAATCGACAAAAATCGCCGTATATTGCGCGGCGGTGGGCAGCACGTCGTCCGTACGCAGAAAGGTCATGCCCCGGGTGAGGAACTGGAGCCGGCGCGGCACCGGATCGGGGTTCACGCACGTGACGTCCAGCCCGCGGGCCGCGAGGGCCCGGGCGAGTGCCACCTGCGCCCCGATGCAATCGCCATCGGGCCGCGCATGCCCCACGACCGCCAGCCGGTGGCCCGGAAGCAGCGGCAGGAGCGCGGCAAACTGCGGGGAAAGTTCTGGGAAGAAGGAAGGCAAGGTAAGAGTAGTTTACGCGAATATCATTCCGAACGAAGCGCAGAATCGCCGGCGGGCGTCGCGGGGGCTGGCGCGCCGTCGCGGGCCAGTTCCCGTTGTTCGATCTCGTAGAGGATCTGCATCACGCGCGTGGCCCGGACGGGCGAATCGTCGAGTACGTAATCGAGCAACGGCGTCCATTTCATCACGACATGCCGGCCGACCTCGCGGCGCAGCTCCCGGGCCTGGCGGCGCAGCCAGGCCAGACGGTCGGCCACGGCGTCTTCCGCCCCGAGGATCGAGACGAACACCTTCCCTGTCTTCAGATCGGGGGCGATCTCCACGCTGGCGATCGTGATGGCCGCCGCCTCCGACTGGTAACGTTTCCGCAGGTAGGCGTTGAGTTCGCGCTGCACGAGCTCGTTGATGCGGACGATACGATTGCTCATGGGTGGTCGGAGGCCGGACGGCGAAGGCCGGGAAGGTCAGACCGCGGTCGCTCTTCCGGCCGCCGGTCCGCCCTCCGGAATTAAAGTGAGGCGCGGACTTTTTGGATCTCGTAACACTCGATGAGATCACCGATCTCATAGCCGTTGAAGTCATCGAGCTTGATGCCGCATTCGAGGCCGGCGCGCACTTCGTTGGCGTCGTCCTTGAAACGTTTGAGCGTGGCGACCTTGCCCTCGTAGAGGGTTTCCTTGCCGCGCCGCAGACGGGCGGTGGCGTTGCGGTTGACCTTCCCCTCGGTGACGAGACACCCGGCGACAAATCCTTTGGCGAGGGGGAACGTGGCGCGCACCTCGGCGGCGCCGAGCTTGACCTCCTTGAGATCGGGATCGAGCAGGTCGGCCATCATCTCGCGGACCTTGTCGCCCAACTCGTAGATGATGTCGAAGGTCTCGATGCGCACGTTGTGGTGCTTGGCGAGCGGGGTGACGCCGGGTTCGAGCTTGGTATTGAAGCCGATGATCACGGCGCCGCCCGTGCCGGCCATGAGCACGTCGTTCTTGGTGACGAGGCCGACCTCGATCGACACGATCTCGTGCTGCACCTTGGTGCTGTTGATGCCGTCCAGGATCTGGCGCACGGCCTCGGCGGAACCGAAGACGTCCGTCTTGACGATCATCTTGAGCACCTTCTGTTGCGTGGCGGCGATCTCGGCGAACAGCGTCGCGACCGAGACGTCCTTCGGCACGGCGGCGGCGGTGTCCGCCGCCTCTTTCTTGAGGCGCTGCTGCTCTTCCTCGGCGAGTTTTTCCGCCGCACGGGCGTTCTTCACCGTCTTGAAAGCCGCACCGCTGTCGGGCGTGCCGGACCAGCCGATCACGCGCACGGGGGTGGCGGGACCGGCCTCCTTGATCGTCTTGCCCTGATCGTCGAACATCGCGCGGACCTTGCACCAATGCGGACCACACAGGAGGGCATCGCCCGTCCGCAGCGTGCCGCGTTGCACGATGACGGTGGCCAGTGGACCGCGGCCGACATCGACCTGCGATTCGATCACCACGCCGCTGGCCTCGCTCTTGGGATTGGCCTTGAGCTCGAGCACTTCCGCCTGGAGGAGAATCATCTCGAGCAGCTCGTTGATGCCGGTGCCCTTGAGGGCGGAAACCGGCACGGTGATCGTCTCGCCGCCCCAATCCTCGGGCGCGATGTTGCGCTGCTGCATCTGCGCCTTCACCTGGTCGAGGTTGGCGCCCTTCACGTCCATCTTGTTGACCGCGACCATGAGTGCGACCTTGGCGTTCTGGATGTGCTTCAGCGCCTCGTCGGTCTGCGGCATGAAACCGTCGTCCGCGGCCACGACCAGCACGGCGATGTCGGTGACGGCGGCGCCGCGGGCGCGCATCTTGTTGAACGCCGCGTGACCGGGGGTATCGAGGAAAGTGATCTTCTTCCCTTTGAACTCCACCTGATAGGCGCCGATGTGCTGCGTGATGCCGCCGGCTTCGCCGGCCGCGACATGGGCCTGGCGGATCGCGTCGAGCAGCGAAGTCTTGCCGTGATCGACATGGCCCAGGATGCAAACCACGGGCGGCCGCGGGAGCAGGAACTTGGATTCATCTTCCTCCGCCTTCTTCTTCTTCTCGACCTCCTTGTCCTTGGCGGACTGCTGCGGCGACACGGCCTCGCCGCGATGTTTCACCTCGAGCAGGAAACCGTGTTTCTCGGCGACCTTGATCGCGACCACTTCGTCGATCGCCTGGGTCATCGACGCGAAGATGCCCATCTCCATGAGTTCGGAAATGAGCTTGAACGGTTTCAGGCTGAGCGCCGTGGCGAAATCGCGCACGACCACCGGAGGTTTGAAATGGAGGATCTTGATCTCGCCGGGCACGGCCGGCGCCGCCGGCTCGGATGCGGCTGGCGTGGGATGGGGCAGACCGGGCAAGGCCGGAGGCTTGGCCGCGGGCGGCAATGGCGGCGGGATCGGCGGCGGAGGCACCGGTCGCGAAATCGGGGCGGGAGGCACGGGCGCGTGCGGTACGGGCGCGGGTGCCGGAGTTGCCGCGACCGGGGCGGCCGGCGGAATCACGGGCGCCGGCATGGCAGTCGCGCGAGTGGAGGGCGGCGGCTGGACGACGTGTCCCGGCCTGGCCACCGGCACCACCGGGGTCACGACCGTGGGCGCGGGCTTGGCGGCCGGAGCGGCCGGTGCCATGCCAGCAATGGGTGGCGGCGACGATTTTGCGACCGGCCGCGCCAGCGGCACACTGACCAGGGGGGGTGCCTTGCCCGCAAGCGGAGGCGGAGAGCTCGGCCGGGAGGCCGGGGGAAGCGGGGCGGAGGGAGCGGGCCTGGCCGGTGCGACCGGCGGCAACGCCGCCTTCTCCTTGTGTTCCTTTTCGATTTTTTCCGCTTTCTCGCGGGCCACGTCCTGCACGCTCTTGACGAAAACGCCGTGCGGAAGCTTGACCTTGGCCACCTCCACCTTCGGCTCCTCGGCGGCGGCCGCCGGAGCTTCCACGGGAGCCGGGGCGGGCGCGTGCTTCGCCTTGAGTTCGTCCACAAGCGCCTCGGCCGAGATGTTGTCGATCGTGCTGGAGACGCTCTTGACGTCAAATTTGCGCTCCTTGAGCAGGGTCAACAAATCCTTGTTGTCCATGCCGATCTTCTTGGCGAGTTCGTGAATGCGAATGCTCATTCGGTGGTCTGAGTCGGGCGGATGCGGGCGGGTGTAGGCGGGTGAAGTTTAGGGTGCGGGAGATGATTTGGCGGCGACGCGATCGACGATGGCCTGCGCTTCCTCGGGGGTGAAGCCGGCGCCCACGAGATCATCGGCCTCGACGCCCTCGAACGCCGCGGGCGAATTGATTCCCATGTCGACGAGGCGCGCCGCGATGGCGGGATCGAACTCGTACCTGCCCACCAGCGAGGCAATGGCGGTGCCGCGCGGATCGTCGCCGGCGGCGCGGAATTCCTCGATGTCGAGCCGCCAGCCGATGAGACGCGAGGTCAGGCGCGCATTCTGGCCCTTGCGGCCGATGGCGATCGCCAGGTCGTCGGTGGCGACCTTGAGCAGGATGCGGTGCGTTTTCTCGTCGACCACGATTTCGCGCGGCACGGCCGGCTTGAGCGCTTCGATGATCATGTCGCGCGGATCCGGGTAGAATTTGACGATGTCGATCTTCTCCCCGCCGAGTTCCCGCACGATGGTCTTCACCCGGGCGCCACGCGCCCCGACACACGCTCCCACCGGATCGACCTTGGGATCGGTGGAGGTGACGGCGATCTTGGTGCGATAACCGGGCTCGCGGGCGAAAGCTTCGATCTTCACCGTGCCATCGGCGATTTCGGTGACCTCCAGCTCAAAGAGGCGACGCACAAATTTCGGGCTGCCACGGCTAAGGATGATCTCAGGACCGCGCGGGGTGCTGTCGATGTTAAGCAACAGGCAGCGAATGCGGTCGCCGGGCTGGTATTCCTCGCCCGGCACCTGCTCCTTGCTCGGGAGGAGGGCCTCGGCCTTGCCGAGGTCGATGTAGATATCGCCCCGCTCGCGACGGCGCACCGTGCCGGTCACGATGTTGCCGACCATGTCCTTAAAGTCGTCGTAGATGCGGTCTTTCTCGAACTGGCGGATCCGTTGCATCACGGCCTGTCGCGCCGTCTGCGCGGCAATCCGGCCGAGCGTCGAAGGATCGATTTCCTTCTCGATGATTTCCCCGAGCAGCACACCGGGTTTCAGGGGTTGCGCCTTCTCTATGTGAATCTCTGTCTTGGGATTGCTAACCGAATCGACTACCTTGAGCAAGGCCCACGCCTTGAGTGTACCGTTCTTGGGATTGATCTCGATTTTCAGCTCCTGGCCGGAGTTGACGCCCTTTTGTGCGGCCGTCTTCAAAGCATTGGTGATCGTGGCGATCATGTCGACACGACTAATGCCCTTCTCTTTCTCCATGTATTCCAGGACGGAAAGGATTTCGCTACTCATAGGTTGTGTTTGCGGGACAAAAAAAAGCGGGCTGTAAGGCCCACTTTCTTTTGGGAAGTGAGATTGTTAGAGGGTGCAACGTATCCAGCGCGGGGATTTATTGTCAAGCCCCGCGGCCCGCCGACGGCGGCTGGGGAAACCCCTCAGCCTGCTCGCGAACAAGCCACCACCCGAGAAGACCTTGGATAAGACCGTGGCAGGCGGGTTGCATGCGCGCCGACAGAGTCCCGAGTTCGCGCAATACGCGGTTCATTTGGGCCGGTGAATCGCCCGGATACCAATGATACCACAACGCCGAAATTGTCGTCCTGCCCCGGGCGGCCAGCAAAGGCAACCAGCCATCGCAAATGAGGTTGTCGAGGCGGGAACCACCCACTGCGCCACCTGTGATCTCGAGGGCCAGCCGCTTGCGCCAGTCGGCAAAGTGGCCCGCCCGGCGCACCGCCGCCGTCGGTCCGGAAATGCTGGCGACATCGGGCAACTGCGCCCCCAGCGCGGCCAGCCGCGCGGGCCAGGCCGGCACGGTCCGCACCCATCCGGCATATTGCCGCAAGCGGGAGCGTGGATGGTTGGCCGGCCGGACGCCTTGCAGGCTCCAGTGGGCCAACCCGGTCGCGGTCGCAAAAACCTCCTCGGCAGTGACGGCTCCCCTCGCCCACTCCACCAACGGCCAGCGCGTCGCCACGCTCAACATCGGCGCGCGGTTGAAACGGTAGCCGAGGACTTCGAGCGCCGTGTGGTGGCATGCCCCCTCCCAGCCGAGGCGGTCGATCCGCATCCGGGCGAAGTGCGTTTTCAAACGCCAGCGCAATTCCGCATGTCGTCGGAGCAGCGCCAGCAGCTCGGCGGCGGGCAACGGGCTCAATTCCTCGAGGGTCCGCGCCAGGGGCCGGTTGGCCAGCCGCTCCACCGCTTCGTCGGCCGCGTATTCCTCGAGGTCGTGTTGCAGGAGCGGCAACAACACGAGCACCGGAATCGCCTGTCCGTTCGCTCCGCGCGTCACATGCCCGGCAGTCGGCGGGAACAGCACCACGTGCAGCACCACGCCATCGTACGCGGGATCCTGCGCATGGCGGTGCCCCACCCAATCGCCGGCATACAAGTGCAACTCGACGTCGCCCACGATCATCCGGTCGCCAAGGCGCAACCGCGCGCCGCGAAAATCCGGTCCGCCGAGCCGGTTCCATTTTCCCGCCTGCACGATCGAGAGCGCCCGGCCGTCCATCGTCCGCGCGGCGGTCCGGTCGAACTCCCCGCGCAGCCAGATCTTTTGTAGCAACTGCTCCGGAAACGAAAATGGTCCGTAGAACCCCTGGACCTCCGCGACGCTTGAGGAGATTTCCGCGCTCATCTTCGCCTCACCTTCGCACTCGTGCCACGCCATGCCGCCACCGTGGTAGCCTGCCTCCACGCCGGCCGGTGCGCGCCCATCGGCAACCGGCGCCATGCCGGCCGTGCGGGCTGGGTCAGGATACGATCGGTGAACAGGGGGCGCGCGATTGACATCGCAATACATTGTATCGCGTAAAATATTTTTTCAAGCCAGGAATCCGCGGTTGATCGCAGAACGGGAAGCCGTTCCGCTACGTGGCGGCAGCGCATCCGCGCGGCCGGCGACGTGTATCCCAGACCTACCGCCTCACAATTCCAGGCTCGGTTCGATCGTGAGCGCGAGGCCGCGCGCATCGCAACCGGCGCGGTCGGCCCAGGCGGCAAATGCGATCATGCCGGCGTTGTCACCCGTGTGCTGCGGTTGTGCGGCGAGCAATGGGATTTGACTGCGTTGCGCGAGGCTTTCGGCGGCGGCACGCAGAGTCCGGTTGTTGGCCACGCCGCCCGACAGTCCGAGGCTGCGGTACCGCGGCGCGCCCCGCTCCAATGCCAGACGCATCTTGCGGATCAGGGCGTCGATCACCGCCTGCTGGTAGCTCGCGCACAGATCGGGCAGCCGCGCCCGCACGGCTGCAACCGGCATTTTCTCGATGAGATAGCGCAGGCTCGTCTTCAGGCCGGAGAAGCTGAAATCCAATTCGCTGCGCGGCCCGATGCCGCGCGGAAAGTCGAATGCGTCGGCCCGGCCCTGCGCCGCGAGGCGCTCGATCAGCGGCCCGCCGGGATAGCCGAGGCCGAGGAGCTTTGCGCCCTTGTCGAGCGCTTCGCCGGCCGCGTCGTCGCGGGTCGACGAGAGCACCGTCACGCGGCGCGCCGCGTCGAGGGTGAAGAGCAGCGTGTTGCCGCCCGAGACGATCAGCCCGAGGTGCGGCAGCAATGCCGCCAGCCGCGCGTCAAACTCCGCCGGCGCAGCCGCATGGGTCGCGAGGAACGGCGACCAGACGTGACCGCGCAGATGGTTCACCCCCACCAGCGGCACGCGCCAGGCGAGAGCGAGCGCCTTGGCCGCAGCGGTGCCGATGGCCAGGCAGGCGGCCAGACCGGGCCCATGTGTCACCGCCACCGTGTCGATGCGCGCCCATTCTGGCGTGCCCTGCGCGCGCTCCAGCAGCGGCGCAAAGTTGCGCAGGTGTTCGCGCGTGGCGAGATCGGGCACCACGCCGCCATGCCGCTCGTGCAGGGCGATCTGACTTTGCACCCATTCGCCCGTCAAACCTCGTGCGGGGTCGAAGAGCGCGACCGCCGTTTCATCGCAGGAACTCTCGAGCGCCAGGATCATCGCTTGACCGATTGCGGCGGGCGGTCGGGCAGCACCCCGCGTCCGGCGAGCACGTTGACGCCCTTGAGCACCTCGATGGCGGCCTGCAATTGCCGGTCCTCGATCGGGGTGAAGCCAAAACGCGCGGCAAATTCCTTCGGATCGGAGAGGTCGCTGCGATTGCGCTGAAGCCGCAATTCGTCGTCCTCCTCGGGCGTCATCACGACCTCGATTTGCGGCTCGATGCCCTTCTCGTGGATGGTGACGCCGCTTGGCGTGTAGTAACGGGCGGTGGTCAGCCGCAGCCCCTCGCCGTTCTTCAGCTTGAAGATCGACTGCACGGACCCCTTGCCGAAGGAGCGCTCGCCGACGATCACCGCCCGGCCGGTGTCCTTGAGCGCACCGGCCACGATCTCGGCGGCGCTGGCACTGCCGGCGTTGATGAGCACGGCCACCGGCAGGGTGAGCGGCTCGCCCTCGGTCTCCGCCCGGAAGTCCTCGCGGTCCTTGGGGCGGCGACCCTGCGTATAGACGATCAATTCGCCCTTGCGGAAGAAGGGCTCGGCCACGTCCACGGCGGCGTCGAGCAGGCCGCCGGGGTTGTTGCGCAAATCGAGCACCAGGCTGGTGATGCCCTGCTTCAACAGGCTGTCGAGCGCCCGGTCGAATTCCTCGGTCGTGTGCTCGGAAAATTCGGCCAGCTGGAGATAACCGATGCCATCGGCCATCACCCGCACATCGCGGACACTTTCCACCTTGATGATCTCGCGCGTGATCGTCAGCTCAAGCTGCTTCTGCGTGCTCGGGCGGAGCAGTTTCACCACGACCTTGGTCTGCGGTTTGCCCCGGAGCAGATCGATCACGTCGTTCATGTTGGTGCCGCGCTCGATGACTTTGCCGTCGACCGCGACGATCTCGTCGCCCCGCAGGATGCCGGCGCGCTCCCCCGGCGAACCAGCGAGCGGGGCGATCACCAGCATGCGTCCCTCGCGTCGCTCCACCTGGATGCCGATGCCGCCGAAATCGCCGCGCATCTCCTCATCGAGTTCTTGAAAGTCGCGGGCCTCGAGGAATTCGGAGTGCGGATCGAGCGTTTCCACCATGCCATGCAGCGCCTCCCGCGTGAGCTTGTCGTAGGCGGCCTGATCGGGTTCGACGTAGTTTTCGTTCACGAGCTTGAGCACATCGCGCACGTAGTCGGCGGAATGGTTGAGCTCGCGATTCGGGAAAATATTCCAACTCCACGCCAGCCGCGTGGCTCCGCCGGTGACCATGAGCCCGAGGGCCACACCGGCCGCGATGATGAGGATGCGTTTGAACATGACGCCTCACTGTGGGCCGGGAGTTGGCGTTTGTAAATGGGTTCGTCGCGACCGGCCAACTCAACCCAATGGCGCACCATTCACGGGAGCTGCGCTTCGAATCGATAGCACCCCGAGCCAATGTGGAAGACCGCCGCGCCGTTTGCCGCCTCCACTTGTGACACCCCACGGGCACGTGCGGCTGGCTGGCCGCCTTCGGTGACCTGGTCGGGCGCGCTCGTCGGCACATTAACGGTCGCCGTCGTGTTGGGCGGCACCGTGACATCGAGGTGCAGCCGGCCGTTTTCGATCCGCCAGGCGCTCTCAATATGCCCGGCGACCGAGGCGTAGGCAGCCCGCGCGAACGTCAGGCCCGCCGCAATGGCCGGCCGGATCACGATCTTGCGATACCCCGGGCCGTCCGAATCGATGCCTGCCACCTGCCGGTAAAGGTATTCGGCCACCGACCCGAACGCATAATGGTTGAACGAGTTCATCGAAATCGTCTGGAACCCCTTGTCGGGCGTCCAGCCGTCCCAACGCTCCCAGACCGTCGTGGCGCCATTTTTCACCGCGAACAGCCACGACGGAAAAGTCTCCTGCAAGAGCAGCCGATACGCCACGTCATCCCGGCCGGCGAGGTGCAGCCCCGGCAGCAGGCGCGGCGTGCCGATAAAACCGGTGGCAAGATGCCAGTCGCGCTTCTGGATTTCCTCGACGAACTTTCCCGCGACTTTCGTCCGCAGCTCCGCCGGCACCAGGTCCATCGTGAACGCCAGCGCATAGCCGGTCTGGCTGCTGTCCTTGATGGCGCCGTCAGGCAGGAAACAGTCGCGTTGAA
>Ga0335071_10006125_pt1 | contig 12441 bp, 10 predicted proteins | sample Lox_Sample_15_FD_206724 | JGI IMG/M metagenome (GOLD analysis project Ga0335071, IMG submission 206724) | Soil microbial communities from Loxahatchee National Wildlife Refuge, Florida, United States - Lox_Sample_1.5 | ecosystem: Environmental > Terrestrial > Soil > Wetlands | place: USA...
GTGGTGAGCGTGACCACGATGCGCCGGATGCTCCCGAGATTCGCCGACAGGCTTCCCGGCGGGATGGCCACGTCCGCGGTGTCGAAGTACGTGAGGTTGAATCCCGTCACGCCCGCGGCGAGCGGCTGGAGCCCCGCGCCGTCGCCCGCGTCCTTGAGCAGCGTGCCGACGTTGTCCCAGACGAAGCGCACCAGCTTGGGCCGGCCCACCTGCACGCCCTGGCTGTACGCGACGGGCACGCCGGGCGAGGACAGGGTGATCGTGGTGCCCGACGCCGACTGGACGGTGGCCGTCGAGTACTGGTCGGTATTGATGAGGTAGAGGATGTCACCAGCCCGAAAGCCCGACGCGTTGGCCACGGTGAGCGAGGTGGCGCCGGCGCTGGCGTCCGCCGTGAGGCGCGTGGAGGCGGCGACGAGGTCGGCCCAGAAGCTCACGCTCGTGGATGTGGCCGCGGTGATCTTGATCGCCGAAGGCGGGAAGCCGGCCCCGGCGAGGCGCAGGTCCTCTTCCATGATCATGCCCGCGCGGGCCGCCTGCTGCGCCTGCGCGCGACCGTCGCCGTCGCTGCTGATCTGGGAGCCGGTGGCGATGACGCCGCCCACGGCCGCCATGACCATGCCGAGCACGCCGCAGGAGACGAGCAGCTCCGTCAGGCTGAAGCCGCGCCGGTCGGCGAGGACCCACGCGAGACGATTCATGGACCAGCGGAGCGCCGTGACGCAGCAGAGGATCTTCCTCACGGAATCGTGACCCGCCCCGAGGGCTCCACGGTCACCGTGACCGAGGTGCCGCTCGCGTGAGAGACGGTGAGCACGCCCGACGTGCTCGCCGTGCCGAATGGCGTGAAGATCGGCCAGGCGCCGCTCGGAACGACGGCGCTGGACAGCGTGATGACGCCGGAGTCGCTCGTGTCCTGACCCACCCAGGCCGTGCCCGCGCAGGTGCCCTGCAGGAGCTTGAGGCCGCCCGCCACCGCCTGGACGCACACGTTCTGGCGGGTCTGGATCGCGACCATGCGCGCCTGGTTGAAGGCGGCCTGGATCTCGCGGGCTCCGCTGCGGGCCGTCGACGCGGGCAGCATGGTCCAGGCCGTCGGCAGGGCGAGCGTGGCCAGGACGCCCAGGACGGACATCCCCACGGCCAGCTCTGAAAGCGAGAAGCCGGCGCTCCCGAGGAGCCGCCGGCGCCGGTAGGCCTGCGACATGGTGCAGGCCTGAAAAGCAACTTCCCTGCCACGGGCTTTCTGAATTCCGAGGCCGGCAACCCCGGATAATCCATGACCAAGTCGGCCCGAGGGCGGGGAACTCGAGTGTCAGGAACGTCAGGCCACGGGCGGGCGGTGTGACACTGTGTCAGAGGGTCAACAGACGCCCTGGGCCATGCCGTCCGGCCCGCCTACCGCGCCCGGAGGCACTCCCTGTGGATGGCGCCGCCCGCAGCCGCCATGACGATGGCGACCAGGGTCGAGAGGGCGGCGAAGACGGCCCACGCCGCACCGTAGGAATCGCTGGCCTCGAGGGTGGTGCCGAAGAGCGGGGCGCCCAGCAGGAGGCCCACCACGATGGCCGCGAAGGACACGCCGCTCATCAGCCCGGCCTGGCGTGGGCCGCCGGCTTCCGCGCTGGCGATGAAGTAGACGCCGACCCAGCCGTGGGCGCCGATGCCGGCCGCGAAGGCGAGGATGGCGGCGGCGAGCGGCGCGGTGACCGAGGCGTGCGCGTAGACGGCGAAGACGCCCGCCCCGATCAGCGAGGAGACGACGAGCCACGGCGGACGGCGGCCGCCCAGCCATCGGTCGCTGGCCGCGCCCAGCCCGACGCGGGCGACGGCGCCGCCGGCCTGCGCCGCCGCCACGAGCGCGCCCGCGGCCACGGCGGTGAGCCCGAGCACCTGCACCCCGTAGAGCGGCAGGTAGGCCAGCACGGCCGACTGGATCATGCCGAGCGCCACCCCGGAAGCGAAGAGCACGAGGAGCGGCGGCCGCCTGAGCCACCACCACTTGCTCTCGCGGCGCTCGCCGGCATCCGGCGCGACGGCGGCGCGCATCGCGGCGAGCGGCGCCAGCAGGGGCCAGCTCGCGAGGGCGGGCGCGCCCATGATCACGGCGCAGGCGGCGACGGCGGCGCGCCAGCCCACCCAGGCGGCGATGGGCGGCAGCGTGAGCGCGGAGATCACGCCGCCCACCGTGAGCCCCATCTGCTTGATGCCCATCGCGATGCCGCGCTCGCGCACCGGGAAGAGATCCACGATGGCCTTGCCGAGGACCGGGTTGACCACGCTCCAGCCGACGCCCGCCACGAAGAGCGAGGCGAGGAACATCCAGAAGCGCGGCGCGGTGGACGCGAGCGCGAGGCCGGCCGCGCCCACGCCGAGCCCGCCCAGGAACGTGGGGCGCACGCCCCAGCGATCCGCGAGGTAGCCGGCGGGCAGGGAGAAGAGGAGCCCGCCCAGGTAGACGGACGGAACGATGAAGGCGACGTCCAGGCGCCTGAGACGAAAGCCCTCCACGAGGCTCGGCGCGAGCGGCGAGACACCCAGGATGCCGAAGGCGCCCAGCCCGTACGCGACGGTCAGGAGCGTGAGGAGAAACCAGCGCCGCGGCGACGCGGGCGCGGGCGGACGGTCGGGCGGCACGGAGCCGGAGCGATCAGCCGATGAAGAGGCCGCCGTTGGGCGAGAGCCACTGGCCGGTGAAGAACGAGCTGTCGTCGGAGGCGAGGAACAGCGCGGTCTTGGCGACTTCCTCGGGCTCCGCCCAGCGGTGGAGCGGCGTCTGCGCGACGATGGCCGTGCGGATGAGCGGCGACATCGGCTGCGTCATCGGGGTGTCGATGAAGCCCGGGCAGATCGCGTTCACCCGGATGTTGCGCGATCCCACCTCGCGCGCCACGGCGCGGGTGAAGCCCAGGATGCCGGCCTTGGCCGCGCTGTAGTGGGGCACGTTCTCGAGGCCCATGAGGCCGGCCACGCTCGACATGTTCACGATGGCGCCCCGGTTCTCCCGGCTCATGAGACGGAGCGCCTCGCGGGTGCAGAAGAAGGTGCCGTTCAGATGCACGCCGATCATGCGGAGCCACGCCTCGTCGGTCATCTCCTGCGTGATGTCCCAGTGCGTGGTCACCCCGCCGCCGCCCATCAGCTCCATCAAGCGCATGTCGGACTTCTCGCGCAGCCGGTCGCGATCGGCCGCCCCCGTGACGGCGATGCCCGCGTTGTTGACGACCACGTCGAGGCGGCCCAGGTCGCGCTCGATCTCGGCGAACATCGCCTTCACCTGGCCGCTGTCCGCCACGTCGGCCTCGATGGCGCGGGCGCCCGACCCGAGGGCGCCCAGGCTCTCCACGGTCTCCTTGGCGGCCATCGGGCGCACGTCGTTGATGACGAGGCGCGCGCCCTCCCGGGCGAAGACCTGCGCGATGGCGCGGCCGATGCCCGAGCCACCGCCCGTGACGAGGGCGATCCGGTTCTCGAGCTTCACTTGTCGAGCCAGGTCACCATGAGCCGGCCGCCGTAGTCGTGGCCGATGTTCGGGCCGAAGTTCTTCACGTAGGGCTCCCACGCGGCCACCGCGCTCACCGACGGGCCGTAGAGGGCGTAGACGCGGGTGGAGATGTAGCGCTGGATGTCGTAGATGATCTCGCGCCGCTTCGCCACGTTGAAGGTGCGGCGCTGCAGCCGGATCATGTCCGCGAGCTTGGGATCGTTCACCCCGGAGGCGTTGAGCGGCTGCCCGGGCATGAAGTAGCGGTAGAGATAGCTGTCGGGATCCGTCCAGATGCCGAAGAGCCCGGTGGCCATCTTGTCGAACTTGCCGAAGAGCGCGGTGGAGACGAAGGCGCCGTACTCCTTCATCTTCAGCTCCACGTCGATGCCGCCCTTCTTCCAGCTCGCCAGCGTCACCTCGACGCCGTCCATGTAGTCGGGGCCGTAGCCCGCCGTGGTCTCCATGGTCGTCTTGAGGCCGTTGGGCATGCCGGCTTCCGCGAGGAGTCGCCGGGCCTCGCGCGGATCGAACTCGAAGAGCTTTCGCCCCTCGGTCGGGAGCTGGTCGATGGGGATGGACCAGTCCTTGAAGGCCGCAGGCATGGCGGGGTTGGGAGACCCGTAGCCACCCTGCGACCAGCTGTTGGTCTCGAGGACCTCCTTCCAGTTGCTGGCGGCGACGAGCGCGCGCCGCACGCGGATGTCCTTGAAGGGCTCCTGGTCGAGGTGCACCCAGGTGATGCCGCCGAAGACCACGGTGTAGTCCCTGGTCTGAAGGCCCGGCTTGCGCTGCTTGGCCGCGGCCAGATCGCTGCGCCGGACGACCATCCCGTACTCGGGCCCGAAGTCGTACCGGCCGGTGAGCCAGGCCGCGAAGGCGGACGCCGGGTCCGTGTCGATGGCCATGTCCACGTTGTCGACGTAGGGCAACCCGGCGATGAAGTAGTTCGGGTTGCGCACGAAGGTGAGGCGCAGGTTGGGCTCGTAGCGCTCGAGCATCCACGGCCCCGTCCCGATGCAGCTCTCCGGCTTCTTGAGGTCGCCGAACTGCTCCACGGCCTCCTTGGCGATGATCCACGTCGAGGTGGACGCGAGGGCATCCAGCAGCCACGCGAACGGCTCTTTCGTCGTGAACTTGACGGTGTACTTGTCGACGACCTCGATCTTCTCCACCGACTCGAGGAGGCCGCGGTTGGGGTTGGTGGAGCCCATGAACCGCTCGTAGCTGTACTTCACGTCGTCCGCCGTCACCTCGCGCCCGTTGAGCGGCGGCTTGTTGTGCCAGCGCGCACCCCGCCGGAGCTTGAAGACATACGTGGTGTCATTGGGCTGGGTCCACGACTCCGCGAGATCGGGCTCGATGGGCTGCGTGCCCGGCGTCACCGCCGACCCGGCTTTGGTCTTGACGAGGCGGCTGTGCGTGAAGGACAGCGGCACCATGGTGGTGAAGGCCACGGTCTGCTGCGGGTCGAAGTGCACCGGGGCCAGGTGGAAGCGGATGCGGAAGGTCCCGCCCCGCCTGGGTGCCTGCGCGGCGGCGTCGTCCGGGCGCAGGAGAGGCAGGCCGGCGCCGACGGCGCCCGCCGCGACGGCGAGTCCGCCCAGCTTGAGCACGTCCCGGCGGCCGACGGAGAGCGACGATCGAACGTCCATGTTCGCGATTCCTCCTGTGGTCAGAATGTCACGGGGAGCGACTTGAGTCCGCGCAGCGTCGAGGACTCGCGCCACTCCGGAGTCTCCGAGGCGAGGGCGAGCTTGGGCATGCGTCGCAGCAGCGTGCCGAGGGCGATCTGGCCTTCGAGGCGGGCCAGGGGCGCGCCCAGGCAGAAATGGATGCCGAAGCCGAAGGCGATGTGGCGGTTGTCCTTGCGGGTCACGTCGAGCCGATCCGGATCGGCGAACTGCTTGGGATCCCGGTTGGCGGCGCCGATCACGGAGACGACCACGGAGTCCTTGGGAATGAGCTTGCCGCCGATCTCCACCTCGGTCGTGACCATCCGTCCCGTGCGCTGCACGGGGCCGTCGAAGCGCAGCAATTCCTCGATGCCCGTCTGGATCAGCGCCGGGTCCTCCCGCAGCATCCGGAGCTGGTCGGGGTGCTGGAGGAGGGCGAGGAGCCCGTTGCCGATCAGGTTGACCGTGGTCTCGTGCCCCGCGATCAGGAGCAGCATGCAGGTCGAGACGAGCTCGGCCTCGGAAAGCTTGTTGCCCTCTTCCTCGGCCGCGATCAGGCCCGAGAGGAGGTCGGGCTTCGGATCCTTGCGTCGCGTGGCGATGAGCCCCCGGAAATAGTCGGCGAGCGCCAGGCGCGCGTCCCGCCCGCGCGGCACGACGTCCGAGTCCGCCGGCAGGATGCCCGCGTCGAGGCTGCGCGCGATGTCGGTGGACCAGTCCTTGAACAGCTCCTGGTCCGAGACGGGCACGCCCAGCATCTCGCAGATCACCCGGACGGGCAGGGGATAGGCCAAATCCTCGATGACGTCCATGGCGCGCGCGCCTTCGATGCGGTCGAGAAGGCCGTTCACGATGTCCTGGATGTGCGGGCGCATCACCTCCACGACCCGCGGGGTGAAGGCCCGGCTCACGAGCGCGCGCAGCCGCGTGTGATCCGGCGGATCCTGGAACAGCATGTCGCGGGCACGGGAGACATCCTGGGTGAGACCGAGCCGCGCTTCCATGATCTTGGCCATGCCCTCGCGCCCGAAGCGCGGGTCGCGCAGGATCATGACGGCATCGTCGTAGCGCGTGCAGACCCAGAAGCCCCACGGGCTCTGGTGCACGGGATCTTCGTCGCGGAGCGCCTTGTAGAACGGATACGGGTTGGAGTGAAACTCCGGCATGAGCGGATTGAACACGGCCAGACTGGATGCCACCCTGGAGCCCACCTTTCGGACGTGAATTGCGGAGGTTCGGACGGAGTCTACGCGGGTTCGGGGGAGCCTGTCAAAGGTCCGGCCGCTGCCTGCTTCGCGAGCTGCCACTTGAGCACCTTGCCGGTGGCGCCCTTGGGCAACTCCCTCACGATGGCCACGCGCCGCGGATACTTGAAGGCGGCCAGGCGCTCCCGGCAAAAGGCCACCAGCTCCTCGGCGCCGACCCGCAGGCCGGGCTTGAGCGTGACGAACGCCGCCACGTCCTCGCCGAGGGCGGCATCCGGGATGCCGATCACCGCGGCTTCGGCCACCGCGGCGTGCGCGAGGAGCGCGGCCTCGACCTCGCCGGGCACGACGGAGTAGCCGCCGCGCAGGATCAATTCCTTCTTTCGCCCCACGATCGTGACGAAGCCCGCCGGCGAGATGCGCGCCAGGTCGCCCGTCCGGAACCAGCCATCCTGCATCACGGCGCGCGTCTCGTCCTCCGCGCGGAGGTAGCCGTCCATGGCGGCCGGCGAGCGGATCCAGAGCTCGCCGGCCTCGTCGGGGTCGCACGCCTCGCCCGCGTCGTCCACCACCCGGAGCTCGACGCCGGGCACCGCGCGGCCTATCGCCAAGGGCCAGTCCGCGGGCTCGTCGGCCAGGTAGGAGATCGGGCGGAACAGCTCGGTCATCCCGAAGCCGCGCAGGATCCTCACCCCCGTACGCTGGCGCCAGCTTTTCGCCAGCTCCCACGAGCACGGCGCGGCGCCGGAGAGCGCGATGCGCACAGTGGAGCACGCCGCCGGAGACAGCGCGGGAACCTCGAGCATCTTCTGGAACATGGTGGCGACGGCGGGCAGGACGGTGACGCGATGGCGCGCGAGGGCAGCCAGCGTCTCCTCGGGCGCGAACCGTTCACCGAGCGCCACGGTGGCGCCTGTGAGGAGGGGCGCCAGGAGCGCGCCGTTGAGGCCGAAGGAGTGGGCGAGGGGGAGCGCGGCCAGCACGACGTCGTCGGACGTGAGCCGCATCACGGGGCCGGCCCAGGACTCGTTCGCCGCGTGAAGGGCGGCGTGGGAGAGCACGGCGCCCTTCGGCTGGCCCGTGCTGCCGGACGTGTAGAGGATCAGCGCGGGCGCGGTGACGGGAACCGTTTCGCAGGAGCCCTCTTCGTCGGGCACGTCATTGACCACGAGGGCCGGGCGCAGGTGCGCCAGGATGCGAGTGCGCTCCTCGGAGGAGAGGAGCGGATTGAGCGGGACGACCGTGGCGCCCGCCTTGAGGCCGCCCCAGAGGGCGGCGGCGAAGCGCCAGTCGTTGCCGAGCAGGAGCGCCACGGTGTCGCCGGCACGGATCCCGCGGCGCGCGAGGGACAGCGCGACACCGCCGGCCCGTCGCTCGAGAGCGCGCCACGCGAGGGCACCGTCCTTCCAGACGAGCGCGGGCCCATCGGGCCGCCTGCGCGCGACGGCGTCGAGCCTGGCGGCGAAGTTCTCGGTCACGACGCTCCAGGATCCTTCCGGCCGAACTCCTTCAACCCGAGGTCTTTCAAATGGACACGCTGCCACACGTCGGGCGGCACGCGGTGCCGCGGCGTGTAGCCGGCGAGCGAGGGCTTGGCGGTCGCATCCACGCCCCACTTGCCTGAATAGCCGTCCTCCGCCGTGGAGGGGTCGAGATCGGAGCCCCGCGCATGGGTGATGATCGTGAGGTCGCGATCGGGCTGGCAGCGGGTGGCGATGGCCCACGTGACCTGGCGGTCGTCGAAGATGTCCACGTCGTGGTCGACCACGACCACACGCTTCATGTACATGTCGGCGCCCAGGACCGCCAGGATCGCGTTCTTGGCCTGGCCGGGCAGGCGCTGCTCGAGCGACACGTAGCAGGTGAACGGCCCCGGCACCCGCACCGCCTTGACCGAGGGCACCATGGCGCGCACTGCGCGATAGAGGTTGGCCTCCATGGGAATGGTCGAGAGCAGCATGTGGTCGAGATGGGCCACGGTGATGTCCTGGAAATAGGCGCCCGCGCGGTGGGTGATGGCCTTGACCTTGACCACTTCGCGCGGCCGCTCACCGAGGCTGTAGCCCGTGAACTCGCCGAAGGGGCCCTCGGCCGTGCGCGCCCCGGGCTCGATCTCCGCCTCGATGATCATCTCGGCGTGCGCGGGCACCAGCACGTCCGAGGTCTCGCACTTGACCAGCTCCAGCGGCTCGCGCAGGAGCGCGCCCATGATGGCGCGCTCGTCCTCGTCGATGGAGCCGATGGCGAGCGCGCCCAGCGCGATGGCGGGATGCACGCCGATGGCGAAGCCCACGGGCAGCGGGCGGCCCAGCGACTCCGCGATGCGCTGGAACTCCCAGAGGTGCTTGCCCAGCGTCAGATGAATGGACGTGGTGTTGCGCCCCTTGATCATGAGGCGGTTGTAGGCGCAGTTCCAGTTCTCGCGCGTGGGATCCTTGGCGAAGGAGATCGCGGCCGTGAGGTAGGCGCCCGCGTCGCCCTCGTGATGGAGGATCTGCGGCAGGTCGTAGAGGTTGACGCGGTCGCCCGCGAGGATCACGTCCTTGCAGGGCCCGGTCTTCACGATGGCCGGCGGGAGAGGCTTGTCCATGGCGCGGAGGTACGTCCCCAGCATGTCCGACGGCGCCGCCCCCATGGCGAGGGCGAGCCGCGAGCGGCTCGCGTGGAGGTTCGTCAGCACCGGGAACTTCGTGCCGCGCATGCGCTCGCAGATCAGCACGGGCCGCCGCCGCGCTTCCTTCTCGAGCTTGACCACGAGGGCCGTCAGCTCGTAGGCCGGATCGATCTCCCGCGAGATCGTGACGATCTCCTCCGGCTTCGCGCGCTTCACCAGGTCGAGATACTCGGGCAGGCTCTGCGCCATGGAGTGCTCCTTCAGTTCGAGCGTTGCAGCCAGGGGCAGCCCACCCGCTCCAGCCATTGGAGCAGCCAGGTGGCGGCCACGCCGAGCAAGCCGAACGTGACCACGCCCGCGAAGACCTTCTTGGTGTCGAGGAGTTGGAAGGCTTCCCAGAGGAGGAAGCCCAGCCCGGCCCGGGTCGCTTCGATCTCCGTGATGAAGACGAGGATGAGCGCCATGCCCGCGCCCAGCCGGAGCCCCGTGAAGATGTTGGGCAGGGCCCCCGGCAGGATGACCTTCATGAACACCTGCGGCCGCGAGGCGCCCAGATCGCGCGCGGCCTTGAGGAGGACGGGACTGATCGACCGCACGCCGGTGATCGTGTTGACGAGCACGAGGAAGAGCACGCCGATGGCGATGGTGGCGATCTTGGACGCGTCCCCGAGGCCGAACCAGAGGAGGAAGAGCGGGAAGAGGGCGGACTTGGGTATGGGATAGAGCGCCGCCACCCACGGGTCCAGCAGATCCTCGAACCACGCCACCGCGCCGGCCACGAGGCCGAGCACGACGCCGGCGGCCGCGCCGTACACGAAGCCCTGCACCACGCGGTTGAGGCTCACGAGCACGGCCCACGGCAGCTGGCCGGAGCGCGTCATCTCCCACATCGCCGCGAGCACGGACAGCGGCGCGGGCAGGAAGAGCTCGGACAGCTTCCCCGTCTGGACGAGGAGCTGCCAGAGCAGGAGGAGCCCGGCCACGGAGGCGATCTGCCGGAGGTGGGAGGCCGTCACAGCGCCATGGCCCGGTTGACTTCCTCCCTCAGGAGCGCGTCGAGCTGATCGAGCATCTCCGCCTCGGCCCGTCCCGTCAGGTGCCGCGGCCGCGGCAGCGGCAGGTCCACGATCTGCTTGATGCGCCCCGGACCGGCGGTCATGAGCACGATGCGGCTGCCGAGGAGCACCGCCTCCTGCAGGCTGTGTGTCACATACACGAAGGTCTTGCCGGTCTCCGCCCAGATGCGGAGCAACTCGTCCTGCAGGACGCGGCGGGTCTGGGCGTCGAGCGCGGCCAGCGGCTCGTCGAAGAGCAGGATCTGCGGGTCATTGGCGAGGGCCCGCGCGAGCGCGACGCGCTGGCGCATGCCGCCCGAGAGCTCGTGCGGGTAGCGATGCTCGGCGCCGCGCAGGTTGACCAGCTCGATGAGCTGCCGGGCCTTCGCCTCGCGCTCGCTGCGTCCGACGCTGCGCACCTCGGGGCCGAAGACGACGTTGCCCAGCACGGTCCGCCACGGAAAGAGCGCGTAGTCCTGGAACACCATGCTGGTGAGCTTGCCGCGGCCGTTGCCGTCCGGGAAACGGATATCCCCCGCCGACGGCGACTCGAGCCCGGCGATGATCTGCAGCAGCGTGGACTTGCCGCAGCCCGAGGGCCCGAGGAGGATCAGGAACTCTCCGGGATGCACGTCGAGCGAGATGGACTGGAGCGCGGCTACGCGCTCGCCGGTGCGCTTGAGCAGCCAGGCCTTGCCGACGTCCCGAAGGGCGAGCAGCACGCTCCCTCCTATTCGAGGAAGGTGAGGTCCACCACCCGCTCCATCGGCACCTTCTCCTTCACCCAGCCCATCTGGTTGAACCAGTCCTGCATCGCGGACAGATCCTGCACGCGCGGACGGAGGCTCGGATCGACGTACGGCGGCAGCGTTGCCTGGACGATCTCCGGGCGCACCTTCATGTGGCTGGAGACGATCCCGGCGATGTCCGGATCCTTGAGGCCCTTCTGGTTGTAGAGCTTCACGCCCTGCGCGTAGGCGCGGAGAAACTCGCGGGCGACCTTGGGGCGCTCCTTCATGAACTTGCCCGCGTACATGATCACCGCGACCTGGAACGTGGCGAGAGCCGGCGTCTGCTCCGTGAGGAAGAGGCGGACGCCTACCTTCTCGTGCTCGGCCTGCATGCCCCACGGCTCGGGCACGAAGGCGGCGTCGACCGCCTTGGCGGCGAGCGCCTTGACGCCTTCCGGGTAGCCCAGGTACACGACCTCGACGCCGTCGAAGCCGATCCCGCCATGCTCCAGCATCTTCGCCAGCATGAAATCGAAGTTGATGCCCTTGGCGCCGCTGGCGACCTTGAGCCCCTTCAGGTCCTTGATGGACTTCACGCGCCCCGAATCCACGAGATCCCGCCGCACGACCAGCGGCGTGAAGCTGTAGCCAGGGCGGGTCTGCCCCTTGTCGGCCACGATCTTGAAGTCCATGCCGCCCGCGATGGCGTTGTAGAGGCCGGCCGAAGGGCTGCCGATCGCCACATCGAGCTGCCCCGTGGCGAGGGCGGGCACCATCTTCGCGCCCGAGGCAAAGGGCTCGACCTCCACCGTGATGCCGCGCGCCTGGAAGTACCCCTTGTCCATCGCGATGTAGAGGCCCACGTTGGAGATGGACGGCAGCTCGCCCATCTTGACCACGTCGGCCGCGGGGGCTCGAGCGGGAAGCAAGAGCACGGCGAGGATCGCCACGATCGTCCAGGCGCGCATGCGGGTCGTCACGGTGTGTGTCTCTCCTGTGCTCGGATCGGCGCGCCGCGAGCCGCCGGCCTCGTCGAAGAAGTGACGTAAGAGTAGCGCGGGTCGTCGACCGGATTCAAGCCGCCGCCCGCGGATCAGAGCTTGGGCATGACCTCGCGGGCGAAGAGCTCGAGGCCGGGAATGTCCTCCTGGTCGAGCGTCTGCAGCATGACCCGCTGCAGCCCCGCAGCCTTCCACTTCTGCAGGTCGTCGACGATGCGCGCCGGCGATCCCGCGAGGAAGGACGCGGCGTGCCAGGCGGCCTCGTCCGCGGGCAGGGCCGGGAAGATCGCGCGGACGGCGGCGATGCGCCGGACCACCTCGGCCGGGTCGCGCCCGATGGCGCAGGGGATCATGAGCGAGCGCGCGATGGAATCGGGATCGCGCCGGAAGGCGCGGCAGTGCTCGGCCAGCACCTGCCGCTTCTGCGTGAAGCCGGCGATGTCCACGCGCGTCACGTTCCACTCGTCGGCGAACTCCGCCACGATCCTGAGGGTCCGCTTCTCGCCGCGGCCGCCGATGACGATGCGGTACCGGCCCTTCGGCGGCCGCGGATAGCTCTCGGCCTTCTCCAGCGGGAAGTACGGCTGCTTGAGGGTCACGGGCTGGCCCTGCTCGAGCGAGCGAATGAGCCGCGCGCCGGCCTCGAGCCGGTCGAGCCGCTCCTTCACGGTGAGG
>Ga0335071_10006127_pt1 | contig 12439 bp, 9 predicted proteins | sample Lox_Sample_15_FD_206724 | JGI IMG/M metagenome (GOLD analysis project Ga0335071, IMG submission 206724) | Soil microbial communities from Loxahatchee National Wildlife Refuge, Florida, United States - Lox_Sample_1.5 | ecosystem: Environmental > Terrestrial > Soil > Wetlands | place: USA: Florida...
CGTCGAGAGCTATATTTATTGCGCCACCAATTCGGATTTGAGTCCTGCCTTTGAAGCGTGCATCCCTATGGTAAGGCACAACAGTGGTCCTGAATCCGACAGAGGCCACGATTCCTCTCAGAAACCCATGACGCTCCCTGAAACGGCATACCTCTCGAACTACTCGAGCATCCATGAGTCGAAAATCCCCTGTATTTTTGGGAACGTCTACTTCCGAAATCTTTTCCAGAAGCCAGTAAAATATATCCGCGGCTTTAAGATAGAAGAAATTCTCTCCTTCCCGTGAGACGCGCTGAGCAATGACCACGTCGAATCCTTGCCGCCATTCTTCGAACATTTGCTCGATGAGTTCCGGCGGGTCCTGCAGGTCCGCATCAATTATCACGCAAACATCACCCCGAGAGTGGTCCAGGCCCGCCAACACCGACAAAGGTTTACCAATCCTGCGGGAAAAGGTGATAAGCCTAATCGGATGGCCGGCATGCATGAGTTCCTGAATTTTATCCCGAGTTCGATCCGGACAGGGATCCAGAGCAAATACGAGTTCCCACAAGCACCCTAGGCGGCTTAGTGTGCTTTCAAGTCTTTCAACCAGCAGATTGACATTGTTCTCCTCGTTATAAATAGGAATAACCACACTTATTAAGGTCTTGTCGGTGACATTTCGATCTTTGTGGCTATCGGCCATAGAGACTTGCCTTTGCCGTAACGGCTTCCGCTGCGTGCGTCTCACATGAGGCACGTTAATGGTTTTTGTGAATTGTTCAGAGCTGACAGCCGTCGGAGATTTCTGTAACAGAACCGTCTTTCGTGTTCAAGAAAAATGCAGGGGTCAGGCTGATCGAGACTTCATTCCCTTCCCTTTTGGGCCAGTTTGCCGTATAATGCAATTGTAAGCCGACAGGCGAACTTGTCTTAAGTTGCAAGCATCTTTTGTGAGTGCCCAAACTAAAAAACCTGTCTGAGGGCGGGCAGTTGGGCACGTTGAAGTTACAGAGGGAAAATGACGAACATTCAGGTCGAACATCTAAGCGATGTCAAGAAAAAAGTCACTTTTGAGGTGCCTCAAGACAGAGTTCAGGAGGTAGTGGGCGCACAGTATAAAGATCTTAAGAGAACCGCTCAAATCAAAGGATTCCGAAAAGGCAAAGTGCCCCTGAACATTCTCCGCAGCTATTTCAAGGGCAAAGTGGAGGAGGACGTCGCCCGTCAACTAATTGAGGAAACATTCAAGCCTGGCTTGGACGAGCAGAGCATAACGCTTGTATCGGTAGTGAGCATAGATCCCGAAACCCTCGAAGAGGGCAAACCGTTCAAATACATTGCGGAAATTGAGGTGCCCCCTCAGATTGAGGCTAAAGATTATGAGGGCTTGAAGCTCACCAAGTATATCCGGTCAGCTACTGAAGAGCAGATTGAAGAGAGATTGCAGAATTTACGGCAGCGAAACTCCAGGCTCAGCCCTATCCCGGAATCCAGAGGCGTTACCAAGGGCGATCACGTGGTGGTGGATATCAAGGCCGAAACCGACGGCGAATTGATCCGCGACCTGACGGTCACTGATTATCATCTGGAGTTAGGACGGGACTTCTATCTTCCTGATTTCGATGCAATGTTCGAAGGGCTTCGGCCTGACGAGAAGAAACAGTTTACGAAGATAATTCCCGATAATTTCCCTCGAAAGAACCTGGTTGGCAAAACAGCAACCTTCGATGTCCATTTGAAAGAGGCAAAAGAAAGGATCTTGCCTGAGCTGGATGACGATTTTGCTAAAGATCTCGGCGAATTCGAGACTCTCGATCAGTTGAAGCAGGAGATCAGGCAGGATATCCAGAATCTCCTGGACATGCAGTCAAAGAAGGAATTGGAAGATCAGATCATCGATGCGCTGATTGAAAAGAACAGCTTCGAAGTTCCGGAATCAATGGTGGAACATCAGATCGATAATGTCATGAACCGGTCTATGCAAAGTCTGGCCGCGCAGGGGATAGATCCTCGAAGGCTTCCCGCGCCGACGGATGCACAACGGGACCGAGTTCGTCCGAGTGCCGAACGAGCTGTAAAGGCGGCCTTGATACTCAAGGCTATCAGCGATAAGGAAAAAGTGGAGGTCTCCGACGAGGAGCTGCAGGCTCGAATTGAGGAGAGGGCCGGCAAGATGGGGGTCTCTCCGGATTACTTGAAAGATCAGCTGGAACAGAACAACATGCTGGAAGACGTTCGTGCCGAGTTAAGGGAGGACAAAACTTACACCTTAATTCAGGAGCGCGCGGAAATCACTGAAGGGGAACCGCCTAGCGAACAAAGTTTAGGAAAGGAATCTGAGGAAGAATAGAGAAAAATGCTTGTACCAATAGTAGTAGAACAAACCAGCCGCGGTGAAAGATCCTATGACATTTACTCAAGACTTCTCAGGGAACGCATAATTTTTCTTGGGACCGCGATAGATGATTATGTGGCGAATCTTGTAATAGCTCAGTTGCTCTTCCTTGAGAGCGAAGAGCCTGATAAGGACGTAAACTTTTACATCAATTCTCCGGGTGGAATGGTGACCTCGGGTCTGGCAATTTACGACACCATGCAGTACATTAAACCTGATATCCAAACCATCTGCATAGGGCAGGCCGCCAGCATGGGTGCGCTTCTGCTGGCCGCCGGGACCAAGGGAAAACGTCATGCGCTTCCGCATGCTCGGATCTTAATACACCAGCCCATGGGTGGTTTTCAGGGTCAGGCCACGGACATCGAAATTCATGCCAGGGAAATTCTGCGCATGAAGCAGGAACTCAACCTGATCCTTGCGAAGCATACAGGTCAACCTCTGGAACGTATTGAGGCAGACACAGAAAGAGATTATTTTATGAGCGGTGAGGACTCATCGCAGTACGGTATCGTAGATAAGGTGATCTCCCAAAGGGATATCACCTAGGAGGAATTAATGGCGGGAAGAAAAGGAAATTTCTCATCACTCTATTGCTCTTTTTGTGGGAAGAGCCAGGACGAGGTACGAAAGCTTATAGCAGGCCCCACCGTATACATCTGTGATGAGTGCATTGAACTGTGCAACGAGATTATCGCGGAAGAGTATGAAAAGGAAGAAATGGGGCGATCGCGATCCAAGGTGCCGACCCCTGCCGAAATAAAGAAATCACTGGACGAATATGTAGTAGGACAAGAACAGGCCAAGAAAATCCTCTCCGTGGCAGTCCACAATCACTACAAAAGGATTGATTCAAAGCCCGACCTTGACGGAGTAGAACTTCAAAAGAGTAACATCTTACTCATGGGTCCCACTGGATCCGGCAAAACACTGCTTGCACAGACGCTTGCACGGATTCTCAATGTTCCGTTTGCGATAGCGGATGCCACAACTCTCACCGAGGCAGGATACGTAGGTGAGGATGTGGAAAATATTATCCTTATGCTCTTGCAGAACGCGGATTATGACATTGCACGGGCCTCACGAGGCATCGTCTATATTGATGAGATCGATAAGATCTCGCGTAAGACCGAGAACCCGAGCATCACCAGGGATGTGTCAGGAGAAGGTGTTCAGCAGGCCCTTCTCAAGATTGTCGAAGGGACCATGGCAAATGTTCCTCCCAAGGGCGGTCGCAAACATCCGCAGCAGGAGTTTCTTCAGGTAGACACCACCAATATTCTGTTCATATGCGGTGGAGCATTCGTCGGTCTGGATAAAATTATTCATCAAAGGATGAATATGAAATCCATGGGATTCAATGCTCAGATCGGCGGCCCCAAGAGCGATGCGGACGACAACATCCTGCAATACGTTCAGCCGGAGGACCTGATCCATTACGGACTCATACCGGAATTTGTCGGCCGGCTTCCGGTCAATGCGACTCTGCATGAGCTAAGCGAGGATGCCCTTGTGCGCATATTATTGGAACCGAAGAATGCTTTAGTCAAACAATTCAAGAAGCTATTCGGGTTCGAGCGCGTGAAATTGAGATTCACGGATGAGGCACTTCGAGCGGTGGCTTCTGAGGCGCTCCAACGGAAAACGGGCGCCAGAGGGCTCAGGTCCATATTAGAGGGGTGCATGCTTGATATAATGTATGAATTGCCGGAATATAAGAACCTTCAGGAAGTGATCGTGAACGAGGAAGTAATTTACGAAAACGCCCCGTGTATCCTAGTTTTTGAAAAAGAGGTTGAATCGGCCTCCTGAATCGGGAAATCTTTGGACTCCCGTCAACTTGGGGACTTAATCCTTTTACAACCGACAATAGAATAAACCGGCGAGTCGGAATTCGGTCTTGAGTTCGGCCAAGCAGGACCGGGTCCGCTCGCTCTAAAAACTTTTGGCGAGGAATTTGAAATGTTCTTCACTAAGAAGGAAGAGCCTCCTTCCGATGTTGTAGTTTCCCTGCCTTTACTTCCTTTGAGAGATATCGTTGTGTTCCCGCACATGGTCGTGCCTCTCTTCGTTGGTAGAGATCGGTCCATCAAGGCGCTTGAGGCGGCCATGAAGGGTGACAAAATGATTTTTCTTGCATCTCAGAGAAATGCTCAGCAGACAAGTCCGCAAGAAGAAGAGATTTTCACGGTCGGCACTATGGGCCAGATCATTCAGATGCTCAAGCTGCCTGACAACACGATCAAAGTTTTCGTGGAAGGCCGGGAACGCGGCCGTATCCTACGCTTCCTGGAAAATGATCGATTCTTCCAGGTCGAGGTGGTTTCTCTGGGGGATGAGATCAAGGAAAGGGACATAGAGGTTCAAGCCCTTGTGCGTGGGCTCAAGTCCGTTTTTGATAATTATTTAAGCCATAACAAGAAGATTCCACAAGAGTTCGTCTCGGCTGTCCGAGCCATGAACGATCCAGGCCGTCTAACTGACACCATAGCCGGTCAGCTCAACCTTAAAATGGATGACAAACAGTATTTGCTCGAACGCACGTCTCTCAAGGAGCGCATAGAAAGACTCCTCGAACTGATGCAAAGTGAGATAGAAATCGGAGAGATCGAAAAGAAGATCCGAGAACGCGTAAAAAAGCAGATGGAGAAGAGTCAGAAAGAATACTATTTGAATGAGCAGATGCGGGCTATCCAAAAGGAAATGGGAGACAAAGACGACTTCAAGAGCGAAATAGCCGAACTTGAAGAGCAGTTGGCCAAAAAGAACCTCCCTTCCGAAGCGGCCGCCAAGGTCCGCAAGGAAATTCGAAAGCTTAAGATGATGTCCCCAATGTCCGCGGAGGCCACCGTCGTCCGTAATTACGTGGACTGGTTCCTCGTTCTGCCCTGGTCCAAGACTTCGGAATCGGATTTGAACATTGCGGATGCACAACAGATCCTCGATGAGGACCATTACGGGTTGAAAGAGGTCAAGACTCGCATTATCGAATATTTGGCTGTCCAGAAGCTGGTCGGCAAAACCAAGGGACCCATTCTTTGCCTTGTCGGTCCGCCGGGTGTCGGCAAGACCTCTCTGGCAAAATCGGTTGCCCGCGCGACCGGAAGGGAATTCGTTCGCATCTCTCTCGGAGGTGTCCGAGACGAGGCGGAAATCAGGGGCCATCGCCGGACCTATATCGGGGCACTTCCCGGCAAGATCATTCAGAGCATGAAAAAAGTGGAGACCATTGACCCAGTTATGCTGCTCGATGAAGTAGACAAGATGAGTATGGATTTCAGAGGTGATCCATCGGCCGCATTGTTGGAAGTCCTCGATCCGGAGCAGAACCACACTTTTAATGATCATTATCTGGACATAGACTACGACCTGTCACGGGTTATGTTTATCACGACCGCAAACACTTTACATGGGATCCCGGCGCCCTTGCAGGACAGGATGGAGATTATCCGATTGCCCGGATACACCGAACTGGAAAAGCTGAAAATAGCCGAACGCTTTCTGGTCCCGAAACAGATGAAGGCCACTGGATTAAAGAAAGAACAGATTAAGTTTGCGAAAAAGGCTATACTTCGCATCATTGGCCGCTACACCCGAGAAGCTGGTGTCCGTGACCTGGAAAGGCAAATATCCAAAGTGTTTCGCAAGGTGGCTCGCCAGGTCCTTAGTGGACAGATCGGTTCGTTCCTTGAAATCGAGAGTAAACATATCGGCAAGTACCTCGGCGTTCCCAAATTTCGTCATAACGTAAAAGAAGAACAGGAAAAGGTCGGTGTGGCTACCGGGTTGGCCTGGACGGAAGTGGGGGGCGAGCTGCTCATCGTTGAAGTGGCCCTGATGCCCGGCTCCGGCAGGCTGACTGTAACCGGAAAACTCGGCGAGGTCATGCAGGAATCTGCACAGGCAGCCATGAGTTACGTCAGGTCGCGTGCGTGGGGCCTGGGTCTGAACGCTGATTTTTATAATAAAATCGACACCCATATACATGTTCCCGAAGGCGCCACCCCGAAAGACGGTCCTTCCGCGGGCATAACCATGACCACAGCCATTGTTTCCGCGCTGACCAAGAAACCGTTCCCCAATGACCTGGCTATGACAGGCGAGATAACACTTCGAGGCCGCATCCTTCCCATAGGAGGATTGAAAGAAAAACTACTGGCAGCTAAACGAGGGTTAATCTCCAGGGTCATAATTCCGGCGGAGAACGAAAAGGACCTCAAAGAGGTGCCCAGACGAATCAGGAAAGACATGGAGATTATTCCTGTAGAACACATGGACGAGGTCCTCAGAATCGTCTTTCCGGAGATGGAACAGACGGTATTTCCGGAAGAACCTCTGCAAATTGAGACTTCTTTTCATCTAAAACAATGATTCAGGGCAGGCCTGTGTAAACCTAGCAAGTTTGACAGCCGGAAGCGAAGAAATTCGGGGGGGTATAGATGAAATACAGAGTCAGGTTGGTACAAGGCGACATCACCACCCTGGATGTTGATGCCATCGTCAATGCCGCCAATAATTCACTCCTCGGAGGGGGAGGGGTTGATGGAGCGATCCATCGTGCAGCAGGACCTGATCTCTTGGCCGAGTGTCGAGGCCTTGGAGGATGCGCAACTGGTGACGCCAAAATTACTGGTGGTTATCGTCTTAAGGCACGACATGTAATACACACCGTCGGCCCCATTTATCGAGGAGGAAGATCCGGAGAGCCCGAGCTTCTTAAGAAATGCTACACCAGGTGTTTTGAAGTCGCCCGCGAGAACAACCTCAAGTCCATAGCCTTTCCTTCAATCAGTACCGGCGCTTACGGTTATCCTATTGGAGAAGCTTCCAAGATTGCCCTGACCACCACACTCGCCCAGCTCAAGAGGTTCCCGGAAATAAAAGAAGCGATTTTTGTTCTATTTTCCAAGAACGATCTAGCTGTTTACGAGAAGAATCTTGGGGCATTGTGAGTACCTGTCGTGCCGGTTGTGGAAATCTTGAAGTAATCCAATACATTCCAATGAAAGAAATTAGTAGGACCTGGCGTCTCTTGCATGTCATCGCCAGCGAGCGAAGCAATCTCCGGTAGGGGCGCATGACCATGCGCCCAAAATGAGGGCGGACGCCGTCCGCCCCTACAGGACTACAGGACAAGATTGCCACATATAGCAAATGTCAAGAATAATGGCCTTGTTGTGACCCGTCACCCCGGCGTAGGCCGGAATGACGGTGCAAGGCTCCCTCGAATCGGACAAAATTTTTGGCAATTGCTCTAAACGCCAAGTTACTGGTGCCCAATCAATCGTCCGCTCCAGCCGCCAGCACCATCGCTTTGGACACTCGGGCGTTTTCCTTAATGGACAATCCCTCCAGGCCTATGCTGATGGGGACCTGCACGTCTTCGTCGAGAACTTCTACCGTCACCGGAGAATGCGATGCTCCCGAGGCAAGTAATCTGCTATGAGGCAGAACAATAACAAGGCCCTGATTTTGCAAATCAATCTTCTCATTGAATTTCATCAGATAGACGCCGGGTCCGAGCCTCCACCAGCCATACGGCTCTTTTGGCGACTTCTTTTCGGGTTTTAGCAACGTGGCGGAGGCCTCCTGGAATTCACTGCCACCAAAATCAAGCGCTCCACCACGATTTACTCTGTAAATTTCCCTTACGGTGAGGTCGAGCGAAAATGCAGCCTGCTGTTTCTTTGCTGATATCATTTTCGCGGTCCGATCAACTATTTCATCGCCCGTCATGAAATTCAGCATAGAAAAGTCCCCCCGTTTGAGTTGAATTCAGGAGTTGAATCCTGTGACTGCAACGTGACGACCTGTTTTGGCTCCGTCTCTTCTGTGAGAGAAAAACAGGTCCGGTCGGCATGAGGTGCAAAGATCTACAGTGTGGATGTTCTCCTCGCAAATGCCCTGGGAAATCAGCTCAAAACGGCTAGCCGCTGTAAGGTCCAGAAAGGTTCGGTTTCCGGATCTGTTCGGCAATTCATTCGTGATTATGAATTGTTCGGCTCCCGGAAATTCTTCTCGGAATGGCTTTAACACCCGGTCATCCACTTCATAGCAGCATTTTCCAATGGAAGGACCCAAAGAGGCTATGAGATCCGGCGGATTACTCATGAATCTGTCGCTCATGAGCCGCGTTACCTTTCGGGCGATCCTCTTGACAAGACCGCGCCACCCAACGTGCACGGCGGCCGCGACTCGGCGCACCGGATCAACGAGCAAAATGGGCACGCAGTCTGCCGTCTTGACCGCAGGATAGAATCCCGGCGTGGCAGTTACCACCGCATCCGCCTCCGGCAACCCGACGGGCATGGATTCTACAACGACGATTTGATCCCCGTGAATTTGCCGGCAGGTAACAATTCGGTCTGGATTGATCCCAAGGGTTTTACCGAAGCTTTGAAAATTCCGTTCAACATTCCTAATCGAATCCCCCTCTTCAGCGGAGAAGTTGAGGGAATCAAAGGGCGGAGGAGAGACCCCTCCACCACGCAGCGAAAAAGCCATAAAAGCGCCGTATTCATCGAGTCCGGCAAGATTCAGAGCGACATTATCCGCTTGAAAAGGGTTCATTTTTGCTAAGCAACAAGAGATCGGCTTAGGCGCATCGCCGTGCGCCCCTACTGATCGAGCGTTATGCTCGTGTGCGGTAAAGTGAAGGTCTCGCCAGTACCTTATTTCATCGCAAGCAAATGGGAGTTTTCTGAAAGAGGGTTCCAGGGCGGAAACTCTTTTGCAAAAGAGTATCCTCCCTGGATATTCGCTTTCGGGAAAGATTTTCTTTCCCACAATTCTCACCGTCACTGGCTCGTATCGGCAACCAGGACTGCTCCTTGAGCTGCAGAGCTCACCATTTTCGCGTATCTGACCAGATAACCTTCCGTTATCTTCGGGCTTGGGGCTTTCCAAGCGCCGCGGCGCCGATCAAGCTCCTTTTGAGAAACCTTGAGGTCCACTCTTTTGGCAGGAATATCTATCAGGATTTCGTCGCCATCTTCCACCAAAGCTATGGGGCCGCCATGAGCGGCCTCAGGTGAAACGTGGCCGATAGCCGAGCCGCGTGTTCCTCCACTGAAGCGTCCGTCCGTGATTAACGCTACCGAACGATCCAATCCCATGCCCACCAGGGCTGAAGTCGGATTCAGCATCTCCCGCATTCCCGGCCCTCCACGAGGTCCTTCATATCGGATAACCACGACATCTCCGGAATTTATCTTTGATCCAAGTATGGCCTCAACGGCTTCTTCTTCTGAATCGAAAACACGGGCTGTTCCTGCATTTTTCAACATCTTCTTGTCTACAGCGGACTGTTTCACCACGGCCCCATCCGGCGCAAGGCTGCCTCTGAGTATCGCGATGCCGCCAACCGGGCTGTGCGGATTATCGAGGCTGTGGATGACTTCTTGGTCCAAAATACGTACGGTTGCAAGATTGTGGCCCAGTTTTTTCCCGGTAACGGTAAGCACTTCGGGATCGGCCAGTCCGCCTTCCACCAGTTCTTTGAGGACCGCCTGAACTCCGCCGGCGCGATCCAGGTCTTCCAGATGGTTTGGGCCGGCCGGTGACAGCGAACAGATGTGAGGTGTCCGAGAGCTAATTTCATCAAATAGGTCCAAATCAATGCTGATTCCGGCCTCCGCTGCAATGGCTGGAACGTGCAGGACCGTGTTGGTCGAGCAACCCAGCGCCATATCTACTGCTATAGCGTTCCGAAAGGCAGGCATGGTTGCAATCCATCTTGGGCGCAAATCGGCGGCCACAAGCTCCATGACTTTCATGCCCGCTCTTTTTGCGAGCCGATCACGTGCAGCTTCGACCGCGGGAATCGTGCCATTCCCGGGAAGGCCAAGCCCCAAAGCTTCGGTGAGACAGTTCATGGAATTGGCCGTGAACATGCCCGCGCAAGATCCGCAGCCCGGACAGGCGCGTTCTTCCAGTTCGGCAAGTTCTTCCATGCTCATTGTCTCGGCTTTGACTCTGCCGACAGCCTCAAATACAGTAATGACGTCGGCTTTGGCTCCCTTGAATCGACCGGTCATCATGGGGCCGCCACTCACCACGATTGCGGGTATGTTCAATCTCAATGCTGCCATCAACATTCCTGGAACAACCTTGTCACAATTGGGCACCAGCACCAGGCCGTCAAAAGGATGAGCCATAGCCATGATTTCCACGGAATCAGCTATGAGTTCGCGGCTGGCCAAAGAATAGTTCATGCCGGCATGCCCCATGGCCAAGCCGTCACATACTCCTATGGTAGAAAACTCGAGTGGAGTTCCGCCGGCCATTCTTATTCCGGCCTTTATGGAATCGACAATTCTGTCTAAATGGATGTGGCCGGGAACAAGCTCATTGGCGGAGTTGGCAATGCCGATGAGCGGGCGTTCCATCTCTTCATCAGTAATACCCATTGCCTTGAGGAGGGCCCGAGACGGCGCCCGGCTGAGGCCTGTTTTCATCACGTCGCTTCTCAAAGTTGCCTCCTGAACTAATTCCTGACTCTCTTGTTGCCGGGCGACGCCCACGACCATTATGAACCAAACTCGGCAACGGTTTTGTCAGGCATCAGAATGTCCGATGACAGATCGTCTCGCGGAATTCGGCCTTACAGTTACTGTCTATGACTTGCGTCGATTGCAGATTAAGATCTTACGACCTTCTTTAAAAATGACCTCCATTTTTTCCAGACCAACGATATCCAAGACCCTCCCGACACCAAGGACAGGGTGATTTATGAACTCCGTCCTGGAGTAGGATTCGGAAGTCAGATAAGGCCGAGGATTAGTGTCGGGGGCAATTTCTTTCATGAAAGTTGCCCATTCGCTTTCAGCTTTGGCCGTGTTTCTATCGATGGGCTTGTGTTCCTTGAGGGTTGGACGAACCTTAGGCGTCTTCCGGTCCTTGTCTTTCGGGGAATAATATTTGTGGTCACCTCCACAAGTGAGGCAATGGACCTTCTGAATGTCGTTTCCAAGCACGGCTATGACCCGGTGGTTCAAATTCCTCCGACACCGAGTGCACCATGCCTCGACATCATCTCCCGGGGCGAAATGATTAATAGTCATAGGTGTCCTCAAATGCTTGTTTATCAATTCGCAACGTTAATATTGTCTCATCTCCCGAGGATACGTGTGAAGTTTTTCGGGCAGTCAGCAATAAAAACCCCCGTTCCGCGTGGAACAGGGGTTTATTTTTATCCCGGCAACGACTTACTCTCCCACGCGGTCACCCACGCAGTACCATCAGCGCTGGAGGGCTTAACTGCTGTGTTCGGAATGGGAACAGGTGTTTCCCCTCCGCTATAGTCGCCGGGAAATCCAATCTATCTATAAGTGCGGCCCGGGACCGAGGTCCCGGGTTATATCAACCAAATAGGAGATCGAGGACGTCATTTTTGGGAATCAAGCCTCACGACCTATTAGTACCGGTAAGCTCCATGTGTTGCCACACTTCCACACCCGGCCTATCAACCTCGTCATCTCCGAGGGGTCTTCAGGGGCCGAAGCCCGGGATATCTAATCTTGAGGTCGGTTTCCCGCTTAGATGCTTTCAGCGGTTATCCGATCCGGACGTAGCTACCCGGCTGTGCCGCTGGCGCGACAACCGGAACACCAGGGGTCCGTCCATCCCGGTCCTCTCGTACTAGGGACAGCGCCTCTCAGATATCCTGCGCCCGTGGAAGATAGGGACCGAACTGTCTCACGACGTTCTAAACCCAGCTCGCGTACCGCTTTAATTGGCGAACAGCCAAACCCTTGGGACCGACTTCAGCCCCAGGATGCGATGGGCCGACATCGAGGTGCCAAACCTCCCCGTCGATGTGAACTCTTGGGGGAGATCAGCCTGTTATCCCCGGGGTACCTTTTATCCGTTGAGCGATGGCCCTTCCACACGGAACCACCGGATCACTAAGACCTGGTTTCCCACCTGCTCGAGATGTCTCTCTCGCAGTCAAGCTCCCTTATGCCCTTACACTCTACGGCTGGTTTCCAATCAGCCTGAGGGAACCTTCGCGCGCCTCCGTTACTCTTTAGGAGGCGACCGCCCCAGTCAAACTACCCA
>Ga0335071_10006128_pt1 | contig 12439 bp, 11 predicted proteins | sample Lox_Sample_15_FD_206724 | JGI IMG/M metagenome (GOLD analysis project Ga0335071, IMG submission 206724) | Soil microbial communities from Loxahatchee National Wildlife Refuge, Florida, United States - Lox_Sample_1.5 | ecosystem: Environmental > Terrestrial > Soil > Wetlands | place: USA...
AGTTCGAACTGAGCATTCAGCCGCCGCGTCCGGCACTTGTCCCACTGGTGTTCGCAGACGACGATCATAAGAAATGGTCCGGTCTGGCCGGGGTATCGACCGAGGTGATCGCGTCGGTCCCGAATCTCTCGCAGACTTTTCGCGAGAAAATGCTGTTCACCCATCGCGGCTTGAGCGGACCGGCGATCCTTCAGATCTCATCGTATCGGAACGGAAGCGGGCCAATCTCGATCGATCTCGCACCCGGACGAAAACTTTTTGCCGACCTCCGTGCTCGCGGGACCCATGATGTGGCTGGCTGGAAGTCAGTGTTACGAGAATCCCTGCCACGGCGAATGGCGGATCGCTGGATCGAGTTGCATCCTCTGGCTGGGGTCTCGGATCGCGCATTTGTCGAGGCGGAGCGGCAACTTCATCACTGGCAGATAGTCCCGAAGGACACCGAAGGCTACGGCAAAGCAGAAGTGACCGCAGGCGGCGTGGACACTCGGGAATTATCGTCGAAGACCATGGAATGCCAGCGAGTACCCGGCCTGTTCTTCATCGGTGAAGTTGTGGATGTCACTGGGCATCTGGGAGGGTTCAATTTTCAGTGGGCGTGGGCTTCGGGATTCTGTGCCGGGCAAGCTCTCTGAAAATGCCCGCCGATGGACGGTCTAGCCGAGAGGCGCGCTTTCCTGCATGAAGGCCATGCGAGCGATTATTTCCGCTGCGCGCTCAAGCTGCTTCAAATCGTCGCCGGTAAAATCCGCACCCGACAAGGAAGGATCAAGCCCCTTTCTGGAAACCTGGGCAACACCAAGGACCTTACCTTGGGCATCGGCGACGGGGACGGAAACGATTTTCTGAATCGGCCACTGGTCAGCGCCCTGCTCGCCGTCAGCCAATTTCACTGTTTCAAAAAAACTTACGTGTTTTACGGATGAAAAGGAATTCGAAAGCAGAGGGATTCGGGTGGACGCGGTTCGTGCCGCGACCGCTGAACTGGACAGAGGAATCGCGCCCGCTGCCCGCAACTCCGTCGGATAAATGAAACGAAGGCTCCCCTGCTCGAGACGAAGGAGCGCTACTTCATTTCTCTGGACTCGCAGGATCTGAGCCAGCTTCTGGCACACCCGTTCCGGAGCGGGCGCTTCCGCCGTCATCTTTTCCAGTTCAGCTAGATGATCGGGTTTCGCTCGGGAGGGGGCTGCCCCAGTGCCCGGCTTGGGTTGAACAGGCATGAAGGTCTCTGCCCAGTGTCAGACCAGCGCAGCTTTGCGACAAGTTACGAGGGTTACAACAACTTCGGACCCATCGGAATTCTTGATCGCACGAATAGACATCTAGGGTGCTCGAGAATGCGTCCCTTTTTTTTTTAGCCCGCCCACTTCCACAGCTGAACGCGCTATATTAGGAACATCATCCGCCACGAGGTGGTCCAAAAGTGAAGAATGTAGATGTCGGGTGACGTGTATGTGGCTCATTCATCAATTCAAACCATTACTCGAATTACCCAGCTGCAAGGAGTACTGTATGGCGAGAAAAACTACAGGCAATGAGGGCCCCGGGCGCACCAAAAAGGCGGCTCCCGTTGTTCAGACTGGGCCCGTCCCGGTCGCTCAGGACGCGAGAAAGAACGTGGTTCCGATCAACCTTGAAGACGAAATCCGCCGTCGCGCCTATGAACTGTATGTCGAGCGCGGCAGCACACCCGGCAATCAGCAGGAGGATTGGATAGCGGCCGAGCGCGAAGTGTTGACCCGCTATCAGCAGCAGCACTCGGCGTAAAGTCCGATTCGTGGTTGGGATTGTCGGCTGCGAGAAACATCTCAGCTCGTGTGGGCGGCTGTGCCGGTAGTTGCAGATCCGTGTTCAGCCGTCTCCCACCATGCTACGCAATCGCAGGCCGTATCGATGGTTTGATAGCCAACCCCCAGTCGATCGAGTTCCAACAAGACGTCAAGCACCGCGCGGCCTACCGCATCGCGGACACTGCCACTCAGAAACGTACTTGTCTCGTAGTGCTCTCCGGTAATCCCGATTAAGAGGACTTCCTGCGGACTTTCGCCAGCAATTTCCGCGATCAAGAGCGATTCCGAGAGGGCTGGAGCATGGGGATCCATGCGCACGGGCGCCGGTCCGTGGCGCAGGATTTCCTCACGGCGATAGAGCGTTACAGTGCCCGGAGCGCTGCCGTTTTCCACTGAATCGATAAGGATGAGAGCGTCCACCCCGGACAGATGTGCGACCAGATCCAGGCCAGGTGTGCCCAGATCCACAAGGGTGACACAGTCGTCGAAGCGGAAACTCTTCTCGAGGACGTGGACCACATACGGTCCAACACCGTCGTCACCCAGAAGCACGCTTCCGATTCCGCCGATGGTGATTTTTTTCCTCACAGCACCTTTGCTTGATCGATCTGGCGTCCCGAAGGATCGAAAGTGTGACAGGCACATGCCATGCAAGGATCGAAGGAATGTACGGTTCGCAACACTTCGAGGGGCTCCTCCGGACGGGCAAGCGGTGTGTGCAACAGAGATGCTTCATAAGGACCGTGGGCGCCGGCGTGGTCTCTGGGACTGGCATTCCACGTGGAAGGCACGACCGCCTGGTAGTTCTTAATCCTTCCATCCTTGATCACGATCCAGTGGGAGAGCGTGCCGCGCGGGGCTTCATGCGTGCCCACGCCCTCGATCTCGCCCGATGGGAACACGGGCTGGTTGTGAATCGTCAGATCGCCCTTGGCAATGTTGTCGACCAGCAATTGCCAATGCTTCTGTGCCAACTCGGCGAGCATGGCGGCCCGAATTGCGCGGGCAGCATGGCGGCCAAGCGTCGAATGCAGCAGAGCAGGCGTCGCGTTCACGCCTGCGATTGCCGACACTTTGCCGAGCGCGAGATCCGCATACTTCCGGGTCAGCGAATGCCCCTGCGCGTATCCAACCAGCACCTGCGAGAGCGGTCCAACCTGCATCGGCTCGCCGTTGAAGCGAGGTGATTTCACCCACGAGTACTTCTTGTCGCCATCCCAGCCGGTAAAGTCGGGCTCAGTCTCGCCGACCCACGGGTGGAGCGGCTTCTCGCCTTCGTAATAGGAATGCGTAACATCTTCGCTCACACCCTTGCGGAACTCAGCATCGGACGCTGTCTTGAAGGCGTGGACGCCTCCAATATTTCCTTTCATCACCGTTCCGCCGGGCAGGTCGTAAGCCGAACCTTTGCTGTCGAGCGGCAGGTCAGGAACCGCGAGATAGTTCGTAACACCGCTGCCGATTTTGAACCAGTCTGGATACATCGCGGCGACAGCACAAACGTCGACGAGGTAGACCTCATTGATGAAGCGCACAACTTCGTCGAGGAGCAAGCGGATTGCTTCCAGCTTCTCCATGCTGAGAGCGCTCTGGCTATCGAGATCGATCGCGTTCGCCACACCGCCGACCAGCAGGTTCTGAATGTGCGGCGTCTTCGAGCCGAGCATTCCTACGACCTGCAGCGCTTTGCGTTGATATTCGAGCGCCTGCACATAATGGGAGAATGCCAGCAGATTCACATCGGGGGGGAGCTTCATCGCCGGATGTCCCCAGTATCCATTCTGGAAGATACCCAGCTGCCCGCTGGCGGCCACGGCATTGACCTTGTCCTGCGCGGCTTTCAGTTCATTACGCGAATTGCGGGTCCAAGGGGAGAGGCTTTCCGCGAGCTTCGAGGCGCGGGCCGGGTCGGCCTTCGGGATCTCAAGAATGTCGACCCAGTCGAGCGCCGAGAGTTGGTAGAAGTGCACGATGTGGTCGTGCAGCGCATGAGCAATCAGAATCAGGTTACGTATATATTGCGCGTTCGCCGGGACTTCGAGCTTCAGGGCGTCTTCAACCGCTCGAACGCTGGCCATGGCGTGCACGGTAGTGCAAACTCCGCAAAAGCGTTGCGTGAACAGCCAGGCATCGCGCGGATCGCGCCCGCGCAAAATCTTCTCGATGCCGCGCCACATGGTGCAGGACGCCCAGGCGTTGCTGACGGAGTAGTTGTCGACCTCCACATCGATTCGGAGGTGGCCTTCGATCCGGGTGATAGGGTCAATTGTGATTCGTCTCGACATAAGGCCTCAATCGGATTTTGCTTCTGCTTTGTGCGCGTCGCTTCCGAAATATCCGCCCTGGAAATATCCGGTCCAACGAATGTAGGGGCGGCGGAAGCGGAAGTAGTTCGCCATGTCGTACCAGGCATTGAGTGGGGCAGGCAGGATCGCCAGCCGTTTCACTGCGACCAGGAACCCGGCGACGCCCAGGGAAATGAAGCCGAGGGAAACGACAATCTCAATGGTCGCGGGAAAATAGAGGGCCTCGGGATTGGGTCGGAAAGCCAAGGTAGTCGGGCTGAAGCGATAGATCATGCCGGCAAGCGAACTCAGGATGTATCCGAGGAACATCGGCTGCGGATCTCGCGATCGAACGGACTGGTACAGCAGTATCCCCCCCGCTACAACGAGCAGTGTCTCGATCCAAAAAACTCCCGCGAAGCGGTCGAATCGAAATGCGGTGCCGATCGCTCCCCGGTAGAGAATGTCGACAATTCGCAGGGCCTGCCACCCGAAGATCAGCCAGGAAGTGATCTCTGCAGCTTCGGTGAGGACATCCATATCCATCGCTCGTTTCCACACCAAGCAGCACAACATAGTGGTGCCGGCGACGCATCCGAAGGACATGAACATGGCGGCGCCGAGATACAAGAAGGGCAGCCACGGCGTTTGCCACAGCGGATGTACGCGTTCCCCGGCGAGCAGCATCAGAGCGCCAAGCGACGACTGGTGCATTCCGGGCAGCAGATAGGCGAGCGAGATCACCCAGGGAAACACCGAGTGCAGCCGCTTTTCGATCTTCTCTACGGTGGGCCGGAGGCGCGAATCGAAATACCAGAGCCGCTCAAGAACGGGTGGAACATTCTCGATGGCCAGTGGGAGCATGGCATAGATCGACATGCAAATCGCGACCTCCGCCAGCGGAGAATGCATGTTCCATTTCCACGGAAAGACGATCCAATAGAAGTTCCACGGGCGTCCGGCGTCGATACCGAGCAAGAGCAATCCGCAAGCGTAGGCCAGAAAGCTGGTCAGCAGCGCCATACGCATGAGAGAGAACATGTGCTTGCGACGGAATACCCAGGCGGAGATTCCAACCGCGAAGGCGCCGGAACCAAGCGCCGTGAGCACCATCACATTGAAGGTCTTCCAGATGCCCCAGCCGAAAGCGTCGTTCATCCCGCTCACCGGACCGAGGCCCGCAAGTTCGCGGTATCCGGACAAAACGAATGCCATTGCGATCAGGACTGCAAGCGCCAAAAAAAATCGGGTGATGACCGGGAATCCGTATACGGGAACCGCTCGCTCCCAGCGGTTGTCATTCAACGGTTCGCTCATAGTTGCGCCCTCAGTCCGGTTCGCTTCTCGTTTTCAATGGCCTCGTGCTCATGTCCCTTCAAACTCTTGCGAATCACCTGCACCAAACCTACGTAAAGAAGGGCAGGCAGAGCGAAGTACTGGTATAGACGACGCTGCCAGCGCAGGGTGCGGGCGGGCACCGATTCGACGCCGAGTTCCGGAAGGCCGAGTTTCTCGAAGGGCACACGGGAGAGATAAAGCGCCTGCGTCCCGCCATTGTCGTTTTCTCCGTAGACGCGGTTCTGATAGTAGCGTCCCGGATTTTCCTTGATGCGGCGCTTGGCTTCGAGCAGCAATACCGTGCGTGCCCCGAAGATGACTGCTCCAGTGGGGCAAACGCTGGTGCAACCGGGCTTCAGTCCTCTTTCCAGACGGTGCTTGCACAATTCGCACTTGGTGACGCGCGGATTGAATCCCTGCCACTGAAAACGAGGCACGTGATAGGGGCATGTGATCGTGCAATAACGGCAACCAATGCACTTGTCGGCCGTCCAGGAGACGATGCCGGTCTCGGGATCTTTGTGTAGCGCCTGGAATGGACAACCGGCCGCGCATGCGGGATCCAGACAATGCATGCATTGGCGCTTCGCGAAGGAGGCCGGCGATCCGTCGGTGGGCTTGTAGAGCTTAATAATGTTGCGGGTCAGATCGTTCAGGTCTGTGGGCGCCTGGTGGAGTTCGTCGCCGCGAGTGTCGGGCGGAGTGTCGTTCGCTTCGGCGCAGGCGGCCACACAAGCCTTGCAGCCAATGCAGACGGTCGCATCGTAGAGAAGACCCACGGCGGCGTTAGGAACGGGAACATGCTCTTCGCTGGTTTCCGCACCGACCGTAACTACAACCGCAGCCGGCAATCCCGCCTTGACCATCGAGGTGAATAGTTCTCGCCGGGTGATGGCCACGTTATTCCTCGCTCCTCTCGTTGGACGAAATGCCGGGTTGCTTGCGATCGGCGATAACTCGCTCCACCGCAGCCTCGTTGCTGCTGCGAAAGCGCTGCGAAGCAACCCAGGCGGCGCCTCCAACCGCACCGGCGATTGCGCCGACCAAAGCGGCTGCTCCCGTCTTGATCTGGCCGGCGCCGCTGTTGATCGGCGGGTATGTATCCGGCGGAGTCGCGAGATGGATAGGCACGGTTTCGACTGTCGCCATACGCCAGACGACATTCTTTTCGGTGCATCCCAGGCACGGCGCGCCGATTCCGATCGGCCACACGCCGGGGATCTCGTTGAAGTGGCGCGTAGAGCAGGCTGCGTGAGTCACCGGGCCTTTGCATCCGAGCTTGTAGAGGCACCAACCCTTGCGATGCCCTTCATCACCAAATGCAGAGGCAAAGCGGCCGGCATCGAAGTGGGCGCGACGGGGGCAGTTCTCGTGAATCACGCGCTCATAGGCAAACTTCGGGCGATTCAGTTCGTCGAGCGCGGGCAGGCGATTCATGGCGACGTACTCAAGAACGACAGCAAGCAAGTTGTAGGGGTTCGGGGGACAACCTGGCAGGTTCACAATCGGCTTGCCCGAGATCACCGTATCTACGCCGACCGCTCCGGTCGGATTCGGATCCGAGGAAGGTACGCCTCCCCAGGAGGCGCAGGAGCCCATCGCAATTACGGCGGCGGCTTTGGAGGAGACGTCTTTCACGACTTGCACAGCAGGCTTTCCGCCGAGTTCCATGTAGACGCCATCGTGGCGTGTGGGTATCGATCCTTCGACCACGAGCACGTACTTACCGGCGTTGTCCTCCATTGCCTTGCGCAATGCGGCTTCCGCCTGTGCTCCGGAAGCTGCCATCAAGGTCTCGTGATAATCGAGCGAAATAACGTCGAGAATGAGGTGGGCCGCGTCAGGCGCGGATGTCCGGAGAAGAGTTTCGGTGCATCCGGTGCAATCCTGAAAGTGCAGCCAGATCACAGAAGGCCGTTTCGACTCTCCGATCGCGGTGGCGAGCGCGGCAGCCGAAGCCTGCTTGGTAAGAGCGAGTCCAGCTGGCGCTGTCGCCAGCAACACAGAGCATAAACGCAGAAAATCGCGGCGCGACACTCCCGCCGCTTCCAGGTGGGCCCGGATCGAGTTCTTATCAGGCTGCACAGAATTCGCCATGCAGACTCCTTGTTTCCTGCTGAGGATTGCGAACTGAAACGCCGCTGGAACGGCTGACCCGTCACCGCAAGCCTAGAAGCCGGAGGCAGCGTTGGAGCATCATCGCGGGAGTGTGGTCACACGAACTAGGAAATTAATCACCGTTCGTTGTGAGGTTGCGCACAAGCAGAATGTGAGATGCCGCACACGTGGAGGTGTGAACACGAAACCATCCGCAATGCAATGCGGCGCATGGGACTGGACCATTCTGCGTCAGCATGAATTTTTACGCGAGAGGCCGGGCGGAATGAAAAAGGCTCCGCGCCAGCACTGAGACGCAGAGCCTTCCAAACTTCCAGAGCCTTATTCCCTGTCTTACTGCACGTCGGAAACTTTTCCTTTTACGAACGTGATCTTGAGGTCCTTGTAAACGTAGATTTTCTTGGTTGGAAGGTTGACGATTTTTTCTGGCTGGCCGAGCGAGGCGACCACATCGTCGACGCTCTCTCCAACCTGGATGTTAGCCGGTTCGCGAGGCGGATCGTTTTGGGCTTGTCCGCCACCGCCACCCTGCCCACCGCCCTGGTCGCCACCGCCACCTTGCCCACCGCCTTGATCGCCGCCACCCTGACCTCCGCCCTGGTCACCACCACCACTATCGTCGATGGCGAATACCTGTGCGATCACGTCTTCGACCTGTCCTGCATTCGACTTGGCAAGAACACCCTTGTCGAATTGAAAGACCACGTCGGCCTTATAGTAGGTCGGCGGATTTGTGTTGTTGCACTGATCGCAGGCGATGATCCCCAAAGTTATGGAATCCTTCGCCATGTTCACGTCGACACGAGAGGGGTACACTTTGTCGCCGATCGGGAAAAGATGCGTGTTCTGCTCTTTACCCATCTTTTTCATGAACGATCCAATTCCCTTCTGGACGAGCGCGTTGGGGGAATGAATCTGTCCATTCTGATACTTGGTCGGCGTAACACTCACGTCGTTGTATGGGACGCTAAGTATTCCGCCCTTCAAAATTTTGAGAACCGTGCCGGGCTCGACGACCTGCGGGCCACTGGTATCGGCACCCATTTTTACCACCGTGTACTGCGCCTTGAGTTGGTCGTCCAGAGAAACCTGCGCCGCCAGGATGCCCGGCGCCATGACCGCCAGAATCAAGAAGGCAGCCTGAATTGAAGTCTGCGCTGTTCGCCGCATTGCGGAACTCCTTCCCCAAAATCTCAGCTTTGGTCAAACGGATGCACTACTTCGATCTTCCTGCGGGGAGGAAGCCCTGCCGGCGGCAAAGCTCCCCATCCTCGCGTTCATTCGTCGACGCTACTGTTGCCCTCCAGAATCCTGCTGGGGCACGTCGGCATCGGTGTCGTCGGCATCTTTCTGGGTCTGTTGCAGTTCGCTGTCGACGTTCTGGTCCGGAGTGGGCGCCGGCACTTCGCCCGACTTTGTCGTCGTATCGGGCGCTTTCGGCAATCCGTTCTTACCGGACTTTTCCGCCAGCTCTTTCAGGCCGGCATCCATTTGCTGCCGGAAGTTGTTGTGCATTTCCTGCAGATCATTGGCATCGACGCTTACGCTCGCGCCCACCGCACAGTCGTCCTTCTGGCTGGCACGGACGGTAGCGGCGACGTTATGGTCCGCGTCGATCTCCTCACTGGTGCGTTCGATCACATCCCCGGAGTTCAGATCGCAATCGTTGCCATCGTCGTCGGTCACGGTCAGGTTGCTCCCAACCATGAAATACTTCAATTTCGGGTTGAGCCCCGGAGGCAAGTCCCCATTTCCGCCAGATGACTGGTCCTTGCCGCCCGCCGCGTCTTTCTCATCGGCGATGCTCTGCTTTACCTCGTCGGCCAGGGCCTGCTTCAATTCAGGAGTAAGTTTGGCAGTCGAGGCCGGAGCATTCGTCTTTGCCGGAGCTGTTCCATAGAAGCTGCCGTACGTAAATCCGAAGTTGCCTGCCACGAGATCGTCGGAGGACGACAATTCGGCAGACAGGGCGGGATCCGGACCAAACGTAGGCGCGTGATTCTCCCCGTTCTGCGCGGCTTCATATGCGGCCTGCAAGCTCGCGGCGATCATGTAGTCCGTAAGCCACCAGGCAGCGGTCGGATAGGACGGATATGGTTGGTAGTAGTAGCCGTAGTATCCGTACCACGGGGCGTTGTAGTAGCCCCAGTTGTAGTAGACGGGTGCAGGCCACGGATTGTAAGCCCATCCGTAGTACACGGGCTGGTAGTAATACGCCGGCGCGTAACCGTAGTAGCGCGCACCACCGTAGTAGTAAGAGCGGTAAGCATAGGCGTAGCGACGGCCGCCGTAGTAGTAGGTGCGCTGGTAGTAGGCGCGTCCGCCGTGATTGTAGTAAGCGCGTTCCGAATAGCCGCCGCGCCGTCCATAGCTCACAACGCGCCGCCCGTTGTGTTCACTGACCACCCGGCGCTGTCCACGAACGCCGTGTTCGATTCGAATGTTGCGATCGCCCCGGCGAGTCTCGACGGAACGAACGTGGCCGCCGCGATAGCTGGCCTTCACTGCGCCACCGTTGCGGGTATGGATCTCTCGGGTGGTGGTGGCTGGTCCACGACGATTTCCGTTGGGTCCGCGATTGTTCGCGTTACGGGCGTTTGGTCCGGCACCGTTTCCGCCGCGAGCGTTGTTTCCACCGCGCGCGTTATTCCCTCCGCCGGCTGCGCCGCCACGAGCGTTATTGGCCCCGCCGCGGGCATTGTTGTTCGCACCGCCGCGCGCGTTATTCCCATTCGCGCCACCGCGAGCGTTGTTGTTAGCCCCGCCGCGGGCGTTGTTGTTGTTCGCGCCGTTCGCACCACCACGGGCGTTGTTGTTGTTCGCGCCGTTACGAGCGTTCCCGCCACCTACTCCTCCGCCGCGGGCGTTGTTATTGCCGCCATTGGCATTGTTCCCACGTGCGTTGTTTCCACCGCCAGCGCCAGCCGGTCCGCGCGCATTGTTCTGGCCGCGGTTGGCATTGCCGCCTCCGCCATTTGGACCGCGTCCGGCATTTTGGTTATTGGGACCGTTATTCGGTCGGCTCATCCCCCCACCGGGACCGCGACCGCTGTTCCCTTGCTGCCTGGGAGACTGTTGCTGATGCTGTTGTGGCTGCGCATGCTGTTGTGGAGCCGGATGCGGCGCCGGTGCGGAGTGCGGTGCAGGAGCATTCTTGTGCTGGGCCCAGCTCAAAGATGATATGGCTACCAGAAACAACGCGATCAACAGACCACCCTGGACTCTTCGGATCCCACTCATGGTGCCTCCCGGATTTGCAGACGAATTGCGCGGCCCTCGTGGACTGCACATATGTTTTTTTACCCCACGAAAATGGCGAGCATTTTACACTGCTTCCAACTCAAAAGCTATGCAACTAACTTCCCATGCTTATCGTAAATTCGTGCCTCGCTGGCCCCGGCAACAAGAAATTGACGGGTGACAATTCCGGCGAAATACAAGCTGACGAGCAGCGATAGATAAAAACCGCCTCCCAAGGAGACGACCCTGAAGTCTCCCACGGGCGCTCCCATCGCGGCATGAAAGCCGAGCGTGTTCCGCAAACTTCCCCGCAACACGATCCCGACGAAGCACATGAAAAGGAGCGGCGTGAAACCCCCGAGAAGCGTCCACTTGGCTTTCGACACGTAATGGAGAAATGGTCCGACGATCGCGGCGATACCCAGAAGCTCGTACCATCGCGCCGCGTTCCCTTGTGCCGGTTCAAGCAGAGCTTCGAGAATGTTGTCGCTGTTCAAAAAGCCCAGAACCTCCCAGAACGTGAAGTCGAGTCTCCCTACTGGAGTCTGAACCGACAATGCAGAGAGAAAGAACCATCCGACCACCAGGAAAATTGCAGCAAGCAAAACTTTTCCGCCGAACCGGTTCAAAACAGTGGCGCTGATCCGCGATCGGTGCTGACGCGCCGCCGCGAGTGCCGCTTCCGCTTGCTCTCGGGCCAATTGCGACTCGGGTACTACGCGCACCGTTTGAACCCTACTGTTGTTGTCAAATTCAACATCGACAACCACTCCGGGCTTCGGCGGTTCGTCCGACTGCCAAATCCCTTCGAGCACAAACTGGTACTGCTGGCCCTCAACCATCAGCAGACCGGGACCAACGTACGGATCGCGCAGGACTTTGCCGCGTTTTGCCAACTGAACCCCGCTCCCACACCCAAACTTGCGAAAATGCGATTGTGCCGCTCTTCGTCGAGTGCTAGTATTTTGGCCCGTGGGGATGGTCTCATTCCCCGCAACCTCTCCCCCTCGGTTCCATAGCATTCACTACGCATTGCGTATTTTCACGAGAAAAACCGTCATGTCGGCATCACGGGGTCATACGGTCTGTCAAATTCGCTTAGGGGGTTCCATGACCGGGGAAAGGCGAGCCCTGGACGATTTGTTCAGTGTGACTTACGAGGAACTGAGACGGCTGGCCGCGAGCGTCAAACGCGGAGACCAGAGCGCCACCCTCAGCCCCACCGCGCTGGTCAACGAGGCATGGCTGAAACTGGCCAATTCTCCGCGCTTCGCATCGACTTCGCGGCTGCATTTCAAACGGATCGCCGCCCGCGCCATGCGACAGGTGCTGGTGGAAGCGGCGCGTCGCCGCAATGCCTCCAAAAGAGGAGGTGCAGAAGGCCCACACGTAAGCTTGGACGAGACCTACGATCAAGCTGCCTGGAGTGGAGCTGACGTGCTCGCGCTGGACCGGGCCCTCGACGAACTGGCACGACTGCAACCGCGACAAGCCATGCTGGTGGAAAGTCGATTCTTTGGCGGGCTCGATGTAACCGAGACAGCGATGCTGCTTGACGTGTCCGAGGCCACAATTTTGCGAGACTGGCGCGCTGCCAAAGCCTGGCTGGCGCATGAACTTCGCCAGGCTCGTTGACCTCATTCCTTGATCGCGACACCGGAGTTC
>Ga0335071_10006129_pt1 | contig 12438 bp, 7 predicted proteins | sample Lox_Sample_15_FD_206724 | JGI IMG/M metagenome (GOLD analysis project Ga0335071, IMG submission 206724) | Soil microbial communities from Loxahatchee National Wildlife Refuge, Florida, United States - Lox_Sample_1.5 | ecosystem: Environmental > Terrestrial > Soil > Wetlands | place: USA: Florida...
AGTACTCGCGCGACCAGTCCACACTCGCACCCAGCCGCTTCATCTGCTGCAGAATTACTCCGCCGTAGTGCTGTTTCCAATCCCACACGCGCGCTTCAAAGGCGTCGCGGCCGATGTCGCGGCGGTTGATTCCCTGCTCGGCGAGCTGGCGCTCCACCATCAACTGTGTCGCGATGCCGGCGTGATCGGTACCCGGCAGCCACAGCGTGGGAATCCCTTGCATCCTCTTCCAGCGGATGATGATGTCGATCTCGGTGTGCTCCAGCATGTGGCCCATGTGCAGGCTGCCGGTCACGTTCGGCGGCGGCAGCGTCAGCGTAAATACCGGCTGCTTCGAATCCGCCGAGGGCGTATCGACATGAAACAGTTTGTTTTGAACCCAGTACTCGGCCCAGCGCGGCTCAATTGCTCCGGGTTCGTAAGCCTTGGGAAGTTCGTGCGCCATGCGTTTCCGTATCTAGAACTTGTCTCACAAACCGGCGTTGAAAAGGCACGGCTTCACCCGCTGCGGCGGGTTGAAGAACTCGCTTCAGCGACTGTTTTGTATCAGGGCACGACTTCACAGCCTGCCCTGAGCAAAGCCGAAGGGTGCCGCAAGGCGCTGAACATAGATCGGCGGTTTTAGCCCCTGCGCGATTGTCGCCGCCCTCAGATCCACTGTTTCAGCAATCTCTTCAGCCGTGCTGCAAACATCCTGACGCGCGTTGACGAGACTAGTTCTGACCAAATTTATAAAAGGACGCTTCTACCTTGATGTTACAGGATGCCACCCGCACTCTGCGCGGCTGCAAATGCGATGGCCGCCTTCATTTCGGAGGCGGCCATCAGCTTCCATCACAGCGAAGTTAACTAGAACACAATCAAATGCTTCTTCTTTTTCTTTTTCGAAGAGCTTTCCGTATTCGCATCAGCCGCTGCCGCTTGCTGACCCGCGGCATCCGCCGACGCCGGAGCGCTTCCCGGCGCGCTCGCTTTCGGCGCATCATTCACCTGCGTCGGCGGCAGTGGCGGCGCTGCGCTTTCCGTACTGCCCGTCGACGAGGAACTCGACGGCGGCGTCAAGTCGTTGCCCAGCTCCTGTATTCCGCTATCGGCGGTTGCACCCGATGGCTGATTGATCACTTCCGCGCCGGTCCTTGTCGTCGTCCCGGAAGTCACCGGCGCCGTCCCCGCTGGCGTCATTTCCTGAGCGCTCCCGTCGGAGCTTGCCGTTGAGGCACTTCCGGCCGCAGGCGCGTTCGGCGCCGCCCCACTCGTTGTGCCGCCCTTGGTTGTCCCTGCAAGCTGAGCCTCCAGTGCCGCCGTCACGCTCGCCGTCGCCGCTCGTACCAGGTCCGGCGCGCTCGTCTGCTTCGGATCCACCAGCGTCGGCTCACCCACCGTCGCGGCCTCCGAAACGTTCGGCCCCTTCTTGAAGTTCAGCATCAGCTTGTTGTAGGTGCTCAGCTCGCCGCGGCTTTCCTGCTCCTTCTTGTTCTGCGCAATCGCCTCCGGTGTCGCCTTCGGAACCGGCTTGCCCATCGCCTGCAGCCGTTTCGCCGCGTCTGCTGCACGCGCCTCTTCCGGATAGCGTGTCAATATCTGGTCGTACGCTTCGGCTGCCTGGTCGTTGTATTGTTTGATCAGCCCCGCCTTCGCAGACTCGCTGATCTTGGACTTCATCAGCAACTCTGCCTCATGTTGGTAGCAATCGCCGATCTCATACAGAGCTTCGTCCGCGCCGCTGTAAAGTGGGTAGGTGTCCACCAGTGACTTTAAGCGTGCAATGGCGGCAGGGTACGATTCCCGCAAGTAGTAGAAGTGCCCGATCATGTACTCCCGCTCGCCCAGCACCTCCTGCACCGCCAGCAGCTTCTTCTTCGCCTCCGGCACCAGCGGGCTGTCCGGGAACTGCATGATCAACTGCCGATACTCGTCTTCCGCGCGTTTGGCATGCGTGTAGTCGCGGTCCGCCTTATCCATTTCGTTGTAATGGATATTGGCGATCTTCATCTGCGCCTCGCTGGCCTCCGTCATGTTGGGGAAGAAGGTGATGAAGTCCTTGTATTCGCTTTCCGCCTGCGCCATGGCAGCCGACCCGCCTTCGGCGTACCACGAGTCGCCAATCGCCAGCTTCGCCCGCGCCACATACTCCGAGTCAGGATAGGTATTGATCAGCGTCTGCAGGCTCAGCCGCGCCACGTCGAACTTGTTGTGCTTCATGGCGTCCATCGCGCGGTCGTAGAGCACCTTGTCCGGCTGTTTGGAATTGACGTCGGCAATCGGGTTGGTGACTTTCTTGTTGGTGCAGCCGGCAAACACCATGGCGCTGGCCATCAATCCCATCAACAGAACGCGACGAAACATCCTAACCACCTTTAACCTTGCTCGATTGTGTGTAGCTCGGCTTTGAAGGCGCACGACTTCAGCCGTGCCGAACAACCGCCCTTTTACTGCTCCGAGCCGGGCTTGAGCCCGCGAGGGCCCTAACTTACACCCTCACCAACGTCGCATCATTCGCGGCTTTCAGCAGCTCTTCCACGTTCGCCGCCGGGTCACCATGGGAAAACACCGCGCTGCCGGCTACGAAGATCTCAACCCCGGCCCTCACCGCGGCGCCGATTGTTTCCAGGTCGATGCCCCCGTCCATCTCAATCCGAAAGTTCAAACCCTTCGCCGCCCGCATAGTCGCCAGCTTGCGCACTTTTTCCAGCGTACTCGGAATGAACTTCTGCCCCCCAAAACCGGGGTTCACTGACATGATCAGCACATGATCCACCATGTCCAGTACTTCCCCTAGAGTTTGCACCGGAGTCGCCGGATTGATCACCACCCCCGGCCTGCACCCGTGGCCGCGGATGTGCTCCAGCGTGCGGTTTAGGTGGATGCACGCCTCCTGGTGTACCGAAATCCAGTTTGCCCCCGCTTTGGCAAACGCCGGAATATAGTCGTCGGGGTTTTCGATCATCAGGTGGCAGTCCAGCGGAACCTCCACTGCCTTGCGCAACGACGCCACCACCGGAGGCCCAATCGTGATATTCGGCACGAAATGCCCGTCCATCACGTCCACGTGCAGCAGCGTCGCCCCGCCCTGCAGGGCCACGTTGGCCGAATCCGCCAAATGGGCAAAATCCGCCGACAAAATCGACGGCGCTAGCTCAATCACGATCCTCTGCTCCCAGCCTCACTCACAGCCAATTTTAGCATGTGGAAATTTCGCTCCCCCTCCTGCAAACTACGCGGACGCTTGTTTGAACTTCCGGTGAAAGCGTGTTCGTCAGGGTCCGCAATTGGATTGAACCTGCGTTTTGCGATGGGTGAATCTCAGCCTTAACCCCAATCCCACCAATACCTTCCAAATTCACCCTCCCTCCACCTCCATTCCACCTGCCATGCATTGAGCATTTTTTGCCCCCGGTGCAAAGTCGCCTCATTCGGAGCCACTGCTCCTGTGAGGATGGAAATGAAAAACTCAGTTCGCATGACCTTGATCACCCTTTCGCTGGTTCTGATCGCCCTGGTGCCGGCGTACGCCCAAAAGACCTCGGCAACCGTCAACGTCCCCTTCACCTTCACCGTGGACGACGTCCGCCTCCCCGCCGGCGACTACATCATCTCGTCAACCAGCGAGCGTGTCTTCAACATTCAGCACGTTGGAGGCCCGGAAGCGAAGGCTACGATCACCAACAATGGCTCGTCCACCAAGTCCGATGGCCGCGCCAGGCTGGTCTTCCACAAGTACGGCAACGCCTACTTCCTCGCGGCCGCATGGCTGCCGAACTCCGACCACGCTCGCGAATTCTATGCCTCAGCCAGCGAGATCCAGCTCGCCCGCAACGGCGGACAAGATGTCGTTGAACTGGCCCTGCTGGCGAAGAAGTAGAGCGGGTTGCAAATCGGCGTTTTGAAACGGCACGGCTTTTACGGCTTGCCCAAGAACTCTGGTTTACGACTGTTTCGTATCAGGGCATGGCTTCAGCCATGCCGCAAGCCGCCGAAGATACGTCGGGCTTTAGCCCCTGAACGAGAGACTTTCCAGCGTGCCCTTTTTGAAACACGCTCCAGCAGAACCTCAAGTTGCCGCCCGGTCCTGACCCACCATCATGACTCAGCGGCCATGAAACGGGGCGCTCATACAAAGAGCGCCCCGTTTCTTCGTTACTGGATCGCTATCCTTGTCATGCTGCAACGGGTGGAGCACCGCTTCAGCGGTGCATTCATTCAGTTCTGCGGGAAATCGGCTTTAGCCGCTGAGGTGATGTTTTCAATTCGCCTTCTTCTCACGCACTAGCGATACTCCAAATCCAGTGCATAGAGCTCGTCGCTGCCGCGGTCGCGCAGAATCACCACGCGATCATCCGAAGTCAGTCCAAACCAGGGAATCCCCGGAAAGGTTGGATTCGTCATGTCCATTGGGGTCAAATCCACTACGATCTCTGCTCTTCCATCGGGTATGCGAAGGCGATACACGCTGGAACCTCTCATTACATACAAATAGCGGCCGTCGTGAGACCACACGGGCCAATCGGAGCCCGCTTCTGCCGACTTCAATTGACTCCAGAGGCCTGTCTCGAAATCGTAGAGAAAGAGCTTCTGAAAATCGTCCGATTGCGCAACCAGGTAGCGTCCGTTCGGCGACCACCGTGCGCTGAACATGTGTTGTGATCCCGGAACAGCTCGCGACTGCCCGGTAGCAAGGTCCAAAATCCTGACTTCCGTGCCCGTCCCATCCTGAATTGAAACCCCGCTATAGGCGATGGATTTGCCATCCGGCGACCACGTCGGGTCTGAGGGACTGAAACTTCCGGATAACAGCAGCAAGGGCTCGCCGCCGTTCGAGGGAACTACGTACACTTTCTTCTCTGCTGTTCCCCATTCCGTAAACGCGATAAGCTTTCCGTCGGGTGACCATCTGGGGTTGAGCAATGGACCCATCGGCGGAAATGTCAATTGCATGGCTTCACTGCCATCGGCGCGACTTCGCCATAAAGCGTTCTGCGGATAGGTGACGTATGCCACCCATTGACCATCCGGCGACGCAGCCAGTTCCCCAGCAGAAATGCCGTTCAAATACGGTTGGAATTGACCTGTGGATTTGTCATACACCGACAACTCTCCGCGCAGCACTTTACCGATCGCGAAGATCTGCCTGCCATCCGGACTAAACGCGGGCTCCCCAAAGGAAATCGGCCCGAACGTGAGTTGGAAAGGCTTTGAAGCCGCCGATCTTCCCCACCTCCGGGTTTCCGAGACGGCCCACAAATTGTAGATTCCGTCCTCCAGTCGGCCAAATGCATAGAACTCGCCGCCCGCGCTCCAGGTGCCGCAACACAGTGAACCCGTTAGCCGCGGCAAAATGCTATGCAGCCCGGCTCCATCGGCTGCGGTTTCCCAGATCCGATCTGCCATGTCAAAACGAATTCTCGCACCGTCCGGGGAAACGGCCAGGCGTTCCACGGCGTAAGGAGCGTCCAGGATTGAGCGCGCGCCCTCACTTGTCAGGTTCGCGATCTGCAACTGCGGGAGCCGGGAGCCTCGATTGAAGACAAGGCGTTTGCCATCGGGGAACAAGGCAGCGAACGCGGCTGTCACATCCGCGAACTTGCGCGGCGTACCACTCGGCATGGTGACCAAATAGACAGGACCTTCACTATCGCCTGGTAATAGATCGACGACCAGCAGTTCAGCGCCGCCCGCAAACCCGCCAACCAGATTAGGCAAACGGAGCGAAGAGAGCTCGAGATATGACACTTCGCCGCCTTTGGTCGCTACCTGCGCGATCCGAATAGGACGGCCATGGCCAAGAGTTCCCTCGGGAAAATACACGCGTACACCATCGGTGACAACCTGCTGCATTGCGAAGGCGAACCCCTTCGGGTGACCCGTGCGTGTAAGTTGGTGAATGCCCGTGACCACCGGCGTGCGCGGACGCAGCCACCAGTACAGCGCGCCGGCAGCAGCCACGAGAATGACCGCGACCGCAACTTCGTACTTCCCTCGCCCCCGTTTCGCTGACACCTCAACCATCGGCTGCGAGCGTTGCTCTGCCGCCCGGTTTTGAAAGGGCTCCGCTTCACGGGCTGCCGACGTACTTGGTTCGTGACCGCTTCGTATCAGGGCACGACCTTGGTCGTGCCGCAAAGAATCGAAACGATCGCCGGGCTTTAGCCCCTGCGAATCGGCCGCAACCCTTCCACTGACGTTTTCTGCAGTCTCTTTCGCCGCCCCGCCATTCGCTACCGCCTCCACCTGCGCAATAAACCGGTATCCCCGTCGTGGCAGCGTCTCGATATAGCGCGGCGTCTCGGCATCGTCGTCGAACACCTGCCGGAGCTTCTTGATGTGCGTGTTCAGGCTGTGTTCGAAATCGACGAACGTATCTTCCGGCCACAGATGCTTGCGGATTTCCTCGCGTGTGACCAGTTCGCCGGGCCGTTCCAGCAGAAGGGTGAGGACGGCGATAGGCTGGCCCTGCAGCTTGAGCTTTGTGCCGCGCTTGTACAACTCGCCCGACTGCCGGTCGAGTTCAAACGCTCCGAAACGGATTTTTTGTGCGGTTGGGACTGGCACATGTACCCCACAATCGCCGCAACTCCGGCTCCGTCACCCACCAACCGGAAGAATTTACCACAGAAATAGCGCTACTATCGCAGAGGTCGTTGACTACCTGTACTCCAAATCCAGCGCATAGACTTCTTCCACGCTGCGGTCGCGCAATACGAGGATGCGATCATCCGGCGTGAGCCCGAACCAGCGCCCCCATGCAAATACCGGACAGATCGAATCGATACTCGCGGTGCTGACAGCGAGTTCTACCCCACCCGCAGGTATCGTAACTTTGTAAATATTCGATCCAACCATGAAATAGAGATACCGGCTGTCGTGCGACCAGGACTCCCAGCCAATATATGTGCCGTGCGGCGGGCTCGGCGCCGGCAACTGTTTCCACATACGAGTCTCAAAGCTGTACAAGAAAAGCCTTGTCTGGTCCGCCGAATGGGCAGCAATGTAGCGGCCATCGGGTGACCATCGCGGACTGAAAAGTCCCTGGGAGCCGGGTACGGTCTGCCACTGCTTCGTCTCTAAGTTCAGGATTCTGACTTCGGTAGCTTTTCGGTCCCAAATCGATGGCCCACCGTATGCGATAGACTTTCCGTCAGGCGACCAGGTTGGGTCCATCGGCCTGAAGTCTCCCGACAGGAGCAGCAGAGGCGCGCCGCCATCTGCCGAAACCAGATAAATCTTCCGGTCCCAATCTTTCCAATCCGTGAACACAATGAATCGGCCATCCGGCGACCATTTCGGAAGCAGAATTGGACCCATCGGTGGAAATGTAAGTTGCATGCGTTCGCTGCCGTCGACGCGACTACGCCATAACATTCCATCCGGATGAGTAACGTAAGCAATCCATTGGCCATCGCGCGAGAAGTCCGTAAAGCCGGCGGAAAGCCCGCTACCGTACCGGCTAAAGATCCCCGACGCGGGATCGAAAACGGTCAGTTCGCCGCGCGGGGTTTCGCCTATTGCAAAAACTCGTTTCCCGTCATCTGTCGCAGTTGAGAAACGGAATGACATGGGGCCTTTGGTCAACTGGATTGGTCGCGACTCGAAACCGGGAAACGGCCACACCGACCGTGAGATGGCCCAAAGATTCCACACCCCTTCCTGCTGGCTGGAGAATACGTATAGGCCTCCATTTCGGCTCCAGTATCCACAACACACGGGCGTGGTGAATTCCGACAGGAACCGCCGCACTCCGCTGCCGTCCTGCCGGCTTTCCCAGGACCTGCCATCGGTGGTGGCGAAGCGGACGCGCATCCCGTCAGGCGATAGAGCCAGGTAGGTCCCAAGCTCACCGGGAAGCGACATGAGAGTGCGGACCTCACTCCCGTCAAGTCTCGCTGTGAACAACTGTTTCAGGTCCGACGATGTTTGATAAACCACCCGATCACCCCTCGGCGAGAACCACATCCACCAATACCCACCGGGAATCCTGCGTTCGGGCCCGTCAGGCAAAGAAAAAATCCAGAAGGCATTGTCAACGCTCTGTGCGGTTGTATTGCTCATCAGAAGGTGGGAGCCATCCCGCGACATCCCGGCGATCCATGGGAGGCCTAACGATGGGGTGTCAATGTCGGAGACCTCGCCGCCCTTGGTCGAGACCTGTGCGATATGCCACTTCCCTTCGCCGAGTTCGTCGAAGTAAACCCGCGTTCCGTCCGTCTGAGGATGTGTAGCGCTAATTGCCTCAGTACTGCTGCCCAGGATCTTCTGGCGCCCCGTGTTCGTCAGTTGATGTATGGCGGTGACCACCGCCGTACGCGGTCGTAAATACCAATACACCGTTGTGGCAGCGGTTGACAGAATGAGAGTGAGAGCGATCACGTGTTTCCAGCGGGTGGATTTCGGAGCTGGTGGTGGTTCCGATGGTAGGGTCGTATCCGACGTTGCGGAACCAACCGCGGTGTAAGTTCGTATGTCCCCGCCATCCGCAACTACAGCTTTTCCGTTCGGCACCGCCTCCACCGGCGCAATAAACCGATACCCCCTTCTTGGCAGGGTCTCTATGTAGCGCGGCGTCTCGGCGTCGTCATCGAACACCTGCCGCAGCTTCTTGATGTGCGTATTCAGGCTGTGCTCGAAATCGACGAAGGTATCTTCCGGCCACAGATGCTTGCGGATTTCCTCGCGGGTGACGAGTTCACCGGGACGCTCTAGCAGAAGTGTTAGAACGGCAATGGGCTGGCCCTGCAGCTTCAGCTTGCTGCCATGTTTCCATAACTCGCCCGTTTGGCGGTCGAGTTCAAACGCCCCGAAGCGAATCCTCTGCGCGGTTGGGACTGGCAAGCACACCCCGCTTTCGCCGCACATCCGGCCCCACTCGCACCTTACTTCCTTTCAGTACCCGATGCAACTGCGGTGGAGTCCGATTTCGATTGACCCTCGAAAGGAGATCCTGAAGACGGTCCATGAGCCCCAAGGTCCTCCTCTGGACCGTGCGGCCGACGCCCCTGCGCCAGTCTGCTGGCGACCGGCGACTGGCTAGTGACAACTGCCTTCTGTCCCATTCCAGGATTTTCGGTTACTTTAGTTTTCCGCCGTCGCGATTTCTTCTTGCCTCTGCTCCCGTCTCCCCATACAACCATCCTGGTGAGGCAAGGAATTTGTGTGCCTGCCCACCGCGCGCGGCCAGCCCGCGAATAGTGCAGCTCTTTGAAAATCACCAAGGCGTCCCAGGAATAAACCTCCACCAATTGGTTGTGTCTGTCAGATAGTCATCTACTCAACTATATGACAATATAACATGGATACCGCTAAGCCTTTATTTAACATTCGATTACCTGCTATCGGAAGTGGTGTCCGCAGTTTGGCGAAAAACCATTATTCGGCAGTTTCGAGACTATGAACCCCGGCGAGGTGGTAATTCCACCAACTTGAAGTCTCAGAAAACGATGGGATTGGGTTATTCCTGCGCGCCGCCGCTCTTGACAAGGGCCAGGTCCGCCAGCGCTCCCACCGTCGGTACTTCGAGATCCGGCAGGGCGCTGACCAGCTTGGTCGCCGCCGCGGGCTTCCCCTTTCGCCGATTGACCCACACGGTCGCGATGCCCAACTCCCGGGCGGGAGCCACATCGTGAAACAGGCTCTCGGCGACGTGGAGCAATCGCTCCTTCTTCACCGGGAGCCGCTCCAGCAGCACTTCGAAGTTGCGCCGCGTGGGCTTGTAGCTCCCCACCTGTTGGGCCGTAACCACCAGATCGAGCTCAACGCCCAATTTGGGTGCGGTCATCGCAAACAGGTCGTCGTCGATGTTGGAAAGCACGGCCAGTCTGTAGCGCGACTTGAGCCGCTGCAGCGCAGGAACGGTATCGGGAAACGGCTGCCAATCTCGAATCGAATCTGCGAGTCCGGTGGCTTCGGCCTCGGTCACTTCGAAATCGAACCGGGCAGCAAAGTCGCGTACCACTGAGGCAAGCACTTCGCGGTAGCGACGATAAGGAGGATGTTGCTGGCGCGGCTCGAACTCCGAATAGAGATTCAGGATATCGCCGTCTGCCACGTCTTGATTCTTGATGCGCAGCAAAGGCCGAAGGTATCCCAGGATGCCGCTCTCCCAGTCAATCAGCGTGCCGTAGCAGTCGAAGGAGAGCCACTCAAATTGGGAGAAGTCCGGCATGAAAACCGAGCGAGGCTACTCGCCCTTCACTCCCACCGGAGTCGGCTTGTGCGACGCGAACTTCTGTTGCAAGGCGTCCAGACGGGCAGCCGGTCGCGCCTTGGGTTCTGCCTCTGCGCTGACGGTTTCGGCGGTGGCTTCAAGTTCAGCGAAGAGGTTTTTCTTGCCTGGCTCCATGGTCGCGCCCTCCACTTTCGGTTCCCGCTTCGCAAGATACTTCTGCGTATTCAGCAGCGGACGTCCCAGCGAAGGATTGAAGCTGGTCCACGGTGCATCGAGCTCGTTCTCCCGTTCGAACTGGGCGCGCATGCTCTCCATCTTCGAATCGAGGTCATCGAGGTAATGCAGCATCAACGCTTCGGGGAACATCGGCAACTTGGGCGAGCCAAATTCGTACTGCCCGTGGTGGCTGATGATCAGATGTTCGATGAGGATCTTCAGCTCGTCAGGAAAGCCCGCAATGCTGGCAATCTTCCTGTGCAGCATTTCAAGCTCAATGATCATGTGCCCGAGAAGTTGGCCCTCAGTGCTGTATGAAATCGAGCGCTGATAGGTCAGCTCGTGAATCTTTCCGATATCGTGAAGGAACGCGCCCGTCAGCAGCAGGTCGCGATTCACCATCGGGTAATTGCGCACCGCCAGATCGCAAACCGTGAAGAGCGAGACGACGTGGTCGAGCAGGCCGCCCACATAAGCATGGTGCAAGGTCTTCGCTGCCGGCGCGGTTTTGTACGCCGTCGCGATCGACTCATCTGCCATGAAGTCCTGCAGCAGCCGCTTCAGCCACGGGTTCTCGAAGCTCTCGACGAACTCGCCCACCGTGCGCCAGAGCTGGTCAATGTCCTTGGGCGTCTTCGGCAGGTAGTCGGCAAAATCCACTTCGTTGTCGGCCAGTTTGCGCAGCTTGTGAATCGTAATCTGCCACCGCCCGTTGTACTTTTGCACCATCCCTTTGACCTTGACAAAGTCGTCCTGCTCAAAGGCATTCAGCGCATCCGACACGTTGTCCCACATGTTCGCCTGGATGTGTCCGGTGCGGTCCGACAGGGTCAGCGAAAGATACAGTTCGCCGTTCTTCTTGTTCTTGACCTGCTTAGACGCCACCGCGAAGTTCGAGGTGATGGCCTGGTTTTCATGCTGGTGGCAATCGCGGAGGAAGAAGTCTTTCATGATAAGTCCTTGTGGCGCTCTACAAAGGAACCTGTCGTGCTGCTGGCATATCGTACCGCAAACGTCGCGAAAGGACCGCTAATTCAGAAGCCGGTGAAACAAACAGAGGCGCATTGCAATGCGCCTCGAGCCGTGCCGCTTCAGCTCCTCTGCCCGCTAGAATGGCCAGAGCTTGCTTTTTTTCTTGGCAGGCTTGTTCTCCTCTGCAGCGGCTGCAGTGGTGTATACCGGCTTGGTCTCGTTAGGACTCGCGCCCGTATCCACATAACCAGGCATGATGTCGATATAGGCGTCTTCGCGCAGTTTCGTCAGGTATTCGCGGAGCGCGGGTTGCATCTTCGTCATGTAGATGCGCTCCTGGATCATCGGCTCCACTTCCTTCAGCGGAGGAACGCCCTCCGACTGATGCTCGGTGACCTTCAGGATGACCCAGCCCTGGTTGGTGCGAATCGGCTCAGTGTACTGGCCCGCCTTGAGGGCGAACACCTGGTCTTCCAACGGCTTCGAGAGGGTTCCGCGCTTGAAATACTCCAGGTCACCACCTTGAGCCGACGTGGGGCCATTGGAATTGGCTTTCGCCAGCTCGTCGAACTTCGCGCCCTGCTGCAGCTGCGCGTAAATGGAATCGATCTTGGCCTTGCCTTGCGCGACCAGTTGATCAGCCGATGGCTCGGGATGCCCAGGCATCGCCGGACCCGGCTGCGTCGAAATCAGAATCTCGCTCAATCGCACCGATTCCGGTCGCTGCATTTCGCTCTTGTGCTGGTCGTAGTAGTCCTGAATTTCCTGCTGCGTCACACTAATGTGCGAGCCTACCTCGGACTGGATTACCTTCTGCGTGAGGATGCTTTCTTTCAGGTTCTGTTTGAAATCCTCGAACGACACTCCTTGCGCTCGGGCTGCTTTCTCAAGGTCCTCCATCGACTCAGCATGCATTTGTTTGCGAAGCTCGTCGAGCCTTTTGATCACGTCGGTGTCGGCACTAATGCCCAACTCGTCCGCCTTTTGGGCAAGCAGCTTCGAATCGATAAGGTCCCGCAGAAGATCCTGCGGCTTGGGCTGGGCTTCCGGAGGCGTGTTGGTGTCCTGCCGGGTTTGTTCGGCCAGTTGCT
>Ga0335071_10006130_pt1 | contig 12437 bp, 14 predicted proteins | sample Lox_Sample_15_FD_206724 | JGI IMG/M metagenome (GOLD analysis project Ga0335071, IMG submission 206724) | Soil microbial communities from Loxahatchee National Wildlife Refuge, Florida, United States - Lox_Sample_1.5 | ecosystem: Environmental > Terrestrial > Soil > Wetlands | place: USA...
CTGTCGATTGCCGGTTTACTTCAAGCTTGCACGACGCTGCCGGATGCGTCAGCACCCCGCTCTACACCCGGAGCCTGCCCCTGACATTGTCGAGGAGTTAGTGCTGTCTGCTTCTGCGCTCCCCCGGCTGTAGAAATATTCAACGATCCGGACAGCCGATCCTATGTGCTTGTGGAAAACTTGCAGTCCCTACCGGCTGAGTCGCCGCCCCAACGCCCGGTTAGTGCTCTTGTTTTCTTGGCTTTGGGTGTCATGACGCTGTCGTCTACCCCAAGCTGTGCTGACGATGTGTTCCCATGGGAACATTTTTGGCCTTTGCTCGCCCAGCTGATACCGGGGAGCCCCCGGGCCTATTCGAAGGACACGATGAAAGTTCGCCTTTGCTGTCGATTTCTTCCCTTCGCGACGACTATAGGGTGGACGATCAGCGCGTGAGGCCTCAGACTCTCACAAGCCCGATCGATAAGAACGGGCATGGGACTCCGATGAGAAAAATGATTTTTGCCATCAACATCACCCGGGTCTTCAGGTCTGGATGTGTTGCGCTGCGCTACTTGAACCGGTGACAAAAGGGAATCTGTGGCCACAGTGCTGAACATTTTCATCATTAAGGAGAACCACAATGAAATACATCTGTTTGGGCTATTACGACAAGAGCAAACTCGACAGCATGAGCGAGAGCGAGCAACACAAGATGTTCGATACATGCTTCACCTACGATGACTATCTTCGCGCCAATGGGCACTTTGTGGGCGGGGAAGCCCTTCAGCCGGCCGAAACCGCTTTGACGCTTTATTGGAAGAACGGCAAAGTCGCAACGACCGACGGTCCCTATGCGGAAACCAAGGAACAACTCGGCGGCATTCTCGTGCTTGAAGCGCGGGACATGAACCACGCTGTACAGCTTATGGGCCAGCATCCTGCCTTGAAGTACGGCAACATTTGGGAGATTCGGCCGGTAGCGGACTTGAACGAAATGATCAAGGCAAGCGAGCAGCGGCGGGGCCAGACCGCTGCACGTTGAACGCGGCCCGAGAGAATAGGATGGCCTAGGGGCAGAGGCTTTAACGTCCCGGGCCTTACTATTCGCTCTCGGATGGCTCCCAGAGCTCGATCTTATTCCCGTCTGGATCTTTGACCCAGGCAAAGTATCCGTAGCCGGGATATTCCTGGGTTTTGTCGATGGGCACGCCTTTGCTCTTCAGATGGTTGAGCACTTCGGTCATGTTCTTGACTCGGTAATTGATCTGGCCGGTGCGCGGCTTGTCCTTGATATCGTCCTTGGTCGACATAATCGCCCACGCCATGGTTCGCTTGATCTGCGGATTATCGACATCCCGCGAGTCAAAAGTTGCATAGACTGAATTGCACTCGCTGTCCTGGCTCGCTGCATCGATTCCGAGGCAATCGCGATACCAGGCTGCGAGTCTCTTTGTGTCGTTGGAAAAAAGGAAAACGCCGCCGATTCCGTCGATCATGAATTCCTCCCACTGCGCGTCTGTGTTTCTGCCGGTTTCCGAACCGGCAGGCATAGATCCAAATCAAAATGCGACCAATCCAGTGCGCTTTCTTTGTCGAGGAAAACCTCAAGTGCTGGCGCATGCTCGGGCTCATAGGCACTGTGGATGAGCCATTCTCTGTACAGGTAGTCCCAAGCGGTAGCCACCTTATGGATGTCGCCGGAAACCGTTATGGCGGCGTATCGCATAGCCGGCATTTTCAATTTCGACACTCCTTCCATGCACTCGAAGGGAAGCGACGAGGCGAGGCAGACCTCATATCTATAAAGATGTTGTGGCGTCACGTGTGGATCGTCTACCGTCATTCCAAAAAGAGTTCCTTGCGAAAAAATATTCTGGGACTTGGCCCATTCAATCAATCTCTTGAGTGCGGCAAGGACTCTGTCGAGTTCGAAGGCGTTGGTAACCCGAATGTAGGCGACTTGCCTTTCGGGAAGGTCGATCAGCCTCACTGGGAACGCGGCTTTCTTCTCCTCCGCGCTCATGGGGAGACCATAAGCATCTTGCGGGAAGAGTTCTTTGCAAATCTTGCTTTTTTTGATTTCGCCGCTTTTCCGAAACTGACTTGGCGAAGTATCGTAGCCGGACCGGAAGGCCCGTGAAAACGTGGCCGATGACGAAAAGCCACAATCTAACGCGATATCCGTCAGGCTTTGATCGGAATAACGAAGAAGACGAGCGGCCTTTTCCAGACGTAGGCGATTCGTGAAGTTGTTCAGGGTTTCGCCAGAAACCGCCGTAAAAACTCTGTGGAAGTGAAATTCCGAGAAGCAAGCAACATCGGCAAGCTCAGCCAGCTTGACCGGGCGATCGAGATACTGGCGAAGATAATCGATGACCCGATCAATTCTTTGGACGTATTCGCTTTTGGCCTGGGTGTTCGCGCTCGCCACGGGTTGACATTGTGCCATAGAAACACAATTGGCTCTATGCGTCTGCAACCCGTATCTACTGCATTGCCGAGAAATCGGTGGGGCGCATGTATACTTCGTCCACTTTGTAGTTGTCGTTCACCTTTTCAATGAGTGGTTCCGCAGCTTTCCTGAAAGGCAAGAAATCCGGATCTGCATGAAGAGCGTGCCAATTGGCATCCGCTTCCTTCCTGCCTGGATGTGCTACGAGGTAGATGAATGTGTTGTTCCACGCAGGATTCTCGTTGGGCACCCAGTAACCGACAACGTTCAGGTTGTACTTGGCCTGCATTTTGGCGACGCTGCGGAAAACGGATTCGAGGGCCGGCACCTTGCCAGGCATGGTGTGATAGATCATCAGTTCGAACACACGATTACCATCGGCTTTCACTTCAGGGAGGTGTGTGAATCGTGCTGCGAACAGCGATCCAGCGATGAAAGAAACCAGCGCGGTAGCGAATAGGGTCCACCCATTGAATCTCCGGAACTGGTGAATCGATTGGTTATCAGTGATCTTCATTAAACTTGTCCTCGGGGAAGCGATCTTTATTGAGCGGTGTCGTGGGCACTCGAAGTCAGCATCGGCACGAGCTAGTCGCCGGTTTCTATTTGACTGCTTCGCCGCATGCAGGCTGATAGACGAGGGGAGGATGTCACGGTTAGCGTGCTTCGAGAGTTTGATCGGGAAGGGTGACCGAGGCAAGAGAAAACTTTACGGGCCGGCGCTTGTGCTTTCCGGATGCTCCACACGGCGGCATTGGGGTCGGTCAGCAATCCCTAGGTACTTTCATGTATGTAGGCTATCCAACATTTTGCGTAATCTACGTGAGCGCGTTGCTGTCAATGTCTCCCCGTGAATGAAATCAAACCAATCCGGGTCCTGATCGCCGATGACAACGCGAGTATGCGCAAGGTGATCCGCACGTTTGTGGAAGACATTTCCAACGTGGAAATCTGCGCCGTTGCCCGCGACGGGGCTGAGGCGCTTGAGTCGGCGCGTACACTGAAACCGGATGTACTGATCCTCGATGTGGCGATGCCCCGGCTGAACGGAGTGGAGGTCGCCAGCCTCATCAAGAAAAGCCTCCCGCGCGCAAAGGTGATTCTCTTCACCATGTACGAAGACTCTGTCGGGAAGACACTTGCCAAGTCTGCCGGGGTCGATGTCATTCTTGCGAAGACCCGCGGCATTTCGGCTCTCACCGAAAAGATCAATGCCGTGATCGAAGAAGGGTAGTGCTGCGGCTCTTCGCGGTCTCTTGAAAAGCGTTCACCACAGGGGGCACCTAGGAACACAGGGAATTCCTCTGTGAGCCCCTGTGGCTTCTGTGGTGAAGGGTTTGGTGTTTCCGTGTGCGTGGCGGCGTTTCGTTAAGATTCCTTCATGTCAATTACGGCCTCGGATCTGCGCAGGCTTGCCGTCTCGCAGAGTCTCTTTCCGCCGACTACTTTGAAGCGGGCGCTGCGTCGGATGCAGTTTGTGCAGGCGGATCCGATACGGGCTCCGGCGCGGGCGCAGGATCTCATCCTAAGGCATCGCGTCAACGGATATCGGGCGGGGGATCTTGAGCGAAGGTACGCGGCATCGGGCCGGAACGGACTCGGGGTCGAAGAAGATTTCTTCATCAATTATGGTTTTGTCACGCGGGAGTTGCAGGCGTTGATGCATCCGCGGTCGAACAGCGGAGTGCCTGCAGCAGGCGGGCTGCCGTGGCCGGCGGCGCGGCGCAAGCGGGCGCAGTTGCTGCTGGAGTTCGTGCGGGAGCGTGGCGTTGTGCATCCGCGAGAGGTGGACGAGTACTTCGCGCATGGAAGAGTGACGAATTACTGGGGAGGGTCGTCGAATGCAACGACGCATCTGCTGGATGCGATGCATTACCAGGGAATGCTGCGGGTTGTGCGGCGTGAGGCTGGAATCCGGTTATACGCGGCACATGAACACACGGCGGAGCCTTCGGATGACGCGGAATGCAAGCGGCGGCTGGATTCGTTGGCCGATGCGGCGATCCGAATTTATGCTCCGATGCCGCTGGCGAGCTTGCGGTTCGTTCTGAGGCGCCTGCGTTATGCGGCGCCGCAGTGGGAGAGCGGAATCAAGGGCGCGATCGACCGGGCGCAGCAGCGGCTGGCACACGAGCGGATAGACGGTGTGGATTGGTACTGGCCCGCCCAGTGGAAGTTAGGCGGCGGTCCCGATGACTCGGTCAGGCTGCTGGCGCCGTTTGATCCGGTGGTGTGGGACCGCTGGCGGTTTGAAATGCTGTGGGGATGGACTTACCGGTTTGAAGCCTACACGCCTGCCGCGAAACGCGTGCGTGGATATTACGCCATGCCGATGCTGTGGCGGGATCACGTGATCGGATGGGGGAACCTCGCAGTGAAGGATGGGGCGCTCGAGGCTGAGTTCGGCTATGTAAAGAGCGAGCCGACGGATACGGTATTCAAGCGGGAGTTGCAGGAAGAACTTGAGCGGATGCGAGCGTTTTTGGGGATGTAGGAGTGAGAAGTCAGAATGCGGAAGTAAAAGCCGAATGCAGAAGTTAGAAGGCAGAATGCAGACGCAGGAATAAAGCTGCGCCTGATTTTCTCAGGCTAGCTGTTGCTCGGCGCCTTGGAACAGGGCTCGCATGGCGCGCACAACGAGGCGAATCACTAGAAAGATGATCGCCAGCATGATCAGGGCCACAGTTCCTGCAACGTACGGGTGCCTAGTGGCGAGCCACGTCAGGCCGATGGCGACCACGTCTTCTCCGAGACTCAGCGAGATATTCGAGAATGGTTCGGGTGAGGGTGTGACGGCGGCGCGGGCTGCGGTTTTTCCTCCATGGGCGACGAGGGCGACGGCGGCTCCTACGAGTGCCGCTACCAGTTGGTGCTCGGGAGAGAGTTGACTGGTCGCACGGTAGGCGAGGAGTCCCGCGACTGGAACGCGGATGAAGGTGTGCAGCGCATTCCAGATCAGGTCGAAGGCGGGGATCTTGTCGGCGAAGAATTCAACTACGAATAGGGCAGTGCTGGCGATGATGACGGGCCATCCCTGGAGCAGCTGCAGGCCCGGAGGAAGTGGCAAGTGGGCGAAGTGGGCGAGCAAACCCAGGACGGCGACCGTCGCATAGAGATTGAGGCCAGCCGCGAATCCGATGGCGACGAGCAGCGCGAACAGCTCACTCTGCGGAATTTTCAGGACGTCGAGCATGGGCGAAGGGACGTAAACGCGCTTATCTTACCCCTGGCTCTGGCCCAAGAGAATTGAGCGATTTCGCGATTGGGTGATTTTGCGATTGGAAATCACTCAACCTCCCATCACCCGATTATTTGATGGGCCTAGGCGGCTGTCTTGATGCGTTTGGCGCCGTCGGCATCGCCACTTCAGCGGCTGAGATTTGCCGGCGGGGAAGAACAGAAAGGGCCGCTTTGAAGAGCGGCCCTAGGATGCTGCTGAGTCCAGACTTACAGTGTGGACTCGATCTCGAAGCCCCATGCTTCCAGAAGTGGCTCGGGGATGTACTTCGAGTTCTTGTTGCGGCGTGCCCACTCGCGCAGACGAGTCGACCGGAGATACTGGTCGGGCGAGAGCTTGTATTCGCGCACAACCTGCTCGAATTCAGTGATGGTGGGGGTGATGGGGCCGATCGGCTCCGGCTTACCCCAGTTCGGATTTCCGCGTCGCTTAGCCATGAACAATTGCCTTTCCACTCAGGGGGAATATGACTACCAAAATCTTCCTAACTTATAGGATTCTCAAAGGCGGCTTGGGGATTCCAAAAACAATAACCCCGTAGACAGAACTTTCCGCCATCCGCGAGACTTGCAAAACTAAGCAGGAGACCCATGATCTTAGCGGGAAATTGCTGAGAAAGTCAACGTTTTTTTGGGACACCCCGGAGAGGCACTTTTTCATAAACGAATGAGAATAAAGCGTTTACATCGCGCGAGTACGCCGGCAACGGGAATGAGATCCCGCGTATTGCGGCGGTTGACTGGCTCCAGCAGGCTGTTCGATGGCTGGCGGGGGTTACGTCCGTAATCAGACCTACGGACATGGACATTGATCGCCTTTATCCGATGGAACTAGAGTTCAGGGAAGGGGCTGTGCGCTCGGTCGGTAGACCCTCGGTTTGCGGACCGGAATCCATCGATATATGGGCTTAAAATCCTTATTGCTGTGTTCCGACGAAAAGATCGTCCGAGTGCTGCGCCGCGTTCTGGGCGATTTGGACATTGAAATAGAACTCTGCCCCACCTCTGACGCCGCGCTAAGAAAGCTTACAAGACAGAGATTTGAAGCCATTGTGACAGACCTGTCCGATGATGGCGCGATCGAGGTGCTACGCAGTGCGCGTGCCGCTCCGTGCAACCGGCAGGCGGTCGCGGTGGCGATTGTTGACCCGATCGTGGGCCTCAAGGCGGTGTTTGAGATCGGGGCGCATTTTGTTCTGTACAAGCCGGTTTCGAGCGAACGGGCGAAGTCCAGTTTTCGCGCGGCGCGGGCTCTGATGAAGAGCGAACGCCGCCGGAATGCGCGGGTTGCGGTTCAAGTGCCTGTGGTCATGCGAAGCTCAGAAGCAGGCGGGAATATGAAAGTGACGACCGTCGATCTGAGCGAGGGCGGCATGGCAGTTCGGCTGGCGGGCCGGCGTCGACCGAGCGGACGGTGGCAGATCGCCTTTACCTTGCCCGGAACCGATACAGATCTGGTGATCGACGCGGACTTTGCCTGGGAGGGAACGAAAGAGCAGGCAGGGTTGCGCTTTCTGCATCCTTCGCCGCAGGTGACGCAATCACTGCGCGAGTGGCTGACACGAAATTCGCCTGAGGTAGAACAGGATGATCCGCCGATTCGATGCCAGCTTACGGATCTGAGCCTGGGCGGATGTTATCTGGAGATAGGATCGCCCTTTCCGGTGGGCAGCCGGTTGACACTTTCCATGCGTGCGGCCGGAATGGAGGTGCGTGCTCAAGGAGTGGTGCGTGTCATGCATGCGGACCATGGCATGGGAGTGGAATTCACGCAACATACTGCCGAACATCGGGCGGCGTTGGAAAAGTTCCTCAGCGTACTCACGGAAAACCGTACGCTGCTGCCGGAGTTGCTGGTGCAGGCCGATGGGCTGGAAGTGGACGCTCCGGCGTCGAAATCAGGAATGCTCGATAGTGAGGATCCGCTGCTGCAGCTTTTCTATGGCGAACCGCTATCGGCAGAGGCCTTCCAGGAAGCATTGCGCAAGCAGCGCGGTGCGCCGGCGATGGCGGGAGCTGAAACGGAAGCCAGCCACACGTAAATCTGCGAGTAGTGTTAAGGCCATATCGTCGCGCGCTCGCGGTGCTAGGCTAGAATAAACGCGAGCCGGGATGGCGAAATTGGCAGACGCAGCGGACTTAAAATCCGCAGGGCCCAAAAGGCCTGTGGGGGTTCGATTCCCCCTCCCGGCACCACGAGTACAGTGGTTTTCAGGCTTCAGGCCGCCCGGCTCTTTTCATCACGGCGGGAATAAAAGCGGGAAAAGGGAACGGCGATTAGGGACTCGCAATCCGTTTCTCGAATACCGGACTGCTATACCCTAGCCCTATTCAGTAATCACTGCGTTTCAATGCAACTCCTGCATTGGTTCCCGATCCTCTTCTTCTTCGGCAGCTCTTTTGAATGTAGCCGCTTCACGCGGCCGCCTTCTCAACCGGGAGGCCTGCTTCCATCCAGCCTTGTTTGCCTTCCGGATAATGCGCGACGTTTTTGTAGCCCATGGCCGCCAATGCACGGGCGGCGTATTCACTGGCGTGTCAATGCGTGTTGGTGCAATAGGTGATGATTTCGGCGTGCTTGTCCGGCAGGAGTTGCGGAGCAAGTTCGTTGATGCGTTCCGGCGGGATGTTCAGCGCTCCGGGAAGATGCGCTTCGCGATAACGCTCAGGGGCGAGTGTCTCGACGACTGTGACTTGCTTGCGATCCAATCTTGATTTCAGATCGCGGGTAGAGATTGTGCGATCCATCTGCACCTCCTTGCGGCAACGAATCGGTGGCTGTTGGATGCACGATCGCCATGATCGGTTCGAACTTTGAGATGTGTTGGATTGCAATTGGGAAGTATTCAGCGGGGCAACAGGGTTAGTCCATTTCGCCGAGGCCCACACCTGGTCCTTCCGAGCGGCAGCAGACGCCATAGCTTCGCCACAAGCGGAACCATGGGCTGTTGGCGAGACGTTCGTCGTGGCGGCGGTTGGCAGCGGCGACGTCGTTGGCCGTTAGGGGCCTTGGATCGCGCTCCGCGAACAGCCGCTCCAGCGACTCAATCTCGGCAATGATCTGTTCGATGTTCATCTGCCTCCCAGTATAACGGACTCCCGATGGGCCCGTAAGGATCACGGCAGCCGTATGGTCTTCAGTGCTCCGGCGGTTTAGCCCAGGAGCAGAGTCAAATGTCCGCTATGTTATTCTTCCTACACTCTGTTGCGCCAGCAACATCGCCCTGCACTTTGCGACGCTGCTGGGCGAACTATCTCACTGGTATGGATTTTCGCCCCGATCGTTTCGATGTCGGGACGTCCCGAGCGTGAAGAAGAACTTGGCCCCCTGTTCGACCGCTCCTTGCGCCCAGATATCGCCGCCGTGGCGCTGGATGATGCGCCTGACCGTCGCGAGTCCGACGCCGTTTCCCGGAAATTCCGCGCTGGAATGAAGGCGCTGGAAGGGATGAAAGAGGCGCTCGGCCGATCGCATATCGAAGCCCGCCCCATCATCTTTGACGAAGTAGACCGTACGCCCATTGTCGTTCGTCACACCGAACTCGATGCGGGCGCGATCGTGATTCGAAGTGTACTTCCACGAATTACGCAGCAGATTCTCCATGACAATTTGGAGCAGGCGTGCGTCGCCAGAGACTTCTGTTGATTTGGGCGCGATGAAATCCACTTTCCTCTGAGGAGCACCATGGCAGAGTTCGTCCATGACTTGCCGGGCGAGCTCGCTCAAATCGACGGTCTCGGCGTGCATGGGGCTGCTGGTCACGCGCGAGAGGTTCAGCAGATCGTCGATCAGAACGGTCATTCTCTTGCCGCTGGCGCGGATGTTCTCGACCAATTCGCGCGCTTTCGGCTGGAGCTGGTTGCCATACTGACTCAGAAGCAGGTAACTGAAGCCATTGATCGCATCGAGGGGGCCGCGCAAATCGTGCGAGACGGAGTACGAGAAAGCCTCCAATTCACGATTCGCTGAGACCAACTCACGGGTCCTTTCGTACACACGTTGTTCGAGTTCATCGTGGCTCTTGTGCAGTTCGACAAGCATCTCGTTGAAGGAGTCGACGAGCACAGCGAGTTCGTTCTGTTCGGCGGGAGGGCTGACGCGGACGTTGTAGTCCTTGTTGCGGGAGATCTCCTGGGCAGTCCGGGCAAGCTCGGTAATCGGCTGCGCGACGGATCTGCGGAATGCCGATGAGACCAGGTTCGCGACGAACAGAGAGACCAGGAGTACGGCAATGGCGATCAGGGTGTAACGTCTGAGGCGCTGGTCTAGCTCGTCGAGGCTGGCGCGGATGAAAACATATCCGACGGGCTTGCCCTCTGACAGGATGTGCCGAACCAGAATGACGTGCTTGCTTCCGAAACGAAATGCCTCGACCTGGTCCGCAGGGAGCGGAGGCACTGTCAGAACTTCCTCTTCTGGTCCTCGGGAGTATCGGGCGAGAACGCGGCCGTCAGGAGTGAAAATGCCCGCTGACGTTATGTGCTCGGAGCTTCGCAGTGCGGACAGTGTGCTGTTCGCGGCTTGCGGATCGTTGAACAGAATAGCGGAGACGCTGTTGGATCCGACGATCTGGGCCTGGGCGGAGAGAGTCCGGATCAGGCTCTGCCGGAACGTGATCTGGTCATAAGCGAAGAAGCCGGCGCAAGCCAATAGCAAAGCAACGCCGCTCACGAGCATGTTCATCATCGTGAGGCGGGTTGAAATCGACTTGGTCCTTACGATCGGCATGCCTAGCTTCCCGACGCGTTCTGAATGACCCGCGTCGCAACTTTCAGTAATTCCGAACTGAGTGCAAGGTGATTGCGCTCGGCGGAGTTTCGATTGACCTCAAAGCGGATGCGCTCCTCCTGCGCAACCAGTCCGATATTTCCGCCGCGTTCGGCAAATCGGGGAATGTCACTCACGGTGAGGAGGTGAATCCGCTGCGCTTCGGCAAGGATGGCGGCGAGCCGGGGCTCTTCCGAAGAGCTGATGTAGAGCACCTTGCAGCCCGCTGCATCTTGAAGCCGGGAAAACCGCCGGATTTTGATCGCCTTGCCGTCTATTTTTTGACCAGTGACCGTTGAGTCGAGCACCGCGCCGAACGGATCCTTGCCCAGAATACAAATCGCAAAGAACTCCTGGCTCTGCGAGGAGTCGGGCGGCCACGTTACGAACTTCCCGAAGTTGTACAGATATGCGGCCTTCACCTGCGATTCGGTGGGGCCTTCCTGCGCCAGGCAGCAGGATGACGCGATGGCGAAGAGCAGGCTTAGAGAACAGAGACGTCTGTGGCGTTTGGAGCCACTGGGCCCACGTCTCGAGCTCAGAACCGCATGGACACCCTCTACTGTTGCCAAGTGATCTGTCCGAAAACGGAGCGTTTGATGGCGACGTTCGGCGCTGGGTCGCTGGCGAATTCGAAGTGGTGGGGTTGAAAAAGATTTCGGCCCACTACCGCGAACGTGACGTTGGGGGAAGCATGCCAGGTGAACTGCGCGTCGCCGGTTGAATACGATGGGATCTTCTGCGCGGGAAGATGACTGACGAAGCGGTATGTCAGATCCAGGCTGAACTTCTTGCCCATGTCCAGCCCGGAAATCGCCGTGACTTCGTGGCGCGGACTGGAGCCTTCGGTAATCGGGGCTGTGCCGATATCCAGCGAGTTCGTGCCTTTTTTCAGCTGCATCTGTAGGAACGAGTAAGACGCGCGGAGGCGCCAGAACGGCAGGGGCTTCCACTCGGGAGCAACTTCGATCCCCCGGGTCGTGCCCACCAATCCGTTGCCGAACTGTGCGGGAAGCAAGTAATGCGGAGGGGCAGGGTTGTCCTCTAGGCCAGTAGGCCCGGTTATGTCTTCGCTAAACAAATCGCCATAGTGGTTATGGAAAGCGGCGATATCGATGAAGAAATCATTCCTGAATAACTGACGGTACCCGAATTCATACCCGTTCAGTTCTTCCGAGTGGAAATTGGGGTTGGCGTTGAACCTCGCGAAGAAAGGCGATCCGTTGATGAAGGCGCCGGTGAAGCCAGTCAAGTAGAAGGCTCGTTCAGCATCGGAGGGTGTGCGCAGACCGTGCGTGAAGGCCGCCCAGAAGCTTTCGTTTTTCAGAGGAGTCCACAAAAGACGTACGCTGGGCTGGAGATCTAAACCCGAGTAGTTCGTTTTGAGGAACTTCGATCCCAAAGACAAGGATAAAGAGTTGTGAAAGAAACTGATCTCATCCTGGAGGAAGCCGGTATAGAGCTCATCGGTTCTGGATTCAGGAAGGAAGAACAATCCAGAGACTTTTGTCGGATTGCTGCCGTGGCTCCAGCGCGCGCCCAAGCCCCAGGAGATCTCCTGCGAGCCGGGGAGAGGGAAGCGATTTAGGAAATCGATATCGAACGTATTACGGCGGTCCTCAAAGTTCAATTCGTGTCGGTTCGTGCGGTCGTAATAGGCCTGGATGTAGAAATCCTTCTTTTCTGCTTGGGTCCGTTGCCAGCGGGCGAGTATATTGGCGCCGGAGAGTGGCGCGGTTCCGTTGAGGATCTGAGAATAGGGCGGTGCATATGTCGTGGCGGTGACACTCTCGCCTACGCCCTCGTCATAGACGTCACCCTGCAGGGTGTAACTGTCGCGCGTATTCTTCGCAACGTCCATCCGGAATCCACCCTGGACCGCACGCCAACTATCGTAGTTCTCGTGGTTCGGGTGAAATTCCGGGCCGCGGTCGAAAGCCATGCCATAGACGCGGTAGTCGATGCCATTGTGTCCAGCGCCGTATCTGACATTGACCA